>Ga0123355_10000056_pt1 | contig 117556 bp, 80 predicted proteins | sample TergutEmb28metaG_3_FD_89872 | JGI IMG/M metagenome (GOLD analysis project Ga0123355, IMG submission 89872) | Embiratermes neotenicus P1 segment gut microbial communities from Petit-Saut dam, French Guiana - Emb289 P1 | ecosystem: Host-associated > Arthropoda: Insects > Digestive system > Gut ...
CTTGGCTTCGATACCAATGTGTAGTAATCCACCGATAAGGAAGGTATAAAAAAGCGGTAAGACATAAGGCTTTGACGTGATTTTAAGCATTTATGCAAACCAATTCAAATACCCAATCTCAATCCAAGGAGGATACAAACGTGAAAGATCCAATTAAGGTAACAATCCCCATTGACCACGGCAATCGCCTAATCAAAACCATGAACTTTGACTTCCCTGCAAGTTGTGTTGATGGCACAACAATAGCATCCGTTGGGAGTGATGTTCTAAAGTACAACGATAAGGAAATTGCATTCACCAGAAGTCTTCAACGACAACTTAATGATAAAACAGAAGACGATAGGTATTTTAATCTAAATTTGGGGGCTATCGCAAAAGAACGGGAATACAAAGAGCGACTTACAGGTGTCAAATATTCTCCTGATGAAACCATTGAAATCAAGTTGCTAATCGGGTTACCGTTGGCACACTGCAAAAAGCTAGGTGGTAAATATGTAAAATATTTCGAAAATTCCCCTCCACTAATCTTTATGTTCAATGTGAAATTTTACAACATTCGAATCACTGAAGTAACCTATTTACCCCCAAGGTGTAGCGAATATAGTTTATAACTTTATCCGTTTGGGAAGCGCAAAGAATTTTTCTCAATTCAGCCTTGATGGTTCTGATGAGGCTTAATAGCTCTCTCTTTTCCTCCCCTGAAGTTATTTTAAGTTTCGGCTCGGCTTATTCGAGCAGAGAATTTGCCATGCTCAGTTGCACGAACTCGTTCTCTTGGCTTACTAAATTCTATAGCCACATTTGAAGCGAACTTGTCGAGTTTATTCAAGTAAATGTTGGAAAGTATTGATCTTGCTATGCCACCTTGCGGACAGCCAGAATATATGGAGTGGTACTTCCAATTTTTCATATAGCTTGATTAATCGTGCATCCTCAATTTTTGAATTGATGGTATTTATAAGGACATGATGGTCAATACTATCAAAGTAAGACTTTTATATCGCCTTCAATAAACCATGTTACCCCTGTAAACTCCTTTTTAAGGGATTTTAAGGCAGTATGGCAACTTCCATTTGGGCGGAATCCCTAGGAATGATTATATCAATTTGGTTTGTATACCGCTCCCAGTATCATTTTTAGAACTTCTTGAACAAGTTTATCAGTAAAGGTTGGTATACCTAGAGGGCGTTTTTTGATGGAGTCTGCAGAGTTGATTTTTTTGCTGTCCTTTTAGATATACACACGACGCACAGCCTTTGGAGTATAAGTTTCATCAGTTAAAGATTGGATGATTATCTCAATCTTTTCAATACTGAATCCATCAGCCGTATCATTATCTATCCCTTTTGTTCTTGTACCTTTGTTGGCTATTATACACAACATAGTGTAAATCGGGTCTTAGCATATAATGATATAACTTTGTGAAGACTTCCTCTTTGTTGCTTCTTGAATTTTCCCTAATTCTATCCAAAACCTCCATTGGTGGCTTCATAATGAGGAGTTCCTCCTTAATCAAATTTTGATTTTAGAACGTAATAACTGTTCCCTTTTCTCCCACATACTTGGTCACCTTTTCAGTGGTAATCGAACCAGTAGCACACGAAGTCTACCTGTGTGTTGAACCATTACAGCAACACTTTGGGATTTATCACCTTTCGGCATTACACATAGCTCAATTGTAAGCGTCAAATAAAAAAGCCACCCATTTAGGATAATGTCATTAAGTTAAGCCCAAATTAATGGTTTCTCGAAAGAAAAAGCAAGGTATTTAAAAAATATCCTGCTTTTTTAATGGGAAAATGCAACAAAAACATAGATAAAAAAGACAGAAGGAAATCTGCCTGATGTAAGAAAAAATAAAGTGATTTATGCTACCCTATAGGTGAAACAAATAGCTCTTTTTGAATGCATTCTTCGGTTGTATTTACGATTTGGGCGCACTGGTAAAGTATTCTTACAAATTAATTCTATAACATCAGGTGGAGGCAAGTTGAACCAAGAATGAAAAAATCGTTGGCATACATTAACTGCTATTGTGAAGTTTACTTGGTAACTCAGTTTTGTATCAACTTGTGATAAGATTACATGAGCCGTAATAATTTCAGTGAAATTATACATGATGAGCCTCGCAAAAATCTCTTGCTCAATAAGTTTTTGTTTTTTTGTATGAAAGTAAGAAAGTCCAATTGTGTATTTTAATGCCCTGAAAGATGTTTCAATGCCCCACCTCATAGCATAAAGTGATTTAAGTTGTAGCCACCATATTGATTTTCAAAATAAGAGTCTTGCTCAAGTGGGTTTGTTGGGGTATGCATATTAGCACTATCCACAGCAAACAGGCGATAATCATTAAACAATTGTAGTTTCTGTGCATTGTGCCCTTGAGTAAATTCATGCAATAAAAACTCAAAAGCTGATGGTAACAGTTTGAGTCGTTGTTGGACAAACGTAGAGGATGTTGCGGTATTGACATCATAATCATTTGCTTTCAGAAGCTCAGTGTAAATACTGCTACCCCCTATTGAAATTATAAGTTGTATGACCGTTTCAAGTGGCAATTTTCGATTTCTGGTGAAATCTTTGCTGGGGTCGTTGACATAGAGATGACGTATTTTAGATATTTTCTCAATAATAGATACCAGACGATTCATTATAGTTTTTGGATAGTCCACTGTTAATATAACCTCCTAAAAAACAATCTTTAAGTATATTTTGTGGTTTTTTATACACTTGTCAAGTATTTTCCCATTAAAAAAGCAGGATATTTTTTAAATACCTTGCTTTTTCTTTCGGGAAACCCTTAATTTGGGCTTAGGACTTAACTTAATGACATTAACCATTTAGGATGACTTAATTTCTAATGATTATTAAGTTGAGAAAATCTGCAACATCAAACCTATCACTTGTATCAGCTTGTTCCAACATGATATCAACAGTTGTGAAATTTTTGACTGTTATATGTGTATCATCTCGTCGCTATATTTCAGCAACTAGTATTTTTAAAATCTGGCACAACTCAAAACAATTTATCTCCACTTGAGCAGTTTCAGTGGCAGTGCGCCCTATTTCTACGTTGGTCATATTCTTTATTAGCCATTCAGCACTTTCCCACCATTTGCTTAGTTGCCCATCTTTATAGCCTTTTTTGCTATATTTTAGCATATTAGAGGCTGTGTTCTAAGTTATTCCCCACCGCTCAGATGCTTGTTTTGGTGTTATCCATTCCAATTCCATATTTCGCCTCGTTTCAACTATTTGCTGGATGATAATATGGCACGTTTCAGTGAATAATGAAAAATATTTCCAATTCAAATCATCTCTTGACAAATCATTAGAGGTATGATAGTATCACAATCGCTACTTATCTATATATAGGCATTAACTTAGCTGAATTTAGTTTAGTTGTGATTTGCGTTTAGTTTTGAGTCATTTCTCCGTAAATAGCAAATGGGCGATTTCCGTAAAATTCTCAAAAATATCAGCCAGTAACATAATCCCTGTGTACAACATCATAATAGATTTTGTTTCTCTCCACACACTGCGTCTGTCCACATCTTCACCCACAGGAGGAAGAATCAGCTTATGCTGTCATAATTTCAAGCGTTATTGCAACAGCAACTTTTGCATTTAACCATGTTTTTATATATGCTTCTGTTTTGTGTGGAATATCCCCAAATCCCATCAACGACTCTAATCTATTTGAAATAAAGAAAATGATGCAGATTTTATGAATAACTCCATAGTCCTTGTCACATCAATTTCAGATAAGCACATCAGCGAAAAAGATACATTAGAGCTTTACAGACTTCGTTGGCGGATTTTTCTTGGTTTTATATAACATCCTTTGGTTCAATCATTGCACAAGTTTGTATTGGTACAAGTCCCCCAGAAGTACTCAAAAAGAAGCATCTTGCAGCTCAATGTTTTGTCGTTTCTTATACTCTTTAGCTTTTCAATTAGGTCGAGTTTATTGCTTTTTTTATAGAAAATATCAAATGCATTTCTTTTTGTTCTAAAGATGAAATCCCCTTCATTTTCGCAAAAACACTTATTTCTAAGTATGATAATCCATGCGCGGCGTACAGGAATATCAATATCAGCAAATCGAGGACTGTTTCTCTTGCTACTTCTTCATAGTAAGTCATGTCATCAGTATGAATACAAATTTTGCGAAAAAATTTCAAGCACTTGTTATAAGGCATTCGTTGGTGGGTCACGATGGTGGAAACAGGGAACATAGTTTATTTGTTATGATAGCGTATTTTGACAAGAATAGGTGAAAGGGCGAAGCTGTGCCTTTTTGCTGATATCATCAAAATTCACATAAATTAACTTAGTACATAATATTGTTATGATAAAAATCTATATCATTTTGGGATATAATGGTGATGAAATGGGTTTCTATACACTTTTTTCAAAAACGGGATATGAAGAAAAATTGCTCAAAGAAATGGAATTATTATGGTCATTTGATGAAGCCATGCGTTTAATTATGCCAAGATATGATGCGAAATTTAGGAAAGGTGGAAAGATATTCACAGAACAAAGACGCTTGATGCCAGGGTATGTTTTTATCGAATCTATGCTTTCGGGAATGGATTTTTACGTCTTGTCGAGACCCCTTATCTTATGGTCGGAATACGCATTAAAATTATTGCGATATGGCAACAGTAGTCTTGATACGAATTTTGAAATGAAATCCGATGAAAGTGATGTATTCCAACAATTGTTTGGTGATAAAGGTTGTGTTGATATGTCTAAAGGCTTCATTGAGGGGGATTTAATAATTGTCACTGAAGGACCTTTGGTTGGATTTGAAGGCATGATAAAGAAAATTAATCGGCATAAAATGATTGCATATTTGGAAATCAAAATATTTGGGCAACTTACACGTACAGAGGTTGGATTAGAAATTATTTCTAAAAAAACTTGATCTATCTTGGCACTTATATTAATTCTTAATTTGTTTTACATTAAAAATTGAAAATAGACCCATTCAATATATTTTTATTTACGTAATTATACTATTGCGTCTCTATATGTGTTAGGTGGATTAAGCACCTTTATGGCAATTGGGCTATTGTGATTCCCATGACTTTCTTAACGTTCTTGTCAAGAAAGTCATGGGAATGTTTTTTAAGACAATATATGAACGCAAGAGGTTGATAATGAAAATACATGAAGTTGATGATATATTTCCTTTATATGGTGTTCAGGAGTCTTTATTATTTCATTATTTGATGGATCCATATAGTAAATCATATCATGCGATGATTTATATAGAGCTTGATGGTGATTTGAATGAAAAGTGTGCCGAACAGGCTTTTTTTTTAACAGTACGAAATAATTTCGCATTAAGAAGCGTGTTTCATTGGAATAATATTGGAAAGGCTGTTCAAGTTGTAAAAAAGAATGCAACACATTTATTTATAAAAAGAGTTAATGATTGTGTTGAGAATACAGATGAGTGGTTTGCAACAGAAGCAGAAAAAATCTGGCTTCATAATATTAATATCGAAAATGCACCCTATATTTTTTGTTTGCTTATTTCACCACCAAGACGTTCTGCAATTATTATCAAACATCATCATATACTATATGATGGCTGGAGTAATGCTATATTTATCAATGAATTTTGGGAAAATTATAGAATTGTACTGAATACTACAAATGGAAGGGATGTTAATACTGTTTCTGAACATGCATTTCTGAGTACAGGAAATACATGTTCGGCAGATAAGCGTTCTCTGATTAAAGACATTCCCCAAAAACTCGCGAGTGAATCTTATGATGATATCTTTAGTCAGAAACAGTATAAAATCAAATCAAATGAGACTTATAAAAAGTTACTAATAAATAAAAAGACAAAATCAATAGAATCTTCTATATCTTATTGGCAGGATTATTTTAGCAAATATACATGGCTATCAGAAAAGCATACGTATAACTTAGAAAAAAACAGCTACATTAAACATAGCTTGCATGTCAATAATGAGCTTGCTCAGGAAGTTATAGCATTGGCAAGGCGTACTAATGCAAGTATAGTAAATATTTGGAGTGCATTAATATCTTATGTAATGCAAAATGTTCTTAGCTGTGACGATATCGTGATGGGATTAGTAAATAGCGGGAGAGATGTTCCAATTAGAGGTATAGATAGCATAATTGCGATGTGCGTTCATACAATTCCCTTATTGGTAAAAAAAATAGCAAGCAATTCAGATATAATTGATGTAATAAACAAAATTCGCGACGATATGATAAATGTAATTGATTATCCGATTCAATCAGAGCATGATATTGCTAAATTATTTAAGCGGCGAACATTATTTGAGTTTGTAATAAATATGTTAAATTACCCCGTAAATGAAGTAAATAAGATTACAGATTGTTTGAATGTGAATAAATGGTATTCGCATGAAGAAACATCATACCCAGTTTGCTTTTTTATTAAGGAAGCAAATGGCTTTGAAGTATTTCTTCAATATGAAGAAAGTGCCTTAACAACTGATCAAGTTAAGCAAATAGATATGTATTTTAATGAATTAAGAAAAATGCTTGTATAGGAAATATGTGCATAGGGAAAATATTATGATGAATATTGATGTTAAAAACAAGATTGTCCAATTGTGGGATTCCATCCTTTCAAAAGAATTATTAAAAGACAATTCCATTTGTAATAATGAGGACTTTTATAATAACTTTTTCGATAGTGGTGGTGATTCGATAACACTAATGAAATTTTATTTTGCTGTGTGTAAAGAATTTGAAGTTAATTTTGATATGAAAGATTTTTTTAAACATCCCAGTCTTGAGTATGTGATTAATCAGATTAATTGTAGTCATATTCCGCCCGAAAAGAATTTATTAACAATAGATAAAGCTCCAAAGAAAATGTTTTATCCAATAACAAAGCAGCAACAGAGTATCTATTTAGCATCACATTCTACAAAAAAAACAAAAGCGTATATTATACCTATAGCAATTGAATTAAATGATACGTTTACAACAGAAGGAATTAAAAATGTTTTACACATACTTTTACGTAGACATCGCATTTTAAGAACATCTTATCACATACTAGATAATGATTGTGTGTGTGTGGTACATGAAGCAGATGATATTAAAGTTGAATTGAATATATCTCAATATTACTCAAAGGATAAAGAAAACATCTTAAAAGCCACAGTAAAAGACTTAAATCTTTCACATCCTCCCTTATTTAGCGCAACTTTGTTTGAAAATGAATTGAAAGAAATTACACTTTTATTGAATGTGCATCACATTGTAATTGATGGAATGTCAATTTCCATTTTAGCAGAAGAGTTTATAAAGATATATAACGGGAATGAATTACCTCACATAGAGCGTGACTATATTGATTATATGGTTTTTCAAAAGGATTGGGTAAATACAAATTCATATAAGATACAAGAGGAGTATTGGCACAATCAAATTATTACCCATCCCACCGAGCCTTATATTCCATTTGATTGTGCAAAAGAAGACGAGGATGAGCTGGGACGCGTATCACTGATTTTACATGAAAAAGAAATGATGGAGTTGAAGAAGTTTGCATTATCAATGAATATGACTGTAGCTAATATTTGCTTTGCAGCCTTTTCATTATTGTGCCACAAATATAGCAATACACATGAGATTGTTATAGGTGTTCCATTTGCAAATAGAAATGCAGCAACACATCAGATGGTAGGTGTCTTTGTTAATACACTCTTAATAAAATCTAATTTTTATCCCGATGATACAGTAGAAAGTTTTCTGTTACGGGTCAAAAATGCTTTTGATGAAGCACATCATAATCAAGCATTCCCTTTATTATCTCTAAAAGAACGCATTGGTCATATTGACTACAATCGGGAGTTTATAAACACGATATTCCAGTATCAAAATATTGATGTAACAGATGAAATGCAATTCAATATATTTCAATTAAACATCTCATCACCACGTGTGGATTTGTTAATGGAGTTAGTTGAAAATAATAGGCATGTAGATTTAAGCATTAATTATAGAAAAAATCGTTACTATGATAATCATATGGAGAAATTAGCTGATGAATACTTAGGAATACTAAAGTTTATGTCAACTGGTTTGCACCTATTTCTTGCTGATTATGATGGAGTTTCATCAAAAAGGAAGATTGATTATATAAATGCGCAGATTGTAGATATTGAGATGAATGCTATTATTGAAGATGTATGGGAAGATGTTATTGGTAGTAAACCACAAAAAAGTGACGATTTTTTTAGTGTTGGTGGTGACTCGCTTAAAGCAATGAGATTCATATGGGGTATCAAGCGTATGATGCGTTTTGAACTTGGCATGGAGGATTTAATCAACAATTCTATTTATACTGATGTATCGAATTTCATCGCAACTAAAATAAATATTATATCACAAGACAAAGGTATAGAGGAAATGTGTTCAGATATTGCTGTAGCCCCCATACAAAATGCCTATTCGGTGTCTGATCAGCAAAAGAATTTATACGCTCAATGTTTTAGTCATGGAGATTCTAAACGTCATCATATAATGTTGTCTGTCAAAATTGAAAAGAGTATTAATGAAGGTGACTTGTTAAAAGCAATTAATATTCTAATGGCACGAAATGACGTATTAAGAGCAAGTTTCAAATTTTTACAAGGACGCTTGGTCATGATGATACATGAAGATATTGCGCCTCCTTTAAAACTAGGCAAGCCAGACGAGTTAGGAGAGCCTTTTAATCCTTTGCATCCCCCTTTATTTCGAATTAATGCTGAGCTAAATGAAGCTGAATGCATTCTTCATCTATGCATACACCACATTATTTCTGATGGGGTTACAGTTTCAACATTATATAACGATTTAATCACATTGTTGCATAACGAAAATCTAAATGAAACAGTTTATCAATACAAAGACTATGTTGTTTGGCAAGAAGCATATCGTATGAGTGAGCAATACCGCGAAACGGGAGTATTTTGGAAAAATATGTACGACAAATGGGAGGAGCAATATGCTTTACCTTATGATTCAGGTAGCAATATCAAGAAAAATGCTACATCAGATTCAAACAAGATAACAAGAGTTCTTAATAAAGAACTCTTTCAAAAATTTAATGATGAAAAATCAAAATCCAATTATACGGTCAATGTGTGGATACTAGCTGCTGTGTGCTTATCATTGCATAAGCATAAAAAAACTAATATTAATGCATTAGGCATAGCTGTTTCTGGACGTTCAAGAAAAGAGTGGGATGCGGTAGGGGGGTTCTTTTCAAGGATTTTTAGTGTTCCATTTGAGCTTAATTCCTATTGGAATAGGATAGAGTTATTTGAACATATACGGAAAACTTTAAGTGCAGTGCTTAATAATCAAGAGTATAATATTCAAAATTTACATGTACTGGGTACTTCACCACATAAATTGCATTTTGATATGCCACCAATTGTGTTTGTATATCATAACCAATGGATTTCATATAATTCGGAAAATAATGTTGCGCCTTTGCCTGATTTCGTGGAACCTGCTGAGCATGATTTAAAAATTGATGTATTTTCAAATGAAAAAACTACAATTATCACAATAACATACGATCAGACATTATATCACGCTAACAGTATAGAGTCTTTTTTAGATGACATTGAAAAAGGACTTTGGGGGCTTATTAATAATGTGGCATTGAGTAATATTGTTCAAGCAGACGGAAAGAAAGATGAAAGCAATCATAGCATACATGATTATATTAATAGGTTGTCCCATATATGGAGAAAAATACTCCTAGCTGAAATTAAAGATAATGAGTATTTTATAGAATCAGGTGGCGATTCTCTTAAGGCAATGGAGATTATATACGAGATTTATAAAGAGTTTCGCATTGAATTGGAACTGAAACATATATTTGCTTATCCAACTATACGCTCCTTAGCTGAATTCTTGTTAGAGTTAGAGCAATCTGGTGAGGTAATGGAGGATACATTGTCACCAAAAGATAGTCAATATAAAAAAATACTGGCATCTGCTACTCAAATGGGAGTACACGCATATCAACTCCAATATCCAGAATCAACGGCATATAATATGACAGCAGCATTTACGTTTGAGTTTAATAAAGGTGAGTAGTACATGATGAATATGAAAAATAATTTTATTAGCGAAGTGATGAAATCGTTGTGGTCTGAGCAGTCGGAATTGTATCAAGATGTGTATAGACGGTTTAAAAGCAATCCTCTAAATGAGCTTGTAGAAGAACTGAGAAAGAGGATAGACCAGTCAGCAGGTTTAATCAGAGGATATGACAGTCCAACATTTTCTGAAGTATTTTTACCTTCAACAGGATGTTCTCATTGTTTGAAAGAGAGTGTTTTTTGCGGATGCTCTTTCTGTGATTTCGTTTCAAATGATGTTGAATATTTTGCCAAGATGAAAGTAATCCGTGACCAAAGTGAAGAAGCGTACGCACAACTTATATGTTATGCTTTTAAAACTTCTCGTGGTGAAAATGTATCAGCAAGTTTATCTGAAGCAATAACATTATTTGATTCATTAGATGTTGATGAGTTTCCTGATACTGCGTATTATATGTTATTTGGACAGAATCAGTTGTATAAGAAAAGACCTTTTCAGGTCGAAATAGAAGCGCGTGCTTCCAGTGTTACTAAAGATAGACTATGCGTATGGAAAAGTCATTTGCCTGCTCGAAGATTAATAGTACGTATGGGTGTTGAAGTTGGCGATGAGCTTCTAAGAAATCAATGGCTAAACAAGTCTATTACAGATAATGAAATATATCAAGCAATTGAGCATCTTAAAGAGTCTAAATGTAAGTCAAATGCAAATATTTTAATAGGCATACCTGGATTGAATGAGCGGCAAAGTATAAATATGTTTATAGATTCGGTGTTGTGGGCGGATGTAGCAGGATTTGATCAAATAGTATTATCTCCTTTGATATATGTAGGAGCTAGTCTCCAAAGTTATATTGCAACGCATAATGGTTCTGAAGGGGCATTGTTCGATTGTCATACGGGTTTTGTATCTATATGTGCAATATATGAGGGGTTAGTATCCATTTTGTTAAGAGAACCATCTGTCATAACAAAGATAGGTATTAGTGTTTTCAATATGCCTGTCCACTGGAAACAAGAGAAACAAGCTATAGGCAATAGTGAAGATGAGGAATTTGTTCGTGAGGCATACGACGGATTGATGGATTTTAATGTGCAAAGGGATGTACATAGAATTTTATCCCTTTATAGTAATCTTCAAAAAACACAATTATACAGCAGATATCAAAGTCGTGTATCAACACAAAGCAGTAACTATATTGATACAATATATGATTTATCTAAGAAGCTATCAATGCTTCTTTGGCATAAAGACTGGGAAGATAAGTTAAACACTCTTTCACTAAGTTAGGGGTACAATGTGATGAAAACTAATGATGCTTCATTATGGAATTGCTCCGAGTGGGACAACCAAGATAAACATGTCGTGTCTCGTCAAGCAAAGTCGTTTATGGATATTGTCGAAAACGCTTTGCTTTATATAGTTCAAAGACACGAAGTGTTAAGGAGTTGGATGGAATTTACAGATGATCAGCTTTTTTTATGCGTTTCTGATAATATAGTCATATCGTTAGCGTTTTTGGATGCTCGTGAAATGGATAAGAGCGAGGTTGTACAAAGTTTTGTTAGACCATTTAGTCTTACGCAAACGCCACTTTACAGAGTTGGCGTTGCGCAAGTATGTGACGAGTCTTTTATTCTTCTATTTGATATTCATCATATTATATGTGATGCTCTGTCTGTAGATATTCTTTTACGCGAATGTATATTGAAGATGATGCAGAAAGAAGATAAAAAATTACCTGAAAAATATACAGATTATTTAAGTGAGCTTAAAGTAAATAAAACCAGTGGAGAAAATAAGCTTTATTGGAAAAATCGCCTTGTAGCATTGCCAGTTTTTCAAATTCCCTTTGTTTCAAATATAGTTAATAAGTTTCTACCTATTGGAAATAGAATAAAATATTCACTTACTGATAAGCAATCTACTGACATAATGAGCTTTTGTATGAAAAATTCAATAACACCTTTCGTTTTTATGCTTGGAGCAGTAGCTATTTCTTTACGAAAAACAACAGGACAAAGTAGTTTTTGTATAGGAACACCCCACAGTGGATATTTGCGCTCAAAGTATAGTTCTGCTGTGGGATTATTCACAAGCTCATTGCCGCTTATCGTTGAGATAACTACATATGAATTTATCATAGATTTTTTCAATCGGATTCAAGGTCGTTTCTTTGAAGACTTAAGTCATCAAAATATTAGCCTCAAGGAGATTTGTGAACTTCTTTCATATACAACCCCAGTGGGAAGAAACCCTCTTTTTGATATAATGCTTGTATATCGTGAAGTTTCAATTAGTAATGCTAATGTAGCAGGATATGAAATACAACCTTACTATGATTTTTCAAATCAATTTACGAAATACGATTTAACATTTTTTATCGAGAAGGATAATAATAACATAGATTTAATTTTAGAGTATTCTAGCGCTGCATATTCTGAAAAGATATCACAAGCACTTATTAGATTGTTAGTAACAGTTTGTGATGAAATAGTGAAGATTGAAAAGGGACGAGTTTGCGAAATACGATCCACAATGATTGGATTGGAAGGTAAAAACGAGAAATTATCAAATGATATGCCTTTTGAATCTCTAGCTTTATTATTGCAAGAAAGTTTTGATAGATACCAAAATGAAATCGCTGTATGTAGTGGTGATTGTAATTTGACTTATCATGAGCTAAACAATATGGGAAATGCGTTAGCAAGAGAATTAATAACGTATAATATTGGAATGCATGATGTCATAACAATTGTGATGAGAAATGAAGTTACGTCAATTATTGCTTTAATAGCTGTGATAAAATGTGGGGCGACGTTCCTCTTGCTTGAAGAGTCATTGCCCGAAAAACGTTTAATAAATATAATATCCGATGCTTGCCCTGCATTTCAATTATTTCCTGAAAAAGAATGTATTGTATTAAAAAAGAGCGGTGAATCACATGTAATATCCTTTACACTAAATAGTCTAGACTCTTTAAATGTGATAACTGATGTTTATAAAAATACTCCCGCTTATATTGTATATACATCAGGAACTACGGGAATCCCAAAGGGCATACGAGTAGACCAAATTAGCATAGTCAATTACTTAAAGTGGGCAAAACAAACTTATGCTGGAAACAGATGTAAAATATCCATGCCATACTTTACATCTGTAGCCTATGATCTTACATTTACATCTTTGTTATTGCCATTAATATCTGGAGGGATGGTTAATATTTACCCTTCAAAACCAGATACTCTATTTCATATCATAAAAGACCCTCGAATAAATACACTAAAACTTACACCATCTCATCTTAGAATGCTAAATACAGAAAATATAAATGCTAATACATCGTCGATAACCTGTATAATTGTTGGGGGAGAGAATTTTCACCAAGAGTTGGCGCATGATACCTATCTTATGTTTGGTGGTCTTTACAAAGAAGTGAGCATATATAATGAGTATGGACCTGCAGAGGCAACTATAGGGTGTATTGTTCATAAATATACCCACGAAACTCCTTCCTCAAAATATATGCCTATAGGGAATCCGATTACTAATATGAGTGCTTACATATTGGACTGCGATGGATACCCTGTTTTACCTAACATTCCTGGAGAGCTTTATTTGTCAGGAGCAGGAGTAGCCCATGGATATATAAATTCACCAGAGCTTACGCATAATAAATTTATTAGAAGTTCATTCAGTGATGAGAAAATAATGTACTCTACTGGTGATTATGCCTTTGTTAATGACGATGGGATATTAGAATGTTTAGGACGGATTGATGATCAAATAAAAATTAATGGTCATCGAGTTGAATTGCTGGAAATAGATAATATTCTAAGGTTGCATCCTGACATAATTGATGCACTGTCTATATATATAACCAATGATGTTGTATCAGTAATAACCTCTTTCTTTGTTAGTAATTCAGATAGCCATACTAGCGATTCCTTGCGTTCGTTTCTCTCTGAAAGCATAGAACCACATATGTTACCTGTATATTTTGAACGTATTGAGTTCATACCAATGACAATAGGAGGAAAGCGAGATAAAGAAAAACTACGTGTGCAAATGGAAGAGAAATTAGCTCAGATGTCTTCCGAAAATGAAAATTTAGAGATATTATCCACAGAAGAACTTATTGTTGCAGAAGTAATAAGTGATGTTTTGTCAATTGGCATCATGAAGAGAGATAGTAATTTCTATTTACATGGTGGTGATTCAATAAAAGCTATTTTATTGTGTGCAAAGTTAAGAGAAAGAGGATATGAGCTAAGTGTAAAAGATATTTTCCAATTGCAGACTGTTTCTGCAATGGCAAAACGAATAAGCCTGATTAAGACACAAAGCCATGCGGTTAAAAAAGAGGGTTATATGTCGTTGTCGCCAATCCAACACTGGTTCTTCACATTTCATAGAACCAACCACCATCACTATAATCAATCTGTTTTTATTAGTACGCCCCAACGTTTTAATATTGATGCTTTATCTACTGCATTTGGTTATATAATAAAAAAGTATGAGGTTTTACAGGTTTCGTTTTTAGAGAATAATGGTGAATTTGAACAATATATAAATGACCCTACAAATTGCCATTTTGAAATTAAATCAATATCACTTCGAGAGAGTTATGGCGACTTAAAAGCTGAGCGAGAGTTGATAGAAAAAAATATAAAGCTAGTGCAAGAATGCATATGCTTACAAAGTGCACCATTAGTAAAGGTTTGTATATTTGTCCGACACGATGTGGATAGCCTATTTATTACCATGCATCACTTAATAACTGATGGTGTATCTATGAGGATATTTTTAAACGATTTAATGTACTATTATGATTTAATTTGCAAAGGGAATGAGCTACCAATATTTATTCATAATGCTTCATATAGTGAATGGATATCTTCTTTTACTAGTGGAAATGATAACGTTGATTCTCTACAGTACTTATATAAAAATATGGGTACATTAATGCAAAATTTATTTTGCGGAAAAGAACCAATTGAAAACATGTATAGAGATGAGGCTGTATATGAAATTGTATTTGATGAAGTGGAATTAAATCAAATCAGACGTAGATTATCGGGTTCTATTCATGATACGCTTGTCGCGTCACTTGGCTTTGCTCTTGAAACCATGTTCAAAAAGAAAAAGTACTGTATTTTGGTTGAAACTCATGGAAGGCAGGATGCAAAATACTTAACTGATATATCGTTGTCATTGGGATGGTTTACTGCTATAAGTCCCGTTGATTTAGAATTTGCAGATGATATTGAAAATACCATACACATACGGAATCTAGGGAATAGTCCCTATGAATATATGAGGTATTGTATGCTTACAAATTGGAAGGACTTTAAGGATTCTGCTTGGGAAGTCCCAGAAATTATTTTTAATTATATGGGTGAGTATGAAGATACAATCCCATGGTTACAGGCTTATAGAGAGCCACTTTCTGATAAAGGTACAATTTCATGTGAAATAGAGCGTCATTGCATAATTGGCATAGAATCATTTATGCAAAAAAAGCGTTTATATGTTCAAATCCGACATAATCCTCATATTACACCTGTCAATACGATTGAAGCATTTATGCAAAATTATAAGAATGCTATAACAAACCCTCCGCCATATATGATATTTAATATTGAAGAAACCATTCCTGTTTGGAAATCAGATAGTATGTCGATTGAAGATGTCGAAGACATGAAACGAATATTAGGAGAGATATTATAATGGATCGAATAGTAAATAATGAAATTAAATATATATACCCTCTTACTGCAACACAGGAAGGTATATTGTTTCATTCTTTTTATGATCCAGATAGCAAGCAGTATGTTGAACAATTGAGTTTTAGTATGTACGGAAAAGTAGAGTTTGAGTATTTTAATGAGGCTATAAAACAACTATATGACAAGTATGATATATTACGAACGGTTTTTATGTGGGACAAACTTAATTCTCCTAAACAAATTGTATTGAAACATAGTAGCATATCCTTAACCATAACAGACATTAGCACTATAGAAGATGATAAAATACAAAAGCAAGAACTATATTGGGAAGAAAAAGAGCGCATCTGTTATATGGATTTAACAAGCGGTCCGTTATTCCGTATTCATGCACTTGACACAGGTCAAAGACGTATAAGAGTTATTTGTACGTATCATCATATAATTTTAGATGGATGGAGCATGTGTATCCTGCTTAGTGATTTTATGAATATTTATATGTCTTTAGTAAATAAAACACCTGTTAATAATTGCCCCTCTTTCCAGTTTAATAAATATGTTAATTATTGTACAAGCCTTGATCCACTAAATGCTGATTTATTTTGGGCAAGCTATCTAGAAGAAATAAGCAGTGTAACTAATGTTATAGGGAAGAACTGTGTTGACTTTTTGGCTAGAAAGAGCCAAGCGGAATATAAATTTTCATTAGGGGAAGAGACAAGTTGCAAGATAATAGAGATATGCAAAAAATTGAACTTATCAGAGGCAGCATGGATGAAAGCTGTCTGGTGTTGCGTTTTACTAAAGTACAATAATTTCAAAACAGTTGTAATGGGGGATGTAGTTTCAGGCAGAAATAAGCCACTAGATGGTATAGTTAGTGCAGTAGGGCTGTTCGTCGAAACTATACCCTTAAAGATTACACACCAAAAAACAGATAAATTTACTGATATGGTAAGACATATTATGGATGACATTTCAGAAATACAAGAGTATGCGTATATTGGAATGGCCAAAATACAGGCTAATTCACCACTAAAAAAAGACATAATAACAAATTTGTTTGTATATGAAAACTATCCAGTTTCAAGTCTTGAAACACAAGAAGGTATAGTGCTTAGTGAGCTTAATGTTGTAGAAACGACAAATTATCCTTTTAATCTTATTGTAGAACCAAAGCAGCCATCTATTGTATGTAGGATACTTTATGATGACGAGGTTTTTGGCAAGCATGAAATCGAACGTATAGCACAGCATATTATAAATGCATCTTTAAATGTTATAGATAATCCAGATATTTTAATTTCAAAAATAGAGATGCTATCTCGTGATGAAAAATTAATAATAAATGAATTATCCAGATTGTCTCAATGCTATTCAAGGGATACTATTCAAGATCGCTTCCATAAACAAGTTAAAGAAAAATCTAATGAGATTGCACTAGTTGATTGTAACCTTAGCGTAACATATGATATTCTCAATAAGAAAGCTAATGCTATAGCACATATGCTTATAGATCAAGGGATTAGTGTTGGCACAGTAGTTGCAGTTATGATTAGGCGAAGTATTGATATGGTGGCTACTGTCATAGCAATAAACAAAGTTGGTGGTGTTTTTGTATGTATTAATACTGATACCCCAATAAAGCGACAGATATATATTCTCGAAGATTGTGGATGTGCATGCGCGATTTCATCTAAAGGAACATATGATAATGTAATGCTTCCATGCCCTGTAATTGAAATACAATGGAATCAATTAAATGAGAAACAATTTTTAAATGCACAAATAGAAATGTCCACTATTAGTGATCCACTAAATGTTGTCTACACTTCTGGTACTTCTGGTAAACCGAAAGGTATCGTGATTGAGCAGAAAACTATATTAAATTTGCTTGATTATCAACAAGGAGAAGGGCAATTGAATCTATCTGGGAATATCATGCAATATGCAGACTCATCATTTGATGTTTGCTACCAAGAAATATTTGCAACACTACTATCTGGAGGAACGCTTCATATAATTCCAGATAACAAAAAGTCAGATTTTGAATCTGTTTATGAATATATTGATAAATTTAGTATTGATACCATATTTTTGCCTACTGCTTTTTTTAATATAGTATCGGGGAATAGAGCATTTATAGAGAAAATGCCCACATGTCTGACTAATATTGTGGTGGCAGGAGAGCAGTTACGTTTAAATGATGAAATAGTCGAAATAATAAAACAAGGAAGGATTGTTTTGCATAATCATTATGGTCCTTCCGAAACTCATGTTTCATCCACTCTTCGTATATCCAAAGAAAGTTATTTAGTAGAGAATATACCTTCTATAGGAAAACCTGTATATGGTAATGCATTTTTTATAGTTGATTGTTATGGAAACCCACAATCTATCGGAGTTCCTGGGGAAATCATTATTGTAGGTATTAATGTTGCTCGTGGGTATATCAATCAAGTGGAAATGACACATAAAAAATTCTTTATGACATACGACAACTGGGCATATCGAACTGGAGATTTAGGTGTAGTTCATGCAGATGGCTTCATATCATGCATTACACGTATGGATCGCCAAATTAAGAAAGATGGTTATAGGATTGAGCCTGCAGAAGTTGAGCATTGCATACGTAATATTATGCATATAAGCGATGCATATGTGTTTATGTTACATGAAACACTTTGTGCTTCTATTTGCAGTATGACCATTAAAGACGAGAATGTAATAAAATTTCATTTGCGTGCGTTGTTGCCAGCATATATGATTCCAAGTACTTTTGTTTTTTATGAACGCTTTCCTCTAACAAAAAGAGGCAAGACGGATTTTGACGAGCTAAAAACACAACATTATCACAGCGAATCAGCTTATTACCACTCAACTGATAATGACTTATATATCAGTAATCAAGAAGAAAAGTTAGCTGAGATAATAAAAATTGTTTTAGGAGTGCAACACGTATCAAAAACTGATAGTTTTTTTGATATGGGTGGTGATTCCATTAAGGCAATCCGTATTGTATCGAGATTATCTCAATATGATATGAAGCTTCGTGTAAGTGATATATTTGAGCATCCGATTTTTAGTGATATGGCAAAACAAATCAAAAGTGAGGGACAAGTCAAAATAGATGATACGGAATCTGTAGGCATAGTGCCAATGACTGCTATTCAAAAATATTTCTTTGACTTAGGACATGCGCGCCCTAATCATTGGAATCAATCGTTTATTATTTTTTCTAAAAACTGTTTGGATGCTGATAAACTAAAAAAATGTCTTACCTTTATGTTGAAAAGACATGACATATTGCGCATGTCTTTTCATGTAACAGCTGAAGGTGTAAATCAAAGGTTAAACCATATCGATGATATTTCCTTACAATGGCATGAGGAAACATTTTACAATAGTGCTTCAGCTCAAGAGGAGATGGAGCGGGCAATTGAAACATATCAGGCATCGTTGTGCCTAGAGAAAGCTCCCCTTATTTTGGCAGTTTTATTGCATGAACCATCAGGAGATCATTTACTTATTGCCACGCATCACCTTATTATGGATGCGGTATCAATACGCATACTCTTTAATGAACTAATAGAATTATATGAAAATGATATGATAGGAAAAGAAGATATAACTTTAAGACCTGTGTCATGTTCATATGCAAACTGGGCAGTACTATGTAATGAATATGCTAAAAAAGAAATAAATCACGATATTTCTGAATTTTGGAGATGCTGTATTAATAAGAAAGACGATTGGATAGCATTAATAGAAAAAAACGATAGTGTGTTTTTAGTTAAAGACAGTTGCACAAATGATATTGTATTTTCTAAAGAAGAAACAAACTTATTGATTACATCCCTTAGTAAAAATTTTATTTACAAAATGGATGTATTGTTGTTAGCAGCACTAGGAAAAGCACTAAAGTATGTTTATGGTGTTTCACAAAAACATATAATGATGGAGAGCCATGGTCGTAGCGAGACGATATACGAAGGAATAACCGCATCAGATACAGTTGGATGGTTTACATCGCTTTATCCTCTGCATCTTGAGATGCCAAAAACATTGCTCTTAGATAGTGAATATCTGGAAAGTATAAATGTCATATATAATTCTATCCCGAATGAAGGTATAGATTATTTAATTCAGCGATATCTAACAGATAGAAAAATGCATGATGAGCTAGATATCAAACTGGAGATATTTTTTAATTATTTAGGAGCTTTTGATCATGATTTCTGTTCCAAGCAGTTTATGCATTCGCCATTATCTGTTGGTCGGCAAACGAGCGAATTAAATGTAAGATTAGCACCAATGTGTATAACAGGAATGATAATAAATGAACAATTAACTCTGTATGTAGATTACCATACATCGTGTTATGAGCCACAAACAATTAAAAAGCTAATTACTTCAATAAAAGAGTCGTTGATAGAAATAGCCGAAATAGCCACAAATAATAAGGATAAAAATATTGTAACTATACCTTGTTACCCTTTAACATACCCACAGAAAAATATGTATATAAACTATATGCTTCATAAAAATGAGTCTATAGATACAATACATTACCACTTCACATTAAATGGGGATGTCAGTTTGATCGCTCTTCAGCAAACTTATGAAGCGATGATTAAGAAATATGGTATATTTCGGACAAAATTTAGTGTTGGAGCCAAAGGAGTGTTGCAACAGTTTGTTGCTGAGGAAAGTGAATGTAGTTTTAAGATAATTGATATTAGACACATGGAGGTCAACGAACAGAAGGATTTCTTAGAACTGCAGACAAAGGACAGAAACTCAAAAATATTTGATTTAAGCAAAGATACGCTTTTGGATATGGTTATATATCAAGTAAATGCATTATTATTTCGTGTTTTTTTGAGTTTTCATCATATTGTGTTTGATGGATACAGCGTGGAGTTGTTTTTATGTGATTTCATAAATATCTATGATAAGATTATAAACAATAAGTATTATGAAGCAGTAGAGAAGTATCCATATGTAGATTTTATACGTTGGGCAACTATGCAGGATGTCTTTGAATCTAATTCCTTTTTTGTAGAGCAATTGAAAAATTGCACATATCAATCAAGAATTAGTATGCGAAATAAAATGGATATAGATGCTGATAAATTTTCGCAAGTTCATTGTCATATAAGTTCAGAAAAAATTCGGCTTGTTAAAATTGCATTGCCTAAAGAATATACTCTTAATTCCATATTTGCTGCAATATGTGGCATTTCATATCAGTGGCTTTGTAATCAAGATTCGATTGCTTTTGGCGTTGTATCTTCGGGAAGATATTCCCCTGTCTCAAATATTGATTTAATTATGGGGCAAATTACTAATACATTTCCAGTGGAAATGATGTTTCAAGATAAGAGTATTAGAATGGTTGATATAATCAGAAAATACCAAAGCCAGCTAATAAAGGCTTTGCAATATGAATATATAGACCTTCCTGAAGTTTTGAAACAGTCTAATGTTGGCTTGGATATGTATTATATATTTGAGAATTATGAATTATCAATAGGGAAGCTAAGTAACGATTCTTTCACTTTAACTGATTTTTCAGTTCATAACTTAACGGGTCTTCCCCTTGTTATAACTGTATGGCCGCAAGATGATAATAGCTATACAGTAGAATTCATGTATCATACAAACATATTTACTTATGATGAAATATCCACTATGCGTGAAGGTCTTTTAATGCTTTTTGAAAAGATCATTATAAACCCAAACATCAGCCTACAAGAGCTAAAACAGATATTTGAACAAGTCATAACTAATAAAAATGATAAGCAACAAGAGTTAATAGATAAGGCAACCAATTATAGATTTTAGTAAAGAAGGAGGAAATAATATCATATGAGTACAATACAAACTAGTCTAAAGAATGCATTAAGTATTCAGCCAGAAAAAATAGCGGTTGAATATAATGGTCAATTCTTCACGCGTCATTATATATATAATCAATCAGTATATATAGCAGACGTTTTTCGTAAAACGTACGACTTGAATGATTTGGAGTTTGTTGGTGTTTATGCCAAAGATAGATTAGAGAATCTAATCTCTATGCTTGCTCTATTCATGTCCCGCTGTGTATTTATTCCTTTAAACACTGATTATCCGCCTATGTATATTAAAAAAATAATAAAAAGCAGTGATATCAAAAAAGTTATTGTAGGAAGCGATGATTTTAATCGCTTTAATAAAGTGATTTCTGACCTATCTGAAAATGATGAAATTTCAACCATTTCATATGATAGCATACTTCCAGTCGACAATAATTCTGTATCTTTTGAATACCCAGCATATGACGCTGACGATCCTATCTATGTTTATTATACATCTGGGTCAACAGGTAATCCTAATGCCATTGTTGGTAGAAATGAGAGTTTGCTTCATTTTATTGAATGGGAAATTAAACAGTTTAATATAAATGAATCTGATAAATGTTCACAGTTAACGGTACCTTCACATGATCCTTTTTTGAGGGATCTGCTTGTTCCGCTAATAAGTGGCGGAACTCTTGTTCTTTTTGATCCACGTGATATTACAGATGCGCGTGCTTTAATAGATATGATAAACACACATCAGATAACACATATTCACTGCACACCAACACTTTTCCATATGGCATTGCTTGAGGCAAATATACATGATTTTTCTAATATGAGAAGAATACTGATAGCTGGCGAAGAACTTACTAGTTCTATGGTAGAACGATTTATTAATATATTTGGCAATAAAATTCAGCTTGTGAACTTATATGGACCAACGGAAGCTACCTTAGCGTCACTGTTTTATATAATAAAGCCTGAAGATGTAAAACTACAAAAAATACCTATTGGTAAGCCTATTTCTGATGTTGATGTTATTATCCTTGATGATGATTTAAATATATGTGAAACAAGAGAGATTGGTGAAATATATATTAACTCATCTTATATGTCTCACGGATATTATAATAATGACGCATTGAATGAAGAGCGCTTTATAATTAATCCATTTAATAATGATGCTGGACGACTATTTAAGACAAGTGATTTAGCTTACCATAATCAAGATGGAAATATTATATTTATTTCACGTAAAGATTCTGTTGTAAAACTCCATGGATATCAAGTAGACTTGTCGGCTATTACATCAGCAATTACGGAATTGGATGTAGTAAGAATGTGCGTAGTAAAATATTTTGCTAAACGGAAGAACGCAAGTAGCCAAGTAGATTTTTTAGTTGCTTACTATATATCAAATGAAAAAGATGTTGATGCATTGATAAAAAGTCACCTCAATGCAAAGTTCCCACATTATATGATACCTGCTCATTTCGTCAAAGTTAATGATATCCCTTTAACTACAAACGGAAAGATTGATTACGAACAACTGCCCGAACCTCACACTAATGCTATGAAACCAGAGACTGAAATGGAGCATCTACTTGTGGAAATATGGAAAGACATATTTGCTAAACATGATATAGGAATAACCGATAATTTTTTTGATTTAGGTGGACACTCTCTTCTATTTTTAAAACTTGAGATAGCATTAGAGAAGAATAATATTGAAATTGATGACTTTAATATTTATGAATATCCTACTATAAAAGAGATGGCTTTGTATATAAGTGGTGATTGATATGGTATCAATTAAACATCCAGAGCGGTTGATTCCCTTTAACGAATATTTTCATAGAAGCTGTTTATTCAATGTAATGATACCCGTTTTGCAATATTACGACGTGAATCAATCATTTTTGTGGGCACACACATATCATTTCAATGTGATAAAAAATGGATTATTGCAAAAAAAATATGTATCATCATTACCTTTTGCAGCATTACTTAATGAGGCTGGCATAGAAATTGTTAATGGGGATGCAACAGAGAAGCTATCAATTGCCGTTTCACAACTCTTGACTGAAGGGTTACCTGTGATTATGTGGGTTGATAGCTATTATATGCAGTTAAAACAAGATGCATATCAGCGTATACATTGGCCGCACTGTCTTCTTATCTACGGTATAGAAAGTGAAAAAGGTCTTATACACTGCATAGAGAACACATCAGTTGAATCAATGGCATATTCAAAAAGAATAATAATGCTGCAAGAATTAGAACAAGCTCATGAAGGATATCTTATGCATTTTAGTGATACTCCATTTTACGATCAAATGGCTTCTCTTTTTGGTATTAGAAAAAATCCAGAAAATATAACACAAGTAAATAATGATGTTTGGACACAATATCATAGCAATGTGTGTGCACAAAAATCTATAATTAAGGGAGGAATAAATAAATGGAGCTTATTTGCCGAAAATATTATTCAATTATGTAATAACAAAGATGAATTTTGGGAGTTGTATGATGATATAGCTTATAATGCTAATGATTTATTAAATGCATCCAAAGCAGATTTATATCATTTTAAATCGCTTCATGGATCAGATCACTCGCTTTGTAATGAACAATCTATGCTTCTAAATACGTATAAAAAATATAGGAATATAATTTTTAAGAAAAAATACACGAATAAAATCAATGCTGATAATATAGCAAATGTTATTTATGGAACACAAATTAGCGAGAGAGAAATTAATATATTAAATATTATTGAAAGTATGAATAACTATGATTAAAAACAAATTTACTGTAACGCGACTAACAGATTATGAAATATATATTCCAACAGATAGCAATAATAAATTTTCACCATTAATAACATATAACTCAAACGAAGCTATTTGGGTCAAACCTGATGCTAAAAGTTTAATAACAAAGGCAGGCAAAATTACAACAAGAGTAAATATGAAATCATTTGTATTTTTTAAAGGAGTACTACAAGAAAATGTTAATGCGGATGTTGTTATTCTCTTATCATCTAATCGCCCATGCAGTTTGTGGATTAATGATGAACTAATATGTGTAAAAAAAGATGAAGAATACCAAATTGTAAAATTTAGGATAAATACTACTGAAACGGAGTTTGTGATTGGTTTTTTATCACTAGAACTCAATGATTGGTTTGGAGTTCGTATTAGTGATTTAAGTTATGAGCAGCAAGATTTCCCAGCAAGTTTATTATGCAATATATTAGAGCATAAACGAGATTATTTTCATGCTATACAGTTTATGAATTCTGAAGATACATTAGATAAATGCTTTTGTTTTATGATAACATGCAATAATTGGATAAATTTGGACTTGTCTCAAGATATCATTATTGATATTGAATCAGGACTCCATATAGGATTTAAAAAAAGGATAAAGACAAAATTATTTTTATTGAATTTACTAAAATTTAGCGATGTCAGTATTACAGACATCGCTAAAAAAAACAATTGTTATGAGACAAATAATATAAATATATGCAATTTTCAGTCATATAACGTTGATGAAATAGGATTTTTATGTATTAGAGTTACGTACACAGATGGAGCAGGCGAACAAAAGAGTTTTGACAAATTATTGTTTGACCTTTCTTATTGTGAGAGTAACATCGTTATGCAGATAGATAATCTATCTGCAAAAAGCAATGAACTTACCTATATTAAGAGTATTATTAATAAAATAGATAAGAAGCATATATTATATGAATTTACTATGGCAAGTGCTATGCTAGGGGTTTACTCCTTAAAATATTTGAGAGAATGCACCACTAAATTTCTCGACTCTTCTATGTATATAATTGAAAATCCCGAAATTAAAAGGGTATATTTAAATTCAAAACTTGACAACAGTATACAACAGTTAGACTATATATTATCATATAAAAATTATAATAATGAAAAAATTCCATTAATTTTATCATTTCCAATTTATATGCCAGACGTAAATAAAATCGTTGATTATGCAACAATAGTGCCAGAAACGACTATGATAGTTAATGTGCCACTTCGTGGTGTTACATTAGACAATAGGATTGGTGAGGCTCAAGCGATTGAGGTTTTGGACTATATGATAACAAATTATAGAGAAATTCTAGATTTAGAACGTATATATATCATCGGATGCTGTGCTGGTGCAACTACTGGTATAGAATTAGTAAAGCGCTATCCTAACCGTTTTGCTGGCATTCTAGCTATAGAACCTATGATAAATAAAAATGAGTTCATCAATTTAACAGATAGCAGATGCACAATTTTGTTATCATCGGAACAACAAATAGACTATATACAAAAACCTAGTGAAATGCAGCAATTAGAAATTCTTACTTCAAGTGATATGTTTATTGATGAAATGGCTGCTTTGCTACATAAAGTAACGTATATAACAAAACTAATACAGTCTATAAAAAAGCATCCAAATAAATTAACGTATCGTTATAGTCTAGATGCTTTTTTTAATCATTATTGGATTGAGAATATACGATTAGACACAACAAGTGAATACGGACTTATTAATGCATGTTATACAGATAAAGGAATTGACATTATATGTGAGTCATGTATAGGGTTTTCTATCCGTGTAATGCCTAGTTTATTATGTGAAAATGCAGTACTTTGTGTAAACAGGAAAGCTATTGGCATATTAAATCCGAAGTGTGATATATATCATATTGTGTTAGAAAATGGATATCCCAGTTTAACTAATAATATGGTTATACCTACTTTTTGGGCAAATTTTTATGATGTTTATGCTAGTCCATTAAGTATATGGTCAAATTCGAGTGAAAATGAAATAGGTGATATAATCAGGATTTTTTCATCTCCTATAACTAATACATGGGATAAAAAAATTTATATTGATTATCATATCAATTACTTTAAAAAAGTAAATGCAGAAATTGGAGACAATAAGATATTATTTATTGACACTTTAAAGGATTATGATTATTTGTATGATAATGATACACAAATATGCATATTTCCAGATCGAGTTCAATATTTGACAAACGAATATATAGGCTCATATTGTTTGATGGATGTAATTGAATGTAAAAATATAGAAGGTATAAATCAGATAATATTGCGAATTTCATATAATAATGTGAGAATGCTAAGAGATAATTTTTTTGTAAAAAGGTTTTTCATATCTACAAATATATTAAGTAAAAATGAATTTTATAATTCAAAAGCTATTTTATTTTGGAATGACAGGTATTTCATAATAAAAAAATGGGGTAATGCTCACGAGGAAATTTAGTGAAAATGGTGCTGGCTCAGATGATTCAAGGGTTGAGCAGCTAATAAACAAATTTGCAAAGCAAAAGATATAGTGAAATAAAGGAGAGATAAAAATGGATACAAAGAACATTGAAACAACAAAGGAAAGACTTTTAAGAATAATTAATGATTTGTTAGAAGAATCTATTGGTGAAGGGAGCATAGATGATGCAACAGCAGAAGCATTGAGAGCACCTGACTTGTGGGAGAAGAATATCCAAGATTTAAACATAAGTTCTATTACATTTATAAGAATAGTAGTTGAAATTGAAAACGAATTTGATATCGAATTTGAGGACGAAATGCTTGTTCCTGAAGCATTTTTGAAGTTTAGCGATTTAGAGACACATTTGGACTCGCAATTAGCAAAAATGACCTAAAATTAATCTTTTTTATAATTACAACTTGGCTATTTTGATGAAAGGAGGAATTGTTATGAATAAAATAGGAAATGTTAAAGAGATAAAAGAGGTGAAATCAATATTTGCGCAATTATCTTCTGGTGGTATTGTTAAAACCTGGGAATTGCCATATGAAAATCTTTTGACAAAATTATCAGCCGCTATTTTCTTTTTCTCATCTGACAACAATCAAGATGTAAATAATGTAGATTATGCATTAGGCAAAATTCCTGGATATCGGCGTAAAACGAACGATGTCTATGAACTTTCTAAATTAGATTATCGTGTAGATTTCATAGATCATATTATTTCGGAGGTATGAAGTAATGCAGCGTATTTTATATGAATTAACAATTCCACAACAGCAAATATGGAATTCATTAATGCTTAATCCAGGAACATCCATGTATAACATAACTGGGTACAAGCTTTTTTACGGTGAAATAGATACAACAATGATTGTTAAAGCGTTTGACTTATTAATTGATAAACATGATGCGCTGCATATTCGTTTGCAAATTAATGAGGGGCAAGTAGCACAGTATTTTTCTAATGATAACCTCAACATGGTTTCATATATGGATTATTCCACAATAGATAACGGAAATTATCATTTTGAAAATTGGTGTAAAGAGCAATCTACCAAACCAATGGCATTACTTGATTCCTCACTATATCATTTTACTGTTTTCAAACTTAAAGACGGAATTTTTGGGTTTTTTGTCAAACTTCATCATATTATTGCAGATGGATGGTCAGTTGAGATTATTTCAAAAAAGATTTCTCAATATTATCAGCATATTCTAACTGGAGAACCTCTTGCTGACCGCCACTTTCTTTCATACCAAGACTATATTTCACTTGAAAAAGAATATCTGCGATCTGTCTCATATGAAAAGGATTGTAAATTTTGGAACGATATATACCAAAAAATTCCAGAATATATTCAAGAAACAAATGAATTGTATAACAGTAAGCGACTCACATTGACATTGCCAGATTCAGACCAAATTATGTTAGATATGGTACTTGAAAAACTATCTGTTAGTACAAGTTTATTTTTCCTTGCTATACATTGTGTTTATCAATACCTTGTATATGACCATACCGACATTGTTGTTGGAATACCAGTCACTGGTCGTCGCAAGAAAAACGAAATGTCGATTATGGGAATGATTGTAAATACACTTCCTGCTCGATTTTCTATAAATCCTGAAGGCTCATTTGGAGATGTATTGAAAGAGATCAACAGTATGTTTTATAAATATTATCGCCATCGAAGATATCCATATTCACAGATACTAAGTGATATTCGTTCTCGAGGATTTGGAGATATTCGCTCATTATACGACATTTGTATAAATAGTTATAATTTTAAGCTTTCAGATGACATTTTAGGGGTTGATACATATAGTAATGAATTACATTGTGGCAAGCAGGCATATAGTCTGCAGACAGTTATTCGTAGTTTTGAAGGTCAAGAGTATCTTGAATTTGATTTCGATTTTGCAGATAAAAAATACACTGAAGCAGATATAAGGCGAATTTTTAATGGTTGGAGGATGATTGTTAAGAGCTTGTTTTTTAATGATAGTAATATGATTATTAAGGATATCAAATTAGTATGTGATGAGTCATTTAATGAAATGTATTTCAATTTTAATGATACATCATGTGATAATGTTGGCGCACATACTGTGGTAGATATGTTTCATTCCATTATGAGTTTATATCCAAATGAAGTAGCAGTTGTTCATTCTGGACAAACCATAACATTTACAGAAATAGACCAGCAATCTAATAAGTTATCAGCATATTTGCGATCTAAGTTAGATATTGGTAAAGGATCTTTAGTAGGTTTATGTATGGGGCGCGGCGTGAATGTTATAATTGGCATAATGGCTGTCCTAAAGTCTGGAGCTGCTTATGTTCCAATTGATTTTTCTTATCCTATTGATCGTGTAAATACGATTATTGAAAATGCTGAAATTCGATATATAGTTTGTGATTCAAATTGTAAAAATGATATGAAAGAACTATCATATTGCAAAATCATAGAAATAGATGCTGTTAATCATGAAATGTTTAGCGTTAATGCTACTGAGAGTAAGATTGATTGCCAATATCCTGTAATTGGTGCTAGTGATATTGCTTATGTAATATTCACCTCAGGCTCAAAAGGGATTCCAAAAGGAGTAGTTGTAGAGCATGGCTCACTAGCAAATTATATTATTTGGGCAAAAAAGGCGTATGGTATAACCAAAGATGACGCTTTCGCCTTTTTTACGTCAATATCCTTTGATTTAACTATAACATCAATCTTTCTTCCACTTACAACTGGCGCAAAGATTCTTGCATACGAAGAAGATAGTGGATATGGATCTTTCCTTGAAATGTTGACCGATGACAAAGCAACCATAGCAAAAATGACACCAGCTCATCTTTCTATAGTAGGAGATGGATCACGAAAAGTACAAAATTTGAAAAAGATTATCGTAGGTGGTGAAATCCTCACAAGCGATAATGCTAGGCGCGCTTATGAAGTGCTGGGCAACTGTGTGGAGATTTATAATGAATATGGACCAACAGAAGCAACTGTTGGATGTATGATTCATAAATATAACAAATATGATATACAATGGTCTTCCGTGCCAATTGGACATCCTATTGATAATGTGAAGATATATTTACTGAATAAAGCATTACAACCTGTTCAGATGGGTGAAATAGGCGAAATATGTATTACAGGGTGCAGCTTAGCAAAGGGATATCTAAATAATGATGAATTAACAGATAAATTGTTTATACAAAACCCATTTGGTGAAGGACGGTTATATCGTACAGGTGACAATGCTAAATTTGTAGCTCCAGAGGTGATGATTTATATTGGGCGTGATGACAATCAAGTAAAGGTAAATGGATATAGAATAGAGTTACATGAAATTGAATCGTGTGCAATGAAATATCCTGGAGTTTCTATGGCTGTAGCAGTTATGAAGAATAATGGAAATAACTCAAATTTAGCATTGTATTACCAATCAATAGTAATGATAGAGCCTTCGTATATTATAAGTCATTTAGAAAAATATTTGCCATTATATATGATTCCACCACATGTAATTTACATGAAAAAAATACCATTAACAGTCAATGGGAAAATTAACAAGGAATATTTACAACAACAATGCCTTGCAAAAGATGAATTTAGTATATATGAAGACCAGCATGTACTATATGATGAGTTAATGCGTATACTTGAACTTGAAAATCAAAAGATATCCCCTAGTGATAATTTTTTTGCATTGGGTGGCGATTCAATAAAAGCTATTAAACTTTCCCTTATAATGGAGGATAAAGGAATTAACTTGCCTGTAAAATGGATAATGGAAGCCACAAATCTGCAAGAAATGCTAGACCGCATTGAACCAAAAAGAAAAAAAGTGCAATTCCAAGCAAGACAGTTGTATGAAAACAGGACAATTCCTTCTACACCTATTTTAAATTGGTTTATGCAAAAACCTATAGAAAACAAGAAGCGATATGGTCATTTTGCCACATTATTATTTCATGATACACAAACAGAAGGTATGATGCGTGAGATGCTATCTAGGGTTTTTGCTAAAAAAGATAATCTACACTTAAGAATTGCCAATGATAGCATTTATTATATTTTCAATAAAATTTCTAGCATATGTATACAAACTGTATATTTAGATGATTATATAGCAGAGGGACGGCAAGAGATTATATCACGTGAGAATGAGCGTGCTATTAGTCGTATAGACCCTTTTAAAGGATATATTGTTTCCGCTGTATTATATATTATTGAGGAGAAAGTCATCCAATTATCAATAGCTATACACCATATTGCAGTAGATAGTATTTCTTGGCGTATCCTATTACATGACATTCAGCAAGCTATGAAAGATGAGAATTATTTGGGGTTATCAGACGAAGGAACATATGAACGTTGGTGTTTGGCACAGAATGATATAAGCATAATGTATCAGGACGAAAAAAGTTATTGGAATCAACTAGCTGCAACTACAAACGATTGCTTTGTTATGTACAACAGTAATAGCCAGAAGATTTGGGGTCATGTGTCTATAAACGCCAACCTCTTAAAAGAGTCATGTGTACGTTGCCGTCTCAACATTCAAGATGTGCTTCTGTCCAGTTACTTATTAGCACTTAAGATTTTTTTGTCTGAGTCTCGATTTGTTATAGAAATAGAAAATAGCGGAAGACAACATCATTTAGATGATATAGACGTATCGAGAACGCTAGGTTGGTTTACTTCTATGTACCCTGCTGTTTTTGACAATATTACAGAAGATCTACACGAATTGATTTTAAATGTGAAACAGACTCGGCAGGCTGTACCTAACGACGGGTTAGGATTTATGTATAGTGACGAGTGGAGTAGTTTGTGGAGAAATGAATATAGCTGGATTCGCTTCAATTATTTAGGAGAGATTGAAACAGTATATGAATCTTTTTCTGTTGATAGTTTTACTGAATTTTATGATGAAAAAATGAAAGCTACATGTGCGCTTGAATTAAACAGCTTCATTTTTAATGATACTGTTGGTATACGAATGAGTATACCTGAAGCAAATGATGGTCAAAAAGCATGGCAAAATTTTATTTATGTCCTTCAACAATCTGTTATAAGAGTTTATGAGTATATAACCTGTTGTGAATTGATATTCATAACACCATCTGATTTTCCCTATGCAGATTTAACCCAATCAGATTTGAATAGGATTTTTAGTGATTAATCAGCAAAGAACCAGACCAATGATTTACTGCTTTTTTACTATAATATTATTTTGAATGGAGTGTTAACTCATATGATACGGACGCAACTGGTATCTTCATCTTTTGAAGATGGATTAATGCTTGAAAATATCGGAATTGGTAGGATAAAAAGCTATTTAGATAAATACGGAAAATATGTAGAAGTTGTCCACTTGGAGAGTCCAAAAATAGAAGAATGTATCAAAGATATTGATATGAGTTGTGATATTATAGGACTTTCAATGTACAGTAATAACCTAGATCTTTTATTTGAGCTAGCGAAACGAGCTAAAAATATTAATCCTAATATTATAATCATTTGTGGTAGCAAATTTGTTACATCATTTTACGAAGACGTGCTAGAAAGAGATACAAGTAATTTAATTGATTTAATAGTTTTAGGTGATGGCGAAAGTGCGATGCTAAAAATTATTGAACTATGCGAACAAAATGCAGATTTAAAACAAGGTCTTGTAAATGAGGTGAATATTGTTTGGAAGAATAATACTTTGGACAAAAGACCAGTTGTTTTAAATGTAGCTTCATTGCCATGGCCAGATAGATCATACTTAATAAAAAACCAACGGGTTGCTGCACTGATAGCAGATGCTCAAGGATGTATCGGCAACTGTTCCTTTTGTTCTGTTAAGGATTATCATAAAGGATGGGACGGACGCACAGCTGAAGATATTTTTTGTGAAATAAAATGGCTTCATAATAACACAAATGCAAGGTTTTTTATATTTACATCAGGTAGTTTTGATGATCCTGGTGAGAAAGGGAAGAAGAAAATTGAAGAATTGTGCAAAATGATTTTGGATGAAGAATTAAAAATTAGTTTCAGATGCTTTATGCGCACAGAGTCATTTAAGGATACGGATCAAGACCGTACTCTGTTGATGTTAATGAAACAAGCAGGTTTCAATGAAGTATATTTAGGTTTGGAATCTGGTAATGAAGAAGATTTAAAGATTTTCAACAAAAGAGCAACGCTTTTAGATAATGAAACTGCATTAAGAATTTTTAAGGAGGCTGATATATATGTTGGATCATTTGGCTTTATTATGTTGAATCCGTATTCTACAAGCAAAAGTCTGCGAGAGAATTATTATTTTTTGGCAAAACAGAATGAGTATAAAGTCTTTAATTATACAACCCAAATTATAGCCTATAAAAATACACAATTATACGAGCGAATGTTGAAAGATTGTTTAATTGCATCAAATTCATCTGCTCAACAATACTTTGGGATACATAAGTATAAATATATGGATAACAAAGTTGCCTCAATAGCCGATTTTTTGAAAGAAAACTTTAATCAGGATATTATAGGAGTCTATACTCGGAATGCCTATCTTCTGCCAACTCTTATTCATAGTTTTTATCGTTTTTGGGATGATGGCGACAAGCGCAGGGATCAATTAAATTCACTAATTAACGAGCAAGCTACAATACTAAAATCATATTTTTATCATCTATATGTAGAGCAGAATATTGAGTATTGCAAAAGTAATATAAGTTTTTTTATTAGTCAACTCAATGAGCTAAATAAACGTTTTGATGTGCTTATTACTATGTGTTTTAAACGTCTAGTTAAGCATCACAAAATGAAACTCTAATAATTACTAAGGATGATGATAAATTTATGACTCAAAAAATAGATATCATAATAATCGACGACCCTTCTAAAAGCACATATCCATATATGGATATGGCAATTGCAAGAGCCTATCTTCATAAAAATGGGATTGATACCAATGTGCATTTTTTTCTGCCCTGTTCAGTTGAAAAGTATTCCAATGAACTTGCCATAGTTAAACCAAAAATGGTAATTGGACTATTTTCATATCGTGATGCACAATCCATGATGGATGCGCTTTCGATTATTAAATCTATGTCATTGGATACCTACATTACCGTGTCCAGTTCAATGACAAATATATACCATAAGGAATTTTTAGAGAGATTCCCTTTTATAGATTGCGTTATTTTAGGTGAGCCTGAAGAAACAAGTCTTGATCTGTATGATAAGGTGACAAATAATAAGAGCCTCTCCGACTGTTTGGGAATAAGTTATAGAAATTCTCAGGGTAAGATTTTTTGCAATCCAATGCGACCGTATATAGCTGATTTAGACTCACTACCATTTGCAGATCGTAGTCATCAAAAGAAATTTGTTTTAGCGCACACGCACATGTATAAAAATAGAGGCTGTAGTGGAACATGTACATTTTGCAATGATAATTGTTTTAGAAATAAACAAAGTGGAAATTATCTTCGATTTCGTTCAGCAGAGCACGTTGTAGACGAAATAGAACACATTATTACTAAGAGCAAAAACCAAAATTATAAGTTTTCATTTTATGATTATTGTTTTATTGATGGTGGCAAAAAAGGTATTGAGAGTGCAAGTGAAGTGATGAATGAAATATTACGAAGAGAATTGAAGGTTGTTTTGCATTTTCAAGCAAGAGCTGAACAATTTAATGAATCATTGATGCCATTTTTAACTGTCGCAAAGAAAGCAGGCTTGGCTTCTATATTAATAGGTATAGAATCTGCATGCGATGAAGATCTGAAGCTGTATGGCAAAATCGCCCAAACAAATGATAATTTGCGCGCTATTGAAACATTACGCAAAGCAGATATTGAGTTTCAATGTGGGTTTATTAATTTTAACCCTTATAGTACATTTGAGAAGATAATAAAAAATGTGGTTTTTTTAGAGAAAACTGGATTAGCCAAGAGCTTTAGTTTTTTTACTACATCACTAGATGTACATCCAGAGACAGATATTGTGAAAACACTTATAAATGATAAATTACTTCCAATAGATTTTGATTTTATGAATGTGCGCCACCAAATTATATGGAAAGATCCAATTATATATAAATTATTGATTGCTTTACAAAATGTTAAATTAAATATTGAAACACACAAATATATACAGTCTATTGAAATTATTTTTAATGCATCAAGAAATCGTTTGCCATATAATCAAGCACAACGTTTAGCGTCATTAGAAAAGCAGTTTAAGATAGATATACACGAACAAGCAAAAATTAATGTTGAATTCATGCATGAATGTATCAAATTGGCACAATGCGAAAATATTGATGAATTAAACTTAAATTGCAGAAAATTTGACTTATCAAATTTTGATAAAAAAATATATGAAATGCATTATATGGCTAGCATATTCTTTTTACGAGTAATGCGCCATTTAGCATAATAATTATTAAGCGAGGAAGACAAATATTGCGATATTTATTAATTACAACGGCTTTCTCAGAACATGGGATTTTGCCTCTCACATCTTTGCGTCGACAATTAGATTATGCAAAAAACAGAGGAATGAGCATAGATGTGCTTGTTGATCCATCCCAAGAAGAACTCGAATTAGCTATTGAGAGAAGATATGACATTTATATTTCTACAACAAGAAATTCGTTCCGTTCTTTTGAGCAATGTGTATCTGAGCCGTTAGACTATAATATTTTTAATGTGCTAGAAGAGAATGGGTGCAATATCTTTGGAAGTGATTACGTAGTACAAAGTATGATTAATAACAAGTTTAAAGCAAATGAACGGTCATTATATCCTATACCTAGTAGCTTGATAGGTAGAAATATGGCAAAGAATATAGCAAATGTCCAAGAATTATCATGTTTTTTAAGTTATCCTCTAATTGTAAAACCAAACAACATGTCTGGCTCTATAGGAGTAAGCAATGCGAGTATCGTTTATAACTTACAGCAGCTGTACCATCAAATAAACTCTCTTTTTCGCTCTATCCATTCCTTAAATGATATTATTATTCAAGAATATTATCATGATACTAACGAGTATACCGTTTCTATAATAAAGATTAGCTCTGATGAGTATAAATTGTCATTAACACGTTTTGATTATAAACGTGAAAAAATCCTTTACACATCTGAAGAAAAGACGATGCCTCTTTCTGAGAGAAATATAATTTATTCAATCGAGCAGGACAGTACTATTTGTGCATTCATAAAAGATGCTGCTATAAAAATGTTCAATTCTTTTGGATTGAAATATTATGCAAGGTTCGATGTATTACTAAAAGATGGAGACTTATTTATGATTGAGGCTAATGCTAATCCTGTTTTAGGAAATAGTTTTGCGTGGGAATGGATAAACGAGAAACATTTTGTCAAGAATACAGATGAATTATTGTATTACTTATTAACTAATGCAGTAAGATGAAGGAGTGAAAAAAATGGGGTCACATGAAAATGCACTTAAAAAAACTTTAGATATTCTGAGCAAAGAAAGCGGTATTATAGCCATTTTATTATGCGGAAGTATGCATTATAGTTATGTGACAGAAAAAAGCAATATAAACTTAGTTATTATTACAGATGATGCCAAAAAGATAACACCGAACTTACAAATTGAGGTTGATGATGTTGTTGTATTACTAGATTTTTACAACAGAAAGACTTTTATTGAGATGACAGCAAGAAATAAGGGCGGAACAATTGAGCATGCTTATCTGTCAAATAGTAGATTGGTTTACGTAAAAGATAAAATTTTTGAGGATTTAATAGAGGATAATTTAACAGTCGGGCAGCATGATTTAAACGAAGCTATTTTCTATGAGGCTTGTGAAATTTTGCTATACCTGCATGATATCGAACAATGGATGGAACAAAATGACGATTGCATTAACGCGCAATTTGTTTTCGTATATATGTCGCGGCATATAGCACGTCTCGAACATTTTTTTGCTAATAGCGTTTTAAAGAAAGAGGTGTTAATGTCAGCTTATGAGATTAACACAGATGTTATGGATAAGTTTAATAAATTTTCTTTGACACATATGTGGAATAGAGAAGATTATGAAAAAATGAGACGAGATGTGTATGCATATTTAGAGATGCATATTGATAAATTTGCGAAACATGTGGTTCGCGCATTTGATGCACACGAAGTTTTATCATTAAACGAATTATCAATGGCAATGGGTGGAGTAAGGTCAGATGTAATTAAGCCGTGCTTAGATTTAATGACAAACATAGGGTTACTCTTTAGGACAACATTAGCAGTTCCTATTTCATATAAATCAAGAATTGAAGTAGATGAAATAGCATATGGATTGGTAAGATAACAGACTTTAGAATTTTTTATAATTATGAAAATAAGATTAATGGGGTGATATGGTATGGATGATAGAAAAAGTGTATCAGAACAAACACACATACAAATTGTTGAAGCTACCCACAATAATTTAAGGAACATTACAGTAGATATACCTAAAAACAAATTAACTGTCATTACAGGGGTTTCAGGTTCAGGAAAGTCTTCATTGGCTTTTGATGTTATTTATGGTGAAGCTCAAAGAAAGTATTTAGAACAAATGTCATCATCTGAAAAAAGAAACATGCCTGTACCACCTCGCGCAAAAGTACTTAAAACCAAGGGCTTAGTACCTGCACTTGCCCTTAAGCAAAGCAAAATTGTAAATAATCCGCGATCTACGGTTGGCTCTATAACCGATTTGTTTAATTTGGTGCGCATTTTATATATGACTCAAGGCGTAACTTCATGTTTTGATTGTAATCATATACTGAAACAAGTGTCTGTGCCAAAATTGACCGAACATCTATCTTCATTACCAGAAGGTACACAAGTTGAAATAAGGGTTCCAATTGAGAAATCCACTAACGAAACTTACAAAGAGTTTATTGATGACTACAGGGCGCGCGGATATAAAAAAATATATATAAATGATATATCTTTTTCTTTAGATGATACCACTGATAAAGATTTCCCTGACCTCTGTAAAATTGAGATTCTTGCCGATTTATTTACTATAACAAAAGATAGCTATCGTCAAATTAGCAAATCAATAAATTCTATAGAGTCAAACTGCTGTGATAGTATTTTAATTCGTGTAGAAATATTAAATGAAGAAAATATAGTACTAGGCAAAGGTAGAAATTTTTATAAGGAGTTAGGTTGTTCAGAACACTGTTATATTATGTTACCACTCAATGCGTCTCGTTATTCATTAAAAAACACAAAAGCATTATGTAAAAGTTGCAATGGAATTGGCTATACGTATGTAGGAGATTCAAGACTTTTAGTAACAAATCCAAAGCGTAGCATATATAGTGGTGCTCTTCATCGGCGTGTATACAATATGACAAAAAATAGTTACAACGGCGTTGTGTTGTATAGTTTGTCCTTACATTATAATTTTAGTTTGACAGAACCTTACGAAACTTTACCTGATAAAATTAAAGACATAATCATGTATGGAACTAATGGTGAGCTAATAGAAATGATAAACCCGCCTGACATAAGAGCAGCAAGTTATATTGTTGGAAGAACTATGCCTTTTTATGGTTTCATTGAGAGCCTGGAAAGACATTATCATAGTACTGTGAAGCGTCGAGCAGAGGGTGCCAATGTAAATGTTGAGTCAGAAAGAGAATGCTTAATAGAGACTATTTGCACAGATTGTTGTGGTGTGCGTTTTAAACAAAGTTTGGCTAATGTTATGTTCTTAGATAAGACATTTCGAGATATGATGCAAATGCAACTTATTGATATTAAGGAATATGCAAGTAATGTAATAGCAGAAAAATCTACCCATGAGTCTGCTATTGTGATTTTACAAGAAATATATTCAAAAACCAAAATGATGTGTGATGTTGGTCTATATTATCTAAATTTGGGGCGGAAAGCAGATACTTTGTCTGGAGGAGAAACCCAACGTGTAAAGATGGCCAATCAAGTAAGTAGTGATTTAATGGGGCTGTTGTATGTACTTGATGAGCCGAGCGTAGGATTGCATCCTAAAGATATAGACAATGTTGTGCGGATTGTAAAAGCATTGCGCGATGCTGGCAATACAGTAATAGTTGTAGAACACGACTTAGAGATTATTGCACAGGCCGATTATGTAATTGAATTAGGGCCACGCGCAGGTTTGATGGGTGGAGGACTAGTCTATGCTGGTGCTATAAAAGGTCTTTTTGAATGTGAAGAATCCACTACCAGAAAATATTTAAACAAGTCAAATGAGCCTTATTTCGGGAAACCTAGGATTGGCAGTACTCAGACTCTGAAAGTAATAAATGCATGTGAAAATAACCTGAAGAATGTTGACGTAGAAATACCATTAGGGCGATTTGTTTGTGTAACAGGTGTATCTGGTTCTGGAAAAAGTACACTTGTTAATAATATAATTGTTAATCAATTGCTTGTTTCAAAATTACGCAAACCAATTCTTGTTGGAAAACATGATAGGATAGAAGGTTCAGAATATATAGATAGCGTATTTCATATTGATCAAAATCAGTTATATACAAGCTCGCGTTCTAGCCCCGCAACTTATATTAACATTTTTGATCGTATCCGCAAACTATACGCAGAATTACCAGAAGTTAAAGAAAAGGGATATACAGCTGAAGAATTTAGTTTGACACGTACAAATGGGCTTCGCTGCGAAAACTGTGAAGGATATGGCATCATTATAACAAAATTGCAATTTATGCCAGATGTAATCACTGTTTGTCCTATATGTAAAGGTGATTGTTATGTAGAAGAATGCATGTCCTTTTTATACAAGGATAAAAGTATCCCGCAGGTTATGGGTATGTCAATAGAAGAAGCGGTAAATTTTTTTGATGACAAGTATATAAAACATAAACTTAACTTTATGATTGATGTTGGCTTGGGTTATTTGACCCTAGGACAACGGTTAGATACTTTATCTGGAGGAGAAGCACAGCGCTTGAAACTCTCATATGAGTTATCAAAACTGAAAAGGGGAACGCACAACCTATATGCTTTGGATGAACCAACAACAGGGTTGAACGCTTTTGATATCGCTAAACTAATTGTATGTTTCAATAAAATGGTAGATGCTGGGCATACTGTTATTATTATTGAACACAATCTTGATATCATAAAATGTGCAGATTATGTGATTGATATGGGTCCCCTTGGTGGTATAGATGGCGGTGAAGTAATATTTAAAGGTACTCCAGCAGAGTTAGCACAGCATGGAGACTACTCTTTTACAGGGAAAGCTCTTTTTCCATTCTTCAAGTAGTTAAAATTGGTAATTAAATATATAGATTTGATAGGCTTCACATAAAACCTCCCATTAGATTTTCAATGGGTTTTTTTATATGCAAGGAAATTGCTCTGCATGGAGCGCCTAGCGAAGCCACTTTCTTATTTTTGCAAAATGTTTTGTAAAATATTAAGAAAATTAATTTTATTAAGGTTTAAGGATGATATAATAATGGTAAAAAACGAGCAAAAGGAAATGTTTTGGGATAATCAAATGCAATTAGTAAGCCCACATATTTTCACTCCTGGTTATGAAATTAAGCCTATTATTGTAGGTGATGCAAAAGTTGAAAAGCGCATTTTTCCTATGACTTTCACTAATGAGATAACAAGGGAGATGCCAACGTTCACTTCGTTTGTATTTTCATTTTCTCTGATTATGGCATCATTTCATCGCATGTCTGGTAGAAACGAATTGTCCACCGTAGTCCCCAAATATTCATTTAGTGGTGAAAAAACGAGTAATGGTATACTCCCATGCTTATCAACACTAAATACAAACGACACATTTAGGGATTTTTTAAACAGGACAATGGATATGTTGCGTGATATATACATAAATCAAGAAAAATGCCCAGATGGAACATACTACTTTGAAGAGGTAGATGTTCCTGATATGTTAATCGGATCTCGCATCCTTAATATGTGTGAGACAGATGATATCTCGTTTTCAATAGCATTTTGGCATGTACAAAATGATTGTGGAAATGCGCTCGAAATAGTGTACAATACATCACTTTATGCATTACATGAAATTGATTCTATTATATTATCCATGTCTTATATGTCAGAGATACTTGCAAAAAATTTGGACTCTCAAATAACGAGCATACCACTTATACCACCAGAAGAAGAGAATAAATTGCTCATCATGGGGACGAATCCTAATAAACATTCGCCATACTCAGTGATTGATTTATTTAAGGAGAATTGTAAGCATTTCCCTACACGAATAGCCGTTGTTGATAAAGAAGAAAGTTGTTCTTTCTTGAAACTTGATAGTATGAGTAATAGGATCGCACACAGCCTTAGTGAAAATAATGTCGAGAGAGGTTGCGTAGTAGCTGTTTTAATGCCTAAGACAATCAAACTTATTGCTACTGAGATAGCTATTTTAAAATTGGGGTGTATCTATATACCTTTGAGTGTGGAATGTCCGCCGTTAAGGGTAAAAGAAATTATGCAAGCCAGCGGTTGCAATTTGCTATGTCTCCCCATGGAAATTCGAAGTGAGTATGAAAATGAATTGTCATCAGTTTGCAAAATCATATATTATGAAGATTTATTAATAATAAGTAATACACACGAAAATATTGAATGTAAACCTGAACCAGATGATCCTGCATATGTTATATACACATCAGGTACAACAGGCAAACCAAAGGGTGCAGTTATTACCCACAGAAGCATATTAAACCTCGTTGATGGTTTATATGATGAAATATATAAAGAGTGTATCGAACCTATACGCGTTGGAACCCTTGTTTCTCCAATGTCTGATGTTGCAGTTGAAGGGATGTATGCTGCTTTACTACTAGGGCATACTCTATATCTCTTACCTGATAGTGATAAACGAAGCGGGGATAAAATAGTTTCTTTCCTAGAACAGAATAAGATAAACTTGATTGATGGCACACCAACGATTTTTAGCCTTATTACGGGAAGTACAAACATTCAATCTGCAACACTTAGTTTAAAGTATGTTTTAATTGGTAGTGAAGCTTTTAAGTCATCATTAATAAGTGAGTTTAAAAATAAGTGTCCTAGTTCTCACGAGATAACTATTTTTAATGTGTATGGTGCAACGGAATGTTGTGTTGATTCGGTAATATATAGAGTTCCGTTGGATGGATACGATAAAGTTCCAGTTCAACCCATAGGAAAACCCATGAAGGGCGTAATATTATTTGTTATGACACGTACAATGGAGCTTACCCCTTTTGGATTGGAAGGTGAGCTTTATATTGGTGGTACTGGTGTTGCTGTGGGTTATTTAAACCACGTAGAGCAGACGATTAATACGTTCTTTTTAAACGAAAAAGGAGCAGGTGGTCGTTTATACAAAACTGGCGATATCGTTAAATGGAATGAAAATGGCAACCTCTCATTCATAAACAGAAAAGACTCCAGAGTTCAGGTTCGGGGATATCGTATACAACCACAGGAAGTAGAGTTTAAGTTGCTTGAATGCGATGGCGTGCGTCAAGCAACGGTCATCATAAAGGAAATAGTTGGAGAAAAGCACATTGTAGCATTTATTAGTATTGAAAACACAACAATGGATCAAGTATATATGCAAATAGAAAAAAGATTACCAATTTACATGCGACCAACATATATAAAAGAACTGGATAATATGCCAGTTATGGTAAGTGGCAAGGTGGATGTGCATGCTCTGGAAAAAATAGTATTGCATACGCCATGGGTTTGTGAAGAAATGAGTGATATGCAAGCAAATATTCACAGTATATGGAAAGAAATGCTTAACCATGATGCAATAGGGCTAGAGGAGAATTTTTTTTACATTGGTGGTCATTCATTAAAGGCTATGAGTCTTGCATCAATACTGTCAGAGGTTTTTAGTGTTCTCATTGATATCCGTGATATTTTTAATTCCCCAACTATCAAATTACAGGCACTGATGGTAACTGAGAAGACTCAATTAAATGACATAATTCAAATTGATGAAAATGGCGATGGAGTATATCCCTTAATATCAGCACAGGAACGCATATATATTTTTGAAGAACTTGGCAACAGCAAGCATGTGTACAATCTTGTTGACTACTATTTAATTGAGGGTAATTTGGATGTAGAAAGGATGAAAAACGTATTAAATAGTCTTGTATACAGACATGAATCGCTAAGAACAAGTTTCAAGCGTAATAAAGATAGAGAATTATATCAGTATGTGCACGATGCGGACATAGATTTTACGTATTATGATGCGGATTCATTCAACACAAATGATATTGATAATGTAATAAAAACGTTTATATCGAGAGCTTTTCAGCCATTTGATTTGTCTAAAGCCCCTTTAATAAAAGCAGGTCTAATACATTTAAACAAGCAGCAACATGTATTGGCTATTCAAATACATCATATCATATGCGATGCAACTTCGATTGACATATTAATGAAAGAGTTTATCGATTTATATAATGGAATCGAATTGTCCAAGCATACAGTACAATATCATGAATATGTAAAGACGTATAAAAAGATAAATACCCCATCGAAATTTGAATCTGATCGCAAATACTGGAGCCATGTTCTTAGAGAAAGTATCACTCTCAACTTGCCAGTAGATATGCGTGTACCAGACAAAAATATATATGAAGGCAATAGTGTGGTCATTAATTTTAAGCAAGAAATGTATAAGACATTATGTGATATGGCATCTAAAAACCAAACTACGCCATATATAGTTTTACTGGCTACTTATGCTATTTTATTGCACAAATATTGTTATCAAGACAAGATAACAATAGGGATGCTTACATCAGGGCGTGTTAGCCATAAATATGATAATACAGTTGGTATGTTTGCTAATACTCTTCCAATATGTATTGCTGTAAACCGCGATGATTCATTTTCACAATTATTGAGCAATGTACAAGCTCAAGTTTTGGAGAATATCTTACATCAAGATTATCCTTTTCTGTGTATGATTGAAGATGCGGGGAGCCGAATAGTAAACCAACGAAACCCCATTTTTGACGTTTCATTTAATTTTGTTTATGAAAAATATGAGAAGATCGATTTTCATGGTATTACAATAGAAAAGATAAACAATATAACTGAGACAACAGTTGGAGACTTGCATATACAAATTGTGCAAGCTGGTGAAGGAATTACTGGATGGCTTTCGTATAACACTGCATTGTTCCAACTAGACACAGTAAATGATTTTGCTAGAAGATTTATAAAACTCCTAGATGTTGTACTTCAAGGGGATGACGTGCCTATATCAAATATTAAATATTAAAGTTTTATTAATTAAATAATCGAGGAACAATGGAGCAATATATGAAAATATGTATCATTTACTATTCAATATGAGTTCATAACTTTGAATAGTGATTTTTTTATACCAATTTTTTATAGTACTATTGAAGGAGCAATGGAATAAATTATGAATAAAACACCTATATACTACAGTAAAGATATCAACGACCTGGAATTATATCAAAAACTGATACAGTATTGGAACATGATATTTGATGTGAGAAGGAATACATTTGTGCTAGATAATATGAATTATAATGCTTCTATCTTTCCGACAATATTTAGGTTTAATGAAATTGAATATTTGCATAGGGTAGAACCTGGATATATGTCTCCTGATGGGTATAATGAAATAAACGAAATTGTAAGGGCACTGGAATACCAACGTCTGGTAGTTTGCACTAAGCACTCACCACAAACGATAAGCTCTCTTACGGAAAATGCAGGAGTGGGGGGTGGGAATGGTTGTACAAATACAATAAATGCTCTTATTCATAGTATTATTCGCTTTTTCAATGATCATGATGAACCAAACAAACGAGATGTAATTCTTACATTGCCAAACTATACTGTTTACACCGCACAACTTTCAAATATGCGAGGATTGATTAATCCGCGCTATGTTTATACTGACAGGATTCACAACTTTCTGCCGACATGTCAAGATATTATTCAACATATGGGAATGAATACTGCAGCAGTTGTGCTAACTTATCCTACGAACCCTTCACAATCGTCTTATACGGAAAAAAATGTGGATGAATTAAGGAAGATAGTTCAATTTTGTCAGGAAAACAGGATTTTTTTAATAGTAGACAATATATATCAAGATATGATTTATGACAAAAACGAATTATTTCAAGAGGTTTTTGGCTTAACATCTGATTTGGATTATGTGATTAAGGTCTATGGCTCATCTAAAGATACGCCATTCTTTTCTGGATATAGAACGGGATATTGGTTTGGAGATAATCGTTTGACGGATTATTATCGTTATTACATTTCTTCTACAGAAAACAGCTTAAACACATATTCTATGACACTATTTGCCCTTAACATGTATATGAAAATACTATCACTGTCTAATCAAACATTCTCTGAAAATGATATGGAGTATTTTGATAAGGGATTGTTTGGATGGAGTGAGTTAGTTGATAAAAAGAAATTATTTAGTAATTTTAATGAACTTGATCTTCAAAATAAATATCAAAAACGTATAAATATATCTTATAACCTTCAAAAATCTGCACTAGAAAAAGTTACTGCCTTTACACAACAGTCAAAAGCATTTTCTGACTATATTAACCAAGGTATAGGGAATGTATTCTTTATTAAAGTGAACCCTGAATATTATACTGGTTCTTGTGAAAATTTGTTTAACTATTTACTTAAAAAGCACAAACTAGGGGTTTTACCTGGAAGTGTTTTTGGTATGCCCTCAGAATGGGACGAGAATTGGTTTCGCATAACTCTTATACATGATAGTGAAGAAAATATAATTTCTAATCTCCAAAGAGTTGAAAATGCGCTGTTTTCGTATAACAAGTCACATTGAAATTGCAATAAATAAGTATGACTGTATTGTGAACCGTATTTCAAAAAAATACAATAAAACAATCTTGTACTCAATTAAGTGTACAAGATTGTTTTATTGACTTAAATGAGTAAATTAGGTGAATATTAACATGTCTTTTAACCTGCCTTCAGTATCAGAGGTTGTTCCATTCCATAAAAATGAAATAAGTACATATCGATTATGTACTGTATTAAAAACAAAGGGATGTTCTTATGCTAGACACAGTGGAGGATGCCTACACTGCTCTCTCTTACAAAACGCTGTTAATGATGTTAGCGATGAATCACTTTTGTCACAATTTGATTTTTCAATTGCACAAAATACTGATTTTGACTACAGTCATATAGATTTACTAGTACTTGGGTCTTTTCTTGACGATGAAGAAGTGTCAACATATGTGCGAAAAAGTTTGCTTAAAAAGGTTTCATTATTGCCTGTAGAATCTGTAACAATCGAATCAAGACCTGAATATATTACACTTGATAAAATTGAAGAATGTATATCGCTACTAAATGGTGTTAAATTAGAAATCGCTCTAGGGATTGAATCAACAAATGATTACATTCGCGATGAAATATTACGTAAAAATAATACTATGGATGAAATAGAAAAAGTTATAGCACTTCTTGCAAAGTGTGGTGTTCAAATGCTAGGATATGTCCTAATTAAACCTCCAGGCATATGCGAGCGTGAAGGAATAAAAGATGGCATATCATCTTCCATAGATATATTTAATTTAGGCAAGAAATACGGGATTGAAACAAGAGTTGCGCTTCAGCCAATGTATATACCAAAAGACAGCTATGCTTATCAGCAGTATATTGACAATCAATATATGCCTCCGAGAGTTTGGAGCATCATTGAGATATTAAAGCATATTAGCCACAAGGGGTCTGTTAATGTGGCACTTAATGATGAAGGATTGGCAAATGGAAGAACACTGTCAAACTGTGGAATATGTACTCCATCAATGATTGAATTACTTAAAAAATTTAATTATAGCAATGATATTCATGTGTTTGATGATTATTATTGTAATTGTAAAGAGATATAACTTGACAGTATTTCTAAACAATAAGATAAAACCATAATACAATTGAAAGTAGGCTTACATGAAAGATAAACTCAAGCAACATGTTGATATACTTGTTAAAAGCAGTGAACCTATTTATTTTTATATGGATTTTGATGGCACGTTAACCCAATCATACGACGTGCTTTATCAACCTTTTATACCAAAGATAGCAGAGCTGGTTGAGTCTGGTGTCGGTTTTGGTGTTGCGACTGGCAGATCTTATATAGATTACAAAAAATGGCTTGAATTTATACCAGTCAACTTACCTCACATCCTTGATGATGGGAGAGTAATGTATGATTTGCTAGATGATTCATTGAAAACATTTTCTGGTTTGTCCAAAGCATATATACATGAATTGCACAAAATAGCCAGTAGTATGGGGTTTCTTATTGTTGCAGAGGATGCAAATGGTTATTATGCCAATGGAAGGCAGGCTGAACGACTTTTTCGTTTTTCATTTGGATATCCTAAGGAAATAGTGAGTGGAAATATCTTAGATATTGAAAATTGTACATCTATTTATCTTATTCATAAACATGGAAAGAAAATAGATAATGATGACTTTTATAATGAAATATTATTCAAGTTAAATTGTATTACTGGTATGCCAATAGAAACATTCATTGTATATGATTCTTGGATAAAACTAAGAACGGGTGATTCAAATAAAGCTAAGGGAATAATGCAAGCAATCAAAAATAAATATGCCCATTATAAAAGATTAATCTTTATAGGTGATAATGTGAACGATATACCCGCATTTGAGTATGCTTGCTTATCTATTTCCGTGGATTCTGGAGTTGAAATGGCACGAGCGCATGCAGATATTATCCTTACTCGTGAAGAAATTACTGGCTTATTAAGTTATTTGACAGCTACTAAAACAGCAACATGTCCATCTATTGATACAGTAGTATAGCACCTCTACTTCACACTTACGTGTTCGCAAAGGGGGCGCAATTTCACTTGTATTTTGTGAGCAAGTTTGCTAATGCCAAATGAAATTGCTATATAAATAACACACTAGACGGAGAGATTAAATATGTCATTATCATTTATCGAATGTGTAATGCAGGAAATATGGGCATCTAAAAAAACAGAGTACGATAAAATTTATAATATGGCGATGGAGACACCATTATCAGAATTAGATGAGAAGTTGAAAAACGTACAAATGATGTTCTATAATTACCCTAAGTCATGTATGAATCTTCTTCCTACTTGTGGATGCGATCATCATTATAATAATGGAAAGTTTACAGGTTGTAGTATGTGCAATTATCACTCACATTCAATTAGAGAAACAGCAATAATGCGTGCAGTAAGAAATAGGGATGAGGAGTTGTATGCACGTGTATTAAAACAAGGCTTTATCAACAAAAGAGGTTATGTATATGAACATACTGGCGAAGAAGTTATAACAGGTTATAATTTTTTGTCAGACATAGAATTTCCGCAAAAAGCATATGAACTTTTGTTTGAAAATGACCCAGTATACAAAAAAAGACCTTTCTTATTTTCATTTGAGACTCGTATTGATTCGATAACAACTGAAAAGCTTGCGACTGTGAGAAAATACTTGGATAAAGGTCGTATTTTAGTGGAATCAGGTATAGAAACAGGAAATGAGTGGATAAGAAATCATTGGCTTAATAAGAACACTAACAATAATGGAATTGAACATGCAATACAACTTTGTCACACTAATAAGATGCGGTTTAAAGGTAATGTTATTTTTGGTATCCCAGGATTTTGTGAAAAAGATAGTATAAATGACTTTATACAGACTATATTATGGTTGGATGATATAGGTTGCGATTATATTACTGCGATGATTCTTAACCAAAAAGAGTATACATTACAAAACTATCTTGCTGGGTTAGCTCAACGCAATCCAGAACCCTTTGAAAAAATTGGTATTGATATTAATCATAATATGTTGCCGTGGCTGTTTTCATTTACATATGCAATGCACGTTTTACTCACACAACGACCTTCATTAGTAAAGAAACTAGGAATTGGGCAATATTCAATTGAACTTAATTCCGTGCCTAATGAGCTTGCATACAATGATATTAGGGATTGTAATTGTTTTTATCAAACAATTCAAACGATAGTAGATTTTAACCAAACTTTTGATCAAACTTGTTTTAGTAAATTATATGTACAGCAGAAAGAAAACCCATGTAACTGTTATAATCAATACGAAAAGACACTTGAGAGACAAAAAAATAGCAATCAGCATACTACTATTGAAATATTAGCGGATGCCATAGCCCATGATTTAAATATTAAGAATGCACTAGCCTCCCCATCATTTTAAAAGTATTTGATTCCGCATATTTTCCGACTCAGGCAACTACCAAAATTTAACGCTCCGTGTTTCCAAAGATTGCAGGAGGAATTTTATTATGAAAAAGATAATTTTCATGCTAATTTTAATGATTGTGTCCATTATTACGAGTAATATAAACATTGTCATGGCAATTGACAACAATAGGTATAATCAAATTAATTTAATGGATATTGATCAAAATCGAATTAATTCTTTAATAGGAAATATTATGAGAAGATCAAATGTTCCAGGTATATCAATCGCCATTGTAAATGGGGATCAAACGGAGTTTTTGTCACATGGCTATTCATGCACAGACCATGGAATTTTGGTAACACAACATACATTGTTCGAATTAGGCTCACTAAGCAAAGCATTTACAGGGCTGGCTATCTTACTATTAGAAGATGAGGGCAAAATATCAATTGATGACCCTATAACCAATTATATACCATGGCTGACATTTTATTATCAAGGGTTAAATAAACAAGTTGATTTAACTATATCTAATTTTTTATTCCATACAAGTGGGATTCCATTTAGGTCTATTGGGAATATTCCTCAAAGCGTATTGGACACTGCAATAGAAGAAACCGTAAAAACTTTGATAGGAATGAATTTAGATTTTTTCCCAGGCACAAGATTTCAGTATGCAACTATAAATTATAATGTTTTAGGTTATGTTATTGAGATTGTTTCTGGTCAATCGTATGAGGAGTTTATACAAGAGAGGATCATTGAACCACTTGGTCTACATAATACTTATTTATTCCATTCAGACGCCCAGGCTACAGGTCTTATGTCACAAGGGTATAAAATGACATTTTTCAGAGCCACAGCTTTTAATGCCCCAATTTATAGAGGTAGCACCCCTGCAGGCTATATCATATCAAATGCAATTGATATGGCACGCTGGATGCAGATACAGCTGGGATTAATAAAGGTTTCAGATCAGTTTACTAGAATTATCGAACGCTCTCATATAAGAGATATAACAGTACCTTCTCTTGGGAGTTATAACTATGCCTCTGGCTGGTATGTTCATATTAGAGGATATGATATCCAGCATAGTGGAAGAAATCCCAATTATTCTTCTATGCTTATAATTCAGCCAAATAATGGGTTAGGAATAAGTGTGTTAGCAAATATGAATGCTAATGCCGCTGAATATCTTGCCATTAACATATTAAATATCATTCAAGGAAGGTCGCTGACACGATACGAAACATTTGCATATACCACTTTAGATGCTATGTTTTCTGTAGTGACAATATTTTCAATACTTTTTAGTATTTCGTATGTTGTTTTGTTAATAAAATCATTGATAGAGATACAAAGCAAAAAGCGTGTAAAAACTGAAATAAATGGAGCAAAAGTAGCTGGAATATTGCTATCATTACCAATTATTGCATTTTTTGGCTTTTGTATATATTACTTACCTAATATTTTGTTTTACAGGCTTCCTTGGTATGTAATAAGAGTGTGGGGTTCGCCAATGGTACAGATAGGTGGTACTCTTGGTTTTATTGCATTTGCTGTATTTATGTTGTATGTATTGGTTTCATTTAATTATCAAAAAGAAAAAGAAAAAGGGTATATTGCTTTAATCCCTTTAGGGATTTTAAATGGCATCACAAGTGCATTAATTATTTTTACAATTAATGAATCATTTAATCGTAATATGGAGTATTCAAGAGAGCTTTTGGTATACTTTGTATTTGCTCTTGTATTTTTTGTATATACAATAAAATTATTACAAGGTCGTCTTATTGTTATAGCAAACGAGCTTGCTTATGAAAAACGTATTGCTATGATAAATAAAATCATGCGCTCTTCTTATCAATCAATAGAAAATATTGGAAGGGATAGGATTTTTTCAGGGCTAAATAACGATACTGTTGCGTTATCAGAAGTGCCTGGAGTAATAGTTAATTTTATTTCTAATGCTCTTACATTAATATTTTGCTTATCTTTTTTGTTAACCCGAAGCTTTTGGGCATTTATTGCTTCCCTTAGTATCATTTTGCTAAATGGGTTCATTAGTTTTATTACTGGTAGGATTGCTAGTAAATATTGGGAAGAAAATAGAAATGTTCAGGACAAGTACTATAATCAAATGCAAGATTTGGTTAATGGTTTCAAAGAGCTTGTATTAAATAAGCTAAGGCGTTTTGCTTTTTGGATGGATATGAGGAAATATTCGAGAATGTCTGCAGAGCTTAATAAATCAGCTTCAATAAAATTTTTAAATTTTGATTTATATAATACCCTTATGTATAACATTGTGTTTGGTGTGGTGGTTTTTGTTTTTCCTATTATATTTCTAGACTTAGATATTAACCAATTGCGCGAAAATTTATTTATTGTTTTTTACATGATTGGTCCCTTTAGTGCTATGGCATGGGCTATTCCTAGGATAACGCAAATAAAAGTACATGTTAATAGGATTAATATATTAATAAATGATTTGGATGGAGTTTCAACTGATGATGAATTGATTGACACAAAATCGCCTGTTATATACCCAGAAGAAATAAATATTCAGTTTAAAGATATCGTTTATAGATATGAGATAATGGATAGAGCAGAAGACCAAGAAAAAACTGAATTTACACTTGGACCTATAACTACCGAGTTTAGATCAGGCGAAATTGTTTTTATCACAGGTAGCAATGGAAGCGGAAAATCAACCTTCGGAAAATTAATAACTGGCTTATATTCACCTCAAGAAGGTGAGGTGCTTATAAATGGGATAACCAGGGGAACAAGCTATCAGAACGAATTATTTTCATCTGTATACAGTGATTTTAATTTATTTAAAAAATTATATGGTATTGATTATTTGAAAAAGAAAAACGTTGCAGAAATGTATTTAGAATTGATGAAGATTAAAAATAAAATTGAAATAAACCATGAGGGTGAATTTGATTCAATAGATTTATCAACGGGTCAAAAAAAGCGGCTTGCTTTTGTTATAAGCTGTTTAGAAGATAAGCCAATGGTAATTTTTGATGAGTGGGCAGCAGAGCAAGACCCCGAGTTTAGAGCTTTTTTCTACAATGAATTATTATCTATGTTGAAAAAACAAGGTAAAGGGGTAATCGTTGTTACTCATGATGACAGGTACTTCGACAGGGCAGATAAAATAATAAAATTAGAAAGTGGTAAAGAAATTGAATAATAATTCATTAGATTTAAATGACGGCTGCATATTATCAGAGGTGCTTCACAAAGCAATTGATGATTCTCTTTCATATCTCAATGATATAGATAACAAAAATGTTTTTCACCCGTTGCGTTCAAAGGACTACACTCGTTTTGAAGAAGATCTTCCATGGGACTCATTGCCATTGCAGGATAGTTACGAATTCTTTAACCGCTTTATCTTAGAACGACATTCTCCAATGAATTTGCATCCAGGATTTTATGGCTGGGCAATGGGGGGTGGTAATCCAGTTGGCATACTTGGTGGTATGTTAGAAAATATGCTTAATGCAAATGTTATTGGAGGAATGCAAATAAGCTGTCTAGTAGAGGAACAAGTGCTGAGATGGGCAAAACAGTTGTTCTGTCTTCCTGAAATATATACTGGATTAATTACTGGGGGGTGTTCTGAAGCGAATCTTATCGCCCTAACTGTGGCAAGAAATAGTAAAATGCCTGGAGATATACCAAGGAAAGGACTTTACGACCAACCAAGGAGCATTTTCTATGCTTCAGAACAGACCCATGTCTCTATACACAAGGCATTAAACATTCTTGGTGTTGGTGATGATAATATACGAAGTATACCTGTCAATGAAAAATATGAAATAATACCTTATGAACTAGAGAAAGCAATCATTGAAGATTTAAAATTAAATTATTGTCCCACAGGTATCATAGCTAATTGTGGTTCAATTAATACTGGTGCAATTGATGATATCAGTGCGCTATCACAAATAGCAAAAGAGTATAATATTTGGCTACACGTAGATGGTGCTTTTGGTGTTTTTGCAATGTTGACAGATTCATATCATTATTGTTTAGAGAGCTTATCATTAGCCGACTCTATTTCTTTTGACTTCCATAAATGGATGAATATGCCATATAGTAGTGGATGTGTATTAATAAAGGATAGGAAAACACACTATGAAGCATTCCAAGCAAATGGAGGCTATATAGAGCACAGTGAACCATGGTTTAGCGACTATGGCATAGCTTTATCGCGGAGGTTTTCTGCCTTATCCATCTGGCTTTGCCTAAAAACATACGGAGTACGTCAAATTATTGACTGTGTTAATAAAAACATTGAACAAGCTAAATATCTATATCAAAAAATGAAAAACCAGACAGATTGGGAAATGATTATGGAACCAACTTTGAATGTAGTATGTATGCGATATGTATATGGCTCAGATCAAACTATCATGAATGAGATTAATAAATCAATAGTGTCAGAGATAAATATGAAGGGTCGTTCATTTGTAACAACTACCAATATCAACGATTGCATTTATATTAGAGTATGTATTATAAATCATCGCACAACAGAACAGCATATTAACTTATTAATACAAGACTTAATAGAAGTAGGAGTAAAAAAGCGGCAGCATACTATAAATAATAACATCATTAAGTAATGCCTAAAAGGATATTTTGTCATTATATATATATTTAGTGATTAATCCACCTTTGCAATATTCAAGTGGTTACACACCACTTTGCCTATCAGTAGACTGTTTGTCTCATTTGCATGAGAAATAAACATGTGACTAAGAAAGAGGTACTAAAATGAAAGCTAAACTCGCTATATCTGAACCCTTTGTTGTATCGCTTAATCATCACGCATTTCCGACAAGTATTGTTAAAACGCTTGGAAATCATGATTGGCTCTACAATAAATACATTCAATTGTATTTTGATACTCAAGAAAACACTATAGATTACGAGTATGATTATTTTTTTTATAAAACCACAGCGTTAGTTAAAGGGTTTATGTCAATTCCACACTCATGTTTAGAAAAGCAAGAAATATTAAAATTGACAAAAAATATTGTGTTTTCAGGAGGCTATATTTACGGGAATTGGAATGAGTTCTATATTGAAGGTACATCAAGTTTCATGAAACAATTATTTCGACATAATTTCTTCATATATGGATATGATGATGATAAAGAAGAATTGAATGCAGCAGGGTACTTGGATGATGGATATTATCATAATTTTTCTGTAAAATATGATAATTTTGTCCAATCATTGGATTTAAAGAGAGAATATGTGATATACGACATTGCATATATAAATAGAAATTTTGTACAGGATTTCGATATTTCTCTGGTTGAAAAATCAATTAAAGAGTATCTAGATTCAAGCCCCGTAGACATGAGGCGTGAGTTTGAAACTCAACCGAACATACAAGAGGGTGGAATTGATGCGCTGTGCAAACATTTTGTATCCCAGAGGCATTCAACAGACAAAATTCATATTCCACGTGTATTTCTTTTGTGGGAACATAAAAAGTTAATGCATGAGAGATTGCAAAAAATAAATAATGAATGTTTTCAAATTCCTGAAGATTATTTGAATTCTTACCTAGAGGTTTACAATGCCTTTAAAACAGTTTTAAGTTTAAGCATAAAGTATAATCTATCAAGGCAAAAAGGTATAAAAGAAAAGATTTATGATATAGAAATGAAAAATACTGAACGTGAGCTACAGATATTGTCATGCATTTTTAAGTGAACACCCGAAATAAGTCACTGAGAGCCAGTTTAAATCTTTTTAAAATCAACCAAATTAAACGAGACAGCAGTCAATTGTTCAGGTGTTTCAGCATACCTCTCGCAGTTTTCGCAAAAGCGTCTGAGTATCTAACCAAGCAAAGTGAAGCCTGTGTGTTATGTTATGCGATTTTTCCCTCCGCTTGTAACTATAAGTCTACGCCTGCCTTTTTACTCTAGCATACGACGATTTTAGGTAATTCGCAAGAGATTTTAAACAGGCTCTTAGTCTCAAAAGGGTGTGTTGAATTTTCAGAATTATGGAAATTATATCCAAATTCTCGAAAAATCATAAAGAATCGATGAATAATTCCTCACATTGAAGAATACTTGTCGTATTTTATCAACATTTGGGCATACTCCACCCTTGGTATTACTTTATACACGTGTAGTCGTGGCTCCCAAAACTAATAATCGTCGCAAATTAAACCCGATAGTGTAAATATACTCTGCTACTTGGTTTTTCTCTATACCCTTGTAACGAACACGCTTTTCCTGTTTGGAGAACACTCTTTCGTAGGGTGCGCGAAGTTTGCCGATAAATTTGTCCTTGCCTTTGTTCTTCTCCTTCATGTTATATTTTAGGATTATCATACAGTGACATCCTGTTTCTTCTATAACAGGTATTGTGCCTACAAATCCTTTGTCACCTGCTGCACCTTGGCTTGGTATTACAGATTTTACAGCTTCATGATTGTTATCTGTTACATTGGTGTTGGTCACTTTTACGTTGTTTATCATACCTGACTGCATATCAACAGATGCAAACTTTTTGTGTCCGTCTGACAGAGCTTGATCTTTTTTCTTCCCACATTTGCAGCTTAGAAATTAGAGGGGTTGCGCCAACAAATGTAAATACTTCGCTCATGTAGCATTTTCCTTTAGCCGCTGTTTTACAGCGTTAAACAGCAACTAAATTTCTGTAAGCTCAAGTCTTTTTCTGAGCTTGCATATTGTGGTGAAGTCGGGTGTTTTCTCACTTAGTCCGAAACCACAGAACCATTTGATAGCCAAATTTTCCGCCATAAATCTTTCAAAATGACGGTCTGATAAATTCTCCATATTAAGGGATAATTCCGTTATAAAATACTACTTATTAGAGAGAAAAATTATATATGCTAAAAATTACAATACTTACATCTATTCCTGAACTTAAGAAAAATGAATTTGAAGAGCTACTGTCTTTTGTATCCAAAGAAAAACAAGAGCGGATAAAGAAATATCATTTTTTTCGAGACGCTCAGAATTGCTTGCTAGGCGATATTTTATCTCGCATCGAAATTTGTCGTGTCACTGGATTCTGCAACGATCAGCTTAGGTTTTCAGTTAATAAATATGGCAAACCGTTTTTGTCAACCAATCACTACGTTCACTTTAATGTTTCTCACGCTGCCAATTACATTGCTTGTGCTATTTCTGACGAACATGTTGGGATCGACATAGAAACAATTAAGACTGTTGATTTTAGAATTGCGGAACGATTTTTTACATCAGATGAAATTACATACGTAATGGCTTGCGAAAAAACAATTCGATTTTACGAAATTTGGACAAAAAAAGAAAGTCGGATTAAATGGGAAGGAAAAGGGCTGTATATACCTCTGAATTCCTTTAGTGTATTCGATTCCAGTGAATACGGGAAATCAAATTATCACAAAGTTTTCCAAAACGACGAAGCAATGTGCCATATCTATTCCCTGAAAAATGAAAAGCCATCTATCAGCATAATAGATACCAATATTCTTATGAATAATATTGCTTTGTGATTTTTTACTATTATATCAATTATTCAATTGATATTTGACTAATATTGTTAAAGCCAAGCTGAAATGGGTTCTTCCGAAAGTTTAGTGGGCAACTGTGACTTACTATGGAAATCACATGAATGACATTCGTGAATTCGGTAATATCACAGTTTAGGATGAATTTTCACGGGTGCATCTATGTTTATCTCGCTGTCCCAATGGTTTTTTGTAATAGCATATAGTAGGTCGCAAAGAATCATATTTACTTCTATGCTTTCTGATATTAGCGCATCCATTTTTGTTAGGCAATCGCCATGTAGCAGTCGCATTGTCGTAAGCATCAAATAAAACCACGTCTACGACTAGACGTGGTTTTATTTGATGCTCACACTTTAACAAAAGAAATGATGAATTACAATGAAAGCAGATAATGCTCTAGGCAATCTTCTATAGTAGCATCCGTGTCACTAAAGCTGACTTTTACTGCGACTTTGCCCACTTTGAAACAGTAAGGATTTTTGATTTGTTCTATAAAGTTTAATATTCGCTCCTCGCGGGGTAATGAAGTATTAATCTGAACGTCTTTTATATCCACAAGAAGGTCTAAGTCCACCGAACGAATATCTATATCTCGCATTTCTTGGAATGTCATATGTGTTGTACTTGGTGTTGCCACTGGTGTGGGCGTAGATTCTGTTGTAGCCATTACGTTTATATCTCCTTTTTATCAAATAGAGAAGAAAAAGCTGTTGTTAAGTCACGTTAAGTGAAGGATAACAGCCATCTTCAACACAAATCTATGAAATTTAGGATTTGTCCTATGACGAGTTTTCCAATAAAATTGCTAAAAAATACCTTGTTGACATATGTTTTAGACAGATGTATAATACATTATAGACATATGCCTAAAATATTTTCTAGGAGGATTTATTATGGACATGAGGAAACTGCCGGACGCGGAGTTTGATATCATGAAAGTTGTTTGGGGTCACGAACCACCAGTCACAGCCAATATAATTATGCGACAACATGGCGACAAAGCAGGCTGGAAAGTGCAAACCGCAATTTCTCTCTTGCTTAGGCTTGTGGAGCGGGGATTTTTGCACACCGAAAAAACTGGCAAGGAGCGCATGTATTTCCCTATAATAGAAAAAGAAGAATACCTGAAGTTTGAAACAGGTAACTTCATGAAACAATTTCATGACAATTCGTTTTTGAATCTCGTCACAACTATGTATAGTGATGAAGCACTATCAGATGGAGACATTGACGAATTGCTTGATTGGGCAACGAATCGGAGGGGTTAAAATGCAAAGCGTCTTGACAATGTTACTGTTTTCTTCTATCACCATGTCAATACTTGCAGTTTTGTATATGACAGTGATGCAGTTTTTATCAAATAAATATTCAGAGAAGTTTCGTTATTATACATGGTTGATTATTGTGATTGGCTTAATCATCCCTTTAAGACCACCATGGAATAATTATATACGTCCTTCCTCTGAAAGTGTAACACCAACTCTTCAATTTAGTATGGTTTACCAAGATGATGTTTTTATTTGGAACTTAGACGAGATTTACATTCCGCAAGATAATGCCCTACTAAACCATTTTGATGTGCCTGTAACAATAGAATATATTGGAATTCAAGCAAATTACACCACATCAAATATAAATCTATGGCAGATAGGATTTTTCATATGGTTGTTTGGGGTAATCTCTTCCCTTGCCTATCAAGGTATCAAGCATTACCGATTTATAAGAATGGTACGACGCTGGAGTGATAAAGTAACAGATGAGACTTTAATATCACTATTCCAAAACATCAAGCTAAAAATGGGAATCGAAAGGCAAATCAGCCTTGAAACATGCCCATTTATTGGTACACCTTTGATGATTGGACTTTTTAAACCACGTGTACTGTTACCTGAAACGTATCTGTCAGAAAATGAACTTAGTTTTATCTTGCATCATGAACTTGTTCATTACAAACGTAATGACTTGTTGTATAAATATTTAGTATTGCTTGCAACCTCATTGCATTGGTTTAATCCAATTGTTTATCTAATGGCAAAGAGCATAAGAATTTTATGTGAAATGTCTTGTGATGTAGAGGTTGTAGAAAATAAAGATATAGACACACGCCTGTCTTACACCAAAACAATAATTGGTGTAATGCGGCATCAATCAAGGCTGCAAACAGCTTTGTCAACTAATTTTAATGGAGGAAAAAAAGGCATGAAAAAAAGAATATCGTCCATCATGGACACAAATAAAAAAAGAGCAGGTATTGCAATCACTGGATTGTTTGTGGCTCTTACATTAGGCACAGGGGTATTTTTAAACGCCGCCCCTACAGAAATAGGAAGAACCCTAAATGTAGAACTTATGGAACATGGTGAAACACCAAGTGCAACTGCAATAGATATAGACGAAGCTGTTACAACTGGTGTAGATGCTTGGTTGCGTTACTTTAACATAGATGTAACAGAAGAAGATTCAATTCTAATGATGTATGCACCAGCCGCTCCCACTCAAGGTCCAACTGTATGGGTGGGCATGGGCAGGGATGATACTGGCGGAATCCATGAAGAATATACTGCTATTTTTATGAGAGCTTTTGAAGAAAGTGGTTTAACTGTAAGCCAGTTTTTACATGGTGACTTATCAATGTTCCCATTTGCAGATGGTAGTAGGTCATTTGGGGGCAGTACAGGTTTTTTAGGTGCTGTAAGCCAATGGATTGGTGTTCTTAACGAAGACAGAGAAACAAGAACACCAGGAGATGGATTCTTTAGAGTGCACGGGCAAACTGGGCAACTTATAAGTGCAGATATTGGTGCTACAGTCACAGAATCACATGCGGGGCTTGAGGGCGAACCTACTCAAGCACAAATTGATAATGCTATCCAATATGCTGTGGATAGGGTTGAATCTTTTGGTATCTTAGAATCATATAATGCAACTAAAACTTTCTTCAACAATGCATGGGCAGTACTGGCTCCTCTTCCTCTGTTATCTGACGATGAGGCTGCATCTATAACTCCTGATGAATTTCGTGAATTACAACTTGCACAAGCTATAGAAATGGTATATGCTTCAGTTATAGCTGTAAGAATTGAAGATGCTGATGGCAATTATGTTCATGTAACCATGACTGGGATTTTAGAAGATGAACTTCGCATTAATTCTTTTGTATTCTTGCAAGAATCACTTGAAGATGAAATAGCAGCAATTCCTCAATCTTCTGAAATTAGAAATTTTTTCTGGTAAAAACTATTGACATAAAAAAAAGCCCCTTTTGGGGCTTTTTTTTATCGACCTACATATTCTACATTTGTTGCTAAAGACAATGCTTCAATTACCGCTTGATGTAATAATGCAGTAGTAACAGGGTAATCTGTAGAAGGTTCAATAAACGCCGATTGGTAACGCAGAATCTCCTCTGCTAGGTCATGCATTCTTGGCTCTATCAATGGGTAAAATATACGCTGTACATCTTCCATGTTAGATAGGTAGATTGCTAGTATCTCATTTTCGCTCACGGTCACTCGCACTTCTACAGGAATGTCATGCAAAATAATTGTAGACACATATGTGCCTGGTATGTATCGTGTAGACCTTGCAGAAGGGATGTTAGTAGGCTCTGCCTCGCTTCTTCTTTCTGGCAAAAATACGATTAAAGCCATAATCAACAATGCTAACCCCAATAATATTATAACCCCAATTCGTACAAGGTCTTTCATCTGTAGTACAAAAATTTTCGCACCACCCATTTTTTTATCCTTTCAACTTTTCCATTTACACATATTTATGAAATTTCATTGACAAATATTCATGCTTTAGCTTTTGTTTTGTGGGATTAATTGTTAAAGCAATAGTAGTGTAGTCATTCTTGTGTATTCTTGATATACTAAATCTAAGGGTGCGGTCAAGGAGGCTTTAATATGTTTATACAAGATATAAAAAGAGGCGTTCCAATTGTTATTACCTTTGATAAAGAGGCTGAAACAGAAGAAATTTCTGCGGAGTTTGATGGCAGTATCGACCATAAGCGATTTTATGTAAAAAGCAAGGATATTGCTGTGGATATAGACAACTATATAGATGTTGAAGCAGAATTTAAATATTATAATAGCGGAGTATTTTACATTTTCACAGGAAAATTCATAGGAAAGAGCAGCCTAGCGGGATATTCCGATATGGTGGTTGATGTTATGGCAACAACCCCACTTAAAGAAATTCCGCGTCGTAATGATATTCGTATGTCAATCAGCGTAAAAATTAAGATTCACGAGTTTGTCGGAAATCGCGCAAATGCATTTTTAGGTTCTTATATTGGCGAAGGTATTTCTGATAATATAAGCAAAAATGGCATTCGCGTCTGGAGTAATTGTGAATTAACTCAAACGGAAATGCCAATGTACACATTAGAAATAAAATTGCCATATGGTGATATATATTATATACCTTCAAAACTAGTTTACAGCCAACGGAATATAAAAACTAGGACATATATGTTTGATTATGGATTTTCATTTGACTTTACCCACCTGCCAGAGGCACAAGAACATCTAATCAAGGATGTTCTTGAAGCGAAGATGAGGCTCGGTGTTTAAAATTTCATTAAAACCTTTTAGGGTACACATGTTTGTGCCGTCGTGTATTACAGTTGCGGCGGCGGCAGACATAGCATAGGAAAGCAATTTTGATTTGGAGGTGGTTTGTAATAACCCATAAACCAATCCTGCCACCATCGAATCCCCTGCACCATGAACCCCCTTTACTTCAACATCAAACGCGGGGCAATAACAGGCAAATGATGGTGATACCATAATCGCACCATCCGCGCCCAATGATACACAAATTAGCTTTAGCCTAGTGCGATTAACTAAATCTCTGCAAAAGAGTGCAATTTCTTCTGGGCTTGTTTTCTCTAAACCAAATGTATTTTGTAATTCGTATAAGTTGGGCTTGATTGCATAAGGTGGTTTTGGAGATTCGACAGCCTTGCGAAGGGCTTCACCTTCTATGTCAAGAATAACTTTCCCTGTCCAACTGTTACATATTTGTGCATAGAACTCGTCATTTACACCTTGAGGGCAACTGCCTGTTAAAACTAATATATTTTCTTCTTTAACCCATGTGCGCACTTCATTGTATGTGTTTATTTTGTCTAAGAGCTTTTTAACAGATTGTTCGGAGACAATCGCGCCAGGCTGGTTTAATTCTGTCATTTTATTTGTGCTTTCTTCGTATAATTTGATGTTTAATCTTATCGCACCTGGTGCAGTTACAAAATCATACTGTATTTGCTCGTTGCTTAATTTATCTGTTAGCAAATCACCATTTTCCGTAAAGTTAAAACCCGTACATATTGGGTCAATCCCTAAATTTTTTAATGCTACACAAACATTAATACCCTTGCCTGCTATGTCTTGACGGGTATGTTTTATGCGATTCATGCCACCAGGCAAAAAGTTTGGAACATTATACTGCCAATCCACACTTGGATTTAGGCTTACTACAATTACCATAATTGCTCTCCTTTTAATATAGTCATTTTACTTGAAAATGGTCTGCTCTTGTGGGGTTTGGGTAAGACTATGGGGTTTCATCTACGGTTTTATTACATTTTATTCCTTTCATAATGGAATAAAAATTGTTGTGCAATACCTGAATATTCCCGTAATCCCTCTGGAAAACCTGATGGATAATACTTTTCCATAACGCGTTTCATCCATACATCAAGCGGAAAACGCTCTATTCGTCCCAGACCAAATAAAAGAACACATTCTGCAACCTTTGGACCAACCCCTTTTATTTCAAGGAGCTTTTTTAGTGCTTCATCAGATGTTTTTCTAGAAATTTCAGAAAAATTAATGATTCCATCATTAACACGCTTTGCCGCATCAAGTATATATCCTGCACGATATCCTGATTTGACAGGCTCAAGGTCTTCAACTGTAAGGTTTGCTAATTTTTCAGGAGTGGGAAAAGCATAACCCCCACAGGGCAAAATTTCCCCAAAGTTTTCGCAAAGGGCAGTTATCATTTTTTTTATGCGTGGAATATTACTGTTTTGGCTTAGTATAAATGAAATTAGAGTCTCCCAAGGCTCTTGACGCATCAACCGAATACCTGGCGCAAAAGCTATTGCTGCTTTTAGTTCTTCCCCATGTAAGGTGAATAATTTATGCAACTCACCATAATCGCGCCCAAGGTCGAAATAATCTTTCCAAATGGTTTCAAATTCGTCTGGTGATACATGTTTTAATATTAATTCGTTTTTTGTCAATTGTAAATCCAGTCGCCGCCCAAAAGCTATGCCACTGTATGCGTTTTCACCTGTCTTGCTCCAACGGAATGCTTGCCCACAATCTAATGTTTGGCATAAATCAAAATGCTCTATCCCAGAGAGAATTAAATTATTATTTTTGTACTCCACTACAGCCATCATGGACGCTCTGTACTAATGGAACTTACACGCCCCATAGGGATTATTACTCTATTTGATATAAGGGCAATTTCACTACCTGCCGCAATATGGTCATTTCCGTTTACAAAATAACCAATATCTCTTATTGTTCCTTGCACCTCCAAAACAACATGGAGAGAGTAACGGTTTTCCATTTCTACACGAACTGCTGTACCATCTGTGCGATGCATAATATCCATAGCTGGAGTAGTGTAAACATCTATTACTGTACCAAGAGGCTGGCGAATATGTTGCCTAAACATTATATCCCCAACGTCCACAGCCCCCACAACAAAATGCCGTAATTCCGCGCTCTCAATAGTCACAAAAAATGTTTCATCGGGGCTGATTATATGCCCTATAGTTTCAGAAGTTTGCCTATATACAAATCCTGCTATTACAGCAATCAAAGCCAAAACAATAATAATATCAATAATGCTGACACGCCCGTTTATTCTTCCGCTATTATCCATTTTTACATCCTCCTATATAGTCGTATCAATTGAATTCACTATAATCAAATTCCATTCGAACAATAAAACCACCACCTGCGAAATCGCGAGAACGGGCATACATATTCAAGTTTACTCTGGCTTCAAAGTTGCCAATTTCTGTTGCATAGTCACTAACATTTGCCCATGCCTCAACAACAATATAAGTGAACTCGCGCCCTGCTACAGGTGTGCGACGAATTATATTGTTTCCTTCATCTGGTACATCTTGGAGAAATGGTAAGCCATAAGCATATACTACACGTCCAATATAACTACCACCAACACCATCAAAAACTGCCGAACCCGCTCCAATTTGTTGATGAAATCCTTCTGGTCTATCACCTAGTTCTATTGTAAAGCGGATTTGTTGCCCTCCTGTTGCATTAATTTCACGAGGCATTGAAAACAAATATGCCGCCCATACCAACGCAACTAAAGCAACAACTAAAATTACATCAACGGGATTTATAAATCCAAATAAACGATAATTTTTCATGAATTTTCTCCTTATTTATTGTATTGAATCGTACAAGTTTTCGGTATTTGTAACCATCTTTTCCACTGTAAATGCTGACTCATAATTCTTCATGGCAAACACTTTCATAGAAGCATGCAAATCATCATCACTTTGTATTTTCTCCACAGCTGCATATATGGAGGATGGAGTAAGTGTTGGGACAACTAAACCATTCTCCATATGTTCAACTACATAAGGATTGCCGCCAAAATCAGTTACAACAGAAGGTAAGCCTATACTCATGCCTTGGATTAATGCCAATGAAGTTGCCTCTGTGCCAAAAGAAGCAGAAATTTGCACATCTGCAATATTTAGAATTTCCTCAACTTCATCAATAAATCCCAATAATTTAATATTTTGAATATTCTCTGTTTCTATTCGTCTTTCCAATAGTGGGCGTAATTCACCCTCACCCGCCATAAGCACGGTTATATCCTCTGCATTTTTTAAAGCATCTAATACGTCTTTATGCCCCTTTACCTCTGTTAATCGTGCAATTTGAACTACCACAAAATCATTGGGGGGGACATTATATTTTTTCTTTAACTTTATAATCACATTATTAGGAAAAGATTCTATTTTTGGCATTCCGTTAAAAATCACATGTATTTTGCGATTTCTTACGCCCAGCGCTAACAAATTATCTCGTGCGGCTGGTGATACAGCAATAATAGCATCACTAAGGGCATTATTTAATGCCCCAAATAATTGACGCATAGGGAAACGTGTTTGCCATACTTTTGGTTCAAATACACTGTGCCGGGTGTGTACAACTTTGCAACGCCTGTATAGCCGTGCCGCAACACGCCCTGACAAAGCCGCATGAGTATGAACAATCTCTGGTTTAAAATTTCTCATTTCCTTTAGAAGAACACGTATAGCTTTCCATGAAAAAGATTTTTCTGCCAAATGTGGTAACTCTACATAGGGGATTGCTAACTTTTTAAGAGAGGGAATCAATAATGCACCTATAGGCAAAACTACTTTGGCATTTTCACGGTTTTTCAACAATGCTAATAAATGATGCCCTGCACCACCAATATTGCTGTCCGTGATAATATGCAAAACTCTACTCTTCATCGAATTCTCCATCAGATTCATCATAACCTGTTACCAAAGCAGGAGCTTTGTTATTTACTACAGACTTCTGTATACCATGGACTTTTGTAAAGGCAATACCCAACCCCAAAAAGACATAAAACGTCAGTAATACACGATAATTATAAAACACATAATCAAAAATGCCTTGGAACAAAAAACCAATAACAGCGGCAATCATTGCAACGGCAACTACTTTTAATTTTAGTTCTGTTACATTACGTATAAATGTAACCATAGCGCGGAAAAAGCAGGCTAAAAGCCCCAAAAATGTCAATATCCCCACGATACCCAACTCAATAAACACCTGAAAAAATAAGTTATGAGAATGAGGGGAATAAATAGCCGCAAGCCCATAATAGGGGTAAACCCTGCTATATGCTTCAATGCCCTGCCCTATACCAACCATCCAAAAATCACCAATTACACGCAAAGAACCCTGCCAAATAAATAACCTAAAAGCTGTAGATGTATCTTCTGTATTAAAAATTGATAAAATACGCATCCACATGGTATCTGGTATTAAAAAAGGAACAGCTAATAAAAGAGGAATCATCAACACAATAAATCGTTTTTCCATGATTAATATAAAAATTCCAACAGCCAACGCTAACGCAAGATAGCAACCCCTTGAATAGGTGAGCAGTAAATTTAACAATAACAATCCTGTAATTCCCAATGCCAATAATTTAAACAAAAACCGCTTTGTATAAATAATACATGCACCCGTCAACGGAATAGCCAAAAGTAGATACGTTCCATAAACATTAGGATTGCCAAAAGTTGAAATAAGCCTGTTGTGTAGTTCTGGATGAAGGTCACGGTCAACCCATGCTGCGGTTGCAGTATAACCAACTAAATGTTGATACACGCCGATTAATCCAGCGATTGTTGCGCCCGCTATGAAAAGTAAAAAAAATAAGTCCACAGATTCACGGGTATTACAACAAGCCACAATTATCATTGTTGACATTACAAACACTGATGTTAGTAATGCAATTTGCACACTTGTTTGTGGTGTTAATGATAAAATCCCTGCAATCATATTTACAATGATAAAAAGCAACAAAAAAACCGCCAAATTATCAATAATAAAATGACGGCTAAAAAGCACAAAAACTAAAACCAGCAGTAACATACCTGCCAGAACCATAGTTGGTAATACCGGAGTAGCAAAAACAACCATTGCCAAAACCCATATAGGCAGAGCAAAAAACACCCATAGCATAACACCCCCAGAGCCTCTTAGAGGAGCAGGGATGGGCGTATTTAGTCTACTTGAAACAGAACTGATAAACCAGCTCCCCCTTGCCAAGTCAGATAACCAACTTGGCCAAGTTTCAGGTAGATAAATAAATTTTGGTAAACCATTTAATATTGTATTAGCAATTCTTGCAAAGATACTTTTGTTGGAGTTTTCAGGGTTTTCGTTAGCTGTAAAAACTCCAACAATAAAACTACCTGTACATACATTTTTAATAAAATCAAAAAACTTGGTCATACCGCGGAAAAATAAACTTCCATCCATCCATCGGAATAACCCCACTATAAAAGCAGAAAAAAAATTATTGATTGACAATCGTATAACCGCCTTTAATCATAATCCATGCATCAGTATTAAAGAGCATTCCGCGCCCATCAGAAGCGGGTACAAGTAACAGGTGATTTTGACTTACTTGTTCACCATTAGCGATATCCAACCCTGCTGTTATATCCACAAGACCATTCGGACCTGCAATAACTGTAGCTTGTCCACTACGCAGAATAATTTCAACACCAGCTTCCGCAACCAAAATTCTACCTGCTGGGATAAACAATGGTGTAAACGGAACTACTTCTGCTGTTTGCGCTCCAGTTTGTGGCGGAATGGCAGCACCAGCAGCCGCCTGTCTTAACATCTCGCCATATACTGTTTCAAAATATAGCATAATTTCTGCAAACAACTGGTCACGTTCTGCTGTTGTTATTCCGCCACTTGGTATATTTACCGAACCAGGTGCCAAACCTGAAACAATAGCGCGGAGGGTTGCTATTTCTGATGACAATGCCGCAAATCGTTCGTCAACATATCGGCGTGTAACAAGTGGGTCATTTGCGTCTCCAGGTTGTGCAAAGATTGGAATTACCATATAGGTCAGTGATACTACCATTACTGTTAATAAAACTAATGCTAATGTCTTGCTTTTCATAACTAAACATCTCCCTTAAATTCCACTACACATATAATTTACCACAATCAAAATTGTAGTCAAGATATTATATACTATACTCCTAGATGTTCACGAGCTGCAGCAGTTACCACTCGCCCCCGTGGCGTGCGCTGAATAAATCCTAGTTGCAGTAAGTATGGCTCTGAAACATCTTCTAAAGTCCCTGCTTCTTCATCTATGCTTGCCGCCAGCGTGTCAAGCCCCACTGGTCCACCATCAAATTTTTCAATAATTGCTAAAAGAATTTTTTTATCAATAGTATCAAGCCCCATAGGATCTATTTCTAAGCGGTTTAGAGAGGCTTGTGCTACTTCTTCTGTAATGATTCCATCATATTGAACTTCTGCAAAATCACGTACCCGCTTTAATAGGCGGTTGGCTATACGGGGCGTTCCGCGTGCGCGACGAGCGATTTCTTCTGCACCTTCTGGAACTATACCAACATCAAGAACTTTTGCAGAACGGGTTACAATTGCTTGCAAATTTTCAATACTATAGGGTTCTAGGTGATTTACCATTCCAAATCTATCACGAAGTGGAGCAGTTAATAACCCAACTCTAGTAGTTGCACCTATCAATGTAAATTTTGGAAGCTCAAGACGAATACTCCGCGCACTAGGTCCTTTGCCTATAACTATATCAAGCACAAAATCTTCCATTGCAGAGTATAAAATTTCTTCTACATTACGACTTAGGCGATGTATTTCATCAATAAACAAAAAATCCCCTTCACTAAGGTCATTTAAAATGGATGCCATATCACCAGGGCGTTCGATTGCAGGACCTGAAGATATGCGCAAATTACCATTCATTGACGTGGCGATAATGCTGGAAAGGGTGGTTTTACCCAAACCAGGTTGCCCATATAATAACACATGGTCAAGAGGTTCGCCACGGGCAAGGGCGGCTTTAATAAACACTTTCATGTTTTCTTTAACTTTTTCTTGCCCTATATATTCATCAAAACCAGAGGGACGAAGTTGTAATTCTATTTCGCTATCCTCTTCTTTATTAAACTCTGCTTTGTTAAAACCAGTTGTGTTTAAAAATCCCATATACTAATTCCAACTCCATTACAATTTTTTGAGGGCTAGGCGGATAATTGTGTTTGCCCCCATGCCATCCTCTGTCACTTCCAATATTGCTTGCATTGCTTCTGAACGCCCATAGCCCAATGCAAGTAATGCTTCCATTGCGTCATGTTTCCCATCTTGTGGAGATAATGAGCCTTGGCTTGTTTCCAACGGTAATTCAGAACATTGTACCTTGTCTTTTAACTCCAGCACAATACGTTGTGCTGTTTTTTTGCCAACTCCAGGGGCTTTGCTTAATGTCATGGCATTGTCTGCTAAAATTGCCGTTATTATTTCAGATGGTGATAATGCACCCAATATGCCAGAGGCAACTTTTGCCCCAACTCCTGATATTGAAATTAGCTTCAAAAACAGGCGATATTCTTCTTGCGAAAGAAAACCGTGCAGAGTTTGCCCTGTATCTGTTATTTGTAGATAAGTAAATAATTGTACTTCATTGTCGTTGTTGTCACTGTCTTGGCTTGGCAAACGCCCAATGGTTGATGCTGATACATTAATGGCATACCCAACACCATTAACATCAATCACCACAGTCAAATCTTCAATGTAAGCAATTTTTCCTTTTACATAAGCAATCAAAGTAATATCACCTCTTTATCTTCAAGGGCGGAAATCTAAACAGTTTCTTGAGCATATTGTTTTACTCCCCATTTTCTTCAAAATTCCATTTGTTAGACTTCATACCACATCAGTCGGCACAGGCAAGCCAAACTTTGCAAGAGGAATGTACTCAAAGTAAAATTGACATCCAACGCTTATAATATAGTCCAGAACGTCCTTATACTCGGGTTTCCTAAACCAGTCGCTCAAGAGATAAACATACTCCACATCAACATTGGCGCGCGAGAGCAATTTTTGATATTGTTTCTTCTTGAAGTCACATGTTTGCAATTTTTCATCAACAGACCCAGCAACCTGCTGGAATTTACACTCCACAACAAACAAGGTGTTATTTATGATTACATAAAGGCAATTATCAGGTAGCAGTTGCTTTGACAACACCTTCCTCCAATCAACACCCCGCTCTTGCAGAAATCTATAAAGACCATGTTTCTTGAATACCCTTGCAACCTCTTCACCATCATAATACACGACTTCGCCACGCACTTCATAGTTGGACTGGGAATTCAGAAATTCTGTCAAATCTGTTTTGCCCTCAAATAATAATCCTGTCTTTGTATTTGCGCCCCCTTGCCCACCTCTCACCATATCATCATCCCCTATCTGTTTGTAATGAGCAATTCACTAATCTTGCCACGTTTTGCCCCATTGGAATTTATTGCTCTGCTGGCATCTATCCTCAAAATTTTATGTTGCGAATAAAGCCTATCAAAAAAATCGTCTTGCTCGTTAATGTTCTTTGGATCGGAATTACTGGCAACAATATATGCCCCTCGCTCGCTCATATCATCAATAAACCTTGCAAGCTCTGATTGGGCATCATCGTTAAAGCCATTTTGGGCATAGGCAGTAAAACTTGCCGTTTCTGATAAAGGGCGATAAGGTGGATCGAAATAGGCGAAAGTTTTATCATCTATGAATTCAGAAACCAACTTATAATCGCCGCATACAATTTTGACGTTAGTTAGTAGCTTTGAGGAAGCACGGAGATTTTCTTCATCACAAACGCAAGGATTTTTATAACTACCCTGCGGAACATTAAACCCACCCTTAGAATTGACTCGATAAAGACCATTGAAGCAAGTGCGGTTTAGGAATATAAACAATGCCGCCAATTCCAATGAACTATTAGCATCCATTTTTAATGCATTAAATTCATCACGTTTGCTGTAATAGATTTTTTTTCGCCCTTCTGCATCAGATGGAAGATACTCGTTTTCATATTCAGCCAATATTCGTATCAACCTATCCGCTTGATCTCGAATCGTTATATAGGTATGAATCAGCTCTTGATTGATGTCGCTTATATAAACTTCTTCAAGAGCATACCGATTCAATATATCAAACAGTACAGCTCCACCACCAATAAAAGGCTCTGCATATTTATTTATTCGCTCGCCCAATTTATCTGGATATTTTTTTCGTATCTCGCTTAATATTTGCCCCTTGCCTCCAGCCCATTTAATGAAAGGCTTGGCAACACAATCTTTTTGTAATATTAACATATCAAACTTAAACCCTCAAAGTCCAAATAATCTTCTATAAATTGCTTACGCAACAGATGTTTAGGAATAAAATCATTGTATTTGCCCAATATTTGTGCATTATCTGGAAGGGGCAGCGAATACATGTCTAAATCTGAATGGAGGATATCATAAATAATACTTTCCAAGGTTAATACGTCTTGATCAAATTGAACTTCCAAAAAGGGGCAGGTTATCCATGGCAATTTGGATTTAATTTTCCTGTGTGCAAGGGCATAGTGTAAAGTTCTGATTTGACGCGTGCCAACCCATGGGAAAATAGCCATTTTCATATTAGAAAGTGGGGTAATCAAGTTTCTCAAAATTCCTGTACCATCTGCTAGTTGGCGTATTTCTTCCAAACGTTGCTTGCAACGTTCGCTAAGATATGGATAATTATCACTACATTCTAAAATGCTTTTCATTTTTTGTACAAGCACGGTGTGTATATCAATATGTGCTTCAACATCCCAATCCACTAGAGAAATACCAGGCACTCTTTTTACAAAAATTACTTTGGATTTTGCATTAATATCAATAGTTTCCCAAGTCATACCAGCAAGGGCAAAATGTGTACCTACAGGATATATCTTATCAACTGTGCCAATGGTACGATTTTCGTCTTTTACAAGCAAGTATTCAGGCGCGAGAAAAACAGATAAAAACTTATGATTGCCTATAACTTTTTCGCCCTCACGCCCTATAATTAGCCCGCCCCTTTCTGTACGTTCTATTTGTTCAATACCGATTAAATGTGTTAGTAGCTCTTTATAATCATCTTGAGGGATATTTTTAAACGAACCAAGAGTTAGCATTGCTTGTGCCAGACCTGCCGATGATACTTCACCTGTAGATTTTAAATAACTCATTGTTTGGTGATAAAGCAGATTATATGGAAATTTAAAGGGATAAATTGGCTCTACCCAGTTGTCACGAGTATATAACTCAATTATTGCAATGGTACGAATAAATTCCCAATTAATGGGGGCAATAGGGTCATTAGAATTTGCGTCCAACTCTTCAACAAATGTAAATAACAATTGAGGAACTTGCCCCCGCCTGCCACAACGCCCCAACCGTTGTGCAAAACTTGCAACATTTAGGGGTGCGCCAACTTGAACGGCTTGGTCAAGTGAACCTATATCAATGCCCAATTCCAGTGTTACGGTTGCCCCTGTAACAATTTTTTCGTCGTCGGATTTCATTTCTTCTTCGGCAGTTTCCCTAAGAAATGCAGACACATTACCATGATGGACCCTGTACACATCAGGAGATTTATGTTTAAGTGCGACATCCTTCAGGTTAGCCATAATAAATTCTGTTTCTTCACGGCTATTTGTAAAAATTATAGTTTTTTTATCCAATGTCATTTTAAAGAGGTATTCGTAATGTTCACGGTTGCCACTGTCACCTTTTGTTGCTTCGTTTACTACAAAATCACTTCCGTCCCGTGTTTCTGTGTCACGTTTATCGCTGTGGTTTACAAAACGCTCCATGTGTAGACGGATTCGCTTCTTGCCTTCTCCTGTAATAGGGGCAGCACAGTTTCTTGAAGTTCCTGTGTTAAGCCAGTTTACAGCCAAGGAAGTATCACCTAATGTTGCAGAAAGACCTATACGCCTTGGGATTATGCCCGTTAAATTTTGCAAACGCTCCAGTACGCACAAAAGTTGTACTCCTCTTGAATCGCGCATAAAGTAATGAACTTCATCAATAATTACATACCGCAAATCTGAAAACATACTTAAAGCTGCCCCGCGCTTATTAGTGATTAATGATTCTAGGGATTCAGGGGTAATTTGTAAAATTCCTTGTGGATTTTTGATTAAATCATATTTTTGGGTTTGTGAGGCATCACCATGCCAACGGCATACAGGGATATTTGAATCCAATAAAAGTAATTCTAATCGCTTAAACTGGTCATTAATTAATGCTTTAAGTGGCGAAATATACATTACCCCAACAGAACGGGATGGTTTCTCATATAATTCTGTGAGGACAGGCAAAAAAGCCGCTTCTGTTTTACCAGATGCTGTACCAGAAGAAAGTAATAAGTTATCATCTGTGTCAAAAATAGCTTGTGCGGCGGCGATTTGAATACCCCGCAACTCCTCCCATTTATTCTGATAAATAAAATCCTGAATAAATGGTGCGTACCTACCAAAAACATCTACCATAGCAGTGTCTCAAGGTCAACATCTTTTAAACCTTCATCTAGTAATTTATTATACTCTTCCCAGTTTGCCCATTCTCCGCCCAAGGATTCTAAATGCTCTGTGTAGAATTGACAATCTATCATAGTAAAGTTTTCTTTTCTTAATTTTTCGCCCAAACTAGCAAATGCAATTTTAGAGCCACTGGGAATTTTAGAGAACATACTTTCACCAAAAAAACATCTGCCAATCGAAACACCATATAACCCACCAACAAGTTTTTTGTTTTCAATGGGGATGCTTTCCCCAAAACCCCGCTCATAAACCCCAATACATAAAACATGACCTTCTTTAAATAATTCGGCAAAGGCGTTTTCCATATCATCTGATATCCACGTTTTACCTTCTCGTAATGTTCGGCATGAATGCATAATTTCAGAAAAATCTTGATTAAATTCTATTTCATATTTATCTTTTGCCAATAATTTTTTCATGCTACGTGATACATGAACCTTTTCTGGACGAATGATATAACGGTTTTTGGGACACCACCAAGATATTATTTCATCAGGATTGTACCATGGAAAAATACCTTTTGTGTATGCGTTAAGTAATCTTTTAACACATAAATCGCCCCCAACAGCCAGCAAACCATCATAATCCGCAAGTGAGGGGGGCGGAAACTCATATGAAGTTTTAGAAGACAAAAAATATACCATTGTCAACCTCCTAGATTAAAAAATCCTGAAATTCGCTGTGAATTTCCTCATCAGATAATCCACCTTTTGCTAACTCAAAACTATTGCTCCCTAATATGCTGGCAACACTTTTCTCTGGATTTTGATGCAAAATATTCACAAGTTCTATAAAATCTCGAATAATTTCGCGGGGAGTAATATGTGTTTCTGCCCCCACACGATTATATTCAACCGTTAGAAAATACAATAAATCTTCGTGGGTTAGTATGGGTGTGTAGTTATATAAACTAGCATGAATGTTTTGTAACTTCTCAATTAGTACATACATTTCTTCTTGGGTTAGCATTGTAAGGCGAATAATTGGAGCAGACATATCTTTTAACTCGTCACTTGCAAAATGCCCTTCTGCTAATCTTGAGCGTAAAGCCTCATAACTAAATACTCCACGATATTTGTCCTCTATACATTGAGGTGTACCACCCATTAGAAAGCCTATATGTTGTGCTTTCCCCTGTAAAACATCATTGTACATAGTAAGAATCTTTTCATAATTGTTTTGACGGGTAATCGAATGCGGTATTTTGAAAATATTTACCAGTTCATCAATAACCACAAGCAAACCTTTATACCCTGCCCCCACTAAGAACATTGCCATTAGTTTTAAGAAATCATACCAAGTTTCATCATTTACTATAAAGTTAATGTCAAGGTCGGCTTTTGCTTCACGGCGTGAAGGATATTCGCCCCTAAACCAGCGCAATACATTAGATTTGAGGGTAGTATCACCATTACAATATGCACGCCAATATAGGGCTATTGCTTTAGCAAATTCAAAACCGTTTACCAAACTTTCCAATTGACCCGCTACAGCAAAAATTCTTTTCTCTACCTCTTCAAAGGAGTCATTGCCTTCTGATTTGACTTGATTTTGAACTCCAGATATCCAACGCTCAAGTACCAGTGATAAAGCACCACCATCAGGCTTTGATTTTGTTGCTAGGTTTTGGATTAGCTCTTTGTATGTAGCTAATCCTTGCCCTTTTGTTCCTGCAAAACGCCGCTCTGGTGAAAGGTCTGCATCAACTACAACAAATCCTTTTGCAGTGGCATAATTTCTAATTGTTTGCAAAAGAAAACTTTTACCGCTTCCATATTTTCCTACAATAAAACGGAATGATGCACCACCTTCTGCAATCAAATCTATATCTTGCAAAATTGCAGCTATTTCAACCGAACGCCCAACTGTTACATATTCTAACCCCAAACGGGGGACAACTCCACCTTTTAAGGCATTTAATAATACACTTGCAATGCGTTGTGGGACTTTGTTCATAAGTTTCACCCTTTTTGTGATTCTTCAAATTCATTTCGGACATTTGAACATGTTTAGTTTACAACCAAAAACAAGCGTTAGCAATACATTGTTTGATTTAATGGTGGTATATGTTTTAATTCGAGACTTGACAACAGTGTATTAATGCATATAATACACTAAGAACAGGATGAAATGAGAACAAGCGAAAGCGAAGTTCAAATCCACAGCGAAAAGAGGAAGAGTCCCCATTATAAAAAAGGAGGATACTATGTGTTTAAAATTGACTTAAAAAACCGAAAGCCAATTTATGAGCAAGTGATGGATAATTTCAAGAAACTGATTATTGCTGGCACATTAACAGCAGAATCAAAAGTTCCATCCATACGAGATATGGCAAAAACGTTGAGTGTAAACCCCAATACAGTGCAACGGGCATACCGCGAACTGGAAGCACAGGGATATATCTACACAGTTATAGGGCAAGGCAGTTTCATTGCTACACCACCAGAATCTGCAAGAAAAAAAGAAGTGGAGGCATTGTATGTTATTTTAGGCAATCAGGCGAATGAATTAATTTATCGCGGAGAAACAAAAGACAACATACATCAGTATATCGACGAACTCCCAAATCCAAATAGTGAAGCGGAGGCTTCCCCAGCGGAACGGCGGGGGGGTGGGGGCAGCGCCCCCATTGAAGAGGAGGAAAAAAACAATGATTGAAGTAAATAATCTTGTAAAATCATTTGATGGAGATAATGCGCTAAAAGGTGTTAATCTAAATATTAAAAAAGGTTCAATTTATGGCTTGGTTGGGATAAATGGCTCTGGAAAAACCACAATAATAAAGCATTTGGCAGGGGTTTATCGTGCGGATAGTGGTGAAATAAAAATAGATGGTGCAGATGTATTTGACAATGCCACAACTAAAGCAAAAATAGCCTACGTATCAGATAATTTATATTTCTTTCCACAATACAACTTGAAAATGTTGGGGCGTTTTTATAGTGGAATGTACAAAACATGGAGTAATAGTCGTTTTGACGAATTAATAAAAATGATGGAGCTAGACCCAAAACGGAGGGTGAGCCGTTTTTCAAAAGGGCAACAAAAACAAGTGGCATTAACAATTGCATTAGCAATCACACCAGAATTTTTATTATTGGATGAACCAATAGACGGGCTTGACCCAATAGTTCGTAAATTTATATTTGACTGGATAATAGCAGACGTTGCAGATAGACAGATGACTGTATTAATCTCTAGCCATAATCTAAAAGAGATGGACGGCATATGTGACTATGTGGGGATTATTAAAGCAGGGCAAATGATTACAGAGCGTGACTTAGACGATTTAAAATCTGAAATGAATAAAAAGTCAATTTCAGGCGATTTACCCCCAACGCTAGACGAAATTTTTATACATGTATATGAGGGGGTTTAAATTATGGTTTTACTAAAAGAAAATATACGACGTTTTTTACTATTTCCCATATTAACAACTTTGGTTTATATATTGGCTGTAATTCTTCCGCTTTATAGTGCTAGACCTAATACAAATACAGCAATTCATACGATATTGAATGTAATTCTTCCACTTCATAGGATTGGGCAAACTACAACACATGTGGCAGTTCATGCGATAGTAAATGTTCTGCAAATGCGTCAAACAGTTGTACTACTGGGTATGGTGATTGTACCGTTTATAACGGTTTGTCTTGTGTTTGGTTTTTTTTACAGGACAAAAGAATCTACATTAGTACAATCTTTCCCCTTCAACAGGACGCAGATTTTACTAAGTAGTGTGTTATCAGGAATAATTTTGATGGTTATACCAACACTTATATTGTCAATTGGGCTTATTCTGACTCCCATTCGCCTAGAAGGTACAGGACCATTACAAGGGGCTGGTTCAGCTTCTCTGCTCCTTGTTGCTGAAGGATTAGGAGTAGATAATTTGCGTGAAACAATAAATTCATTCTCTGTAGTTTTTGGCTTCTTTTTGAGAATGATGATTGCAAAAATATTTTACTTTGCACTATTTTGGTTGGCTTTTTCCTTAACAGGGCAAGCCATAGCAACTATTTTACTTGCTGGTGTTATGCCACTTATTCCATTAGGTGTATCAATGTTATTTGGTAACATCGCAAGATATTATGTATTTGGATTTCATGCTTGGGGTATTGGTACTTTGGCAACCTTGGCTTTTTCTAATCCTGCCCTGTGGAGTATGTTCTTCATACGTAGCACTCCACCACTAACTTGGTTTTATTTTTGGTTTAGTGCGTTGGCATTAGCTTTAATGTGTATTGCATTTATAATAAGCCGTTTGCGTAAGCCTGAACGTGTAGGAAATCCCGCCTTGTTTAATCCTATCAAACATGTGCTGGTTTTTCTTGTATCATTAACATTTATGATTTTCGGCGGATTTCTCTTTTATGGGCTAACTCATTCCCATTTAATGTTTTATATTGGGTTTGTTGTAGGTTTTGTCATAGGCTATATTATCGCACAAATGATTGCAGAAAAGAGCCTTATTATAATTCATAAAGCAAAAAGTTTTCCCATATATGCAAGTGTAGCAGTAGGCATGTTTTTGTTAATGATGTTTGTTACACAAGTGGGAATGCGGTTTTATACGCACCATGTACCAAGGCAAGAAGATATATTTGGCGTGAATTTCTCATTTCATTTTCATTCTGAATGGAATCCTCTTATTAATGATAGCCCCGAAATAATAGCACTTACAGTTGCCATTCACAATGAAATTATTGATAACAAAGCACTATTACTTCAACCATGGAGGATAAGGTTTGGGCAACATACTCTACAATATTATTTTAACATTAATTATCTGATGAAAGACGGGCAAATCATAACTCGAAGATATCAACTAAATTCTGAATTTCTAGAAATTTCAAGTATTCCCAGACTGAGAACATATTTGAGAGCATATTTAGGGGTGGAGCATGATTAATTCAACTTTGCTAAAAGAGCAACTAAGGCGTTTTTATCTTATACCTACTGTGTTGGCGTTTGTTTATATACTTTCGTTTTTGCACATTTTGTATATATCAGAAAATCAAAATGGGCAAGCAATTAGGCGGTTAGTTGAAATTTTGACAGGCAATGATTTAGTTTTTCTGTTTGGTTCTATATTATTACCACTCGTAACGGTTGCAAGTGTAATGAGTTTTTTTGTTTCGCAAAAATCAGGAACTGCTTTTTATTCTTTGCCCATTAAAAAAGAGGGTTTACTATTAACAAATGCCTTGGCTGGGGTTATATTAACCCTTGCTCCTGTATTATTGGTGTCTTTGTTTATGCTTATCCCAATTCGATATGAAATTAGCTGGATGGGAACTACTACTATTTTCTCTCATGACACAGGGATTGTTACGCACGTTGTGAATTATTCCACACCAGAATTTCCAAGAGGCTTAGAACTTGGAAATACTGTAAATACCTTACCTATTGTTTTGGGTTTCTTGGTTAGAATCTCAATTGCAAAATTATTTTTCTTTGGGGTATTTTGGCTTGCATTTTCTTTAACAGGGCATGGTTTTGTTGCAATTCTATTAAGTTTATTTATTCCACTTTTTCCAGCAGGGATGATGGGGGTACTAACAGGCATTGGGCGAATGTTTGTCTATGGATATCATGGTGGTGTGCAAAACAACTTTATAACTGGGCTTGTTTGGACTAATCCAATTTGGTCTACATGGTTGGTTGGCGAAAGAGTCACAGATTCAGTGATTGTTATAGCTTTGTGGTATTTATTACTTACGATTATTGTACTGGTTTCTGCTTTTTTTGTAAGTCGTTTGCGTATGGTAGAACGTTTTGAAGAAACGGTTATGTTTTCACCACTACGGCAAATCATGATTTTTGTAATTGCTTCAGTTGTGATGATTATATCAACTGTGTTTTCAATGCTGTTGCTTCAAAATTCATCATCTGTTTTTTATGCAAGTTTGATTATTGGTTTCATAATAGGTTTTTATGTTGCCCAAATCATTACTGAAAAAAGTTTTCTCATTGGAACATGGCTTAAAATCAGGCAATTGATGGCACATGGCGCGGTTGCAATTGGTATGCTTTTGATAATACTGTTTGTCACTCAGTTTGCTATGGGGTTTTATGTAAATCATATCCCTGCGGACGAAAATATAGTTGGGGTATTTCCAGGAACTATAAACCTAAATTGGGAAGGAAGCGATTATTTATTTTTGCGTGACTCTGATAGTATTTCTGCTGTAAAAAGCATTCACCAACAATTACTTGATAAACAAACTCCTTTATTTAAACCAATATGGCGCGGAGTACATTCATATACATTATATCTAACCTATTTATTGGATAATGGGCGAACCTTGCAGCGACGATATATTATTCCACGAGATTTTATGTTACACGAAGATGTAGAATCTTTAATGACAGGTGAAGCACTGGTTCTCAATCGCTTTGGTTTGCTCAACCAACCACAAAATATTTTTGAGTTGACTATTGGCATAATGGATACTTTTGCAGAAGAGTTTAGTATCTTTGATCAAGAGAAAATCTCTTTATTTACTGAGGCAATCAAACAAGATCTGTTATACCAAGCGGCAAGAGAGTATATATTTAGGCATACTATAGCTGTTGACAACTGGCGCAGACATACTAATGTGTTTGTAAGCACACATACAGCCATTGTAATAAATATGCTTCCGCTTATAGAAAAGGAAACGAATGAACCATTTAACACTCATATAATTCTTATTTTGCCAAATTACACAATAAACTTGATGGAAGAATGGGGGCTGGTTTAATATATCTCCTTTGTTATGATATAATTAGTGTCATAGTCATTTTACTTGAAAACACGATTGGAGATAATAAGATGTTAAAAAAGCTACGGCAGCAAGTATGTGAGGCGAACAAACTTCTACCTAAATATGGATTGGTAAGATTTACCTGGGGTAATGTCAGTGGTTTAGACCGAGAGCGTGGGCTTATGGTAATAAAACCAAGTGGAGTAGAATACAAGAATCTTACACCAGAAAATATGATTATTGTAGATTTAGATGGTAATGTTGTTGAAGGTAAAGGAAGACCGTCTTCTGACACAACTACACACTTGTTTATGTATAACACATTCATCACTTGTAATAGTATTGTTCATACTCATTCTACTTGGGCAACCATTTTTGCACAGGCTGGGATGGCAATACCCGCATATGGAACTACCCATGCAGATTATTTTTATGGAGAAATTCCCTGTACGCGCGCCCTAACGAAAGAGGAAATTAATGCAAATTATGAGTTGGAAACAGGCAAAATAATGGAGGAGCTTTTTATAAACAAAGACCCTAATTTTATCACTGGTGCATTAGTAAAAAATCATGGTGTATTTGCTTGGGGCAAAACACCCAATGAAGCTGTACACAATGCCACTGTGTTGGAAGAAGTTGCGAAAATGGCATATTTCACAAAAATGATAAACCCTGGGATACAGCCAATATCGCAAGATTTACTAGCGAGGCATTTTGAGCGCAAACATGGTGATAATGCAACGTATGGGCAATATACACAATGACATTCACAAAAAATTAGAAATTTTAGTGTAATTTTGCCACTAGATTTTTGTTCTAACCTTCTGATACAATACAGCCGTTTGAACATCAGACTATCAAAATATTTGAAGGGGCATAGTGTCATGAAAATTATACAATTTATTACACAATACAATTGCAGAGCCATATGTGAATTGAAACAATCAAGCAAATTATTTATTTTTAATAAAATCCAGTTCGATAGATGTTAATTAATATTTATCGTTGCTGGTTTTTTTTTGCCCTTTTATCACAAACTAAATAATAACTGATGTTCATAAAAAGCGACTCCGTCGCTTTCCGAAGGAAGTGTAGCTGGAGTTTCCTCAGCGGAACGGCGGGGGATTCATGCGAACGCATCGCAAAGCGGTGTGTGAGGGGGCAGTGCCCCATTATAATAATATTTTATGAAGGCGGGTTTTGTATGAAGAATCAAAAATTAGGCGTTGCAAAAACCACAGTGTTAGGTCTTCAACACATGTTTGCAATGTTTGGAGCAACAATACTTGTCCCAATACTGTCTGGGCTGAGTGTGCAGGTAACTTTATTTGCAACAGGTATAGGAACTCTTTTGTTTCACTTGGTGTCTAAAAGTAAAGTTCCAGCGTTTTTGGGTTCATCCTTTGCATTTTTGGTTGGCATCCGTTTGATTACGGATGATAATACAGGCGTGTTTGCGGGCAGCGCACTAACACAGCAAGAACGACTTGCCTATGCCACAGGTGGCATATTAATTGCAGGTATTGTATATCTACTGTTTGCATTATTGGTTAAAGTAGTGGGTGTAAAAAGATTCATGAAATTTACACCTCCAATTGTCACCGCTCCAACGGTAATACTTATCGGCATAATGCTTGCACCGTTTGCAATAAGTCAATCTTCTGAAAATTTATTATTGGCTGTTACTACATTGGTTATAGTAATTGTTGCTTCATCATGGGGCAAGGGTATGATTAAGATTATCCCTATCCTTTTAGGTATTGGTGGAGCGTATATTTTAGCCGTAATCTTGCATAATTTTACTTCTTTCACAAATGCAGATGGTTCTGCAATTATAGATTTTGTTGCCGCACTAAACAGGGTTGGTAGACCTAGTGTTGCATATCAGACTATGAGTGATGTTAGCTTGGCAGGTTATTATGTAGGAACACCTCCATTTATGTGGCCACGTTTTGGGCTTGTTCCTATTCTTATAATGATTCCATTTTCGTTTGCCACTATTGCAGAACACATTGGCGATATGGTTGCACTAAGTAATATTCTTGAAGAAGATTTAACTGAAGACCCAGGGCTTCACCGCACGTTAATGGGGGATGGTATTGCTTCTGTGTTTGCAGGAATATTTGGAGGACCTGCTAATACAACTTATGGCGAAAATGTGGGTGTTGTTGTTCTTACTAAAGTTACAAATCCACGAGTTGTACAACTGGCGGCTGTTTTTGCGACACTACTAGCATTCTCGCCACTAATTGCCGCTGTAATTTATTCGATTCCCACCGCAATTATTGGTGGTGCTTCGTTTATGCTTTATGGTATGATTGCCGCCGTTGGTATAAGAAACCTAGTTGAAAGCAGAGTTGATATGGGTTCTACAAAAAACCTTACAGTTATTGCAGTAATGCTTGTTACTGGTCTTGGGCTTCGTTTTGGTCCAGTAATTGAATTTGCTATAGGCAATGTAAATGTTCCTGTTGACAGACTTGGTATCGCAATCGCTGTAATATTGGGTGTATTCCTCAATGTTATCATTCCTGATAAAAAAGAAGAAGCTAATTTGCCACTAAGCACTACGGACATTGAGGATTCCAAACAAAACAGCGAAAACAATCAGAACAATGGATTTTAGAATACAAAAACTAATGGCAATGGCTGGTGTAACCTCCCGCCGAAAGGCAGAGGAGTTAATACTGGCGGGGCGTGTTACCTTAAATGGTGTAGTAGCGGAATTAGGAGCAAAAGCAAACCCTAATCTTGATATTTTAGAATTAGATGGCAAACTCATTTGTTTTGAATGCGAGAAAACATATATAATGTTACACAAACCAGAAGGGGTTGTCACAACTGTGACAGACCCCTTTAACCGCCCTACTGTAATGGACTTTTTTAAGTCATTAGAAACACGTATTTACCCCGTTGGACGCTTGGACTATGATACTAGTGGGTTACTTTTGTTGACCAACGATGGGGAATGGACATATAAAATAACTCATCCCAGTTATGAAATAAAAAAAACATATATTGCAATAGTAAAAGGCATTCCAACAGAAAAAGCCCTGCACAACTTCCGTACAGGGCTTAACATAGAAGGGAAGTACACATCACCTTGTGAAATTTCCATAGAAAATATACAAAAAGGGAATGCCACATTACAAATCATTATCCATGAAGGGCGTAACCGCCAAGTTCGTAAGATGTGTGATGCCATATCACATCCTGTAATAACCCTAAAACGTGTTGCCATTGGTTCACTTGAATTAGGCGATTTAAAACAGGGTGAATGGAAGCATATAGACCCAAGTTTTGAGTTGTAGAGGATTTTATAATATGAACAATTATCAGACAGGAATGTATGGTCAAAATGGGGCAGAATCATTTTTACGGGAGAAAGGCTATTGCATTTTAGAGCGAAATTATCGCATAAAATCTGGCGAAATAGACTTAATTGCACAAAACAAAAATGAGATTATATTTATAGAAGTGAAATTCCGTAAAAACTTAAATTATGGTTATCCACGTGAATCTGTGGGAAAAGCAAAACAACAAGCAATTATTTCTACTGCTTTACATTATATATCAGTTAATAATCTCAATAATCATAACTTCCGATTTGATGTAGTGGAAGTAATAGGGCAAAACGGGCGTTTGTATGCCAACCATATTGAAAATGCTTTTGAGGTATAATGAGTTAAAATTGATTAGTTGTTGTAATTATTTTCCAACAGCTAATCATCCTGTATCTCAAACAGCAACTCAGCTTGTTTTGTAAAAAAAGCCCTTGACTCTGGAGTTACACCATACCCTAAAATAACATTATCGCGATACACTTTTAAAAGTTTGGAGGGAATATGGATTTTATATCTATAGGCAATTTGTCTAAAATGGCAGGAATTTCGGTGGATACGCTCCGTTATTACGATGAAATTGATTTACTAAAGCCCGCCTACATTTCTGATGAATCAAAATACCGTTACTATACTATAAGCCAAGCGGAAACAGTAAAAAAAATTATCGAACTGAAAGGTTTCAGGTTTTCCCTAAGCGAGGTCAAAAAAATCATATCAGAAGAAGATTCGACCTTGGAAGCGTATCAAAATCGCTATTGGCGATTAATACAAGAACAAAAAAAACTCCAAATGGCAATTGATAACTTGTCGGAAAAAATTAAGCATAAACAGGAGGTAGTATGCATGGGCAAAAAAGTTTTACTTGTTGATGATTCAGGATTTTTGAGGATGATGTGTAAGGATATTTTTACAAAAAACGGTTATGAAGTGGTGGGTGAAGCAGATAATGGTCAAGAAGGGGTGGAGAAATTCAAAAACCTTTCGCCAGATTTGGTGGTGCTAAATATCACTATGCCTGTGCTGGATGGTATAAGCGCACTTGGGCAAATACGAGAATATGATAATTTGGCAAATGTAATCATGCTAACAGCTTGTGGGCTGGTAAACTTTATTGTAGAGGCACTTGAGTTGGGTGCCAAAAACTACATTTTAAAACCATTTCAAGGTGATACATTGTTGGAAATGGCGCGAATTTCATTTTCGAGCGAATGTACTTACAATCCCGCTGTTTTAAATGCATTCAAAGTTGCGTTTGGTGATGCAAGCTGGATTCTTCACCAAGAAGAAATAAATGAAATTATTCATCTTGCCAAAATAGAAAAGGAATATTCAGAAACAATGTCACATGACAAACTCACTTCATTACTACACAACAACGATAATAAAGAAGATAATGCAGTGAACGAGTTAATTAAAAAAATAAGTTGCACCCCACGCCCAAATAAATTTGAACCAGAAACAATACAAAACGAAGCTGCACATGATAACACAAACAACAAAAATGATAAAATCATTTCCGCATTAAACAAAATTGCTGAAGGTCAAGAGGAAATGACAAAACTGGTTAAACAACTTATAGCAAAATAAACATAGAGTGTCTATCTGAAAAAGATAGACACTTTTTTATTCTTCAAAAGATAACCCTTCAATACCCTCTATTGCCTGTTTATACATACCCATAAATACATGTTGTAGAATTTCAGATAGTTCTGGATTCTCATTACCAACAGTAAAAGGTTGTAACATTTCGCAAGCCTCATCTATGCCAGTGGAATCGAAGTCTTCTAAGGCGGTTTTTAGCTTGTCTGCACCCTCTCTAATGATATTATAATCAATTTCAACATTAGGATTAATTCGTGCAGAAATAATAGCATCTACATCAGCAATCAGTTTAGTTAAACCATCACTAAAGTTTTTATAATGAGTAGTAATAAACCCTTGGTTATTCGCATTTCCAGCCTGTTCAAGTTCGTCTGCTTTTTGAGAAAGCCTAATCGCACCCACATTTGCACATGCAGATTTTAAACCATGTATATAAATGATAAAATTCTGCCAATCTTCATCTTTAAGAAAGCCCTCAATTTGACCCAGTTTTACTTTACAATCCTTACGAAACACCATAAGAGTATCTAAATAGTTTGAAAGTTTACCACCAGAATGGGCGATTCCTACTTCCACATTAACCCCTCTGATTAGTATATCTATTTCTTCGCCCACATCATCAATTATAATGCTTGATTTTTGTTTTTCTTTAGGTATCCATTTTAGCAAAACATTATTTAATTTACTTGTCTCAATAGGTTTAGAAAGAAAGTCATTAAAACCGCTCTCAAGAAACTGTTCGCGTGCGCCCACTAGGGCATTAGCAGTTAAAGCGACTATTGTTAAATTCGCAAATTTATCTAAACTACGGATTTCTGCAACTGCTTCAAACCCGTCCATTCCAGGCATCATATGATCCATAAATACTATATCATAATCTTTTTCATGAATCATTCTAATTGATTTCTCACCATTTACGCAGGTGTCCACATTCATTTCATAAGGTTTGAGTAATCCCTCTGCAACTACAAGATTAATATGAACATCATCTACTATCAAAATATTTGCTGTTGGTGCGTGGAAATATCGTTGATATTCGTTATTATATTCTTTTCTGGATAAACGCATACGAGAATCACGAGACAAGCCACTAGATTTTTCATAACCTTTATCAATTTGCTGTGGCAAGATTATAGTAAAAATACTACCCTCGCCATACACAGATTCTACGTTAATACTCCCACCCATAGATGTTACTAAATTGTGGGTAATAGCAAGCCCAAGCCCAGTACCTTCTATACGACGATTTTTTTCCAAATCAAACTGACTAAACTCTGAAAATAAATCGTCTAAATCATCAGGCTTTATACCAATGCCAGTATCTTTGATACAAACAACAATCTCTGCTTGAGAGTCATTAATTTTCTTCCCTGTAACTTCCATGATGATTGTACCTTCATGGGTGTACTTTGTGGCATTGGTTAAAATATTTAATAATATTTGACGTATACGAAGTTCATCACCAATAAGAGCATTTGGAACATCATCTTCCATATACGCATAAAACTTCACAACTGAATCTATCATACGATGGTTAATTATTTCCACAACATCATTAATTATTGAATGGAATAAATATGGTTCCTCTACTATTTCGATTTTGCCACTTTCTATTTTTGATAAATCTAATATATCATTAATGATTGCCAACAGATGTTCTCCTGCATTTCGCATAGTATACAAATGTTCACGCGCAGTATCAGGAATCTCTTCGCGTAAAACAAGCTCTGTTAGCCCTTTAATAGCATTCATGGGTGTTCTTATTTCATGACTCATTTTAGAAAGAAAATCAGATTTAGCCTTTGAAGCTATTTCCACATCCATTTTAGAACGCATCATATGTTGAATAATATTATTTATGATTTGTAACATATCATTGTAAGCACCTGCCAAGCGTTCGTCACCCAGAGTATAAGCAACATTCTCACGGTTTGTCATAACATCTTCGGCAATAGCAAAATTATCATATAATACATTTAGGGTATCAACAATCTCTTTAAAAGACCTAAACACCTGCGAAATTTCATCATCTTTACGCGCGCTTACTGTCACATTTAAATCACCTTTTGCAACATTATGGGCTGTCTCTGCCAGTTCATTTAGAGGTTTAAGTGTGTTTACAATAATCACCACGATAATTATTCCAGCAAGTAACAATGCCCCAACCACACGCAACATGCTTATTACAAATTCGATAATTGCAACCCTATCAACTTGGTCGGCATCAAAAAAGCTAACAACATGCCAGTTTAAGCCTTCTACGATGGAAATATAAGCATATTTTCCAATATTTGTTATTCCTGATGTATGCGGAAACATTTCGTTAGATCCTTGAGTTTCAGGGACTCTCAATTCGTATACATGCCGTCCTATATAGGGCTCACGATTTGAGAAGAAAATAACACCCTCACTATCAATAATATTAATGAAACTCTCATCTCTAAGAGTAATGTCGTCAAGAAACAGCGACAGCACCTCCGTATTACTTAGCATCGTGGCAATACCAATTACATCGCCATAGTTGTCTATTATAGGGGTAGAAAATAGAAGTTGAAGATGATTACCACAATCGGATAAAACTGATGGTGATACATAACTATTTCCATAAAAAGCCTGGTTAATATTTTTCTCAAACTTAGATATATCAGGGGGGGAACTGTCGTATGGTACGGACATTATGGATTCACGTTCAGTATTAAAAATCGAAATATTTGCGTAAAATGGTATCCCATTTTCGTAACGATTCATATTTTCAAAGAGTGCTAGAATGTTATAGTATGCAGAGACACCACCATCAAATATATCATGAACAGATGGTAATACGGCTACTGTTTCCAACATACCAAAAGAAAGTATTTTTATGGTATCAAAAACACCCAAGGTCATTACCGCAGTTGTTTCAAGGCGTTCCTCTACTACCCACCTCTTCTGGAGATTAACTTCATTATAATGAATAACCCCAATAATAATTGTTGTTGCAATAAGAACTAATACTAGCGTTAGGCTCATTTTTACTTTTATACTGCTTAGTGATGCTTGCATTTTATGTTTCATGTTTAATGTTCACCGCAATCTCAGCAAATTCCGCATGAATTTTTTCAAATAAGTCGATTAATACAGGATCAAACTGTGTACCCCTGCCATTCACCATTATCTCAAGAGCCTTTTCATGCGGAAAAGCCGCTTTATAAGTACGTTTTGCAATTAATGCATCATAAACATCTGCAATTGCCATCATTCGCCCCAATAAGGGAATATCATAATCCTTTAACCCATATGGATAACCCGTACCATCCCATTTTTCATGGTGGGATATCGCAAAAATTCTAGCATTCTCTAAAAACTCGCTGTCACGAGTTTTACCTTTTAGCCTTAAAATAACTTGTTCACCAAAGGTGGTATGCTTTTTAATTATATTAAACTCTTCGGGCGTAAGTCTTTCTTCTTTGGTTAGTATAGAATCTTGTATAGCAATTTTACCCACATCATGCAATTGGCAGGATGTTACAACCGAATCTTTATCCATTTCTCTAAGTTCTTTTTCAAATATACCAAACTCAAGCATTTTGTCAAATAAAATACTCATATATCGCTGGGTTCTTGTAATATGCCCTCCCGTTACACCATCTCTAAATTCCACCAGCTCTGCCATTGTAGATAGAACAGCATTTTTTAATTCGGTTACATTACGTGTTTGTTCTTTTACTTCTTCTTTAAGTTTGGAGTTAAATGAGGCTAATTCTTTTTTTTGAGATTCTATGAGTAGGTGTACTGAAATTCTCTTGCGTAATAAGGATGAGGAAAATGGTTTCCTAATATAGTCCACTGCACCAAGACTAAGCCCTTCCAACTCGGTATAGTCATGGCTCATAGATGTTAAAAAAACAACTGGAATATCAGCAGTTTTGGGATTTTCTTTTAAAATCTTTATAACTTCATAACCATTCATTTCTGGCATATTTACGTCCAACAAAATCAAATCAGGAATTTTATTTTCAAGCATATTAAGTAACAATCGCCCAGAGGCTAATGTAAAAACATTGTAGTCCTTCTTTAAAGCCTCTTTACCCACCGTCAAATTCGTCATATCATCATCTACTAAAAAGATGGTATTGCGTGGTGTCTCCATAATATTACCCCCGCTCTCATATACAGAATTCGCCCCCTAACATATTCTATGATTTTAACACATGTGATGAACATGCACAATCTCTTGCAGATTTGCTACCTTAATAGCACTATAATTATAGTATGACAATAATACGCAAGATACATCAATGGATAAGAAGTCATCAGATAAGGCTTTATTCTCTGCTTAATTTCATGTTTACAAAATTTTGAATAATATACTTGACATAAGTACAAGTATGCTTTACATTATACTTGTAGCTATTATCTGTTGTCTTGATTTTTCGTGATTGTCTATTGTCTGGATTATCCTGAATGCTCCCCTTACATAAATAAAGGAGGTTATATTTCATCAGTTTGGGGAAGAGAAGTTATCTGACTTTATGGACATGCTAATTTTTATGTATAATGCATACAATCACATTTGCTAAATAAATATGTAAAGTGTGCGATACATAAGTGTGCAAATTTTTTATGTGACTTCTGGTTGGATATAATGGCAATTGCACAGTTAGAATTATTCAGGCACTATTTTATGGAGGATTCTAATATGAAATTTGGTAAAATTATAGCAATTATTGCTACCCTTGCGCTTGTATTTAGTATGACATCTTTGACAGTTCACGCATGTGATGATGTGAACTGTTCCAAAAGTGAAGAGCCTACCGTTACTCTGTTTATATTGCCTGCTGACTTCCAGCCAGTAGTAATTCACTATGAAGGAACAGAAACACAAGAAGAGATTGAGGCTTTAATGCTAGCAGTTCATGATGAAATAAGAGAAAGGTATACTGTAACTATTACATTAGAAGAGTATGAAACGTTTCTTTTAATACAAGAAGCTCGTAATGCAAGACAGGAAAATTCTGAAATTATTGTACCATATTGGCCATGGACTGATTATTCTAACCTTTTTGGACACAGTTGGAGTGAGTGGAGTCTTGCTTCTGTTTTAATAAATGGCATCACTGGAGCAGTTACTCATGGCTACATCAGAGACTGTGAAAGAACCCATTGCGATGCTCGTGAGAGCAGATTTGTACGTCAATAAACAACACTGATGGTTTATTTTAATTTAAACCCCCTCATGTCATGAGGGGGTTTTTTTGAGTAACCGACCTGATATAAGAGCAATAAGCAAAGCATAGTATTAATCATTTTCAATTGAAATTGCTGTATTAAGAGATTTGTAGTATAATGTAATGCATTTAATAGCAGGAGGGATTATTATTAAAACCTTTTTTACAACACTAAGCAAGCACAACATACAATACAAGAGGCTTTTGATTTATTATTTCATGGCTTCATTAATTATTTCAGCCAGTCATATCATAGTTCAGATATTCATAGGAGAGATGGGGCAAGCCACATATCAATTTGACTCAGATGTAATCATTCAATTTTTGATTTTACTTACTGCTGTGATGGGTGTAAGGGCGATTTTTTCAGCACTTAATGCCCTTCTTTTAGGACGTTTTGCGGGTAAGGCTGGATATATGTTTCGTGTAAATTTCGCAAAGTTTTTCCTACATCAACCTTTCGCAAAACTTGAAAAAACCAATAGTGGTGAAAATTTGTCAGTTTTCGCAAATGATTTGCCCCAAGCTGTTCAATTGGTGAGCAGTGGAATATTGCGAATAATTGGGGATTTTACGTTGCTTATAGTGGCAATGGTTTATATGTTTTATATGAATTGGTTTTACACTCTTATTTTCGTTGCCATGTTCCCTATACTTACCATTATACAGGGGTTGATATCCACACCAATACAAAAATCTGCAAGGAAAGTACAAGATACACTAGCAACTCTTAATGCAGTGGTTAATGATTCTTTGCAAAATGTCGCTACAATTATAGCATACAATCTTGAAGAAGAACTTGAAAACCATTATGTAGTAGCTTACAAAAAATATTTTGACGCAAAACTGCACAGAATTAGTCTAATTGCCACTATCCAAATTGGGGGCGGAGTAATTTCGTTAACCCCATTAATTTATCTGTTTATTATATCAGCATTTGCTGTAGTGAATGAAACTATGCTTATTTCCGAATTTCTTGCATATACAGGCATTGGTATGATGGCTGGTATATGGCTTGTGAATTTAGCTCAATCATTAAGTGGAATAAGAGTATTAGCCGCAGGTGCAGATAAGCTAAATGATTCTATCACAGGAGAAATTGACGTAGCTAGCAATAAAACTAAACTTACAACAAGCGGAAAATTGGCAGTAAGTTTTGAAAACATAAACTTTGCCTATGCCGAAGATAGCCCAGATGTATTAAAAGATGTGTCCTTTGAAATACCATATGGGGCAAAAGTAGCTTTTATTGGTGGTTCAGGTTCAGGCAAGTCTACTATTCTTAAATTGTTATTGGGATTGTATGAGCCAAAACCAAACGGTGGAAAAATAAATGTTTTGGGAAATGATATAACAAACATAGACAAATATTCTTTGCGTGAGGCATTTGCTTATGTTCCACAAGATTCTTTTTTATTCCCTGTGTCAATACTCGAAAATATCACAGGTTGTAAGGAAGTTTTGGATACCAAAAAACTTGAAAAAGCCTGTAGGGACGCTGGTATATTGGACTTTATTAACAGTCTGCCAGACAAATTTGACAGTATACTTTCCGAATCTGCCGAAAATATATCAGGTGGTCAACGTCAACGCATTGCAATGGCAAGAGCTTTTTACAAAGATGCCCCCATAATACTTTTTGACGAAGCAACATCCGCACTTGACCCTACAACAGAAGCAGAAATATTAAAAAGCCTTGAAAAAGCAACAAAAGACAAGACTGTGATTATGGTTGCTCACCGTGCTTCTGCAAAGGCATTTTGTGATACGATAATCACAATGGAAGGGGGCAAAATTGTATGATATATTACAAACGAATTTTTGAGTTCATGCGCCCATATAAAGCGATGTACGGCTTTGCTATGCTTTTTTACAATACTCAAGTTTTTGTTGTAAGTTTTGTAACTGGGCTTATTGGTATGCTTATAATGACGGGTATAGTAGCAGGTGATACGGGGCAAATTGTTAGGGGTGTACTCTTTTCCGTTGGTTTGTATGCTGGATTTTTGGCTCTTGTTGGCTTAGGGATTTATCTTGGGGAACGTGCATTTTTGAACGCAAGACTGGACTTTAAGCGGGTGTTGTTTAGTAGTTACATCAAAAGCGGACTGGAAACAAGTCAAGCAACCCATAGTGGCGAAGGAATCGCAAAAATTAACACAGAAGCTGATTTGGCAACATCCGATTTGTATTGGAATGTAACATCTTCTATATTGAGTATAGTATTTTCAGTTGTATTGTCAGGAATAGCACTATTCATAATAGATTGGCGTATGGGTATTGTGGCTATATTTCTTGGGTTATTGGGCTTGTTTGCACAAAGCAGATTTATAAAACCTGTAGCCCAAATAGGTAGAGAAAGACTTGATGCCAACTCTGTTGCGATAACAGGAATAAGCGATATTTTTCAAGGGGCTATATCCATACGGGCATTTAATATGCAAACCACAACCCTTGATGATACAAGCCAAAAGATGAATGCGTTAAAACTATTGGATTTGCGCCAAGCATTTATTTCTATGTGGCAAAATCTTTTTACCACTGTGCAAGGTTGGTTGGCTATTATAATCACCTTTGGTTTTGGCAGTTGGCTTGTTGTAGATGGTCAACTGGAGTTTCCTACTCTTCTACTTGTCTTACCTCTGCTACAAGGAATATCTGAGAGCATGGGGAATATTGGCACAGCAATAGCGCGATTGCAAGCACCACTTGAGGCGGCTAAAAGGATTTTTGAGGTTATTGACAACACCCCTGTGGCACTAGATAAAGGAGATATGAAATTTGATGGTTCTGCCCTACACATTAAAGGCTTAAATTTCAAATATCAAAATGCAGAAGATAATGCCCTACAGGACATAAACCTAGATATAAATGTTGGCGAAATGGTTGCTTTTGTTGGTGCTTCTGGTTCAGGCAAATCTACAATTCTACGGCTGTTGGTTGGTTTTTATGAGCGTGAACATTTGGGCATGACTTTGGGTGATGCGTCTTCTGAAGCAGTAAGCCTTGTTGAGTGGCGTAAGAATTTCGCCTATGTTGACCAAAGTTGTAAGCTGTTTGATATGACAATCAAAGAAAACATAAGCATGGGACGTAAAGGTACTGTAGATGATAATGATATTATTACTGCCTCTAAACAAGCATTTGCCCACGATTTTATTGGAGAACTTGAACAAAAATATGATTCACCCTGTGGCGAAAAAGGAAGCACTTTGTCAGGTGGGCAAAAACAACGAATTGCTATTGCTCGTGCATTAATCAAAGGCTCTCCGATTTTAGTTTTTGACGAAGCTACAGCCGCTCTTGATGCCGACAGTGAACGATATGTAATGGACACGATAGAATCCTTGCGGAATAATCATACGATCCTGATTACCACCCACAACTTAGAGAACATCATTACAGCCGATAAGATTGTTGTTATGGATAAAGGTAAAATTGTTGAAATTGGCAGTCACAATGAACTCATAGCAAAGAATGGAGTATACCATAGGCTCTACAGTGTTGAAAAAAACTCTGAAACACTATAGAATAGATTGACTTTATATCAAAGGAGTACCGATAATATGAGTGAAGTGAATTTACCAGGAGGCGCGATGTCCTCACGGATTTTAGATTTTTTCTGGATTGCAGACTGTTCTGGTTCAATGGATGGAGAAAAAATTCAAACATTAAACTATGCTATTCGTCAAACAATTCCTGACATGCGAAAGGAAGCGGATGCAAATCCCAATGCTTCTATTATGGTTCGTGCTGTAAAATTTTCTGATGGTGCTGCATGGCATATTCCAGATGCAACTATAATTGATGATTTTAACTGGATAGACTTAACTGCTGGGGGTGTGACTGCTCTGGGCAAAGCGTTGGAGTTGGTTGCAGGAGAACTTAGACAGTTTCCAACTGATACAAAACGCCTTCCTCCTGTATTGGTCTTGCTTACAGACGGGCAACCCACAGACGATTTTAAAGCAGGGTTGGATGAACTTATGTCAACTCCATGGGGTAAAAAAGCAGTACGCATAGCAATCGCCATTGGCAAAGATGTTGATCTTAATGTATTAGAGCAATTTGCTGGTAACAAAGAGCTTGTATTGGAAGCAAAAAATCCTCAACTGCTAACTAAATTTATCAAATGGGCTTCTACGGTTGTTAAAAATGTTTCTGCCCCCAAAACAGGTGATAGTGTTGGTGGCGTGGATATAAACGCTATTCCAATTGCAACGGCAGACGATGATGACGACATATGGTAAAAGCAAGCCTTGGATGGTAGTAGGCGATTGCGTCACAGGAGCAATTCATATTAGGCAAGAGCGAATTTGCCAAGATGCTATTTATGTACATTCGCTCAATCCTAAATATGCCCTTGCGTGTGTTGCGGATGGTCATGGTAGTGCATCTTGCCCTTACAGCGATGAAGGCGCACAGATAGCTGTTGATATAGTTGGAAAATTACTATCTGGAATATTGGAAGATGATACAGATCCCCTCGCTACGTTATCTGCACATAAAGATATTTGGCTTCCAAAACAAATTGAAACTCACTGGAAAGATGCTGTCAGAAGTACACATGCACTAAAATGGCGTAAAGACCAAGAAAATCATGAAGACCAAGATAAATTTCCATATATCTTGTATGGCACTACATTACTTGCTTTAGTGGCAACTAATTCGTTTGTTTTTGCTCTTCAAATTGGTGATGGTAATATATTAATAGTAAACCAAGACGGTTCTGCACGCCCTATTTTAAGCAATGCAGAAGGTTCTATCTCAATTGGTGAGGATACAGAAAGCCTTTGTATGGATGACGCATGGAAATATATACAAACTCAAATTATCCCTTGGAACGATGAAAGTAATGGAATGTTTCTGTTGTCAACGGATGGATATGCTAACAGTTTTACTGACACAAAGGGCTTTATCAAAGCAGGCACGGATTTTCACCGTATTTGGCAAGAAGAAGGACATGAGTATATACGCGATAATCTTTCAGAATGGTTACGCCAATCCTCTGACAAGGGTAGTGGTGATGATATTGCACTTGCTCTTATAGCACGCTGATAGGGCTTTATCCAGTGGAGGGGTTGAGGGTGAAGTCCTCTATTTAGAATAAAAGGAGCTGTATCAATTTCGATACAGCTCCTTTTATTCTTGTTATACGGGTCTAAAAACAGCCTGAACAGTAATTGATCTAGCACTTCTTGCGGGTGGAATAAGAACCATAGGATTATCATAATAAGTTTGGCTTATATTTCCTAGAGAAACCCTAAAGTATGCAAATTCATATCCCGCAAGGGGTACAGCAGTGACTGTAATAGGCAATCCCCTAATATAATTTGCATTAAAGTCACCAATACTAAAGTCGTAATTATCTATGTTACCCCTATCAAATAAATCTGCACGAATTTGTGCACCAGAGATATCAAAGAACCCCATGTCACAATCTGCAATCCATCTGATATTTGTTAAACCTGAAGTATCTAAACGTGCGTTTAGATTAGCGCGGTCTGTTCTGTTAAAATAGTTGCGAAGATGTACAATAGAATAATTCGCACGGCGTTCTAATACATGTCGCATATACATAATACCACTGTCACCCCAAGGGGCATGTTGCCATATCCATGCGTTACTGCCATGTCTTCCATCCAAACGCCAACGGTAGAATTCGGAAGTAATTGTAGGATAACGATAATCTACTAGTTCATCAATAATGGCATTTGTTCTGGAGGAGTGAAAAACCGTGCCTGTGTAAGTGGAATATCTTGCCGCAAGTGTGTTTCTGAACTCTTCATTTTGGAAAAGATTATACCAAATTCCAACTGCCCATTCAGGTTGCGCCCCTGCCCAAGATGGTTGTGGTATATGCGCCGCTCCTGTTGTTGTAAAGTGGTGCATTCTATCAAAATATGGTGCGTTTATTGCTTCATCAAAATCATGCATAAAGAAACGCCATCTTGTGTCGCCCCCTGGTATGCCTGGATAATAAGTTTCTGTACGCCAAGTAATGAAATTGTTGCCTGGCCAATCCCAGTTATCGAAATGATAAAACACAATAAAGTAGTCAATCATATTGTCAATATCAACTAAGGTTTTAAGATATTCATAATTTTCTGGTAATGACATATCTGTATTTAAAATAGTATCCATTACCCTCATCCAAGACGCATATGCTTCTCTTTCAAATGAGTCACGTCCATAGTCAAAGTCAACATGCCTTAATGGATGCCCTACAGGAACTATACCATCAGGTCCAGCCCATGGGAATAATGGGTCATCTTCCGAAAGAACTTGATCATTGTTTACAGAACCTGGTGACCAGTCTAACATAACTATAGAATTACGATGAATACCTAGATATCTTGCCGCCATGGCTCTGCCGCTTCTATTTTCGCGGAATTCATACATACCCCAAAATTCGCCATTAACAAAAACAGCACCATAGGTAGCGTTTTGAGTGTCAATACGCAAAGGCTCACTTATCCTTGTGGCAACAGTGTCACGAAGTGTAGTTCTATCCCAATCAGATAAGCGCATAGAAAGATGGTGGAAATCAGAAACTATGCATAGTGGGGAATAAAAACTTTGACGAGTATCAGGAATTAAATCAGGCATATTGGTAAGCGTTCCACCACCTTGCCCAAAATTAAGGCGAAGGGATTTTTTTGGGTGTCTTCTTGACCAATGACCTGAAACTCGCAATTGCGCCTCTTGTGAAAGCATTAATGTACCATCTGGGTAAAATATTTCTGCATAACCCATATGCCGCAAATCTCTGTTTTGCCAATTAGTATACATACCTATCACAGGGTCAATAAAATACTGAGGGTCGATTGAAATAGAAACAACACGGGTATTAAAATGCCCTCTTCCACCACGTTCAACAAAAAAAGTGTGGGTAACAGTAGCCGAACCTATACCTTCATCATTAAAGGCTCTTGCTCTTACAACCATCGCATTGTAATACAATCGTGGAGTGCGTGGGAAATAGTCATGCCACCACCAGTGACGATAATAATGCTCGCCTGGATCCCAGTTAGAGATATGCCCCCAACCTCCGCCAATAAAAGCACCCATAGATAAAGGATTATTTGCTTCTGTGGGAGGGGGAGAGTGAATTTCTAAAGTGCCTGGAAAAATTGGTGATGTTGTTGAGGGGGTACTGCCATCTAAGGTGAATCTAATGGTAGTACCTTCTTCCGCTGTAATGGTTAATGTAAAGTTTGAATCATAAGTCCCTGCTGGATGGGAAAAAACAGGGGGATGCGGCTCATATGTAAAGTCCGCAAATACTGCTGTTTGCATGAATACAGCAAACAGTACAAGTAAAAGAAATTTCAGTAGAATTTTTTTTGCCATAAACAATTAACCCCATTCATGAAAAGTATTATTAATCGTGCCAAGTATATCATACTACCCAGACTGTCAACAATAGTCAACTTGAAAACATCACGCATCATTAACACACAATTCTCATTCTCTATAACGGATTTGTGCAATTTCACTAAATTTAAAATTACACTATTGACTCTTATATGAAATCATGCTAATATTTTATTGGTACAATTATATTTGATTGTAGAAGCTACATAAATTATTGGAGGTGAAGGCATGTCACCATAATAAAAAAGTTATATATTATACTTTTTGTCCACAGTTTTTTTTCTGAGTTTTGGAAACCGATACACCAAAACATTCGAGTGGAGGGATTATTTTAATGAAAGTACGTAATATGCGAGGGCGAATTTTAGCATTTTTTCTTGCCTTTACAATGATTTTTACTACAGTAACCCCTGTTCATGCATTGTCTCATAATGAAGATGTGCAACAGGGAATTGAAATTGGTTCTTTAATGGAATCGACATCACCACCATCATTAAGATTTGCACCAATTGCTTTTGCACCAGGTTCAACAACTAGTTATAACCTAATAGCAACTGGTATTAATCATACAGCTAATGGTTTAGGTAATCGTCGTCCATTTGCTGAAACATTAATTCATGACAATATAAACACAGTTGGTGTGAGACTGGATGCAGAATTTACCCCAACCCTCATGAATGCGACTCAAAACCGCTGGTTTAGCATAATGTTACAACTGATTGATGATGATGGGGATGCTATTCCTGAGACTCTTGCTATAGCCTCAAGAGTAGCCTTTGCTAATGACAGTCTTGATCGTCTGGCATTTGGTGTAGGGCAACGTACGACCGCAGGCAATATTATGAATAGTGCAGATGCATTTGGGACGGAATTAGCAACCAGTGGTGGATTCACCTATAATGGGGCTGCTATTGACACCCATACGAATAACTCCTTTAACAGGGGTGCTGGTGATTCCAACTCCATAACCATATATGCCACTATTCTTGGTACAACATTAACAGCAATACTGTATACAAATGGTGAACAAGTTGGAACTTATACAATTGCAGTACCTGCTGATTCACAAATTGGTTCATTACATGCTTGGATAGGAGGGGGCGGTGGTGAAAACAACGTTCTAACTATATCTGAGTGGACTCTTTATGACACAGATGATGGTACAGGAACAATCACAGCCCCAAACACTGCCCCCGCAAACCTGTCTGCTAGTTCTGGTGACACAGAAGTAACTTTAACATGGACAGCCGTGCCAGGCGCGACTTCTCATCAGCTTTCTTTGAGAGAAGTGGGTGATGTTTGGGATGACACTACTATAGTGGCAACCACAACTAACACCTCACACACGATTACAGGTTTAACCAATGATACAGACTATGAATTCCGTGTGCGTGGAATAAATTCCGCTGGTAACGGACCATGGGAGTATATCATAGCAACACCCACAGAACCTACTGTTATAGTATTGCCTACATCTTCATTACCCTATGTTGATAGTGGTAATAATGTATCAATAGATGATGGTGCTTTCCAAATTGTAAATGTAGCTAATGAAGAACTTACACATGTAGAATTTGCTTTTGAGCAGTGGCTTGAAAAAGATGCATCTGGCAGATTTGCTAGTGTATGGTTTGAATTAGCTAATGGCACTTTAGTTGCCGCAAGATGGAGAATAGGCGGAGTTACTCCTCTCCAACACATTGACCGTATGGGATTAGGTGCGGGTGCAATTGAAGACATCACTGGTACTGGTGATGCATATACAGGAAGGCTTCAATATCCCATTCCAGCTCCTGGAGTGATTCCTGTTCGTGGTCTTGTTTTTAATGGCGATGGTGCTATGAGAGAGAATTTTGGTGATGAACGTTATCCAACAAATGGTATAAGGGCAAGTGCATTTAACCATCCTGCCAATGTTGCTACATCATCAAATTTATTTGTAGTGGAAATGGAAATTGTAAATGGTATTGCTTATCTCTCATTAACGGTTAATGAATATGATGACAGAATCATGCTTGCTACAGCACCAGTGGGACACACTTATGTAGTGGCAATTCATGGCTGGAGTCATGGTAATGTCGCACAAAGCACATTACACATTCCTCAATGGAGATTAAACGGCGAATCGCATTTATCTGATGACCCAATTGTAACAGTTGCAGATGTAGAAGTAACATTTGCCGCAACTGGTAATTTAGAAGTAGATGTAAATGTTCAGGCGTATAACATTCCAGCAGGAACTTACAATGTTACTGTAATTAGCCCAACATTATCATTTGTATCTGCTGAAATGGCTACTACAATTGATATTGATGCAAACGGTGTAGGAACGTTTACACTTGTAATACCAAATGATGATAACTATGTAGACGACCACGAGATTACACTAACCCTTACGGTTGGTTCTGAATCTCCATATGATGAATTTACTCTAACAATTTTACCTTTTGTTGCACCTCCCGCAGATGCACCAGAAGATTTAACAGCAATGGCGCGTCATGCTGCAGTTGATTTAGAATGGACTGCCGTAGCAGACGCAACCCATTATCAAGTGGCTTTTAGGGAATACCCTAATGGTGTGCGTGGTGTTTGGTCAGCAGAATTTACTGGTACAACTCGTGCTGTAACAAGTCTTGACAATGGGCAAGAATATCGTTTTTATGTACGTGCAGTAAACGAAGGTGGCTACACTGATGGTGTTTATGCATATATAAATGCAACTCCTGTAGCTCTTGATTTAGGGTCTGGTGGTCCAACTTATGTGTTTGATTTTTCTAATCCTCATCCTCCAGAGGTCACAATCCCAATTCCTGGATTAGGTGGAGCAGTATCATTGTTCCCAGAAGCAGTTAGGATTATATCCACTGAAGCAAGCCAGCCTGATTTTGACTTTTATACAGAGGGTGGCACATTTAGAATCCAAAATCATGGTGGTCAACTCTTTATTGACCCTAATGGTGGTGGGCGTAGTCTTACTTCTAATATAGCTACCCCACTAACTGGACCAATTCATGTTGTTATTTATGCAAGGGCAACAGAATCCACTGTACCAACATCAATTGCACTTGATTTTGGTGGGCAAATGGTGTCAATACCTGTGCCAGTTGGTGCAGTACCAACCAGATTTGAGCATACTTTTGACTCAGGCTCTGGTACTTTAGGCATTGCTCCTTGGCATTGGGGTGCGGCAAATGATGTTAATGGTCCTGGTAGACTAGCAGTTCAAAGAATTGAGATTTTTGAATTACCTCCACCAGATCAAATGATTGAACTTGATGGTGTTGATGGTGGTTCACTCACATTAACTCCATTACCTTATGGTTATGGCACACAACACATTAATCCGCACACAATCACCATCACAAGTGTTGGCGGAGAAGCAGTTGATAACTTAACAGTTTCTCTTGAAAACGGCGATTATTTCGTACTTGCTGGAGAACTTAGTATTACCAACCTAGCCCCATATGATACAGCACAGTTTACAATTGCTCCAATTTTAAATTTGCCTGCTGGTCAAGTATTTACAGACACCATTCACATTGTTGGTGGTGGCGGCTTAATTGATGAAAGTTTTACAGTAAGCATAGCAACGGGGCAACAAGGTATTTCTTTACCACATCAATTCCCGTTCGTTCCTGATGAAGTAATATCATGGGGGAATAACTTCCACCGTGTTTCTATTACAGCAGGAAGCGCACAAATGCTTATCAATCGCCAAGCTAGGGATGTTGATGTAACTGGTGCTATTCCATTTGTTGCAAATGATGTTTTATATGTACCTTTAGTTGCTGCACAAAGAACTCTTGGTGGTTTGGTAACATGGGCAATAACAGGTGACACAGTTGTTGCTTCTGCAAACGGTAATACTTTTACAATGGATGATGCTAGTGTAGCTGGTTTTCCAGGTGTATTATTTGTTCCAGTGCAAACAATTGTTACCGCTTTGCAATTAACAAATATTACAGTTGGTTGGGATAATATCCACAATCAAGCCGCGGCAGCTTCTTATACACTTGTTGTTTCTGTCGGAGTTACTGTTACTGAGGCAATAATTTCTCGTGGTGCTTTAAACACTCAAACAGCGGCATGGTATGGTAGCCCTCACTCTCTAACAGCGGCGGCTAACTTACTAACTGCGCAACGTTTTGATGGTGGTTTCCCAAGAGGAATTGGTCAAGGTGATGTGAATCAAGGTTGGGGTAATGCTAACTTTGTTTCATGGACACCTGCAAACCTTGCTGGTAACTGGGCAGCACACAATGCCGTTGACGCTTATTTTGGACGTGGTATAACCACTTACGAAACTAGATTCCTTATGAATATGTATGAACACACAGGAATCGAGCGTTACGGTATTGCGGCACAACGTGGCTTAGAAGCTATTTTGGGCGCGCAACTTCGCACTGGTCAAACATTTGACAATGGTGGTGATGGTTGGGGTGTTCGTAATATTACCGTTCACCCAAATGTTGATGGCGCATGGCCATATTACGTGACTCACAGAAGTCGTCACCGTGGCGGAGCGTCATTTACAGACGATTCTCATGTTCACATTATGCGGTTACTAACTGATATTAATAATGGTGCGTTCTCGTTCCTATCAAATTCAGACCTAGACCGCGTTGCAGAAGCATATTACCGCGGGTTATGGGCAATTTTGAACTTGCAAGTACGCTCTAACGCTTTTGGTTTTATGTCTCCAAGTGACCCTCCACGCCTTACTGCTTGGGGCTTGCACAATGACCCTTCAACAGGTATTCCAATGCAAGCAAGACATTTTGAGCCTGTTTATACAATAAGTGGCGACGAATCTACAGGTATTCTGGCATTCTTGAAAACATTAAACCTTAATGATATGTTAGCCCTTGGTGGTGCGCCTTTACGTGATGGTATTATTGAAGCAATCCATGGTGCGTCATTCTGGTATGCATATGTTGAAGTATTTGGCTATCAAAGAGCAGGAAATCTATTAGACCCTGTTCCAGGTGCTAGAGGACTTTGGGCACGCTTCTATTGTATGGACACGTTTGAACCATTCTTTGATGATAGACAATCTCCAACTAATGCTGGTGACCCTGTTAATGACCCTTGGGGTTTATGGCCAGGTCCCCCAATTCCAGCGTATCCATATAATGTAATGGGTAGAAGGAGAAATGTTTATCGTTGTGATGATCCAAATTGCGCTCATTCTGTACCTGCAACAGTTGGTGGGCAACAAGTTAGGCTGTCATTAAATCCTAGCTGTGGACCATTGGATATAGCCGCAACTTACGCGAATCTCAGTCTCGAGCGTCGTCAAGGTTTTGGATATATTCGTGGTTGGGGCGTTGGTGTGCAAGCGAGTTATAATGCTTGGTTAGCACAAAATGGCTTAACACGTCCGTTTATTCCTGTATCAGAAATTATGGGCGTTCCTGAATCTATTAGAGTTGATTCCCCAACCCCCCTTGATGTTATGGTGCGCCCTCTTGATTGGGCAACCAACACCACGATTGTTTGGAGTATCTATGATGCTGGTAATACTGGAGCTACTATTACTTCTGGTAATATTCTAACTGCATTGGATATGGGAACTCTTATTTTAAGAGCAACTATAGCTAATGGCTCTGGTCTTGGTGTACCATTTGTTTATAACTTTGAAATTGAAGTAGTTTCAATTATCCCTGTAACAGAAATTCGTGGTGTTCCATTGTTCCTACCTATTGGAACGTACAACTTCCATAGGTATTCCGTTGCGCCTTGGAATGCTTCCGAAAGAGATGTTATTTGGGAGATTGCAACTGGTACAACTGCAACAGGCGCGATTATGAATGGTAGCACTTTAACCACTACTGGCGCAGGTAATGTTGTTGTACGTGCAACAATCTTAAATGGTCTTGAATATGGCGTAGATTTTGTAGATTATTATACAGTCGTCATTGACATTGACCCAACTGTTTCTGTTCCTGTTCCAGCGGGTGGATTAATTTCTAATCTAATTGTTCATGCATTTAGAGATAACGTACCCGCCACTGCTACACCAGACTGGGCATATGTACTTGGTGCGCCACAAATTGGTAGCAGACTGTATGGCGACCGTGCGGACGTTTTCGCAATTAGCGAATTACACGGATTAGACCATATTCAAAGCTGGCTACGCACAAGAATGGACCAAAGAGAACAACTTGTTCAAACTCAAGCTATGTTCACTGTTACTACAGATGTTTATATCTATGTAGCTTTTGAACAACGTGTTGATAGAACTCGTATTTTCTGGATTGATGACTCTTGGGAATTTATGTATGATGATGTTTATATGCGTAACTCTGAAGCCAGCAACGACTTCCCACGCTATTATTTCTATAGAAGGCTCTTTACTGAAGGCGAAGTATTTAGATTTGGTGCTTTAAAACAAGGCACAGGTCTAGGTCAAGCAGTTGTTTTCTTTGTAGATGCGGCTACTATAGAGCGTTATGAAGTTATTATTGAAAATCTACCTGCTAGTAATGTTGTACCAATAGGTCAAACATTATCTGGTCTGCATCGTGTGGGCGCAAGGGTTAGCCTAGTTGCAGGTGATAGAGATGGTTATGAATTTAGCCATTGGAGTGCATTACCAACAGTAACATTTGAAGATGCAGACAGCCCAATTACAAGATTTGTTATGCCTAGTTACGAAGTGACTGTAACTGCACATTGGATTCCAGACGCGATAATTTGTGATAATGACGATTGCGACTGTGTAGACTGCGATGGCATTGATTGCAATTGTGATGTTTGTGATAATAATGTTTGCGACAATGATGATTGTGATTGCGTAGACTGTGATGGCATTGATTGTGAATGTGGTTATGAACTAATACCCACTCCAACCCCAACACCTCCACGCAGACCAGATGAACCAACATCTACACCGTCCCCAACACCTACACCAGCTCCAGATTACGCTGATGCAGACGAAATTGAAGAAACTGATGCAACTAATGCAGTTACAGTGGCAGAAGCAATAAGAAATGGCGTAACCATTAACATTGATGAATTAACACGTGTATTTATCTCTGGCGCACAAGTAGCCTCATGGGGATTAAGACGCACTGATGAAATCTTCATTGAAGTTAATTTTGTGGACGATGATATTCTTGATGCACTTGAAGATGTTTTAGGTATGTGGTTATCCGATTTCTTACACATTGTTGTTAACGTAAATGGTGTATCAAGAGAAGATCTGGATATTATTGCAACTATAACTCTTGACTTTTCAGCGTTGGATTTATTTGATCTTGTATGGATTGCAGAAATGGGCTTAACAGTAGAGGAATTTATGAATCTCCTCCAACCTATGCTTATATATTTTGAAGAATTGGATGAATACCCATATTTCCATATAGGTTATATGCTTGTGGATACTATCATTGATGGTTACTATTTACACTTTACCATGCACAGAACTGGTATCGTTGGGTTTGTTGATGATTGGGATGCCCCAGTAATACCAGAACCTGTGATACTTCCTCATGTGCAATTGGTTCTAACAATTGGCAGTGTTTTCTATCAAATAGATGATAGCTTTAGAGAAAGTGATGTTGCACCTTTCATTGACCAAGACAGTGACAGAACAATGTTACCACTACGCCTTCTTTCAGAAGCATTTGGCTCAAATGTAACTTGGATTGAGTCAACCCGCACTGTTATTATTATAAATGGTGGAATATCGCTATCATTACAAGTAGATACTCCTTTACCATATGGCATGGGTAATGTCATGATTGTTAATGACCGTGTATTTGTACCTGCGCTTTATGTAATGGAATTCTTTGGTGCAGATGTTGAGTGGGATTATGACACCCAAAGTGTGCATATCACTAAAGGTTTTTAAGTTGTTTTATTGTTAGTTTATAGAAAAGAAAAAAGCGCCTATGAAGCCATAATACGCTGGCTACATAGATGCTTTTTTTCATTTTTATGTGCGTTATCTATTCTTTCGATATTGCATCAACATGCAAGCGTATTAATGTCAATCGGAATTGCTATATTACAAAATCCCTAATACGCACCTGAACAGATATAGAATTATTAAAGACATTTGTTTCGACGGCGTAAACTATATCCATATAAAAACCCCCTGTTTTTTCAACATTTGCATCTTCCGTTGCCTGTGCATATGAATCATTTAAGCCAAAAGCAATACCTTTTAATTTGCGTGAATTTTGCAAAAACGTAAATATAAGTGTTTTTTTCTCGTCTATTACACGAACAGATTCCACAAAAATCCTATAAGTAACAAATAGAGGCTCTTTATTATCTCTACCAAAGGGAGCAAGACGAGAAAGTTCATCTGAAAGCGTGAGGGTTATATCATCAATGGTTAATTCACGGTCAATTCTAAGCATTGGGCGGAAATCTGCTTCTGTAAGAGTGCAGTCATTATTAAGTGCATCGCGTAAAGTAGAGATATTTTCAGGGGGAAGGGTCAACCCTGCCGCCATTGCATGTCCACCAAAGCGGGTAAATAAATGCTTGTATGCATAAAGGGATTCAAATAAATTATAGCCTTCTATTGAACGCCCAGAGCCTTTCATAGCTCCGTCGCCCTGTGTTAGCAGAATAGTTGGTCTGTTAGTGCTTTCACGAATACGCCCCGCTACAATACCAGCCACACTTTCATGTGCTTCTTCATCAGCGATTACTAGTACTTTTGGATATTCGGCGGGTAATGTGGCTAATGCACGCTCTACACAATCAGAAGTAAGTTTTTTACGCATATCATTAAGTTCTGTTAGTTCGTGGGCAAGTCGCATTCTTGTTGGGGAATCCTCTGTAATTAAAAGTTCCACAGACAGATTCGCACTTTCTAAACGACCTGTAGCATTGAGGCAAGGACCGATTACAAAACCAATGGTAAATGTATCAATTAGTTTATCCATATAACCACGCACACCCAACAAAGCCCCAATACCTTTATTAAGTTGTTTATTTGCATTCAAAAGTACCAGCCCACAATTCACAATAATACGATTCTCTTCTACAAGCGGAACAATATCACAAATACTGGCAAGTGCAGCCAACATCAAACATTCATCATGATGTATAAATGGCTTTTTCATGTACTCACAAAGGGCGATTGCCAACTTGTATGCAAGTCCTCCAGCGCATAATTCCTTAAAAGGATACATACAATCTGATTGTTTCGGGTCAACAATTGCCACAGCAGTAGGAAGAATATCTACACGTGACCCCGTTTCATCAGAAAACCCTGGCTCATGATGGTCAATTACAATTGTGTCCATGCCCAGCTCTGTAGCTCTTTGAATTTCTGCAATGGCGGCGATACCATTGTCAATGGTAATGATTAAATTTGCATCCGTCAATTTTTCAACGGACTTTATACTCATTCCATAGCCTTCTTCAACTCTATGGGGTATGTAGTAAGAAACATCCGCTTCTAAATGTTTTAGGACTTTATATAAAATGACTATGCCCATTATTCCATCAACGTCATAGTCACCATAAACTACAATTTTTTCTTTGTTTTTAATTGCTTTTGTGATGCGCTCTAAAGTCTTTGGCACATCTTTCATCTCTAAAATATTCCCCATTTTTTGAATGGATGGAGATAAAAACGAAAGGGCTGTTTTTTTAGAGCGTAGCCCTCTGTTTGCCATTACACAAGCCATTGTTTCGCTGATATTCAAAACCTCTGACATTAACAAAAGATTCGCGTCAGTTTCTTGTATAGTCCAGTTTTTCATGATGTTTTGAATCCATTCCTTTCACCATTTATAATATCATAACCTCACCACTAATAGTACCATCTGGGGAAATTTCCACAATTCCATAACGCCCATGTCTACCATCTCTGGGAAAAGCCAAAGAACCAGGATTCATAAAAAAGATTCCATGTTCTTCAAAAATAGTTGACACATGGGTATGCCCAAAGAAACAAGCAGTTACTTGTTTCTCTTGTGCATAGTAAACAAGCCTTTGTAGGTTAGTTTTTACACCATGACGATGCCCATGAACAATCAAAATCTTAACTTCATTTTCAATGGGGACTCCAGCTACACTTCCTTCGGAAAGCAATGCAGTCGCGTTATTTAATGTCAATATTCTTTCTACTGGAAAATTAATTTCATACCCAGTACCATCCACTGCAACCATATTTAAATGTGGGTACTGTGGATGAAATTGTATTAAATCATTAGGATAATCCCCAAGATGTATTACAAGTCCTACCTCTTGTGAGTAACGTGACAATAATTCCTTTAAATCAGTGACCATATCATGCGTATCACTTATCACAAGTATTTTCATATACTATTCAACCTTTTAGCTGTTTCACATAATCAAGCATTTGCCTCAAGGCTTCACCTCTGTGGCTAATACTATTTTTTTCATCTGGAGTTAATTCTGCAAGAGTTTTATTAAATTGGGGTACAAAAAAAATGGGGTCATAACCAAAACCATTTTCACCACTTGGTTCTCTAGTTATTTCTCCATGCAATTTTCCAACAAAGGAAATGGGTTTTATCTTGTTACCAATACATGTAATCACACATTCAAAATGTGCTGTTCGTGTTTGGGCATTTTCCAACATTTCTATAATCTTTTCATTACGTACAGAATAAGGCGTGTTACTGCCCATAAAATTAGCAGAATCCACGCCTGGCAAACCACCCAGAGCATCTATTACAAGCCCTGAATCATCCGCAAGAACAGTCATATCATTATGACCATTCTTGCGTAAAAACTCTAATGTTTCCAACGATTTTTGGTAAGAATTACTTTCAAATGTTAAACCCGTTTCATTTGGATAAAATGCTAATCCAAAATCCGCAAGGCATAAAAGCTCAAGTCCAGCTTCAACAAACATCGCGTTTATTTCTTTTACTTTTCCTGGGTTATTTGTTGCAAACACATACTTCATTGTGGCTCAATTAGACCATATTCGCCGTCTTTGCGCTTATATACAACATTAATTTCATCTGTCCAGCCATTGCGGAATACATAAAAATCATGATTAAGAAGTTCTAATTCCATTACAGCTTCTTGCGCGTCCATTGGCTTTAATGCAAATTTCTTTGTGCGAACTATAGCAATTTCTGGTGATGTTACTTCATCGTTTTCGATTTGTTCGTCTGGTTGCAAGAATTGCAACTCATCGTTGGTTAGAGTGCTTGTACCACGACGGCGACGGTCACGCAAACGAGTTTTATATTTTACTATTTGACGTTCTAAGATATCCACAGCGGTATCCATACAATTGGAAACATCTTCATCAAGCACCTCTGCACGTAACATACGCTTATGCATTGGCACTGATACTTCAATTTTGGTTTTGTGTTTTACTTCACTAAATGTTACATATATAACTGTGTCTGTGGGAAGTATTTTATCCAGTCTACTTAATTTCTTAATTGCACGCTCTTTCATGCCTTCTTTAACAATCATATTTTTTCCTGTAAATTCAAATCGCATGACCGTACCTCCTAAAAATGTCCTTTTGATGATTATAACACAAAAAAAAGCACGTTTCAATTAATTAAAACTCGCCAATTATCAAAGAAACATCATGGCTTTTGGTCAGTCTTAGATTTTTGCATTAGCTTTATGAGGGTATCTTGATTTTTTAGAATCCTACTCAAACCAATAAAAACACCGCCGCCGATAAAAGCTAGTACACTAACGATTCTGAAAATTACATCTTCCCAAAGGTCTAAGCGAATGATTTGGAAAATGTAGTACAGAGACATGCCGACTAAAATCAAACCCGTCACATAAAGTGCATTTGAAATAATCTTGTTCACATACATACCTCCGCAATGATGATATATAGTTTCACATGTTTAGGAGACTATTGGATTTTCCTGATAGCACACAACAGTATTTCTTCCAGAATTTTTAGCAATATAAAGAGCTTGGTCTGCCATGTCAATAATAACATCAAGGTCTTGTGCAGTGTCTGTTTTAGACGCAACACCAAAGGATATTGTAACGTTTAAAGTAATCTCTCCTATGATAAATGGGGAGGCAGTAATGCTTTGTTGAATGCGCCATGCTGTTTTTTCTGCATTTTCCATAGAAGTATGTGGCAATAAAATAATAAATTCTTCGCCTCCATATCGTGCAAGAATGGTATCTTTTTTAAGAGTGTTTTTTGCACGAGCAACAGCAATTTTTAAAACCTCATCACCTACGCCATGCCCATGCGTGTCATTTACCTTTTTAAAATAGTCTACATCATAATAAATTACAGAAAAATCACTGTTTTCTTTGATACACTTTATAAGCATGTCTTTTGCATTGCTCACAAAGTAAAGGCGACTAAATGCACCTGTTAGCATATCAGTGTTGACGCGTTGTGTCACGTCTGCAACCATTTTTTGCAATTCATCCAGCCGTCTCAAATCTTCTGAGTAACCAATAATCATATCCTCCCCAGCAACTGTCACCTTTACAAAGGTTACTTTGCAGGGTATTTCTTCTCCATCAGAATTTTGATATATCCACTTGAATTCTTTACGACCTTCTTTAAATGTTTGGCGGGCATAATTACGCATTTTTTCAGAAGAAAGTCTACCATCATGTTGATAAATTGGCGAAAAATCCGAAAAATTTTGAAGTATATAATCTTTTTCTTCCACTTTAAGAAGACTAAGAGCTGCCTCATTCATATCAATAACTTGAAATGAGTCATTTGCTATACCACATGCAACAGGCGAAGCATCCAAAAGCACTTGTAATCTTTCTTGTGTGAGTTGTTTCTCTTTCATATATTCATGACTAATGGTTATGTCATCTATAAAAAACAATAATGCCTCTTCTGATTCCCAAGTAACTTTTGAAATTGTAACTTTACTCGGGAATTCCTTGCCAAAAGCAGTTTGATATGTCCACTCATAAACAGAATGCCCTTTCTCAAAAGCCTCTCTAACCAGAGCTTGTGATTTAACTTCTGAAAGTTGCCCATCAGGTTGATATGAAGGTGATAAGTGCTTATAGCGTTCTATAAACTCTTCTCCGTTTTGTAATCCAAATAATTTAGGTGCGATATCATTACATACAATAATATTAGAATTTTTATCAAAAACATGTACAGAAAGGGGCATATGATTAATAACACTTCTCAAACGGGTTGCAATAATATTACTTTCATCCAAGCGACGCGTAAAGAAAAGCACAATTATAATCATAAAAACTGAGATTACAAGAATAATTATAACTAGCGCTGTAATAATGGGGCGCAAATTATCCCACATTGCATTTGTTATAGTAGTATCAGGAATAATAGTAATAAGAGTCCAATCTGCAATTCGTAAGGGAACAGTGATAAAATATGAGGAACCTAACAAGTAATCATTAAATGGAATAAAACTATCACCTAATTTTATATTATCCAACATTATTTGCCCATCAGGAGTATCACGCAAATGAGTTGAAACGGCTTCCCCATGAGTTGGGTTATACGCTTCATCTGGATGTATCAAAACATAACCATCATCAGTAATTAGAATTAAATTCTCGTTTGACATTATTGGATGTTTGCGAATTTGCTTCATAATATGATCTATTGGTATAATAAGGCTTACGACTGCTCCTTGTTCTAATCTGCAATCACATCCTATATCAGAAATCCATGTTGATATACCAACAACTCGCAAGTTGTTTACTACAGTAATAAAAGGCTCAGTTATTACAATTTCACCCTCACCTGCTTCGTATGCAGGAATAAACCAAGGGCGTTCATAACTTCGCAAATTTGCCAATTCGGGCCAATCATTTCCGCGTATAATATAACCATCTGCAAAGCCAATAAACACATTAGCAAATAATTCAGGATAATCGCGTACAAATGATTCTGCAAGTAAACGTACTTGAGCATCACCCTCAATTACATACAAAGCAGTAACTATACTGTTAAGAGTTTGTTTAGTGGTTACAAACCAGTCCTCTATTTCCCTTGCATGTTGTACTTGTTGTATTTGTGCAAGTTCTGTTACATATTCATAGATTGTACATCTAATAACATTGTTGCTAACATAGTACATTATTAATATCCCCAAGAGAGATAACACAATTATACTTAAAAGGATTTTCTGGCGAAATTTTGATTTTATCTCCATAATTAACAACCCCAGATAGAAGATTCTGCTTTCAACATGATTTTATCTGAATACGTCGTATATGTAAAGGTGATAAAAATGCTATACTACCTTAAAGGACTTAATTTAAGGCAAATTTAAGACTAACTTTAGAAAGAAGTGAATTTTATGTTAAGTATCAAAAATGTAAGCAAGACCTATGGGGGCAACAAAGTAAAAGCAGTAGACAGCATAAATCTAGAGGTAAAGAGCAAACAAATCCTTGGTTTTATCGGTCCAAATGGGGCAGGTAAAACTACAACAATGAAAATGATAACAGGCATATTATTACCAGATGAGGGGAACATCCAAATTAATGGTGTTGATATAGTTGATATGCCCATTCAGGCAAAGCAGAATTTTGGTTATGTACCAGACTCACCAGATATGTTCTTACGGCTTACAGGCATGGAGTATCTAAATTTTATGGCAGATACCTATAATGTTGACAGTGCTACACGCCAAGAGAGCATTAAATCTACAGGCGCAATATTTGAAATGACAGGAGCATTGAGTGCGCGAATACAAAGTTATTCTCATGGAATGCGTCAAAAAATTGTAATTATGGGTGCATTAATGCATAATCCCGCCTTATGGATACTTGATGAACCATTAACAGGATTAGACCCACGTTCATCATTCCAGTTAAAAGAAATGATGCGTCAACATGCCGATGCTGGTAATAGTGTACTGTTTTCTACACATATGTTAGAGGTTGCAGAAAAATTATGTGACAAAATTGCTTTAATAAATAAAGGGAAAATTAACTTCTTTGGGGAACTGGAGGAGCTAAAAGCCCAACACAACAATTTATCACTAGAAGAAATATTTATGGAGGTGACGGCATGAGTAGAGATTTATCAATGTGGTCATCTCTCACCAAAATATTCATGAAAACTACAATGGGCGATTTTTTTAGTATGAAAGTTGGTGGTAAAGAGAGTAAATGGGCAGGAATAGGGATATTATTGCTTATAGTTGTAGCATTTCTCCCTGCCCTTTGGGTTGCTTATAGTGTCATGTCTATTCTTTTTGAGGCTTTTTATCTTCTTGGGAATTTACATTTGGGTATTGCAATTGGCATTAGCATGGCATCTTTGATTGTATTTATTTTTTCCCTTATGGCTGCCCCTGCATTGTTTTATTTTTCCAAGGATGTTGAATATTTGTTACCATTGCCAATTAAACCAACAGTAATAATTGGTAGTAAATTTACTATGGCATTACTGTATGAGTATCTTATAACCATAGCAATTATGGTGCCAATAACTTGGGCGTTATTTCCTTATGTATCTACTGTATGGCTTATAATTAATGTGGTTCTTGCTACAATCACCGTTCCTATAGTACCTTTGGTTTATTCCACAATTATTACAATGTTTTTGGTGAGGGTAAGCCGTTTTGGACGTAACCCCGATAGATATGCTTTATTTATTGGGCTTGTAGGGATTGTTTTGTCAGTTGTTTTCTACACTGGGGTTAATCATATGATGATAAATATTGACCCTGAGCAAATTACTGACATCATGTTAGGCAATACCATAGTAATTAATTCCATTAATTGGATTTTCCCCAATAATAGCTTTGCTGCCCGCGCCATTGCCGAGAATAGTTTTATTTTTCAGGCGATTAACTATGGCATTACCATCATAGCAATTATAGTATTTTTCATTTTGGCAAAAATGCTTTATTTAAAAGGTGTTATTGGGCTTTCTGAATCTGGTTCAAACGTTAAAAAAATGACAGCAGAAGATATAACACGCTCTGCACAAGGGCAAAGCCAATTTAAATCTTACTTGATGAAAGAATTACGTCTACTGTTTCGTAGTCCATCAGCTTTGTTAAATTGCGTACTTGGTGCATTCATTATGCCCATTATGATTATTGCAATGATGTTCATTCAAGGTCAAGGTGCTATTTTTAGCGAACTCCAAGAAGTAATTAATTTCAGTGATTCGCGCACATTTGCATTATCTTTTGTGGCTATGTCTGCAATAGGTATTTTATCTGCAAGTATGGTAACTGTCACATCCACCGCAATCTCACGCGAAGGGCAAAACTTTTTTATTATGAAATATATCCCTGTTTCCTATAGAACACAATTAAATGCAAAAGCGTTTTCTGGAATTATCATTAGTTTTATTGTGCTTATATTCTATATTGTTGCAGTGGTTATAATTTTACAACCACCAATTTATTTAATTATTATTGGCACTCTGCTTGCCTTGCCCAATTTGATTGCTATAAATTATTTAGGGCTATTGATTGACCTTGCAAAGCCAAAATTAGTATGGGATAACGAACAAGTTGCCGTTAAGCAGAATTGGAATTCTTTGATACCAATGTTTGGTGGATGGGCTTTAGTTATTGGAATGGGTATAGTTGGATGGTTCTTTTTGGTTAATCCAATTGTGACATTTGTAGCACTATTTGCTATTACAACAGCTTTAGCAATAGCAGTATATAGCCTTACTATATCAAGAGGCAGGAATTTTTTAAATCAGTTACATTAACTAATAAATCAGTCATGTTTGACTTTAGACCTAAAATCAATTAAAATTTCACAAGTATGTATGAAAAATGCCCTGAAAGTGACTAATTTTCAGGGCATTTTCAGAGTTGTATAGTTTAATGGAGAGTGATATTTAGGTGTTAAAAAAGACTTTGTTTTTATGCGCCATTTTTTTAATAGCTTTTGGAATGCGTGTTTATGCATTTGAAATATTATTTGAACATCGTAGGCAAGAGGATTTAGCGCGTGGCGTGAGATATGAAGAAAACCGAATGATGACCTCCAGTGGGATGTTGGATGTGCATGTACTTTTTGTAGACTTACATGAGCCACATATTTCAATTGCCCCAGTGGCAAGTAGTAATGCATTAGGACGCAGGGAAGCGGCTACAACAATGCTTTCGGAGGCGGGGGCAATAGCTGGAATAAATGCGGATTTCTTTGGATTGGCAGGGGCGTATTCCGTACATTTTGGCTCTATGATAAATGATGGTGAAATAATAGGGTTAAACTCACATACAAACAGATATGATAATCACTATGCAACATTTTTTTTAGATTGGGGCAATAATTCGTTTTTTAGATATGCACATACAAGCGTTCATTTGTACAATAATGGTAAGCGTCATGTAGATATTGTTGGTTTTAACAATATTGGTCATTTGTTTGAATTTCCAGTGCTAGTAAATCGTCGTGCAATGATAAACACAGCGGAAGTTGATGCACGTTTTTCAAATGTAATAAAAATCTCAATTGCCCATAATCAAATAACCCATATATCACAGCCTGGGCAACTAGTAGTAGTGCCTTATGATGGTTATGTATTATTACTCCCATATAATTGGCGACATATCATCCATTATTTTAGAGTGGGTGAACGTGCAGATGTGGTTATTGATAACAATATATATTTTAACATGGCACATGTGCAAACTGCAATCAGTGGCGGTGGATTAATTCTTTATAATGGGGTAACAGTGTATGATGGCGGGGTTGCACCCTCTGGAAGACATCCACGTTCTGCACTGGGTGTAAGCCAAGACGGGCGACAACTTATATTAATGACAGTTGATGGGCGTAGCCATTCTGTTGGAGCAACCCACAGCGAAATGGCGGCTATTTTGCGACATTATGGTGCGCATAATGCTATGCATTTTGATGGTGGTGGTTCAACAACAATGGTGACACGCCAACATGATGGTAGATATTCAGTAGCTAACACTTTACCTGAAGGTTCACAACGTAGAATTATTAATGCATTGGGGGTATTTAATAATTCGCCAATCAGTGAAATGTATAGATTGGTTTTGGAAATGGAAGCAACTCGTGCGGTTGTAAATGTTCCGCTTTCCTCTAACCCTTTTGGACAAGACCAATTTTGGAATAGACTCACATTAACAGGTGAGGTTCAATTTCATGCGACAGACCCTAATGCGGGATTTTGGCAAGATGGGCGATATATCCCAATGCGGGAAGGAGCGCATATATTAGAGGCTTCTTATCAAAGCCCAATATTTGGAGAACTTCGTGCAACCACAACAATACATGCCTATCATTTAGCAGAACTCCAACCACAAATAAGAAATATATCTGTGTTTGAAGGTCAACAAGTCCTATTGCGTTTTGTGGGAACCGCACGGGACGGAGAACCTGTACCCATTCCAGCTGTAACTGGGCTTAGGGTATCCCCAGCATATTTAGGGCATTTTGAGAATGGATACTTTGTAGCAACCAGAGCAGGTGTTGGTTATATTTCTGCTGTAGTGAATGATATTCGCGCATACATTCCTGTGACGGTGGGTGGTTTTCCCAGAGCCTTAGATATGCATAATTTGTACAGGGGATTTATGGGACAGCCTTATTTTGTAACTGGAATGGTGCAAATGGAGTCTATTCATGGTAGACTCATTCCGTTTATGTCTTATACTTTCACTCCAACTACAGCAACACAAGCAGCGCATATGACATTTTATCCAGCAATTGAAATTGAAGGAGAGCCAATTGCATTGCGATTACATGTACATGGTGACGGCTCGGGGCATTGGTTACGTGGGCGCGTGCGTGATGGTAACGGCGTGGCACATAATATAGATTTTGTTCGTCATATGAATTTTATAGGCTGGGAAACTGTGACGGCATTATTGCCAAACGTACCCGCGCCGTTTTCATTAGAAAGTATCTATTTAGTAACATTGGAATCTGATGTTTATACTGTTCATATGGTATATTTTTATGGGTTGGAAGCATTGTTTGCCCCTGAACGTCGATATGAAGTTCCACAAGGAACGCGCTTTACTGATAGACTTCGTGTTGATTCAGGATTTATGGGCGCGCCTGGTATTAGACGATATGAATTTAGTGTACCTAATGCAGGAATGAATACAGGGTATTTTCCAATAATGTGGTCTGATTTTTCTATTGTAAATATGACAGCACGAAATGGCGGGATATCTGCCACAGACCGTTATCAATGGGGACGATTTATGAATGATATTCGGCATTCAAATCCTCGTTATGTGGCTATACTAATAGATGAAAATCCTTTTAATTTCAGGCAACGTATGGAGTTTGAACTTTTCCATCTTGCAATGAAAGAGTTAAGTGCGGAAGGGCGACTTGTGTTTGTGGTTAGCTCTACGGCACAGGAAACTACTCTAACTATGCGTGATGGAATACGTTATATAAATTTGGCACAACCAGAGTATGATGATACGGCAGTTATTCGTTTTTGGGTGGATGGGAATAGCATTATGTGGAGTGATTAAAATATTGGAGCTTTAGCTAGGGTGTAAAATAAACATCATTTATATTTTCACAATTAGTTGCATAAGAAAAGCGAATAATCACCCCATTGAAAGGAATTAAAATGCAAAAAACAGTAGTAGTTATGATGGCGATTATGCTAATTGGTAAGGCTATGGGCATACTGCGTGATAGAATGCAATCAACGTATTTTGGGGCAGTTACAGCGGAAAGTATCGCCTTTACCCAAGCCTCTTTGCTTCCGCGGACATTTCTTGATGTAATGTTTGCGGCGGCATTTTCAGCCAGTTTTATTCCAGTGTTTAGCACTTATATGGAGACAAAAGGTAAAAAAGCGGCATATGACTTAGCCGCTCTTTTTATTAGTGTTGTTCTTATATTAACGACAATAGCAACAATATTGGGAATTGTATTTGCGCGTCAAATTTTTATTTTATCACTGGACTATGACTATACTTCGCCTGAAACAATAACCTTAGGCACAGAGCTGTTGCGTCTTATGTTTCCGTTGATGATTTTTACGGGGCTTGCATTTTCATTTACAGGGATGTTGCAGTCCTTGGGAGAATTTAGAATACCAGCGGCAATGAGCGTGATCTCAAACGGAATTATTTTAATCTACTACTTTTTTTTCATTGATTATTTTGGTGTACATGGGCTTGTTGTGGCATTTCTTTTGGGTTGGTTGGCACAGGGGATAATTCAAATTCCGTTTTTAGTAAAACATAAATTTCGATTTCGGTTCAGAATTAATTTTAAAGATTCTGGATTACGA
>Ga0123355_10000057_pt1 | contig 117095 bp, 112 predicted proteins | sample TergutEmb28metaG_3_FD_89872 | JGI IMG/M metagenome (GOLD analysis project Ga0123355, IMG submission 89872) | Embiratermes neotenicus P1 segment gut microbial communities from Petit-Saut dam, French Guiana - Emb289 P1 | ecosystem: Host-associated > Arthropoda: Insects > Digestive system > Gut ...
CAAAGTTAGAATACCGATTCCAATATGCAAGTCGTTGTTAAAGTATTCAGTATTATGGCTGCATATTTTGTTCAGTCCTGTTGCGCATATGTACTGCGCAGTGCATAATACACAATATCTACACTTCAATTGCGATTGTTAGTCAATCTAGTAACATCAATCTCTATAAAAAATAAAGTTAAAGTTGACGCTACAACAGGCCATGAAGGCCCGGGGGGGGGGGGGGGGGGGGGGGGAGATTCTCTCCTTCCTACGGTCGTGACGGCTATGCCGTGCCCCTAGAGTATGTCTTCAAATCGACGCATTGCACAAATTTGAAGAAAATCACAACCTGTAGGGGCGGATGCAAATCCGCCCGGGCTATAACATTATAGCACCATTAAGGTTTCGGGCGGATTTGCATCCGCCCCTACATGCTAATTATAGTCATGTTGACTATTTGAAGGCGCTCCCTGCAAGGGTTGTGGGGTGACGCGGCGAAAGTGTTTGTCGCAAGCCACGTCGCTCCGCGAACCTTCCTCACCCTCCCCGAGGTCGGGAGCTCCTTCCCAAGGAAGGAGCCGAGGCTTAAGAGGATGACGACAGCAAAACCACCATAATAGAGCACAGCGAAGCGACTTTTGCGCGCCTTAGCGTGCACAAAGTAGAGCCCCACCGCAGGTGGTTGTTTCAAAAAAAGAACAAGAAAGGAGTGATGTATTGCGCACACTTTATCAAAAGGTTACCCAAAAGATTTGGCCATACGATCCCGAGCAAGATAACCATGTGTCGTTCAAAGAATTTATGGCGTGGTGTTTTGCCAGCATGGGCTTGGGCGGCTGGAACCCCGTGTTCGACACTGTGGCCATGACAGCAGGTACCGCCACGCTCAGCGGGCTGATTTTTGGCCTGCGCCCCATGGATATTTTCGCCGTGGCGCTCATCGCTACCGTCATGAACTATGTGGCACTGCCGTTGGGGCCGTATATCATCGACAACATGGGGCGTTTCCCCAAAAAAGTGATGCGCGGGCTGCTGGCCGGTGGCGCGGCTGCGTTGCTGCTGGGCATCGTGCTGTGGATGCTGCCGCCGCTGAATATCGCGGCTGCACAAGTGCCGCAATTTCTGGTGGACATTGTGCTGCTGCCCGACCTGCTGCGCCACATTGCGCTGCGGCTGTTTATTGTGGTGGGCGTGTCGGCGGCGCAAATTACCGTGCTGCGTTTGTTTGGCCGAAAACATGGCAAATTCAAGCCTATGATGATTTTCTATGGTCCCCTCGTTTTGAGCTTGGTGATTGCCGTGACGCAAATTCCCTATCAAAATGTGACATATAGCACATTGCTGCTGATGACCCATTTTGTGACTGGTGCCATTGACAGCTTTCGTTGGCTGTATGCCAACATCAACGATTTCCAAAACCGCATTAGCCCAAACCCACAGGAGCGCTCGCGCATTATGTCCATCGCGCCGATTTTCACCGGCTTGCTGCGCTCGATTTATCGTCCGCTGTTCCCCTTGGTGGCGGTGATGCTGGGCGGTTTGGAGAACATCCGCGCTTATCAGGTGATTCTGCCGATCTACGGTGCCATTTGCCTGGCGCAGGGCTTGCTTGTGCTGCGCGTGCAAGAGCGCGTGATTGAAGAGAAAAATCACGTGGCGCGGGTGAAATTCAAAGATGGTATCCGCGAGGTATTCAAGAATAAATACCAGTGGATTCGCAGCCTGAGCGATGTATTTACCCGGGTGCCCAACGTGTGGGAGGGCATGATTGTGTGGACGTTTATTTTCGTGACGCGCATGCCCTGGGCCTTTGGGTTGGCGGTGAGCTTATATAAACTGCCCACCAGCACCACAGGCCAGCTGATGACGCCGCTATTTACCAAGCATTTTTCGAAGCGGCAGGTGATGCTCATTCAACGGCTGCTGATGAGCGGAGTGTTGCTGTTGCTCATCCCTGCCACCGGCATCGCAAACCCCACGCTGATGCTTGTGGTGCTGATGGTGATTATCATGGTGCGCAGCTTTTTGCAGTCCAGCAACGACGTGGTGAATGCCACCCTGATCGGCGACATTTGGGACTATCAGCAGTGGAAAAGCGGTGAGCGGCTTGAAATGAGCGTGAACACCTATTTCCGTTACATTACCGACCCGCTGCTGATGCTGATGGGCTATGTGCTGCCGTTTTTGCTTGGCCGCGCCGGGTTCTTTGGCGACATGGATGTGTTGTATGACCCCGTGTTTTTCCGCGCCTTCACGTCCACCAACATCTGGTTTGCGGTGGTTTCTCTGGCACTTTCGGCGCTGCCGTTCATCTTCTATGATCTCACACCGAAAAAGATGGCGCAAATCAGCGCAGACCTCAAAGCTCGCGCCGCCGAAAAAGAAGCGCAACAGGAGGTCACAGAATGAAAAAATTAAGTATGATATTGCTGTGTATGGTGCTGCTGGCGGTGGTTTTCCCCAGTTGTTCCATTGATTTGCGCCCGCGCGTGCGCGTGGAAAACATGGAGTTTGTTGGCGACGTTGATGGCTACACACTTGTAGCTTTTCGTAACGTGGCCGGGCAGCACACACTGACCATTCCAGACAGCATTGATGGCTCTCCTGTGATCGGCATTGGCCCCATGGCCATCATGCGCAGTGATGATTTGCGTACCATTGAAATTGGCCCGAACTTAACGGAAATCCATGGCTGGGGCATCACCAACAACCGCTTTTTGCAGCAATTTGTGGTGCACGAAGATAACCCAGCTTTCACGGCCGACAATGGTGTGCTGTTTAGCGCAGACATGACCCGCTTGGTGGTGTATCCCAACGCCAACACAGCGGTGTATATCGACGGCGAACTGCAGGCCACGGTCAGCTACACTGTGCCGGATGGCGTGGAGGTGATTGCCCATGCAGCGTTTTATCATGCCATTGCGCTGCACGAAATTGTGCTGCCGAATAGCCTGCGTGTGATTGAAACGCGTGCGTTCCACGGGGCGGTGCAGATTGAACGCATGGATTTGCCGGAGGGATTGGAGCACATTGGCAACGATGCGTTTTTGCGCATGCGCGGGCTGACGGAAATCACCATCCCGTCCACCGTGCGCTATATCGGCGATTTTGCGTTTTATCAGGCGGAAAACCTGACGGATATTACGATTCTCGCGCCGGTTGAACAATTGACACAGGGCCGCCGTTGGCTGCCTGAAACTGGGCCGCTCAGTGCGGTAACGCCGGTATGGGGGTGATTGCGCTCGCCGCGCGGGCATTACTTTTTTTGCAAAAAAAGTAATCAAAAAAACCTAGCCGCTTCGCGGAGGGATTATATGGGGCCGGAATAGAACACAGCGAAGCGACGAAAAAGTTTTTGGGTTCTTTTTTCAAAAAAGAACAAGAAAGGAGAAACACATGAGTAAAAAAGCAAAAGTACTGTTTAGCAAAGACTTTGCCATCGCCAAAGTTGATGAGCGTCTGTATGGCTCGTTTATTGAGCACCTGGGGCGTGCGGTATATGGCGGGATTTATCAACCTGACCACGCAACGGCCGATGAAGACGGCTTTCGTGGCGATGTGCTGGAGCTGGTGAGAGATCTGCGTGTGCCGATTATCCGCTATCCTGGCGGGAATTTTGTGAGCAACTATTTTTGGGAAGACGGCGTGGGGCCCGTAGCGCAGCGTCCGCGACGCCTTGATGTTGCCTGGCGTTCCACCGAGCCCAATTGGGTGGGCACGGATGAATTCGCGCGCTGGTGCAAAAAAGCGGGCAGTGAAGTGATGATGGCCGTGAATCTTGGCACGCGCGGCGTGGAAGATGCCATGAACCTGCTTGAATATTGCAACCACCTCGGCGGCAGTAAATACAGCGACTTGCGCATTGCACACGGCGCGAAAGAGCCTTACAACTTCAAGGTGTGGTGCTTGGGCAACGAGCTGGACGGCGCGTGGCAAGTGGGGCACAAAACCATGCAGGAATATGGTCGCATTGCAGCGCAAACCGCCAAGGCCATGAAAATGTTTGACCCAAACATCGAACTGGTGGCCGTGGGCAGCTCCAGTGCGGGTATGCGTACGTTCCCGGAGTGGGAGGCCAAGGTGCTTGACCTGACCTATGACTGCGTGGACTATATTTCGCTGCATCAATACTATGGTAAGCGCAAGGAAGATACGCCGAATTTCCTGGCCAAAACCCTCGAAATGGAGCATTTCATTAAAACAGTGGTAGCCACTTGTGATTATATCAAAGCCAAGCAGCGCAGCAAAAAAACGATGATGCTGAGCTTTGACGAATGGAATGTTTGGTATCATTCCAATGCTGATGACGAAAAAATCATGAAAAACCAGCCCTGGCAAGTTGCGCCGGCGCTGCTGGAAGATCTGTATACCTTTGAAGATGCGTTGTTGGTGGGACTGATGCTCATCAGCTTGCTCAAGCACTGCGATCGCGTGCGCATGGCTTGCCTAGCACAGTTGGTGAACGTGATTGCGCCCATCATGACCGAGCAAAACGGCGCTGCCTGGGCACAGCCGACTTACTACCCCTATCTGCATGTGTCGAACTTTGGCAGAGGCGTGGCGTTGCAGCCGGTGCTTAGCTGTGGCAAGCACGACACCCGCGACTTCACTGATGTCACAGATATTGACAGCGTTGCAGTTTATGATGAAGAAAGCAGCGCGCTTACCGTGTTCGCCGTCAACCGAGATTTGGAAGATGCAATCGCCTTTGATGTTGATCTGCGTGATTTCCCTGGCTACCGCTTGGTGGAGCACATTTCGTTGACCTGTGATAACCTTCTGCAACGCAACAGCGCAACAAGTCAGGCTGTTGCACCCAAAAAAGAACAAACCGGTGTGTTGGACAACGGCTTGTATCAAACCCGACTACAAAAGGCCAGCTGGAATGTGCTGCGCTTTGCGGCGAAGTAGGTGTGTGTTCTTTTTTTGCAAAAAAAGAACCAAAAAAACCTATGCCGCTTCGCGGGAGGATTATATGGGGCTGGAATAGAACACAGCGAAGCGACCGAGTCCCACCGCAGGTGGCTGGAATAGAACACAGCGAAGCGACCTAAAACAGAAAACCACTACTTACTGCGTGGCAGAAAGTGGGGGTTCGTTTTATAATCGATTGACTTGAAAGCAGTTTGCTTTTTATTCATTGCTGTCGCTCCGCGAGCCTTCCTCACCCCTCGCTGCTCGGGGAGCTCCTTCCAGAGGAAGGAGCTAGGGCTTGCTTTTTCAACTAACATAAATAATCCACCGCGAAGCGCGAGCCAACACGCAGAATCTAGAAGAGGACACAGCGAAGCGACGAAAAAGTTTTTTGCACAACTTTTTTTCAAAAAAGTTGTAAAAGCTCTGTTTCGTTGATGATCGCCACGCCAAGGGTCTGTGCCTTGGTGAGCTTGCTGCCTGCCGCCTCACCTGCAAGCAGGTAGCCAGTTTTCGCTGAAACCGAACTGCTAACCCGGCCGCCGTGTTGCTCGATGAGCGCGGCGGCTTCTTTGCGCCCCAATGTGGGCAGCGTGCCGGTGATGACGAAGGTTTTGCCGGCCAGTGCGCCGCCGGTTTGCGCGGGCAGGGTGGTGGTCATGTTCAGTCCGAGTTCACGCAGCTGTGTGAGCAAGTGAAGGTTGGCAGGTTGGCTGAAAAAGTCGCGCAAACTATCCGCTACTGCGATGCCAATGCCGTGGATTTTCGTCACGTCATCGGCCTGTGTCAGGGCGTCTATGGTGCGATATTCCCGCAGCAGCAGCTTGGCGGCATCTTCACCCACGTGGCGCAGACCCAAAGCAAATAGCAGCCGTGCGGGGTCTTGCGCTTTGCTGCTTGCGATTGCCGCGCATAGATTTTGCGCAGACTTTTCGCCAAGTCCATCTAAGCTGGCCAGTTGCGCGGGCTGCAGGGCATATAAATCTGCCACGCCCTGCAGAAGCCTGGCTTCAACCAACTTATGCAAAATCGCTTCGCTCAGGCCCTCGATATTCATCGCCGCGCGGCTGCAAAAATGGCTCAATCGCCGCAGCAATTGCGCTGGGCATTGCGTAAAATTTTCACAACGCAGTGCTGCACCGTCGGGGGTTACCGTTGTGCCGCAGCTTGGGCATTCGGTTGGCAGCCGGTAGATTTCGTCGCTGGCTGCCTGCACCACACGCACAATTTCGGGGATGACATCGCCGGCCTTGCGCAGCAGCACCCGTGCACCAATGTGGATTTTCTTCTCATTGATTTGTTCCTGATTGTGCAGTGTGGCACGCGCAACTGTGCTGCCGGCCAGCAACACAGGCTCCAGCAAGGCTGTTGGCGTGAGCACACCTGTGCGGCCAACTGTGACCTCCACGCCCAGCACAGTGGTTTCGCGTTCCTCCGGTGGGTACTTAAATGCCGCGGCCCAGCGCGGAAATTTTGATGTGCTGCCCATGCGCTGGCGAATATCATGCTGGTTGACGGCAATGACTGCGCCATCGATATCAAACGGCAAGTTTTTGCGCGCCGTGCCAATGCGTTGCACTTCTTGCAGAACATCTTCAATGCAAGGGCACAGCTTGTGTTCGATCACACGCAGACCTAGTTGCCGCATGGTCGCCAACGCTTGCTCATCGTTTTCATAAGCCAAACCGCTGCTGTGCAAAATGCCAAAGCAGAACATACTCAACTTGCGCTGCGCGGTGATGGCTGGATCTTTTTGGCGCAGTGCACCGGCAGCGGCATTTCTGGGGTTTTTAAATGTCTTGGTGCCAAGGTTCTGCTGTTCGTTTACCAACTGCACAAATGCTTGGGTTGGCAGATAAACCTCGCCGCGTACAGTCAGCGTGGCGGGTTCATTCAGCCGCAAGGGGAAGGACTTGATGGTGCGCAGGTTGGCGGTCACATCCTCGCCAACTTGACCGTTGCCGCGGGTTGCACCGCGCACGAAAACGCCATCCTCGTAGCTCAACGCCACAGAAAGCCCATCGATTTTTGGCTCCACGATAAACTGCGCATCGGGTTGTTTGGCCAACACGCCATTCAGCCAGCTTTGCAGCTCGTTTTCGTCAAACAAATCTTGCAGGCTTTGCAGCGGCACAGCATGCGCAACCGGCGTGAACTGCGCGCTCACGTCGCCGCCCACGCGCTGGGTAGGGGAGTCTGCCGTGACCAACTCGGGATGGGCAGCTTCTAAGTCTTCCAGCTCGCGCAGCAGCATGTCGTAGTCGTGGTCGGCGATTTCGGGTGCGTCGAGCACGTAGTATTTATGGTTGTGATATTCAATTAACTTGCGCAGTTCATCAATGCGATTGTTTGGCATAATATCTCCCTAAAGCGGTTAGGTTTTGTGCTCTGCCCCATCGCTCCGCGAGCCTTCCTCATCCCTCGCGACTCGGGGAGTTCCTTGCAGAGGAGAGGAGTTGGGGTATAAACGAATAGCGACGGTAAAATCCTCGCTCCGCGAGCCTTCCTCAGACCGACCCGAGGTCGGCCAGCTCCTTCCAGAGGAAGGAGCTAAGGCTTGCTTTTTCGACTTTCATTAAACGGTTCATCGCGAAGCGGCGAGGTTTTGTGCTCTGCACCCCCTGTCCTGCGGGACATCCCCCTCTAAAGAGGGGGATAGGGCTTGCTTTTTCGACTTATCATAAATCATCCACCGCGAAGCATCTAAAGTTTTTTGGTTCTTTTTTTCAAAAAAGAACAAGAAAAATTAAAGCTCAATTTCTGCATAGTGGTCATCAATGGGGTCGTAGATGAGACTGCCCACGAAGGTGTCAAGCGGGCGCATGTTTTCGGGTAGCTTGCTGCCAATGAGTTTATTCACGCGGCGCATGATGATGAGCACTGCCTGGCCCACTGGGGTGTCGGGGCCATAGTGCTCGGTGCCGCCGAAAATGTTGCGCGCGAGCTCGAGGAATAGCTCTTTTACGCGCACTTTTTTGGCTTCTTTGGGAATGCGCACGCAGAGCAGGCGTGCCACGCTGCCCAGAGTCGCGCGGTTCACATACTTACCTGCCATGTTGATGATGCGCCAGTTTTTCTCAATCACGTGACGTTCCACGCTAAAGCCATTAGCATGGTCAACCAGTTTTTCGCGATCGTTGGCCGCACTTTCTACGATGGACCGTAACAGGTAATCAAAATGCTTGGCGAGGTAGTCACGTGCGCTAAGTCCGCCGGTATCAACACCCAAATCATCAATAAAACGCGTCTTCACTGTCATGCGGCGGCCATCGAGGGTTACCTCGCGAAAACCACCGGGGTGACCCACCAGTGCAGCCGTGTTCACTTCGGTGTAGGGGTTGCCCGCTGGGGTGGTGATGGGGTGGATGTTCATCATGTGTGTGTGCCCGGTGAACATCACACGCAGGCCTGCATCGGCCAGCCGCTGGGTGGTTTCATGCCAGTTGCCCAACATGTCGCGCTGCGAAATCACGGGATAAATGGGCGATGGCGGCAGGGTGGGGTGATGCGTGGTGCCAATGAGGATTTGGCCGTCGGCTTTGGCCTGCGCAATTTGTGCGAGAATCCACTCCATCATTGGCTCATCGTAGCCGCAAAAGCTGCGGCCATTGCCGTCGTCATTCAAGCACAGCATGCGGTAGCCCGGTGCCAGCTGCACCACAAAGCTCATGCCCGGGTCGGGCGTATAGTCTGCGATGGCATCGCGCGGGCCAAACTCTTCATATAGTCCTGCCAATTCATGGCGGAAGACACGGCCTTCGGGGTGCTCAAGCGGCGGCAGGCCGGTTTCGTTGCGCGTTTCGGGGTTGGTGAGGCCATAGTCATGCGTGGCGGTGATGACGATCACACGTTTGCCGGCCTGCTGCACTGCACGCAGGCGCGGGATGAGCGCCTTATGTTCGTCGGCGTGACCATTGCAGGTGATGTCGCCGCTGAGCAGCAGAATATCGCAGTCTGGCTCGGCGAGGAACATCTCCAGTGCTTTGTCGATGATGGGGATGCTCTCTAGCAGTGTTTTTTGGTCGGTGTGTGGAGCTTGGCTGGGCATGGGGTCGCGGGCGAACAGATGCGTGTCGGTAAACTGCCAGAATTTTAGATTTTGCATAAAAACTCCCCTATGTAGGCGGATTATACCGCCATAAATTGACCAACGTGTAGTGGTAAGATTTTTGTGCTCCGCACTATCGCTCCGCGAGCCTTCCTCAGTCACGCGCGGCGCGTGCCAGCTCCTTCCCGGGGAAGGAGCTAAGGCTTGTTTCTTCAACTTACATAAATAGTCCACCGCGAAGCGGCTTGGTTTTTTGGGTTACTTTTTTTGCAAAAAAAGTAACACGCGCCTTCTATCATTGTACCATGACTTGCTTATTCCGTCAAGAGTTTCCCGGCAAAATCGCATAATTCTTGCGCGATTTCTGCTGTGGCGGCTTCGGCGAGGACATGGGCGTGACGACCGCTTTTGCCGGGGGTGATGAGGATGCGCCCGTTTTCACGCCTCAACATTAAGCCTTCGCGTGCGGTGAGCACGTGTTCATCTTGCTCACCAATGACTTGTTGAAGCATGCTGGGCGAACAGGGCAGGCTGAAACGTTTGCGCTGCACATGGCAAGGTGGTAATTCTGCCATCAATTCGGATAGACTGCGTTTGCGTTCGTGCATCACTTGCAGGAGCTTGACAGCTAGGAATAGTCCATCGCGCACCCAGTGCTGCCGAGCAGCCAATTGTCTCGCTTTGTTATCCGTTTGGTCGGCGGGGCAACTGAGGTAACGCAGTGCGGTGCGGCCTTCGTGCATGGCAAGTTCGTCGAGCATTTCGGGCGCGTCATAAGGCAGGGCAATGTCGCCATGTGCCAGTTCTGCCTTGCAGCAAATGGCCAGCAGCTGCTCGTGTGTGTAGTGCTGGTCATGTTCGTGAGCGCACAGCTGGGTGCCGTCATCGCTCACATGCAGGGCGAGGCTGCCTTGCCCCACGGCGCAATCCAGGCGGTCTAGCGTGTGCTCAAGGGTAGCCTGCACATGCGGGTTTGGGCTGGTGACGCGCACGCTGGTGCCCTTGAGCCCCTGCGGAGCTTGCTGCATCAATTCACGTGCATACATTGTTTTGATCGCCTGCATGTTGGCGATTTCGTGGCAGTCTTCGTCGTCAGCGAGCGTGAATTCGGCACGGCGCAGACGGGTTTCGATTTCGCGCTCCAGCTGGCGGGGCACGCTTAGCCCGCCCTCGCCGCGCAGCATAATGCTGGGCTCCTCGCCGCCGGTGATGAATATGCCAATGCCCAGCCCGCAAAAGGCGGTGTAGAACGACAATTGAGCGACAAAGCTATTTCCGCCTGTGTTGCTGTTGCTGCCTGTGTTGCCGTCAAGACAGGTGAAGTTCCACACATGGCAGCCTGTGGTGAGCAGGCCGCTGGTGAGTGCCATGGCAAGCGCGTGGGCGCGAGGTGTGCCGTCGTGGGCGATGCCTGCTTTTTTGCAGCTTTTTACGCTGCCGATGGCACAGCCCAATGCCGCGCAGGTCTCGGGTGTTAGGCGCATGCCCTCGCTGCCGCCAATGCCGTTGTCTTCAAACAGCGCAGCATTTTGGTGGCCGTATTTCACATGTTGCTGCACTTGGGCGGCGGGCTCAACTTGTTTGTTTGGCCAAACGGCCACACCGGGCATGAGCGTTGCGTTGGCACCAATGCATGCGCCTTCGCCCACAGTTGCGCCTTCAAAGAGCTGCACGCCTGAGCGCAGTTGTGCGCCGTTGCAGACAATCACCCCGGTCAAGCATGCATCAGCGGCGACGTCGGCGTATGCTAGCAGAACACTGCCGCGCACCTTTGCACGCTCACCCACGCGGCTGTTGTCATCTAATATGGCGTGCGGGCCGATGACTGCGCCGTTGGCGATTGTTACGTTTTTGCCCAAGTGCACTGGTGGGATGAGCGTGAAATCGCCATGAATGCTGTGGCTTGGCGGCATGTTGCACTGCACTGCACCATCAAGGATGTCGCGCTGGCATTGCAGATAGGCGGGAAGGTCGCCGATGTCGCACCAATAGCCGATGCTTTTGCAGCAGGCGATGCGCTCGCCGCGCGCCAACAAGGCAGGAAAGAGGTCCTGCGCAAAGTCATATTTGTTGTCTTGCGGGATTAAGTTGATGACATCGGCGCGAAGCAAGTAAATGCCTGTGTTGGCTAAGTTGGTGGTGACTTGCCCCCAAGCGGGTTTTTCCACAAAGGCTGCAACATCGCCGTTTTCGTCCAGCTGCATCAGGCCGTATTCACGCGGGTCATCAACTTCAACACCCAAAATAGTGACTGCTGCACCGCTGCTTTTGTGGCGAGTTATGGCCTCGCTCAGGTCAAGGTCGCACATGGCATCGCCGCTGATGACCAGGAAATCGTCATCCCAGCCGCGTGCACACAAGGCAACACCGCCGGCCGTGCCCAGAGGGGTTTCTTCTTTCACAAACGAAAGCGGCAGACCGTCATATTGGCCGTCGGGATAGCGCTGTGAGATTTGCTCGGCCAAATAGCCCAGTGACACACAGGCTTCGTGCACGCCATGCTGTTGCAGCAGGTCAAAGATATATTCAAGCACCGACTTGCCGCACAGGCGAGCAAGGGGTTTGGGCATGTTGCAGGTGAGCGGTCGCAGACGGCTGCCCTCGCCCCCGGCCATGATGACTGCTTTCAATAAAAAACCGCCTTTCAAATACGCATTTAAGCTAGTATTTGAAGGCGGTGGAAAAATATGCATTTATGAGCATTGGAGATTTGCTATAATTTCAGCATAGTGCCTGGTGGCCAACTCGCTGGGCTGGCCTTTTTTGCAAAACGCCAGTTCGGATAGCCCCGGGGAATTGCGCTGCGGCATAATCATGCCGTCAATTAGATTGCGTTGCAATGCATGAAATGCCTGCAAAAACCGTTCGTCTTGCTTGGCTTGGTTGTAGAACGACAGCACGTAAACATACTGGAACAGGTTGTAACTCCAAAGCGGGTACTCCACTTGCATGAAGCGGCTGCCCATGCCATATAGACACGGCCCGATGGGTTTGCGGATTGTCCAATGGACAAGCAGAAATTCCACGGCGTTGTTTAACGTTGGCTCGTTGTTTAGGTAGCTGCTGTGGCGAAACGCATCAAGCGCATTGAGCGTGGGCAGCGGGTTGGAGTGCTCAGTTTCCGGCCCTCTGCCGAAGGAAAATTTGTTGCAGCGCCAGCCGCCGTCGGTGTATGGCGTATCCAACAAATGTTGCAGCGTGGCTTGGATTCGTTCGTCCTGCACGTAACCCAAGCGGCACATCAAATTGGCGGCATAGGCGGTGTGGCAGGGCAAAATTCCACCAGAAGGGTAAACCTTGAAGCGGCCATCTTTGCGCCACACGCTGAAAAACAGCTCCGCAACGGCCTGCAAAATGGGATCATCAGGCTCCATGCCAAGTTCAAGGAGCATCAGCGCGCTGTCTACGCATGAAAACGGCGAGCCCTTCAGCAGGCGTTTGTCGGGCGTGGTCCAAAAATCTGCGCCCAAGTCATGCCGATGAGACAGGATAATCTCTACGTCGCCTTGATATTTTGCATCAATGGCCATGCTTACATCGCCTCCACGGCCTCAATGCCCAGAATATCCAGATGCAGCAGCAGCAGGTCACGCGTGAGCTTGCACAGGGCAAGGCGGCTTGCGCGCGTTTGCGCACAGGTTTCGTTCAAAATGTTGCTGTCGTGGTAGAATTTCGCGAAGGCCACAGCGATGGTATAGGCACTTTCGGCCACGAAGTTGGGCGCTTGCTGCGCGGCGGCGTGGGCGAATTGCTGGCCGGTGAGCAGCAGGGCAATGGCTAACTCGCGCTCAGCGTCGCCGGCGAGCTGCGCGAATTGCGGGTTTTCTTCGCCTGCTTTGCCCAAGATGGAGTTGATGCGTGCTAGGGTGTATAAAATATAGCTGCCCGTTTTGCCCTCGAAGGAGAGGAATTTTTGCAGGTCAAAGATATAATCCTTTGTGCGGTGATTGACTAAATCGCCGAATTTCAGCGAAGCCACCGCAATTTTGCGCGCGGTTTCAGGTTTATCTGCATCGGGGATGTAAGTGGAGTCTGCAATTTTTTCCATGGCCTGCGTGGTCACCAAGCTGATGAGGTCGCGCAGGTTCATCACGCCGCCATCGCGCGTTTTGAAGGGTTTTCCGTCGCTGCCGTTCATGGTGCCAAAGCCCAAAAAGCGCAGTGCAGTTTCATCTGCAACAATGTTGCTCTTCTGCACCACACGGAATACCTGCTCAAAATGCAAGCCTTGCCGCTTGTCAGTCACATACCAAATCTCGTGCGGCGCAAATTCTTGCATGCGTTGCTCAATGGTGGCCACGTCAGTGGTGGCATAAATATACGCGCCGTCGCTTTTGATGATGATGCAAGGCGGCAGGGGAGGGTTGTCATTTTCGTCGGTCACGTGCACCACTTGCGCGCCGTCGTCAAGTTGCAACAGATTTTGCGCATTTAGCTTATCTAGCACCGCGGGAATGAACGCGCCGGCATCGCTTTCGCCGTACCATAGGTCAAACGAAACGCCCAAGTCACGGTAGCTTGCAGATAAATCCGCGCGTGAAACTTCTAGGATTTTCTTCCACACTGCCACCTTTGCAGGCTCGCGTTGTTGCAATGCCACGGTATAATCATGTGCTTTTTTGCTGAATTCGGGATCCATTTTGCTGCGCGCACTGGCCTGCGGATACACATCACACAGCAACTCGGCGGTGATATCATCGGCGGTCAAGCCCAGTTCTTCCAGCTGAGCAATCACCAAACCAATTTGCAATCCCCAGTCGCCCAGATGAATGTCACCAACCGTCGTATGCCCCAAAAAGCGCATGAGCCGTTTGAGCGATTCGCCGATAATCGCCGAGCGCAAATGCCCAACATGCAACGATTTTGCCACATTCGGTCCGCCGTAATCCAGCACAATGGTGCGTGGGTTTTCGGTTGCGGGCACGCCCAAGCGAGCATCATCTGCTGCGCTTGCAAGATTTTGCAGCAGGAATTCATCTGTCACATTAAGATTGATAAAGCCCGGTGGGGCGACATCAACCATGGAAAATGCGGGGTTCTCTGCAAGTACATCTGCCACAGCTTTGGCGATTTCCATGGGTGGGCGGCGCAGCTGTTTTGCGCCTTTCATTGCGCCGTCGCACTGAAATTGGCACAGCTGCGGTCGGTTGGATAAAATCACACGCCCCAGTGCGGGCTCGAACCCGCATTGCTCGAACGCTGCGGCGGCAAAGGTGCTTAACTTATCTAACATACTTCGTTCCTCATTGTAGTTACATTAATTTCCATTTGGTTGCTGCTGACCATGTCGGCGGAAAAATCAAGGGTGTAATTGAGCTTAATTTGCCCACCTGCGCGTGACAGATTGGACTGCACTTGCCGTGCGAACACACCCAATTGCATCACGCCTGCTGGGGTGTTGTAGTAGCATTTGTGGCGCACGCCTTGCTCGAGGGTGAGGTCAAGCGGAAACTCACCTTCGCGGGTGAGTGATACCATGCAGTCTTGCACGCGCAACGCCGAGCGGCTACCCTGCAGACCCTCGCTTTGTTCCACATAATTGAGCTGCCAGCCGTCGTCCAGCTGTTCCAACATGCCGTCGCACAAGATTTCTGAGCTGTATGACTCGCCCTGCACGCGGTGCGAATCGCGGATTTCAATCATTACGGGTGTTTTGTTTTTTGGGGCCATGTTTTTTTTGTTTACCGTCTTTCTCAGGGATTTGAGGATATAGAATCAAAGGACATAGGCAATAGTTCGCGCAACGTAAATTCAATGACTTTTTCGCCTGAAAAATCTGCACAATAGACTTTAATTTCGCCGAATTCGATCAAGGATTGACGACATATTCCGCAGGGAGGAGTTGGTTTATCATCACCACAAATTGCAATAGCGACAAACTCAGTTTCACCTGCTGTGATTGCGTTTCCGAGTGCTACGCGTTCTGCGCAGACACCCGCTCCAAACGCAGCATTTTCAAAATTACATCCAATAAAAATGCGACCGGACTTACTAAGTAGAGCTGCTCCGACCTTAAAACGTGAATAAGGGACATAGGCAAAATTACGCACTTCAACAGCAGCGCGTATCAAGTCTTTTTTTTGTTCTATCATGGGTTATTAGCCTTCCATTCAACAAATTTTTCGATAAGTTTTCTCTCAGATAATTTCGTATTAATATTAGTTAGTTTGCGGAATCTTTTGTCAATTTGATACATTTCTACGCGACATAAAGTGCACTTGCAGCTACAATCTCCATTGCAACCGCTGAGATCACAGCTGCAATGCGATATTATGTCTACAAAAAAACCTGTTGCTTTGGTAGGATCTCCAGGCTTAAGATTGGAAAAGGAATATGTACCATAGCCTTTTGTCGTTCCAAAGTGCAAAACGTCAACATAACCGAAACCATTTTTATTTAGGTAAAATTTATCGCAGCCGAAATTTCTCTGCGCCAATGAAGAATCTCTAGGATAGTTAGTCCCTTTGAAGTCGTATTCCCCATTGCCCGTGTATATAATCTCACATATGGCATAGGGATAATCTGGCTTATCTTGTAACACTTCTATCCAGCGCCCTTCATATTTTGCAAAAGGGGAAAATATTTTTCTTGTCCATCTAAACTCTGTGCTTTTAGTCAGCAAAAATTCGGAAATTAAAGTGATAAACAAAGCAACAACAACAGCAATTATAATAGCCAGAAAATAGCTATTCAGGCGTGGTGAAAGAAAGGCAATGATTTGAACAACTGAAAAAGAACCAAACGCAGTAAATAAGAGTCGAACTGCTTTTTTAATATTTTTCATTATGCGCCTCCATCAAAATCACTCATACATCGCTGTGAGTTCCTCGTGTGCTTGTTGTACCAAAAAGTGTGCGAATTCCTCAGGCAGGTCGGTGAGCTTGAAGGCGTGTTGCGTGCCAGTTTGCATGTTTTTCAGGCGCACGGCACCGCTTTCCAGCTCGCTGTCGCCCAGCACGCAGGTGTAGTTCGCGTCGATTTTGTCGGCATATTTCATCTGTGCTTTCAGGCTGCGGCCAACGATGTCAAACTGTGTGGCAATGCCTTCGGCGCGCAGTTGTGCAGCCAAATTAAAGGCCGCAGCATGGGCTTGTTCGCCTTGTGTGGCGATGTAAAGCTCGCAGTTTTCGCGCCCGGGCAGGGGAGTAGCCGCCGCTTGCAGGTGCAGCAAAATGCGCTCAAGACCCAGTGCAAAACCGCAACCCGGCATGCTCGGGCCGCCCAGCAACTCAACCAAGCCGTTATAGCGCCCGCCGCCGCCCAGCACGAGATTGCTTTGCAGGCCTTCCAGTTCGCTCACGAATTCCACCACAGTGTGGGTGTAATAATCTAGGCCGCGCACCATGCGGGAATTGAGCGTAAATGGGGTGTCGATGCTCGTTAGCAGATGTTGCACTTGCGCGAAGTGGGTGTCGCAATCGTCGCACAGGTGCTCCAGCGTAGCGGGGGCTTGCGTGGCAATTTCACCGCACACGGGTGATTTGCAGTCTAAAATGCGCATAGGATTTTTCGCCATGCGATCATGACAGGTGGTGCAAAGCTCGGCGGTGTGTCTGTCAAAATATTCACGCAGCTTATCCAGATATACCTTGCGGCAGTCGGGGCAGCCGATGCTGTTGAGCTCAATGCGGTAATTCTCTAGGCCAATGGCGGCGAAGTATTCGGCCACAAGCGAAATCATTTCGGCATCAGCAGCGGGTGTGGGGGCGCCAAAGCATTCCACGCCGAACTGCGAAAATTCACGGTAACGCCCGGCCTGCGGCTTTTCGTAGCGATAGCAGGTGGTGATGTAGCTGACTTTGCAGGGCAGTGCGCCGCCTAGCAGGCCGTGTTCCAGGCATGCGCGTGCTGCCCCGGCAGTGCCTTCTGGCCGCAGGGTGATGGAACGCTCGCCTTTGTCGAGGAAGGTGTACATTTCTTTTTGCACCACGTCGGTGGTGTCGCCCACGCCGCGTTCGAACAGCTCAGTGTGCTCAAACACCGGCGTGCGCAGCTCGTGATAGCCAAAATTGCGCGCAGTTTGCAGCGCAGTTTCTTCCAAATAGCGATATAGATATGTTTGCGTGGGCAGCACATCGCGTGTGCCGCGCACGGCTTGGGTGATGAGGGGCATAGTTACTCCGTTCTGCTAAGTTTCGCGTTACCAAACGCAAGACACATCATATTTTTGGATATTTTCATCTGCGGTTACAATTGTCATGTTTTCGGTCTTTGCAGTGGCAATAATCCGTGAGTATCAAGCAAATATTTCATTAAAATCTTCCAATGGCGCATCAAAATCACTATCCAGCCGCATTTTTCCTTTCATGCAGCCGCGCTTAAAGGGCAAGTTGACTTTAGTTTGTTGATCAATTGGTTCTAAAAAAGTAATCACAACTTCATATTTTCCATGCACAGAAATTGGTTGCTTGGGTTTAAAATTAACGCCGTCATATATGGCTTTTATTGCATACATGGCTATTTCCCTCCCAAAAATCAAAACTCAATTTTTTTGCGGTTAGCCTTTTGCATTTCGCGCCAGTCAAGGTCACCGCGCTCGAGGGCATGAATGAGTGCCTCGGCGGTGGCGATGTTGGTGGCCACGGGGATGTTGTGTACATCACACAGGCGCAGCAGGTTGTTTTCCTCAGTGCTGTCGTAATCACCCAGGCCGTTGCGAAACAGCATCACTAGGTCAATTTCATCGCACGAAACCATGCTTTCCACTTGCTCCACGCCACCGGTGCCGGGATACAACAAATGTACCTCCAGACCAGCAGCTTCTTGAATCATGCGCCCAGTGGAGCCGGTGGCAAACAGCGTGTGCTTGCCAAACACCCCCGCATAGGCAATGCAGAAATGGCTGATGAGTTCCTTCTTTGTGTCGGATGCAATCAGGGCAATGTTCATGTGAGATCCTTTCTTGTTCTTTTTTTGCAAAAAAAGAACCAAAAAAACCTAGTCGCTTCGCGATGGATTTTTTATGAGATTACAATCAATTAAGGGCAGTTTTTTTGCGCTACTTTTTTTCCAAAAAAAGTAGCAAAACTTCGCGTTCGCAACTTGCTATTCTTCAGCGGGTTCATCTTCGATGGCGGCAGGCACTTGTGCCATGGTGACCACGTGTTCGTCTTCGGCGGTTTTCATCACGCGCACGCCTTTGGCTGGGCGATTGCTTTGGCTGATTTGCCCTGCCGGAATGCGGATGATGATGCCATCGCTGGCGATGAGGATGAGGTCTTCTTCTTCGCTCACAGCGGCCACGGCAGCCACTTTGCCAAACTTGCCGCAGTGGTAGTTAATCAGCCCTTTGCCGCCGCGCGATTGCAGGCGGTAGTTATCGGGCATGCTGCGGCGACCAAAGCCGGTTTCCGTCACGGTGAGGATAGTTTTTTCGGGATTGATGACGTCCATGCCCACAACAGTGTCGCCTTCGCGTCCCAGTGTAATGGCTTTTACGCCGCGAGCAGTGCGCCCAAGCGGGCGTGCATCCGTCTCGTTGAATCGAATGGCCATGCCCTCACGCGTGGCGATGAGCAGTTGTTGTTGCCCGTTTGTTTTGCGCACCCAAGCCAGTTCGTCTTCGTCTTCAAGATGCAGGGCGATTACGCCATTTTTGCGCACGTTGCGGAATTCGCTGAGCGCAATGCGTTTGATGATGCCCCGCCGCGTGACCATGCACAGGTAGTGCTCGCCGCGCTCGGCTTCGGCTTCATCTTTGCTCACTTGAATGAGCGCAGAAACTTGTTCGTCCGGGCCAACCGGCAGGATGTTAACGATGTTCATGCCGCGTGCATTGCGTGCACCTTCAGGAATTTCATAGCCCTTGAGGCGATATACGCGGCCTTTTGTTGTAAAAATCATCACGTAGTCGTGCGTGCTGCAGGTGAACATCGTCTGCACCACGTCCTCCTCGCGGCGAGTGAGGCCTTTGATGCCGCGGCCGCCGCGCTTTTGCGACTGATAAACGTCAATGGGCTGGCGTTTGATATAGCCCAAATTGGTCATGGTATATACGCAATCTTCCACGGGAATGAGGTCTTCGATGTCCATGTCGCCAGAAACGGCCACGATTTCACTGCGGCGTGGGTCGGCAAATTTGTCACGGATTTTCGTCAATTCCTCTTTCAGCAACGCCATCATGCGAGTGGGGCTGGCGAGGAGGTCTTCCAGGTCAGCAATCAGTAGTTTCAGCTGCGCCATTTCTTCTTCCAGCTTGCTGCGCTCAAGGCCTGTGAGCTGCCCCAGCCGCATTTGCACAATGGCTGTGGCTTGAATATCATCAAAGCCAAAGCGTTCCATCAGGCGTTCTTTGCTTTCGGGGATGGACTTGCTGGAGCGGATGATTGAAATGACTTCATCAATGTTATCTTGTGCCACCAGCAGTGCTTCAAGGATATGCGCCCGTTCGCGGGCTTTGCGCAGGTCGAACTCGGTGCGGCGGGTGAGTACTTCAACTTGGAAGTCGATGTAATGCCGCAGCACTTGCTTGAGATTGAGCAGCTTGGGTTCGCCGTTGACCAGCGCCAGCATGTTCACGCCAAAGCTGCTTTGCATGGCAGTGAATTGATACAGCTGATTGAGCACCACTTGCGGGTTGGCGTCACGCTTCAAGTATATAACGAGATCCATGCCGCCGCGCGACGAAAAGTCATCGGTGCCGGCAACGCCTTCGATTTTTTTCTCGTTGGCCAGTTCTTTGATGTGTTTTTCCAGCCGTGCTTTGTTCACTTGATAGGGCAGCTCGCTCACGTGGATTTGATAACGGCCCTTTTTCTCGCGAATTTCTGCCTTGGCCCTGACTACGACTTTGCCACGCCCGGTAGCATATGCTGCGCGTATGCCCGAGCGCCCCATGATGGTGCCTGCGGTGGGGAAGTCTGGCCCTTGCACGTGTTCCATCAGGTCTTCGAGGGTGCAATCGGGGTCGTCAATCATGCAAAAAATGCCGTCGATGACCTCACCCAAGTTGTGCGGCGGAATATTCGTGGCCATGCCCACAGCAATGCCGGTGGAACCATTCACCAGCAGGTTGGGAAAGCGCGATGGCAGCACGGTGGGTTCTTTCAGGCGGTCGTCGTAGTTGGGCACGAAGTCCACGGTGTCTTTTTCAATGTTGGTGAGCATTTCGGTGGCAAGTTTGGCCAGGCGGCTTTCGGTGTAACGATAAGCCGCGGGCGGGTCGCCGTCTACCGAGCCAAAGTTGCCGTGGCCGTCCACCAGCATATAGCGCATGCTGAAGTCTTGCGCAAGACGCACCATGGCGTCATACACAGATTGGTCGCCGTGCGGGTGATAACTACCCAGCACAGCACCCACGGTGTCGGCACATTTGCGATAGGCTTTGTCGGGCATCAGGCCGTTGCGGTGCATGGTGAACAGAATGCGCCGATGCACGGGTTTAAGCCCATCGCGCACGTCCGGCAGGGCACGCGCGGTGATGACCGACATGGAATAATCCAGGAAACTCTTGCGCATTTCCTTGGCAATTTCCACGTTTACTATTTTTTGTTGATCTAGGGTGGTTTCGTCAAAGCCCATGATAATTTATCCTTCTGTTGTTGGGAAGATATCGCTCAGTGCGATTTCAAGGCCGGGGAGAACCTCGCAGGACAAGGTGTGATTGATTTCGTAGGCAAAAACGTTGTGTCCTTGCGCAGTAATGATATATACCTGTATCACCAGATTTTTTGGGTCAACAATCCAGTATTCACGCACACCGGCTTTGATATAAAGATTGAGTTTTTTGTAGCGATCGTGACTTTCATTGCCCGGAGAAAGAATTTCGATGACTAAATCTGGTGCGCCGTTTATTCGTTGCCCATCACGCTTGCTTTTGTCACAAACAACAAACAAATCAGGCTGCACCAGACCTTGTTCGCGCTTGTTTGTTTTGTGCGGGAACAAGCGGACATCAAATGGTGCAGTGAACAGTTTGCATGGCTTGCCAAGCAGGAAATGCGATAGTGTTTGAGAAAGCGCCATGCTGATGTCGTGGTGTTCCTCGTTGGGAGCCGCCATGAGATAAGGTTGGCCATCAATTAGTTCCCAGCGTTGTCCGTCATCCCAGCTTAGATAATCTTCGAATGTGTAAAAATCTTTGTTGCGAGCCAAGTTATCTTGCACAACTATCCCTCCAAAACATCTAGGGTGGTTTCGTCAAAGCCCATGGTAATTTATCCTTCTGTTGTTGGGAAGATATCGCTCAGTGCGATTTCAAGGCCAGGGAATATTTTGCTGGTGAGCATATCGTCGAATCTGAAGACAGTGGGTTCGTCATGCTCTTCTTGCAACATGCAGCGATGCACGATTTTATTGTCTGGGTCAACAATCCAATATTCACGCACACCGGCTTTTTTGTATCGATTTAGTTTGACGATGCAATCAAAGCTGCTAGTGGATATCGAAAGAATCTCAACGACCAAGGTGGGCGCGCCATTGCAGCCATGTTCATCAAGCTGGCTTGGGTCGCACACCACGGTTAAATCTGGTTGAAAAACGGCTTCTTTTTCGTGCCACTTTTTATCGAGAAAGAGTCTTACGCCAAATGGCGCGGCGAATACCTCGCATGTTTTGCCTGCAAAATAGCTAAACATACGGTGGTGCAAAATGCCGCTAATACGTTGATGCTCGGGGCTAGGAGCCGCCATTGCATAGGCTTGCCCGTCCACTAGCTCCCAGCGTTGTCCGTCATCCCAGCTTAGATAATCTTCAAAAGTGTGATATTTTTTTTTACGTGCTAGATTATCTTGCATAACTATCCCTCCAAAACATCTAGGGTGGTTTCGTCCAATGCTTAGTTCTACAAACTGCCTGCCGCAGAAGACCAGTCTTCCTTAAACCACAGGCTGTAGCGCTCGGTGCTAAAACGTAAAATCAGAAGATCCGGGTCCTCTGGGCCATCCCAAAGCTGTTGCATTGGCGAATCCAGAATCCACATATCTCGTTTAGTTTCAATGTCGGTGCATGCCTGCACAGTGCCAACAAGATTGATGTTGTATTCACTGGAGTTGATGCACACACAGGCCTTGTTGTTTTGGCTGATGCGCTGGCCATAGCCGCGGCTGATTCTGGTGGCAAAGGTGAGCCAGTTGATGCCGTCGGCCTTCACGATAGCGAAGGTTGCAGCCGAAGGGTAGCCGTTTTCGTCAATCAGTGAAAGCGCGGCATAGCCTTCCCAAACATAGCCTGTTTTTGCATTGATGAGTTCACTTGCGCGATTTATGACTTCCAAAATGGCTTATCCTTTCGCTTGTTGTTTGTTTACAAAGCCTCTTTTGTGCAATTGGTGAGTTTGAATGTTACGCTCAACGTCGTTTTCGTCCCACAATTGCAATTCCCAAGGGAAGTAAAAGTTAGACTTATTCTTGAAATAAATGTGCAGCCCACGATAATTATCTTTGTCACGAAAATACCAGTTTTTTAGCCCGAACTCGTCTTGCCAGTCGTCAAGCAAGTCTTGAATTTCTGCAATGTCATCCGTGGTTAAAATCATGCGGGTGCCAAAAATGTCATTCATCCAATTGTTTACTGGGTATTTGTCGGCATTTTGGCTGTAGCGGTCGATTTTATCAAAGATGCTTTCGGAAGTCTTCACGCGGTAATAGTAGGTGATATTTTCTAAATCATGCTTTACGAGATAATCATTGATGCTTTCGTGTAAGTTTAGGCGGTATTGCAAAATATGCTCAACAGGTACGGCGGTTTTGGAAAGATTGATTTTTTGCACCTTACCAGTTTCAAAATAATCTTTCGAATACTGCAAATGGATAGCGTTGATCACCGTAATGAGTTTTTTCGCTTTTTCGATATTGCTCATTATTTCCACCTCACTATATATCCAAGTTCTTCACTTTCTTCGCATTTTGCTCAATGAACTCGCGGCGCGGCTCAACTTTGTCACCCATGAGGATGGAGAAAGTTTCGTCTGCTGCAATGGCATCTTCAAGTGTCACGCGCAAAATTGTGCGGAAAGATGGGTCCATGGTGGTTTCCCAGATTTGGTCGGCGTCCATTTCACCAAGACCTTTATAGCGTTGGATATCGCAGCCTTCACCCATTTCGGCCAGCAGGGCATCGCGCTCGGCGTCGCTGAAGGCATAGTGATGCTTGCGGCCGCGGCTCACGCGATACAGAGGAGGTTGCGCGATGTAAATGTAGCCCTCCTCCACAAGGGGGCGCAGATAGCGGAAAAAGAAGGTGAGCAACAGCGTGCGAATGTGCGCGCCGTCCACGTCGGCGTCGGCCATGATGATAACCTTGTGGTAACGCAATTTTTCAATGTTGAAGTCTTCGTCAATGCCGGTGCCCAGTGCGAGCACCACGGGAATGAGCTTTTCGTTGCCGATGACTTTATCCAGCCGCGCTTTTTCCACGTTGAGCATTTTGCCCCACAGCGGCAAAATAGCTTGATAGCGCGGATCGCGGCCCTTTTTGGCGGTACCACCAGCCGAGTCACCTTCCACGATATACAGCTCAGTGACTTCGGGGTTTTTCTCGGTGCAGTCTTGCAGTTTTCCGGGCAATGCGCCGCCCTCGCCGGTGCCAGCTTTTTTGCGGGCGAGATCGCGCGCTTTTCGGGCGGCTTCACGTGCACGGCTGGCATCCAGTGCTTTGCTGAAGATTGCTTTGGCAACACTGGGGTTTTCTTCAAAATGGGTCATGAGCTTGGCATACACCATGTCGGACACAATCTTGGTCATGTCGGTGTTGCCCAGCTTGCCCTTGGTTTGGCCCTCAAATTGTGCGTCTGTGAGCTTGACGCTAATCACGGCTGTCAGGCCCTCGCGCACGTCGTCGCCGCTGAGATTTTTATCGTTGTCTTTGAGATACTTGAACTTGCGGCCGTAGTCGTTGAACACGCGGGTGAGTGCAAGCTTAAAGCCGTTCACGTGCGTGCCGCCGTCGCTGGTGTTGACGTTGTTGGCAAAGCTCAGCAGCAGCTCATTATAGCTGTCGTTGTATTGCAGGGCGACTTCGGCGCTTTTGTCGCCAACCACGGTGGTGAGGTGAATGGCTTCGTCGTGCAGGGGAGTGAGCCCGCGGTTGTTGTTGAGGAACTCTGCGAAGCTGGCGATGCCGCCCACAAAGCAAAATTCTTTTTGAATGGGTTCGGCCTCAATGCGCAGGTCATCAAGGGTGATACGCAGACCTGCGTTGAGAAACGCACTTTCGCGCAAGCGGCGTTCGAGAATTTCAAATTCAAACACCGTTGTTTCGGTGAACACTTCTGGGTCAGGCTTAAAGGTGATGAGCGTGCCGGTTTGGTCGGTTTCGCCCACCACTTCCAATTCTGTGGCAATGTCTCCGCGCGCAAAGCGTTGGCGGTGGACTTTGCCGTCTTGGCTCACTTCCACCTCAAGCCATTCGCTCAGTGCGTTCACCACGCTGCTGCCCACGCCATGCAGGCCGCCGGACACTTTGTAGCCGCTGCCGCCGAATTTGCCGCCGGCGTGCAGCACGGTCAACACAACAGTGACCGCAGGAATGCCCATTTTGTCGTGCATGCCCACGGGAATGCCGCGGCCGTTGTCGCGCACGGTGATGATATCGCCGGGCAGAATTTGCACATTCACTTGCGTGCAAAAGCCCGCCAATGCTTCGTCAATGGCGTTGTCTACGATTTCATATACCAGGTGATGCAGCCCGCGCGGTCCCGTTGAGCCGATGTACATGCCCGGACGTTTGCGCACGGCTTGCAGGCCCTCAAGCACCTGAATGGAATCTTCGTCATAAGTTTCGGTTACAGCGGTGTTTAGCTGCAGTTCTTGTTCATCCAATGGGGTCATCCTCCGTGGGTGTTTCTTCAGTGGGGAAAATGCTGCTTAGAACAAAGTTTAAGCCGGGCAGCACGGTACAGGGCAGGTTGTCTTGCGCGTGATACATCATGATGTAGTAGCGATTTTCTTCCAGCAGGCAAACCTGCACCAGTTGGTTTTCGGGGTCAACGATCCAATATTCACGCACACCTGCGCGGTAATACTGGTTGAATTTGAAGTAGCGATCGTGACGTTGATTGCCGGGTGAAAGCACTTCAATGATTAAGTCAGGCGCGCCATTGCAGCCGTTGTTGTCTAACTTGTCTTGGTCGCAAATTACGCTCAGGTCAGGGCGAAACACCATTTGTTTGTTGCGTTGGCGTTGCGGAAATAGTCGCACATTAATGTCTTGATATACTTTGCATTGCCGCCCATTAAGGTGCTCGCGCAGCGCGATGTAAATGTCGCCGCAGATTTCTTGGTGGCGCGGTGTGGGTGCGGACATCGCGTGGGGCAGCCCATCCACCAGCTCATAGCGGCTATCGCTATTCCACGTTAGATAATCTTCGTAGGTATAATACTCACGCACTCGTGCTAAGTTATCTTGCATAGCGACCTCCTCGGTCAATTTAGCTATTTCTGCCCCGGCACTTGTCCGCTCATCAGTTGTTGCAGCATGCCCGGTTTTTTCTCTTTTTTCGGGCGATAGATAGGCGGGTGTTCTAAGCGTTTGCAGGCGTTTTTGCCGCTGGAGCTGCACAGGTATTTATTCACCTGCACGGCCACCGGGCGCAGATCGTCGCTGAGATAATCCAGACAGTCGGCCAGTTGTATGGCGGAAAAGCTGCCCAGGATTGTGACGCAAACAGTGCTTTGTGCCTCGTTCATGCCGTTTTCATACACATCGTTGAACAGGTTAAACACGCGCTTGAGCAGCACTTTGTCTTTTTGTTGCAGGCTTTGCAGCACAGCAGGCGTGCCGTGTTTGGTGAAAAATTCGTCGGCCAAGAATTCGCCGTAGTGCTCATAGTTGTCTTTGAATTCCGCACGCAAATCGGTGTAAATGCCCGTGAAGCTGTTGCCCAGCGCAAGGCAGTCGTAATAGGCATCGCCTTTTTTGATGGCACTTTTGCTAATGCTTTTTGGGGGCGGCTTTTTGCCTGCGGCAGAGGGCTTATAAGATTCTTTGTTGAACTTGCGCGTGATGTTTTCCGCCAAAACGCCGCCCCAGAAAGTCAGGTCGCGGTCGGTGGCGGTGTTGAGTTCTAACAAGCCTGCGCTGAGGTTGGTGAACTCGCCGTCGGCGTCGTTGCTGTGTTCGAGCGTCACGCGGTCGTCGGCCAGCACAAGGTGCAGCACGCCTTCTTCACCAGCGAAGATGGCGGTGTTGGTTTCAGTTGATTTTTGCTGGGCAAACCCGGCTTTTTGCAGCGCGGGCAGCATGATTTTGGTTAACGTTTGCAGGGCGGTGGTTTCAGTAAGCATAAGCTTTCCTTTCGCGTGTTTATAACATTACTATTATAACACAAAACGCAGCGCATTGCAAGCTTTAGTTGCATAAAAGCCAAAAAAGACCGAGATATTTTCTCGGTCGTGTGTTTGTGTTGGTGGTGCGGTTAAAAATTCGCTGCTGTTGCGGTGATATCGAGGATGCCGTAGCGGCCATTGTGGCGTGCGAAGGCGGTGTGTTGGTCGATGAATCGGATGTGTTCGAAGCGCGTGGGAATAATCGCTTGACCATATTGATTAATGAACTGCCATGTGTTACCTTGCCGTGCGGCGAAGATTTCATTACCTGTACCACGAGTTAAACTATCAAACCATGGACTGATGGGTTGACGATTTTCAAAAATGGCATAGCGACCAGAAAAAGCCTCGGGAAGTAAGCCCCAAGAGCGTTCATCCCATGGGCTGCGCAAGGTTGAGTCTACTTGTTGCATAATCGTGCGGTTGCTGATGGATTCAAACCAGCGATGCGCACTGTCTGCGATTTCATCACGGGTTTGCGACTCACCTCGCCAGTCGAGCAATACAGCGAACACGCTTTGTTCAAAGTCGTCCACGGGATGCAGACCAATGCCGAAGTCGTAGCCATCGCCCAAATGTGAATTACCAATCAGCGACAGTTGCGGGTCATAAACCAGCCAGCCGCCACCCAAGCCGTGACCGCTGATATATCGCTCGCCCGTTAGTTGCCCTGTGATTGGACAAATCACGCGCCAATGACCATCCATAAACATGCCGCAACATTGGTGCACATTCTCGAATTCCAACGCAGGTGCAATCCGCCACACCACGCCGTCGATGGTCACAGGCGGGGGCAACTGCACGGTGGTGGCAGCTTCGGTTGTTGTTTCTTCTTCAACAGTGGTGTAATATTCTGTGGTGGTTTCTTCGAATTCGGTAGTGTAGTCGTCGTTGCCTTCTGATGGCGTGCGATTGCCAAGCATGGGTACAACCAACAGCACCGTAAGCCCAAGCAACACAACAGCCAACACTGCGGCGATGATAATCAGCATGTGTTTTTTCATACGCAAAGCCCTCCTTGTCACCAGTATAGCACATGTTGCGGCGAAAGTAAAGTTACAATGTTGTAACTATTTTCGTCGCTTCGCTGTGCCCTATCATAGCGGGAGTGTTACTCTCTTGCCCAAAGCAGCCGTGCAAGCCCTTCGGCTTCGGCGGTGAGGGGGTCTTCCAAAGCCAAGAATGCACGCCATCTTCGATAAGGTACGAAGTATACGTGCGTTGTTTGAAGGTGCTCGGTTGGAATGAGTGGGGGCAGGTCTTGTATTGTATCGATACAATCTTGAAAGCAATTAACGTTAGCGCAGCAACCGCTCAAATCTGCCGCATACTCTGGGTCAATTCTGTAAACGCTGTTTTCTAACAATGCACCATGAAAGATAAAACCATCCCCAACAGGAAATAGCCTGTTGGTAAAATTGTGCAACAGCAATTCATAGCTCGTCAGAAAGATGACCTGTTGGGTTTCTCGCGCCCCTTGCTCGTTGTAAGCCCAACCAGTTATCACATTGTGTATTACCCATTCGTCTGCGTTGGGGATGGGCACGCGGCTTTGCAACACCGTTTGAAAATGATAGTGCACGATACTGCCTGGCATGTGGAAGCTTGCCGTGCTGATGTCCGCCGGTGTCACTTCAAGGGGAACTCGTATAACAACGCTAAGCCCCAGTGTGCCAGCAAAAACCGCGACTACAACCCCAATTGATGTCAACGCAACTAGTAGCTTTTTCCAACGCATTCGATCTTTAAGTTTTCTCAGAGATTGCTCTGCGCAGGGTGATGCCTCGGGCTCCGCTTGCATGGCGGTCAGTTGCGCTTGGCAAGCTTCGCAGTTTTGCAAGTGCGCCTGTACCAACGCGTGGCTGTCTTCACTGGTGAGCTCTTCGGCATAAAGCGGCAGCAAATCGCGCACCACAGCGCAGCTTAGTGTTTGCTCAGTCATGATAATCCTCCATTTGTGCGTAGATTTTTTGCTTGGCACGGTGGTACGTGACACGTGCCCAAGTTTCGGTTTTGCCAAACAGCCGACCAATTTGCGCAAAAGGCAGCTCGCCAAACACGCGCAGCGAAAACACTTCTTTGTATGGCTCGGGCATGGCGTGCAGCAGCTCGTGCAATCGCCAGGTTGCATCGCGGTTTTCCAGCACAATGGCAGGCGGAGTTGCGCTGTTTTGCGGTTCGGGCAGTCCATCAAGATGGGTCATTCGGCGATACTTGCGATGATGTGAACGCCATGTGTTTTTTGCAATGGTGCATAGCCAAGCCTGCAAATTTTCACGTTCATCATAGCGATTGAGTGCTTTGAGTGCCTTGAAAAATGTATCTGCGGTGAGTTCTTCGGCAAGGTGGTCGTTGCCGGTTAAACGCCGTGCATAGGAGAACACCAGCGCAAAATATTGGCGATAGATGGTTTCAAATTCGTCCATAGCAGACCTCCTTGAAGATATAGTGAATTAGTTTGAAAAGGGTTCTGCGGAAACGAGTTTATCGCTCCGCGAGCCTTCCTCAGACGCACCCGAGGTGCGCCAGCTCCTTCCAGAGGAAGGGAGCTAAGATTTAAGGATAAAACGCTCAAAACCTTAAGCAACAAGCCCTAGCTCCTTCCTCTGGAAGGAGCTGACCGCGCCGCGCGGGCTGAGGAAGGCTCGCGGAGCGACAACAACCTTGTAGTTTGCATCTATAAAACGCGCCAATCGGCATTTCGTTACAAATTCATGCAAAAAAAATGGCCAGCGCAATGCCAGCCATATTATTTATTCAGGTCTAACAACACCTAGAGGAGCTACAGCAGCCCCAGTTAGGTGGCCGACAGCAGTTGCGGTTGCAGTTGTTCCAGCTATTCCAGCAATTCCAACCGCTCCAGTTGCAATTATTCCAGCTATTGCAGTTATTCCAGCCGCTCCAGCCCCAGTTACATCCCCACATATTAATCACCTTTCGTTTTGGAAAAATGGACTTGCTGGTATATTATATGCGAGCAAGTCCAAGGTGTTACATGCCAAAGCCGCCATCTACGCCAAGCACTTGCCCGGTGACGTAGTGCGCGTGCTCGCTTGCGAAAAACGCCACGGCACGGGCGACATCCTCCGGTGTACCAAGACGACCGCAGGGGATTTGCGCGGCAAGTTCGGCGGAGTCAAGGTGGGCATTCATGGGGGTGTTGATGATGCCCGGTGCAACGCAGTTGATGGTGATGCCGCTGGGGGCGACTTCTTGCGCGAGGGCTTTTGTGAGACCAACCACCGCAGCTTTTGCGGCGCTGTAGGCCACTTCGCAGCTGGCACCCTGCACGCCCCACACGGAGGATATGTTGATGATGCGGCCTTGTTTTTGCGCAATCATGTGAGGCAGCGCGCGGCGGCAACAAAGGAACATCGCTCGCACATCGATGGCAAACAGGTGATCAAAGTCAGCAGTGGTGGTGTCGGTAATCAGCTGCTGTGGCAGGGCAATGCCTGCGTTGTTTACTAGTACATCAACGCCACCAAGGCGCTGCTCCGTTTGGTGGAACAGCGCCTCGATTTCGGTCTCGTTGCGTAAGTCGGCTTGTAAGCCATTGTGCACAGGTGTGTTGCAATAATGTCTTACCACATGCATGCCTTGTGCCTGCAGCAGGTTTGCAATGGCACTGCCAATGGCACCGCTTGCGCCGGTGACTAATGCGATAGGTTGTCGGTTCATCATCAGCCAAGCAGGCCGCCGAACAGACCGCCACCTTCACCGCCGCCCATGCCTTCCATCAGTTGCATCAGCTCGGCCATGGGCATGCGGCGCATGCCTTGGGTGGTGAACAACTCTGCGGGTGGGGTGTGGTTGAAGACATCAACTTCGATGACGGATTGACCGCCGTCAGGCATCACGGTTTGCAAGCGCGCCAGCGTGCCGTTGTGGAAGAAGAAGGTGTTTACACCGGCTTCTTCGTTAGGAATGGTGGCGGTGAGGTATTCACGGCCGCCTACGGTAACGCGGGTGGCATTGAGCTCGTTGGGGATTGCTAGATCACCGATTTGCATCACGTCAAAGTCGCCCATATCCATGGCGGGCATTTCTTCGCCAAAGAAATCAATCATGTCGGCAAAGCTGAGGAAGGTGTTGCGTGCGGGGAAGGCGATGATGGGGCCAGAGGAATCGATAATCATGCGCATTTGGTCGCCAAAGGTGCCATTGAAGAGGGCGGCTTGAATGCGCGATGCACCAAAGTCGAAGCCATCGGTAGCAAGCATTTCGTTCCAGTTCACGGTTTGCTCAAGCACGGCACGCTCGCCATTGCTGGCAAAAGCGATGGGCGTGTTGTTGGTGACTTGCGGGGTGAGTTCGGTTGCGGGCACCGTGGTGCGACCGCGCAGATAGAAGTTGCCGCTGCCCAGAATGTTAATGGTGTTGCGCAGCATGGGATATACTTCTGAGGACAGCACGTCTACGCCAGCGTTTGGATCAATGATGTCCAACGGAGGCTCTGCGGGTTGGTCTGCGACCGGTTCTAGATCGGGCGGCATGGGTAGCATCATGGTGTTGGGATCCAAGCCGTAGGTGTCGATGAGACGTTGCCGCTCGGCTTCGGAAAGTGCAAAGGGGTCTACGCCGGGAGCTAAGGGGGTTGGGGTATAGTGCGCTTGGGGACGGTTGACTTCACAACCAGTTAGCAGTGTGGCACCAATCGCCAACACGGCGATGATTGCGATGATGTGTTTTGCTTTCATAGAAACTCTCCTTTTCCTCATTGTGTGTGGTTATGCGATGGTTATGCATTGAACAGGCGCACAAACCAGCCCAGTGGAACATAGAGCATCCAGCCTGTGCTAAACAGACTGCTGGCAGGGCTGCCCGAAAAGCTGTCTACTTCAATCACGGTGATGCCTTCGTCGGGCAATTCTGTGACAATGCGGCGCAACTGGCCGATGCGATAGAAGAAGTGCGTGTAGCCGCCGTCGGTGTTTTCCAGGGTCACACGGATATAGTTGTTGGCGCGTTCCACATGCAAATCCGCGGGGACCTCCAAGTCGCCCAAGCTGGTTAGATCAAGGCTTTCCATGTTCAAGATGGGCATGTCTTCGTCCAAATCTGCCAGGCTGAAGAAGAAGCGGCGGCCGGGGAAGACAATGCGTGCGTCATTGGTGTCGGCGACCATGCGGATGCGACGGCCGAAAAACACGCGGAACAAAAAGCCGCGGAAAGTGCCAAGCTCGTTGCTCCAATTGATGGTTTGCTCAACCACAATGCGGCTATCATCGGCTGCAATGGCGATGCCCGCAGTGCGCATCGGCACAACGTCAAACAGCACGTCGTGTTCAACTGGCTGGGTGGCTGTGCCACGCAGATAGTATGTGCCGGTGGCGAAGGTGTTCAACGTGCCGGTGATGAGTGCACGGCCTTGCGCTTGCAGCTCGGTGTCAACGTTGAGCGCGACGATCTCGACGTATTCTGTCGGCTCGGGGAGGTAGCTGTAGTCGGCGTCATAGGCGACTGCAACGGCGGCAAAGCTCAGCAGCATGGCAGCGGCCAGCAGGGTGGACAGGATTTTCTTGCTCATAAGTAGGTTCTCCTCACATTATTCATCATATCGGAAAACACGGCTGCAATGGTTGCGGCAGTGTTTGGTCCCAAGCTGTTGGTTTCTTCGTAGTGTTTGCGGTCATGGCGGTCGCGGCCGCCGTCAATATAGGGCGTTTCATCATGCAGATGCCAATCATTGGGTGGCACCACATAGCCGGTCATGTCATTAATCAGGTTAAAGATGAGTAGGTCGGGGTTGTTTGCGATTTCACACAATGGCGTGGGATTTATCGTGGGGCTTTGCCCGGTTGCACATTCATCTTCGTTTAAATAGCCGCCATAGGCCAGTTCGGGAAATAGTTCGCAGGGCAGAAAGAGCATTTCTAATCCGCCGAGGTTGAGGTAAGTCATTTCGGTCAGTATGGAATAACCCAGGTTGCTGTTGCCGATGTTGAAGCGTTTGTTGGTTTTAATCAACCCCAGCCGCACCGCCGCCATGAGCATGATGTTCTCGGTTTCGCAGTAGTAGGGCTGGCGCAGGAAATCGAGATAAGCAGGCAGTTCGCGGTCATTATCGATGGCGCAAGCGGCATCTGCTAACAGATGGCCGCAGGTGATGGTGGACTGGATATTATTCTCGTGCAGCTCCTTGGGGCGAATGAGCCCGCCGATGCAGCCAACGAGCAGCATGCTTTCGGCACCAGCTTGCTCTAAAATGCGCCGCCGCATGTAGCAAGGAAAATCTGCGCTGACGAGGCTGTTTTTGCCCAGCAATGCTTCGCTGTGGCTGGCTAGATTAAGCAGCCAGGTTTCACGCGAGCCGTCTTGGGGCACAAAACGCAGGCGAGTGAAGGTTTTGCTCCACACTTGCGGGGGACGGGTGTCGCGCAGCACATCGGGTGCTTCAATGGTGCCGTGAAAGAGCTTGCCGGGCTTGCGGTTTGCGTAGGCCTGACGAATCACTTGCTGCACACCTGCGTGCACAATGGCCATATAGTTTGGGTCGCGGCCGCTTTTGGGTAGCGGGCCCAGCACGCGTTTGCCCCAGTAGCCGAGGGTGTCGATGCCCGCGTGGTTGTGCGTGCTGCCAATGAACACTCCACGGCAGCCCATGTCGTCCAGTTCGGCTTGCATTTGCGCCACGATTTCGTCAGTGTCATAGCTGCTTAGGCCCACGCTGTCTACACTCACCATGGCCACGCCGCCGCGGCCGGTGCCGTCGTCAATCCACAGGGCTGAGCAGGTCATTGGGTCAAGTATATCCGTCGCGCGGTTGTTGTTGCGATACCCAGCCACCCAGTAGGCAGTTTCGCGCAGGTCATCGGGCATGATATCCGTTTTGGCAAAGCCCACGGTGAAGTGCGCGCCGGGCGTGGTGTGTTTGTCATAAGCAGTTTGGGGCAGGGCAGGGGCGGGGTGTTTGCGACCATGTTTCACTGCGCCTTTGGCGATTCTGTGTTGCACAAAGCGCACAAGATTACTCATTGTGCTCACATGGTTGCCCTCCTTCATTGCTTGGTACGCTTATTATATCAAAATTCCTTGCGCTTGGCAAGGGGTTTGCACACACTTTTACGGACTGTACACAGAAAAGTCCCGAAAAGTACGTCACCGTATTTGTTCCGTTCATATATTTGAGGTCACAAGCCTGCTCAATGGAGGAAACATCTACGCCGTGTGCCTCAAGAGAGCTGATCGCACGAGCAGGGAAGCGGCAGGGTTCGTTTGTTTGTGCTGCGCAAATGTGGCACAAAAAGCAACCGCCTGCGCCCAATGCGATTGCATCAGGCAATTGTGCACGTGCGGCATCGGCAATGGCGATGGTGATGGCATTGTGCTGCCGCTGTGCCGCCTGCATGCCTTCAAAGTCAAAGGAGTCATCCAACTTACTCACTGTTTGCCACAGCACAACGTGCTGGCAGGCTTGCAGTTTCGTGATCAGTTGGCGAATATCTCCCACGTGCGGTGGGCAAGTGTAGTTTTTGCCATAGCGCCCGCAAACATTCTGCTGGCAAGCCTGCAAGAATTTCTCATCATAGCGTAGCGCAGCCGGGCTGATTTGCGCGGCTTTGTGTGCGCCATGTTCCAGTGCCAATTGAATCAAATTCATGCTATTACCTAAAATTTTTCAGAATAGAATAGGCAACCGCGAAGCGGCTAAAGTTTGTGCTTCGCACCTCTCCCTCAGAAGGTTTGCTTTTTCGACTATCATAAATCATCCATCGCGAAGCGGCTAGTTTTTTTGGGTTACTTTTTTTGCAAAAAAAGTAACTCAATCAAATGTTAAGTACTCCATAAAATAATCGTTAAACTGTGGTTGCTCGGCCAAATTAATGTGTCGTGCGGCGGTGATAGCAGGAATCTCGGCCATTGCCGCGAGATTACGCAGCAAGCGCACCGCACCGCCTAGGCTGGTGTTGCCCGCCGGCGTAATCTTCCCCGCAAACTCATGCGGGAACAGCCCAATGGCCAAGGCATCTTGTTCGCGCATGGCTTGCCCCATGCCGCCGCACAGATATACAGTATTCACGTCGGGCCTGCCGGCTAAATCCAGCAGAATTTCAATGCCTGTGCGCACCGCGGACTTCGCCAGCTGCACTTGTGCCATTTCGTATGGTTCAAGCTTGTTTTCAGCGGCAAACTGCAATATCTGCGAGCCAAACATTCCCGGGCGCATGCCTTCAAAAGCAGGACCCGCAGCCGCTGATGTGGCGAAAATCTCACCTGCATGGCACAGCGCGATTTCGCCGTTGGTGCCGAGGTCTACCAGCAAGGTAGTGCCTTCACACGGCACGGCCAGCAAGCCCGAAACCACATCACCGCCGACAAATGCGCTGATCCACGGAATGAAAAAGATGGGGATATTCTTCCACAGATAAGAGTTTTTCAGCGACGTGGCGGGCTCAAATGGTGTAACACCAAGGCAGTGGCAATCATAGCCCAGCAGCAGATAAACCATGGTGGTGTTGCCGCTGATGATCACTTGCGCAAGTGGGCGATCTTGCAGCAATTCAGCGGCGTGCATCTCCAATGCTGTGTGCATGCAAACTTGCAGTTCGCTCAGCTGCCCGCGATTCGCCGCATCAATGCGCGCGATCACATCTGCGCCGAACTTACGTTGCGGGTTGGCAAAGCCGCGGCTATTCACCGCTTGCCCGGTTTGCAAGTTAATCAATTGCATGGCGATGGTGGTTGTGCCGAGGTCGATGGCTAAACCAAAGCCCTCGCGCGGCACGACGTCTTCTTGCAACGCAAGGTAGGTTTGCACAACGGGCGCGTGTTGATGCAGATAACAACGGATGGGACAAACGGCACAATTGCCGATACAATTAGCCTTTATAGTGTCGCACCTCCCGCAGTGCATCCAGTAACGCGGCGGCGTTTTCCAATGGCACATCGTAGTTGAGCTCGCAGTTGATGCCCAACCCACCCTGCGGCAGCCACAGCGATTCCACACATTCGCGCACGTGATCGCGCAGTTGGCTGGGCGTAGCAAAGGGGAACATCTGGCGGTCTAAATCTAAGTTGATGGGTATTTTGCCGCGGCACACACGCACCAGATTATCTAGGCCATTGGCGCGAAATTGTGGGTTAATCATGTCCACGCCGCAATCTACCAAGTCGGGCATAATTTCATGAATGCAGCCGTCGGTGTGCATATAAAGCAAGCGGCCGGCCGCTTTGATGGGCGCATAAATTTTCGTATAGGCGGGTTTGATGTACTTGCGCCATGCCTCGGCACCAATGGCCAAGCCGGTTTGCATGCCGTTGTCGTCGCCCAGCCAAAGCACGCGCGCAAACTTGGGCAGCGTTAGGGCATAGTCCACCTGCTTGAGGTTATACTGCACCACTTTGTCTATCAGCACTTGCAGCTCCTCGGCTTCGTCTGCGAAGTCGAACATCGCTTCTTCAAAGCCGCGCAAGTCAAGCAGCCGCAGATACATAAACCCATGCGGCAGCAGGTTATCCACGTCATTTTCGGGCACTTGCAGGCGCAGAATATCTTCGCGGGTTTTCACTGGGTGGCCGGTGACGTAAGCGTCCATGCCCTCAAATTCGTTGGACCACACACAGCCCCATTCGTCCAGCCATTCGCCTTTGCGCCAGCGCGGGGGCATGCGGTTGCGCAGTTCCTCAAAATTGTTGGGCACATTTGTGAAAAAATCGGGATATTGCTTGGCGAAATAGAAGGCTTCATCGCCCAGCTCGAACCAAAAAGCGGCGAGAACGCCCAGTGAAATGGGCAGTTCAGTGGGCGAATCCCAAGTCATGGCTTTGATGTAGTGTTCGTTCATATGACTCTCCCGTGTGTTTTTGTGCTTCGCGTTCCTCCACGACCACCCCGGCGGAGAGGGAATAGGGGCTTGTTTCTTCGACTTTCGTAAATCGCTCCGCGAGCCTTCCTCACCCCTCGCGGCTCGGGGAGCTCCTTCCGGGGGAAGGAGCTGAGGGGCTTGTGCTCCGCACCCACCACCCCACGCCTGCGGGCGCACCCCTCCACGGAGGGGAATTGGGGCTTGCTGCTTCAATTCACATAAATCATCCATCGCGAAGCGGCTAGGTTTTTTGGGTTCTTTCTTTCACGCAACCCCCACCTGCACGTCTGCGACGCGCTTTCCTCCCCCAATGACCCACCCCACAAATGCAAGCATTTGCGGGGACCCCGAGGGGGGAGGCCTTGGCAACACCTACAATGCCCATAAAAATCCCACGCGAAGCGGCTAAAGTTTTTTGGTTCTTTTTTTCAAAAAAGAACAATTCGCTTGCGCTCACTTCCGCGCCAGAATAGCAGCCTTGGCGGCTTCAGCAGCACTTGCCGCATCGGGTTGATAAATATCTGCGCCGACTTCGCTGCAAAAGCTGTCTGTCACGGGTGCGCCGCCGACGAGGATGGTGACGCTATCGCGCAGGCCTGCGGCTTCGATGGCCTGAATGGTGGCGGAGATTTCGCCCATGGTGGTGGTGAGCAGGGCCGAAAGTGCCACGCATTCGGGTTTGTGCTCGGCGATGGCGGCCACGAATTTCTCGGCGGGCACGTCTACACCGAGGTCGATGACCTCAATGCCTTTGCCTTCCAGCATCATGCGCACGAGGTTTTTGCCGATATCGTGCAGGTCGCCTTTGACGGTGCCCAGCACACATTTTCCGATGACCGAAGTTGCGCTGTCCAAGTGTGGTTTTAACAGTGCGGTGCCTTGGTTCATGGCGCGTGCGGCCACGAGAACTTCGGGCACAAACACCTCGTTGTTTTTGAACTTGGTGGCGATGATATCCATGCCGGGCATCATGCCTTGTTGCAGAATATCATCGGCGGGGATGCCGTTATCCAGGGCTTGTTGCACCAATTGGGTGACGATTTTTGCTTTGCCTTTTTGCAGGTTTTCGCTGATTTCGGTGAGGATTTGCATATGGAATCTCCTTGTATGTAAATTTATTTATTACGCTTTTAGTGGCCAAAACTGGTTTCGTTGGCGCGGATGTGCTAGTGTTTTCCTGTATGTGTTATTGCAATAAAAAGGGTTGCGTATAAAGATTCCCGCCTGGTCCCCACAGCTCGGCGCGGACATATGCGCCCAGGTTTGGACAATTTGCCAAGTTAATCGCGTCACCTGCGCAGATAATTTTGCCGTTAGAAATCCACAGCACAGCATCGCAGTTTTCCGCTTCAAGTGTGATTGTGCTGTTCGTCACCGTGATGCGCTTGATCGTGGGCTGCGGCGCATCTATCGGTCGCGGGATGAAGCAGGTGTGGGTATAAAGGTCAGGATTGTCTATGTGGAACACGTGAGCAGATTTTGGGCTTTCTTCGCGCAACGCAGCAAGCAAACCAGGGTGTGCGGCATGCAGCTCCTTCGTAAACACAAACGCTATATAAGTACTGGCGGCGAAAAACGCGCCTTGCTGCAAGCATGTGCGCAGGTTTTCCACGGTGTTTTCGGGCATCATCGCCCATGTGTAGCCAACGATGCAGCTATGCTTGAGGTCTTCGGCGTCGTGTTCGTCACCGGCGGCAACGTTGAAGACATTGCGCTGCGGTGCAAGGCGTTGCAGCAGAATATCCCACAACTTGCGGTCTTCTGCTTCAACACAATCGATGCCCAGCAGGGCGGGGTGTTGCGCAAGCAGCTGCTGCACTTCGTCTACATAAACGGTGTCTTTTTCGTAAATCTCATGATAGGGGTGCATGTGGTTTAGCGCGCTGGTGGTGGGGTGGTTGATGACACACAGCCCGCCCGCCTGCTGCACGCGCCGCACCGCCTTGCGATAGCCCGCGCACCCCCAGCCAACGCTGCGCACATCGCAAAACCAGCTGTTGACATCCGTCAACTTGCGGCCGCCGCAGCTGTGTTCGGTGCCAAAGGGCACGCGCAGCATGCCGCGCCCGTCACGGTCGATGCCTTCGGTGATTTCCCGCAAACGCTCTTCGGTTAAACCAGAGAGGCGAAACCCATTGCGCGGTTCACCTTGCAGAAATCGGTTGATGAAGTTCCAGCGGGGCTTTGTCCAGCTTTTATCTATTGTGCCGTGGTCGCTAATGGCCAAGCAATCGTAGCCAGCGGCGTAGTAAGCTTCAATCATGTCGGCAAAGTTTGTTTTGCCGTCGCTGGCGCTGGTGTGGCAATGCAGCTCGGTGCGGTGCGGGGTGAAAGTATCCCAGTTAACGTGCTGGTAGGGATTGCAAATGTTCACGTTCATGGGTATACCCCTTCTTCCCACCAAATATCGTGCAGCAGTTCATATCGCTCAAGCGGCAAACCGGTGTATGCACAATTGCTGGTGCAGAACACAAAACCCGCACCGCGCGCCATGCCCTCGCGCAGCGCACGACGGATATCCGCCTCGCACTCGGCTTGCGTGCCGGTTTGCAGCAGCGCGCAGTTCACGTTGCCGCACAGCGCAATTTGGTCGCCCCAGTCGCGGCTGATTTGTGCTAGATCCACGCCGCCTTGCGGGTCAAGGCTATGCAGGGCATCGGCACCACACTGCACCAGCAAATCAATGATGGGCATAATATTGCCGTCTGTGTGCTTGATGGTAGCAAGCCCCATGGCGCGGCAGGCATCCACGGTTTGTTTGAGATAGGGCGCGATGTACTCGGCGAACATATCACGGCTAAAAAACGGGTTGGTATTGAAGCAATAATCGCTGCACATCACCACGCCATCAAGGAGGTTATCTTGTGCGGCAATTTGCTCCATGCGGAAAATATCATATTCCATGCGCGCCTGTGCTTCGGCTTTTAGGCCCGCTTCATCCTCATAAAGTCGTGCGGAAAAGGCCTCCATGTCGCTGCCGTTGGGGATAACAAACGTGGGGTCGCAATACACCAGCAGCGCAAATTCATCGCCCGCGATGTCGCGGCAATGTTGCAGCACGGTGATGAGATTATCGTTGCTCCAGGGCTGTGCGTTCACATGAATGGCACTGTGGTGATATTTACGTGCAAAATCAATAAAAGTTTGTGCTTGGTCTAGCAAGTGCAAGTGACGCTCTTGTTCGCTCATTTGATTCCACTGGCCAAAACGACGATGGCTGGGGTGCACGCGGCCTAACGCCTCCATGGTCAGGTAGAATTCTAGCTCGAACGTGGGCACACGTCCCGACACAGGTTGGCGGCGAAGCGTGCGTAAAAACCTCTCGCGTTCAGTCATGACTTCACCTCGTCAGGGTCACGCTCTAATTTGAGCCAACCGGTTAGTCCGATGATATTGATGGTGGTGGCGATGCCGGTGATGAGTAAAAAATTGAAGTTCATGGGGTCTTGCAGCGTAGCTAGCAGCCAAATGACCGCTGAAACCAGGTTGCCGGTGATGTGCAATATCCAGTTTTCCACATAACGTTGCTGGATGAGAAACAGCGCGGGCATGAACATGGCCAGAGTGAAGGCATCCAGCGCGGGTTGTGCACTGCCGGTTGCGCGCAGCACGAAAAATCCGCCGCTGAACACCACAGCACTGGCCAGCACGGTGAACATCCACTGCCTTTTGCTTAGGCGTTTGATGGTGACGGTGCTGCCGTCGCCGCTTTTGTGTTTGCCCCAAGCAATGAAGCTAACCAGATAAACCGGTGCGGCAATCAGCGCATTAAATGCTGCCAGACCGTATACTCCACGTGAGAAAAACAGCAGCCCATGTCCCGCGCAAAAGGGGACACCGAAGGCCGCGCCCGCGCGTTTGCCGCCGGCGAGCAGCATGAGTGTGACCACCGAAAACAGTGCCAGCAACAATTCGGGCCAAGGCTGTTGAGTGAAGATGCCGCTGACTAGCAGCACGGGCAAGGCAGTGCAAATGAAAATAAATTGCCAACGGCGAAAGCCGAGAATGGTTTGTTTGTTATTCATGTTCCTATTATATCGCACCTGCGGTGAGCAAGTCGCTCCGCTGTGCGTTATCCCTCTAACGTCAAAAATCCAGTGTCTAGTTCCTATTATATCGTAACTAGACAGGCTTGTCAACAGAAAAACACCGACCACGCAAGCGCAATCGGTGATTTTTTTCAGTTAATGGGCTAGCAGTTCTCTAGATACCAGCAGAACAACTGCCCTGCGATGCGGCCGCCAACGAAGGCCAAAATGACAAAGAAGATGAAAAGGATAATACCAAACAGGGGGATGAGTAACCACCACCACCAGCCGCGACTTGGGGGTTCGTCATTTTCTTCGGGCGGATCATACTCAAGGATGATTTCCAGCTCAAGTTGATACCATGTGTATAGGTAGTTTGAGCCAACGCCGGTGTCCAGTGTGTCTTGTGCGCCGTCGATGTGGAAGGGCCATGTCCATTCAAGCATGAAGGTGCGTGATTGCCCACCGAGCAATACGCCTTCCTGCTCAACTTCGCTAAATGGTGCCCACGGACTACCGTCTACGCGGTAAAGCAGGGGGAGATCCTGCCAGTCGCCGCGCGTATCTGCGCCACGATTTAGGTGGAAGAGGTATGCAACCTCAAAGCTTTCGTGATTGTGTAGGGTAAATTCATAGCTGCCGATGCTGCCCGGCACGAAGAAATCGCCGCCGAATACATCAACTTGTGTTGTGGCAGCCCAAACAACACTGTGTTGGTCAACTACGCTGACGTTGAGAGGACCACTGAGGGAGGAAATTGCGGCCGTTGCCGGCGTGTGCCGCACAGCAATTTCTTGTTGCTGTGTGGCAATATGCTGCACCAATTGCGGAGCTGCAATGGCACTGGTAAGCAAAGCTGCGCTCAGCACCAGTGCGAGCGTGGTGTAGAGAAATCCGCGCCTCTTAAACATATGCTGTCGCCTCCTTTGCGTTCTTGTCATGTTTAGGCTTCTAATTGCTGGGCTTGGAATTGAATGATCACTTCAAAGCGTGGGGGGGTGAGGGGATTCAGTGCGGCTGCGCGACCCAACTCGGTGTCTGGGTGCACGACATTAGCAGCAAGATTGCCGCGGTTAAACGGCCACTGCCAGTAAATACGAATAGGTGTGGGGTTGAGATCAAGGCTAGTTTGGGTTGGTTGCAAAATGTGTGTGTTGCCGACAATCGTGTTTAAAACGGTGTGCAAACCGGCTAAACCATCGTGCCATGGGCCAGCTTGACTCGTGGCAAACTGCAACAGATTAGGTGATGCATCGGTGCCGGAAACTGTGCTTGGCGCAGCACCGACGAAGCTGAAGCGCACGGGAACTTCTGATTGATTGCTGAATGTGAACTCAAAGCGGCCGCCTGTGCCGGGTGCGATGATCGTGCCGTTGGTGGGGGAGACATTTAGCTCGTTGCCCCATGTGCCGGGTTGCAGCAGGTTGCCGAAATTCACGGTGGTGCCAATGGTTTCGATATTGGCGGGGGTGAAGTTCACATTGTTGGCAATGACGTGAAAACGGCCAGCTCGCACCGTGACATTGGTGGTGGGAATAGCACCAGTATAGCGTGCAAGGGTGGAAGGAAGCAGGCACAGCGTAGCTACGCAAACAACCAATAGAGCTGCCGCGGTGCGCAAAAGTACATTTCGTTTCATCTGTGCCTGCCTCCTCTTAAGTTAAACTAAATATTTGCTGAAATAAAGGGTTGCTTATGCTGCTGCTTGTTGTGCACGCAGGTTGAAGGTAACCGAGAGTGTGTTGGTGGTGGGCGCAGTGAATTGGGTAGCACCAACCGCAGTGTCAAGAACATCTTGAGCAGGAGTTTGATGGAATGCCCAACGAACTTCAACGCTTGGGAAATTGGCTGCGGGTACATTGACATTGGTTGTATTAGCAGCAATAGGCGTAGTGGTAAGGACGGTATTTGCAGGGACTGCGAGGAATGCGGTGATATCCAGAAGGAGCTGTGCGTGGGTATCCCAAGCAGTAGTAGTGGCAGCATCATTTGTAACAAGACGGAACTCTAAAGGAATACCAGCGAAGCCGGCTGGAGCAGGAACATTGATGCTAGCAAGGGCAACGTCTACAGGAACTTCCGAGTTGTTGTCAACATTAAGACCAGTTGTTGGTGCGCTGAAGGCAACTTGAGTGCCAGGAACAATAATGACCTCAGTGTTATGCGATTGGATGGTGCCAGCTGCGGTGCCATCATGGTTTGAGTGAGTCATCGTTGCTGCGAATGCAAAGCCAGGAGTTGTGACTACATTCCAACGACCTGCACGAACAGTGATGGCTGTGCCGTCGAGGGTGTCAACGTAGCGAGCGAGTGTGGTGGCCATGCCGATGGTGGAAACCATCACCAGTGCCAACAGGACGATTGCGATGCGGATAGTTTTGTTGCGTTTCATGGTATATTCTCCTTTTTTAATATGGTACGTGTTTATGGTTTATATAATCAATCTTGCGATTGTTGTTGCTGGGGTTCGGTTTCGGTTTCGGCCGCAATCTCGGGGGCAGGGGATTGCTCTTGCTGCGCAACCAGCGCACGCAGGCGTTCCAGTTCCTCTTTTTCGGCCTCAATTTCCGGTGCCATTTTCTTTTTGTGCAGATAACGGCGCAGCAGGTCATACAACACAAACAGCGCAATGGGCACCGCCACGAAAATCAGCATGCCAATGGGCCGGCTGAGGAATGCTGCGAGGGCTCCCACGCCCGCCAAACGTGTGCCATTATAAACGCCAACCACCTGATCAGCCGTCACAGGATGGCGATCTGGCGTGCCCGTGTAATCGCCCTGCGTGATGAATCGCAGCCCCTCTTCGTCGTTGATGATGCCCACAATGCGGTGGGTAATCAGCAGGTTTTCATCGTTAAGGAAAGCGATAATGTTGTCGCGTTGCAGGGTGCCGGGGTCGGTCGTGCGCACAAAAATCAGGTCATTCACATGAATTTCCGGGTACATCGAACCGCTGTCTACAATCAACGGTGCCACGCCAAACAGGGTTGGCACTTCATCGGGATTCGTTGCCCCGCGGACGATGATGATCAGGTTAGCAATCATGATGGGCAACAGCACGGCGATGAGCGCAATGCCCACACAGTTGCCAATGATGTGCAACACGCGCCGGGTGTTGTTTTGCTGTGTTTGTGTTTCCATGCGTAGCCTCTCAATGGTAAATTAAGGTCCATGCCCAATGACAGTAACTGGACCAGATAAACCTGCACCTGCTGGCTGCCAGTTGCCATTTGCTTGACGCCGTTGAACAGCACCACCACCATTTGTCACGCGCAACGCGGTGAAGTTTTCGCCAGTTAGGTTGGTTGACCATGGATGGCGCACGGCACCCCAAATGATGATATCGCCGTTAGGTTCGCGCTCAAGGGAAGTAACATTGGTGATGTAATATCGTTGCCAAGTGCCCCCAGGAAAATACAAGTGAACATACAAAGGCAAATCAACTACGTGATTACCGGCCACCCAAGGGGTGATGGGGTTAATCAAACTCCACAACGTTGGTCCCCATGCGCCAGTGACAGCTTGGTCCACTTGCGCTGGCGCAGCATTAAACCATGTGTTAAACGTATTGGCATGGCTCCATTGTGCGGGATCTTGGGGACCCAAGTACATCATAACCGCAAAGCCTTGCCAGCCAGGGTTGCTAGCTGCTGCGTATAGGTTCGTGTTTCTCAATGGTATAACGCCGCTGACGCTATCACCGACCATTCCAGTTCCACCATAACGTGTAGTATCAGTCGCACCGCCTAGTGCGACAAACGGGGCGAAATAGGAGCTGTTCATCATTTCGGGCGTTAACTCGCGCACGTCGTGGCGAACAAACGAAGACCCGCCGCCGCCGCCGCCGTTCCAAGCACCACTACCAGTGTGTTGAAAACCGCCGCCGCCGCCAAACCAACCGCCGCCGCCGCCGCCGCCCCATGCAACTGCAGTGCCGTTGCCGCCCAAGAGTGCCGCGCCTACGCCAGCGGCAGGGTTTGCGGTTTGACCGTGCTGACCGCCAGCGTTGTGGCTGCCGCCGCCGCCGCCGCCATCGCTACCAGTGTTACCAGGGCGCGCGGTGGTTTTTGTCACATTAGCCGGGTTGCCGCCTTGAAAACCAGCACTAACAACGCTACCGTTAGCTAGCACTGTCGTGCCTGTACGCTCTACTGCACCGTTGAGGATTGGATTATTTGCAGCACCTGTGGCGCCTGCATTGCCACCGCGATTGTTTGGTTGGCTACCCGGTGCATCCGCTTGACCGACTTGGTTTAGCCCGCCGCCGCCGCCGCCGCCGCCTGCAATGGCAATGGCGTTTGCATGGCTGGGGGTGCTGCCAGTGGAAAGAATAGTTGCACCACCACCGTCGCCACCGCTTGATGCGCCAAGGCCACCGCCATGAGCAGAGCGGACAGTCTGTGTGGCACCTGAACGAAGCCCTGCAGCTGCAACATGCACATAAACCCTAGTGTCAGCTGCCAGCCAAACATAGCCCATCACCATTCCGCCCGAACCGCCATAGGAACCGCGACCGTTGTTGGCACTACGGTTGCCAATGCCACCGTCACCGCCGCGAATCAAAAAGGCATACCAGCCTTCGCGGTGGATGTCGATAAAACGCGTGCGTGTGTCATTACGTGTTAAGCCGGGCACGCCAGAGCCATTGTGAAACAAGTGCGTGGTGGCATGCACAACATCAAAGCCGCCGGTTGCCATAACAGTTGGTTCCAAGGGCAAAAGTTGTGTGCCCGCGGTGCTAAGACTGAAACGAAAATGATAAGGACCAAAACGTGCTGCGGCAGGCACAAGCAATGCTGTTAACATGAGCAAAACTAACGCCGCGCGCAATAAACGATTAACTTTCATGCGAATGCCATCCTTTCAACGCAATGCCTAGGCAACATAATCCACTTGCACGGCGATAATATTATAGGTAATACGGAATGCACCGTTGAGCCAGCCCTGGGCATTACCAAATGCACCGTCCCAGTATTGATTCGCTAAACCAAGAAGGTCGCTGTTGGCGTGGCGATAAGTGTGCACTTGCAGGTCCCAATAGAACCGCACTGTGTCACCAGGTGCGACATAAACGCCATCCGCATGGTGGTTTGCGCCGCCGTAGTTGCCTTGCGCGGCCGTTCGCACGGGAAAAGACCGTACGTTAACAATGCGTGGTTCAAGATGATCTGATGGTGAGTTAGGAGTCCAAGCTCGATGTATCGGCTGGTGAGGTATTTGACCACGCGTGCCCGGGGCTGTCGTCACTGTTGTTGCGTTATCGTGCAAAACGTGGAAAAATTCCGGTCGCATGCGCACAGAAACTTGGCTTGTGTTGGTTACATCAATGCGAAAGTGTTGTCCGCTGTATGGTTCAAAGTCAACATGCATGGTGTAATGGTTAGTTGCAGTGCCGAGGTGGCTGCGTGTGCGCCGATGGAAATATACCATGCGGTTTGTGCCGAAGTTCGTCGGTGTGCTTCGCACTTCAAACGCTGCCACATTCGCTTGGCGCGTGTGTGATGCTTGCGTGGTGTAGCGCGCCATGGTGGTTTGCAAAAAAGCAAAGCTCGGCACTGTTAACACAAACAACAGCACCGCAATACGTAACAATTTGTTCGTCTTCATTGCAACCCCTTCTTCAACACTCTTCAACAAGAGCTCCTCTACCAGTATGATAACACATCCTGTTCACAATGTCAAGCCTTTTTACAAAAAACTTTTTCTGGAAATTATGTTTTTTTGTGCGATTTTTTCTGTTTGACAAGTTGTGCGTTTCGTGTTACAATAATAAAGGAAGTTATTTTCGTGGAGGTTAGCATGAAAAAGATGTTATGCACGCTGCTGGCGATTGTGTTGCTGGCGTGCGTATTGCCCATGAGCGTTTCAGCTAATGAATACGATGATGCTGCGTTGCAGGCGCATGGCGAGGCATTGCTGCACGAAACACTTGAAGTGCTGCGCAACGAGTGGACGATGCACTATGGTTTTCGTGGCGATGTGCTTTCATTCAATGGGGAGTGGCTTGCGCACACTTGGGGCACGCAACGTGCAGTTTTTTTATATAGTCGTGAATCACGCTACACATTCAACCGCAACTACAGATTGCGCTTTGCGTTTTTGGGGTCGCATTGGCTTTTTCGATTATTGGACTTGAATCTTGATGAACTCGAACTAGAAGTAACAGGCAATACTACTGTGCGTTTCGAGGGGTATCGTGGGGAATACGAACTTGGTGAGTGGGTGCGCGAATTTCGCTTTTTTTACTGTCCAGATGGAAACCTTATACGTCTTGAGGGCAGAACGGTTCACACGCGTGGAACTGCCGTGGATAGCTTTCACATCAATTCATTTGAGCCAGTCGCGCAGCGAAATTTTTTCAACACACGCCTCACTATTCGCCTGCCAGGCACATGGTACAACACCATCATGTTTTTGATGATGCCCTTTAACATTGTTTTCGTTATGTTTTGGAATATCGTTGACGCAATTAGAAGATAGAGGTAAATAACATGCAACACGCAAACAAATCCATGGAAACGATCGTCAATCTCTGCAAAGGCCGCGGGTTTATCTACGCCGGCAGCGAAATTTATGGTGGCTTGGCCAACAGCTGGGACTATGGCCCGCTGGGTTCGCAGCTGAAGAAAAACATTAAAGATGCATGGTGGAAGAAGTTCGTGCAGGAGTCGCCCTACAATGTGGGGGTGGACTGTGCGATTCTCATGAACAGCGATGTGTGGAAAGCCAGTGGTCACGTGGTGAACTTCAATGATCCGCTTATCGACTGCAAAAGTTGCAAAATGCGCACCCGTGCTGATCATCTGATTGATGCTTATAATGAAAAGCACGATATCGACATGAACGCCGACGGCTTAGCCAATGATGTGCTAACGGCATACATCCGCGAAAAGGGTATCACTTGCCCCGGCTGCGGCAAGCAAGATTTCACGGACATTCGCAAGTTTAACATGATGTTCAAAACCCGCATGGGCGTGACGGACGATAACTCCAGTGAGATTTATCTGCGGCCCGAAACCGCACAGGGCATTTTCGTTAACTTTAAGAGTGTGCTGCGCACCACGCGCCGCAAACTGCCATTTGGCATTGCGCAGGTGGGCAAGAGTTTTCGCAACGAAATCACGCCCGGCAACTTCATCTTCCGCACGCGCGAGTTTGAACAAATGGAGCTGGAATTTTTTTGCAAGCCCGGCACAGAGCTTGAATGGTTTGACTATTGGCGCAGCTTTTGCCGCGATTGGCTGCTGAGCCTCGGCATCAAAGAAGAAAATTTGCGCCTGCGTGACCACGAGCCAGAAAAACTGTCGCATTATTCAAACGCAACAACTGATATTGAGTATTTGTTCCCCTTTGGCTGGGGCGAGCTTTGGGGCGTGGCAAGCCGCACCGATTTTGATCTGAAGGCGCACCAAACCGCCAGCGGACAAGACATGACTTACTATGACCAAGAGGCCAACGCGCACTATCATCCTTACTGTGTGGAGCCTTCGCTGGGGCTTGACCGTACATTCTTGGTTGCGCTGTGCGATGCCTACGATGAAGAAGTGGTGGATGCCGAGAAGAACGATGTTCGCGTGGTGCTGCGCTTGCATCCGGCCATTGCCCCGGTGAAAGCCGCTGTGCTGCCGTTGAGCAAAAAACTCGCCGAACCTGCGCAGGAAGTTTACGCGCAGCTTGCAAAACAATTTGCGTGTGAATACGACGACACCGGTTCCATCGGCAAGCGTTATCGCAGGCAAGATGAAATTGGCACGCCATTTTGCGTTACGGTGGACTTCGACACCGCCGAAGACGGCTGCGTCACCGTGCGCGAGCGCGATAGCATGAACCAAGTGCGCTTGCCCATTGGCGAACTTGCACAATACATTGCAGCAAAAATTGATTTTTAGTGGGCAACACGCAGAAACAAAAAAAAGCTATTGACAAGCTTAACGGCACGTGGTATAATAGCTATGTTGCTTGCGGCGAAAGCTTGCAAGCCGAGTTGGTGCTTATGACAGCGAGGTCCCACCCGTTCCCATACCGAACACGGTAGTTAAGCTCGCTCGTGCTGACGATACTTGGCTGGAGACGGCCCGGGAAAATAAGTCGGTGCCAACACCACGCCGTTATCGTAAGATAGCGGCGTTTGATATTTCAGGGGGTAATTATGCTTCACGAAGAATGCGGCGTATTTGGTGTGTTCAGCAACGCGAATGATTTAGATGTGGCGGCGGCTACCTACCACGGCCTGTTTGCGCTGCAACATCGCGGGCAGGAAAGTTGCGGCATTTACGTTAACGATCGCGGCGTGCAAACCGGCCACAAAGCCAAAGGCCTGGTGAATGATGTGTTCACCGAAGCTGCGCTGAATGGCTTGGGGCAGGGACGCATGGCCATCGGTCACGTGCGCTATGGCAGCGCGCAAAGCAACCGCGCGCGCAACGCACAGCCCATGCATGTGAACCACAGCAACGGCTCACTGGTGCTGGCGCACAACGGCAGCATCACCAATGCGGGGCAGCTGCGTCGAGCTTATGAATACGAGGGCTGCATTTTTCACACCACCAGCGAAGCTGAGGTGATTGCCTACACCATCACGCGCGAACGACTGATGGTGGATTCTATCGAAGAAGCCGTGCAAGAGGCCTACAATCATCTGGAAGGCGCGTTTTCCATGGTGATGATGAGCGCGCAAAAACTCATCGCCTGCCGTGACAAACACGGCTTTCGTCCGCTGTGCATTGGCAAGCTTGGCGACAGTTTTTTCGTCGCCAGCGAAACCTGCGCGCTGGATGCCGTGGGTGCGAAGTTCCTGCGTGATGTGCTGCCCGGCGAAATTGTGGTGATTGACCAAGAGGGCATGCGCTCGTTGAAAACCTACGTGGACCCTGCGTACCCCAAGTGCATGTGCGCGTTTGAGTATATCTACTTTGCCCGGCCGGATTCGGTCATCGACAAAAACTCGGTGCACATTTCACGCGAAAATGCGGGTAAAATTCTCGCGAAAACATACCCAGTGAAAGCTGATGTGGTCATCGGCGTGCCGGATAGCGGCTTGCAGGCTGCCATTGGTTATAGCAAAGAAAGCGGCATTCCCTATGCCATTGGCTTCAATAAAAACCGCTATATAGCGCGTACGTTCATTCAGCCCGCGCAGGGGCAGCGCCGCAGCAGTGTGCACATCAAGCTAAACCCTGTGCCTGCGGTGGTCAAGGGCAAACGCGTGATTATTGTAGATGATTCTATCGTGCGCGGCACGACCACCACGCCGATTGTGCAGTTGCTACGCGAAGCCGGTGCCAAGCAGGTGCATGTGATGGTGGCCTCGCCGCCCTATAAATTCCCGTGTTATTACGGCACGGATGTGAAGAACCCTGAAGATCTTATCGCCAACAAGTATGATTCATTTGAGGGCATTGCCAAGGCCATCGGTGCAGACAGCGTGGGCTTTTTCCCCGTTGATCAACTGCCCAAGCTGGTGCGGCCAGGGCAGGGGCTGTGCACCGCCTGCTTTGACGGGAATTACCCCGTGGAGCCCAAGGGTGCGCCGCTGACGAAGTATGACAGGAAGTTGCCATGAGATATGGGAACGGCACGGCGCAGCGAAGCTACGCCCTACAGGAAATTTGCGCCAAAGGCGCGGCCCGTACGTTGTCGGCCTTTGGCCGCGTCCCTATAGGGCGTGCCTTTGGCGCGCCGTTCCTCTTTTCCAAAAACTATAATAATTCTCCCCCTTGCGTTTTGCGCCAGTTTTTCGACAACCATTAACTAAAAAACATCGCGAAGCGGTCAAAGTTTTTTGTGCTACTTTTTTTCAAAAAAGTAGCGAGAAAGGAAGAAACCATGCACAACAACAGCGCAAGCGAAGCCTACAAAGCCGCAGGGGTAGACATCACCGCGGGCTACGAGGCCGTAAAATTAATGCAAAAGCACATTGCCCGCACCACCATTCCCGGTGTGGTGAGCGGCATTGGCGGGTTTGGCGGGCTGTTTGAGCTTGACCTTTCCGCTACCCCCAACCCTGTGCTCGTGAGCGGCACAGACGGCGTGGGCACAAAAATCGTGCTGGCATTTTTGATGAACAAACACGACACCATCGGCATTGATTGCGTGGCCATGTGCGCCAACGATGTGATTTGCTGCGGGGGCAAACCGCTGTTTTTCCTCGATTACATTGGCATGGGCAAGAATATCCCCGAGCGCGTGGCCAGCATTGTGAATGGCGTGGCCGAGGGCTGCGTGCAAGCGGGTTGCGCCCTCGTGGGTGGCGAGTGTGCCGAAATGCCGGGCGTATATCACGAAGACGAGTACGATCTGGTTGGCTATTGCACAGGCGTGGTAGATAAGTCGAGAATTCTTGATCCCGGCAGCATTGCAGCAGGCGATGTGATTATCGCGTTGCCCAGCAGTGGCGTGCACAGCAATGGTTTTTCGCTGGTGCGCAAAGTCTTTAACATTGATGCAAAAGCGTTAGCAACACACTATGACGAGCTGGGCGGCACACTGGGCGAAACCCTGCTGACCCCCACGAAGATTTACGTGAAACCCATTCTTGCGCTGCTGGAGCAAGTGCAGGTGAAGGGAATTTCACACATCACCGGCGGCGGGTTTTATGAAAACATCCCGCGTGCGTTGCCAGATGGCTTGAGTGCGAAAATTGACCAAGCTAGCTTGCAGATTCCCGCGATTTTTGATTTGATTGCCCGCACCGGCGGCGTGAGCGAGCGCGACATGTTCAACACCTTTAACATGGGTGTGGGCATGTGCGTGGTGGTTGCGCCCGAGCTGGCCGACCAAGCTGTTGCAACATTGCGCGCCAATGGAGAAAATGCGTATATCATGGGTGAGGTTGTTGCGGGTGATGATGGGGTGATTTTTGCTTGACAAGTCGCCTGTTTTCGGGTATACTACGACTAGGAGGTGTTTTTGATGAATAAACAGCAATTTCTACAGCACGTGCATGACACCATCGAAGAGTCTGAAGTGCAAATTGAGCAGGGGATGACGAGCGACGCGCAAGACGCATTGCGTAACTGGAGGGAAAAGCGAAATGCAGGTGCGCCGAGTAATACTCGCCGCCTATAATGAATAGAGGTAGGGCGCGAATGATATTCGCGCTCACTTGCTTAAAGGAGTGTTCTATGAATGTCCGTTTTGCCCAATCACATGCCACCTGCGGTGGGGCTCCCACGCTTCGCTATGCAACGCCACAGGATTTAGTGAATTTATTGCAATTGTACACGCATTTGCATGATAACCCCATGCCAGATGAACTGCCCGAAGCGTTGTGGCAGCAAATCATGGCTGACCCGAACCATCACATCATTGTGGCGGAGCAGGACGGCCAGCTTGTGTCGTCATGCGTGCTGGTTGTTGTGCCTAATCTCACGCGCGGGCAGCGACCCTATGCTTGGGTGGAGAACGTGGTGACGCACGCGGATTATCGCAAGCGCGGGCTGGGCAGTGCCGTGCTTGCCCATGCCAAAGACATCGCCATGCAGCGCGGGTGCTATAAAATTGCGCTGATGACTGGCACAAAAAGCGACGCCACCCTGCGGTTTTACGAAAGCGCGGGGTATAATTGTACGGATAAGACGGGGTACATTCAATGGCTGTGAGATTCGTGCAAACTGTAAGAGAGTAAAGTTAGAGGTGACGACGATGCGTAAACGGCGTTTTAATATATATCATGCAATAACCATATTACTTTTTTTGTTTATGCTTGCACTTGAACATCTTGTAGATTTCATTGCAGACTCAGGTGTTACGCTTTACCACACGAGTTATAGCATCTTCTGGACTATTCTCATATTATCTGTCTTTTTATTTAGCCTTAGCCGAAATATAGGGAAGCCTACAAAGTGGATGATTGCCTTGTGGACGATTTGTAGTGCAGTTGCAATTTTTGTGACAACTACAGCTTTTATGGACTTTGGGCCAGGATTTATCAGATTTCTCAGACCTCTTCAATATTGGTGGCTTAATTTTGTTGGGTTGGCTATGCTGGTGCTGTATTTTACAGACTCTATGAAAAAGCCAATAGAAGAGCTGTCCCCATCAATGAGATTCGCCCATGTGAACATCATCGCAAAAGATAGCGCAACGCTGATTGCTTTTTACAAGGCAGTGTTTGCTTGCCAAAGCATTGGTGAAACGCGTGACTTGCGCGGCGCATGGCTGGATGGAATGACAGGCGTTGCCAACGCGCACATCGTTGGTGAGCACCTGCGCTTGCCTGGTGGTAGTGCAGATGGACCCACGCTGGAGATTTTTTCATATGACAGCATGGAGCCGGGCAGTCAGCGCATCAACCAATGCGGCATCGCGCATTTGGCCTTTGAGGTGGATGACGTTGAACGCACGTTGAGCGAAATTCTTGCGGCGGGCGGCGGCCAGCTTGGCGAAGTGGTGAAAACCGAGTACGCAGACGGCAGGAAGGCTGTTTTTGTATATGCAACCGACCCCGAAGGCAATATTATTGAGCTGCAAAGCTGGACATAGGAGGAAATAAAGTGATGAAAAAACGTGTGGCAGTCTTCGTCAGCGGCGGTGGAACAAACCTGCAAGTGCTGCTGGATGCCCAAGCCAATGGCAGCCTGCAAAGTGGCGAAATCGCGCTGGTGATTGCCAGCAAACCGGGCGTGTTTGCGCTTGAGCGTGCCGCAAAAGCAGGTGTGCCCAACTACGCCATTTCGCGCAAAGAACTGGGGCTGGCTGACTTTGAAACGCAGTGCATCGCATTGCTAGAAGAGCACGCCATCGACTTTATTGTGCTGGCGGGCTTTTTGACAATACTCAGCGAGGCGTTTATCGCTCGCTACCCCAACAAGATAATTAACGTGCATCCGGCGCTCATTCCAGCATTTTGCGGGCACACATTTTATGGCCTGCGTGTGCATGAAGCCGCCCTTGAGCGTGGCGTGAAGCTCACTGGCGCAACCGTGCATTTCGTGAATGAAGTGTGCGATGGCGGGCCGATTATCGCACAAAAGGCGGTTGAGGTGCTGCCTGACGACACGCCAGAAATCCTGCAGTGCCGTGTGATGGAACAAGCTGAATGGGTGCTGCTGCCCCAGGCTCTAGAGCAAGTATGCGCCAAATAGTTACAACATTGTAACTTTACACCTGCGGTGAGCTTGGTCGCTTCGCTGTGTGCTAATCAAGTTGCATCAAGATGCAATGCTCTGAACTTATCATAACATGATTCAAGGAGGGATATTTTGCCATGAAAAAACGCATGCTTATTATTATCGCCGCAGCACTGGGTGTTGCGCTGCTTGCCATGACGCTGCTGCTGGTTGTGCCGCTGCTGGCTCGCACGTCTGCCGAAAATGACCACGAAACCACAACGGAATACACCACCACAGAGGAAGACACAACCGCTGTGCCAGTAGATTCCGACCAACTGGTGTGGCGAGTTGCGCCAACGTTGGAGGTTGAAGGGATAATTCATTGCAGCTGCGACATGTTTGTTGTGGATGATAACACTTGGCGTAATACCGTTGATCCAATCACAGGGGCAATCATAAGCAATAGCCACGGCGGACACGGTGGCGGCGGTGGCATGTGGGTGTTTGATCCGATTGAAGAAATGCTGGGCAATTCATTCTTTGGCGAGGGTTATGACTTTGGTCATGGCATGCACCCCATCGATAATTTTGCGGCCAGCCTTCAAGCGGCCCTGTATGACTATTTCAGCAGGAACGAGTGGTCTGACAGCAGTGCGCGTGCGCATGACTGGACACTGCATGCTGTTGAGACTTCAAACCGCCGCATGGTTGTGCAACTCGTTGATTCAACGTTGCGTGACGATAGGGAATGGGACGATGGCGGCTGGAGTTTGCGCCCTGAAGCACGACAAGAACGTTTCGTCATCATCGAAAACCGCCGCCCCATCAGCCCATGGTTTGATGCCATCACAGGCAGTGCTGGCGGGGAGTTGTTCGCCGCAGCAAACGGCGACGCTTGGCAGTTCATCAATCACCGTGGTGTGCCGCTGTTTCCCGCGCAGTTTGAGCACATTGTGCTCATCGACAGCGAAACCGCTTTCGTGCGCCACAATGGTCGCTATGGCATTTTAGATATTCTTGCAACTGCTCAACATGTTTAAGTTGCAATATTAAAAATATTTACACAGAATTCACTAAAAACCCTTGACCTAACAGTCTTTTTGTTGTATACTATAGGTGAACCAAAAATTTTGCATCAAAAAGGAGATACTTATGGTAGGACTTGGCAAATGGAAATTCTTTGTGGACACTATGTTTTATCGCGGCGACGCTGTGTTGAGCGTAGGCGAGAAAAATGGCAAATACGACATTGATATTTCGCTCACAGGCGTTGAAGTGCCCGATTTTTCGATTAGTGACATGAGTGCAGACGGCAATACGGTGACCGGTAACGTGCAAACCAGCATGCTTAAAGGCAAAGACATCCCCTTCAGCTGCACGTTTGATGGCGACACCGCCAACGGCTTCCTCAAAGTGCCGTTCATGGGCAAAGTTGCGTTGAAAGACGGCAAGAAAATCGGCTAAGCACTGAATTTAACATTAAATTTATGGGCGGATAATATCCGCTCATTATTTTATATGCATAAAAAACCACCCTCGACCATTGGTCGGGGGCAGTTTGGTTGCGGAAAAATCTTTTGGCCATGCCGAAAAATTTTATCCATTCTCCTTCTGCGCTTCAAAGCACGCGCTGCAGAATACAGGGCGGCCATCTTCGCGCGGGCGGAACGGCAGGCGGGCGATGCCGCCACATTCTGCGCATTGGGCTTCGAACATTTCGCGCTCGCCGCGGTTGCCGCGTTTGCGATTGTCACGGCAGTCTTTGCAACGGCCGGGCTCGTTTTCAAAGCCTTTTTCCGCATAGAATTCCTGTTCACCTTGGGTGAAGATGAATTCGTTGTTGCAGTCCCTACAGATGAGAGTTTTGTCTTCGTACATGTGCCAATCTACCTCGCTTAGAAAAATAATTTTGCTCCTTGGCGGAATCGCACCGCCTTATGGCTACCAGGAGCGAATGAAAGGGCAGGGGGAGGGAAACTAAGGCAAGTGACGCAATAACTTGCGACGTGCGCGTTGCAGGGCGTTGTCCATTGCCTTGGCTGTGATGCCGAGTGTTTGTGCCGCGCTGTGGTAGTCTAGGCCGTCGATGTGCGCTTGCAGGGCATTGCGCTCAAGGGCGGTTAACTGCTGTGCCATCACTTGCTGCAAACGGCGGGCATCTTCCATGGCGGCGTAAAGGTCTTGCGGATCCATGGCAGATAAGCCTTGCGGCAATACGTTTTCCAGCAGTTCTTCCAGTTGCGGCGTGGCCGCGTGTTTGCGCAAGGCATCGTTTAGTCGATTACTCACACACACGCTCACGAAAGTGCGCAGGCTAGCACCCCGGCCTGTTTGATAGGTGGTGATTGCGCTGAGGAATGCCATGTTGGCTTCTTGCAGCAGGTCGTCGCGTGCCACTGCACCGCCAACACGTTGCCAAGCAGATTCCACGCGTGCGTGCAAAACGGGCGACATACGTTGCAGCAGCAGTTCAAACACCGCCGTGCTTTGTTCACCGCGCACGAACATTTCCGCAAGGGTTTCGTCGCGGCAATCACGCAATTCCATGTCTCTCACCGTTTCCAACGAAGCTAACAATGTATATCGTACCACATTTTGGCGAGTTTGTCAAGCTTTATTTTTCGTCATTTTGCACAAACATAAAAAATAAGCAAAAATTCATTTTTATTCAATCAAAAAATCCGAAAAAAACTTGAATAAATGTCTTGACAAGTGCCAACAAATGCTGTATAATAGAAATGTTGCTATGGTGGATATAGCTCAGGTGGTTAGAGTGCCAGGTTGTGGCCCTGGAGGTCGGCGGTTCGAGTCCGCTTATCCACCCCACTTTATGTTTGGGCAACACAGCGGCACGCTTGTCGCGTTTGTTTTCTACTGGGGTGTCGCCAAGCGGTAAGGCACCAGACTTTGACTCTGGCATTCGTAGGTTCAAATCCTGCCACCCCAGCCAGCGGCGAGTCGCCGCTCACAAATCGCGCATTCACTTTCGTGGATGCGTGATTTTTTATTCCCGCGAGAGGGTTGCATTTTTTGCCCAAACATGGTATAATAGACAGAGAACACTGCGGCTTGATGTGACGTGATTAACGCATAGCGAAGCGACAGAGCTCACCGCAGGTGTGGTATAATAGACACAGAACACTGCGGCTTGATGTGACGTGATTAACGCACAGCGAAGCGACAGAGCTCACCGCAGGTGTGGGGTATACTAGAGGAAAAGCAGGAGGGCCAAAACCATGAGCTTTTCGCGCAGCCTGAAAGCACGGGCAAGCAGCGTGTGGGAGGACGGCTATAACCACCCGTTTGTGCAGCAATTGGGGCAGGGGACACTCAACCCCGAATCGTTCAAGTTTTATCTGGTGCAGGATTATCTGTATCTGTTGCAATACGCCAAAGTGTTTGCCGCAGCGGTGTTGAAATCCGACAGCGAGCAGCTCATGGCCGGGTTTTCACGCAGTCAGGATTACATACTCAACGGCGAGATGGAGCTGCATCGTGCGTATATGCGGCAGTTTGGTATATCGGAAGAAGAGGCTGCAAGCGCCAAAGCTTCGCTATATAACCGCTGTTACACCGCCAACATGCTGCATTATGGGCTCACTGGCGGGTTGGCTGATGTGCTTGCTGCGGTGTTTCCTTGTGCGTGGACTTACGCGGACTACGGCACGCGCTTGAAAACGGATTTCGCCCAGCACTATGAAAACAACCCTTACAAAAGTTGGATTGATATGTATGCCAGTGAGGAATTTTCGCAGTCGTTCGCGTGGTTTTACGATGCTCTTGATGGCCTAGTGGAGCACATGTCGCCGACACAGTGCGAGAAAATCGCAGAGATTTTCGTGTCGTCGGTGGAGTTTGAGTATCTGTTCTGGGACATGGCGTATAAGCGGCAGATGTCGTATTAGGTAATGCTCATGCATGCATTGCATCTTGCAGGAATGTGCGAGATGGCCTCATGCAGTTGGGCCAGATAATCGCCCGCGATATACGCAAGCGTTTGAATGTCACCGGCATCCGCATCACCAAAGGAGATGCATTTCAGGGCGACTTCAATTTTCTCGTGAATGAGGTTCATTGCATCGATGGTTGCGAGGTCATGAGCCATGGTGCGTCCTCCATTACTGCTTGGCGTTATTGATGTGCTTTTTCGTTAAACCCCTCTGTCGCTACGCGACATCTCCCCTAAGCCCACCCTACAAATGCAAGCATTTGCGGGGACCCCGGAGGGGAGACTCTGGCGAAACTCAGACTTTCAGGTGTTGCCAAGGGCTCCCCTGTAGGGGAGCTGGCACGCCGTAAGGCGTGACTGAGGGGTTCAATATCAATACAAAACAAAAGTCTAAACAACCGATTGTTATCCTAGTAGATGTAGATATAGTATAGCACACTGATATCAGTGTGTCAAGACGGAAAGATGCACAGACTTACAAAGAACTGATATCAGTGGGTTTGTGCAAATCAACTAAAAGGAGTTGTTGACATGTCACCCGTATCAGAAGCGCATAAAAAATACACATCTGAGTATGTGAAAGCGAATTACGCAAGTTTTAATTTGCGATTCAAAATGGGAAAAAAAGAACAAGCCCAGGCGCATGCAGCCACGCGCGGCGAAAGTATGAACGCATTCATTAACCGTGCCATTGATGAAGCCATGCAGCGCGATCAAAATGAGGAAAAATAAGAGGACCTCGCAGAGCGAGGATTTGGCTGTTGCCCGCGTCAGCATGTAGGGGCGGCAATTTTGCCGCCCGAGAAATTTGATGGCGTGTTCGTCAGGCGCGGGCGACCTGTGGTCGCCTGAAATCTTCTCTTGTCGTATTTTTTGCTTCGGGCACAAAATGGCTCCGAAATCCCAATGGTGCCATGTTTTTTATAACCCGGGCGGCAAAATTGCCGCCCCTACAGGTTGTGGTTATCTTCAAGTTTGGCGAATATGCCTATTTGAAGACACGCACTAGGGGCGAACAGCGCAGTGAATTTACGGAGGCATCCCATGCAAATCTACACCTTCCAACAAGGTTTTAACTACAGCCAAGACGGTCCCGGCAACCGCCTAGTGCTGCACCTGCAAGGTTGCAATATGCGCTGCCCATGGTGCAGCAACCCTGAAGGTATATCTGTAGGGGCGGATGCAAAATCCGCCCGAGAAACTCGAGAACTAACCGAACACGCCCTGCGCTGCAAACCCATGTTTTTCGACGGCGGCGGGGTCACGCTCACCGGCGGCGAACCCACCGTGCAGTTTGATGCCGTAGCGCATTTACTGCGTGAACTGCAAGCCGCAGGCATTCACACCTGCATCGAAACCAACGGCACGCATCCCAAGCTGCCCGAGCTTTACCCGCACGTCGACCATTTAATCATCGACTTCAAGCATCCGCACGATGACGCACACAAGCGGCTCACCGGACAAAGCAACGCGCAGGTTAAGGCGAACATCGAAGCTGCGCAAGGCCGACAACTGCACGTGCGTTTCATTCTGCTGCACGGGCACAACACGCACCTGCTTGATGATTACATCGGCTATTTCACGCAGCTTGATACATCGCAAATGACCTTCGAACTGTTGCCCTATCACGAACTTGGCCGCGGTAAATGGGACAAGTACGCCTTCGAGCCCGCCTTTGTGCCCGATGACACGTTGCAGGCGTTTAAACAAGCACTCAAACATGCCAATCTTAAGGAGATTACCACATGACCAACGAGCACATCACCCAAATGGCCAATGATTTATTCCACGAAGAACGCGCGCGCACGCGGCTGGATGGTTGGTTTTTCATCAAGCAGCTGCAACGCCGCTGCCATGAGGAATTCGCTCACCTGCCACCGCAGCAACGTGCTGCTGAAACCCTCAAGGTGGTTGCACGTGAGTTGCCGCTTTCCATCAGCAAAAACGCCATGTTTGCAGGCACCCAACGCGATGCCTTCGCGCGCAGCTATGCGCTCATTAATCCCGCGTTTGAGGTGGAAAGCTTCGCGGGCTATTGCGATCCCACTGCCGTGTTTGGCGACATCACGCCGGGTGAGGGGATTACCCAAGAAGAGATCGACGATGCTCGCCGCTATGAAAAACAGGGTGCCTATGCCAAAGCCTTGGGCGAAGTCTACGCCGATGTAGAGAACCTCACGGGTGAAGTCGTGTTTTTTGTGGAGCAAGTCACCGGGCATTTGATCCCCGATTTTCGGCCCATGCTTGAGCATGGCGTAGTCGCTTTTGCGGAAAAAGTGCAAAATCCCGCGCTGAAAGCTGCCCTGGAAGCCGCTACCATTTTGGCGGGCCGCTATGCGGAAATCGCCCGCAAACAAGGGCAGGGCAAGCTGGCACAAGTCTTAGAACGCGTGCCGCGCCATGGCGCACGCACCCTGCGTGAGGCCCTGCAGAGCTACATGCTGCTGTGGCAGGTGATGTGCTTGGAGCAAGCCCCAAATCCCTTTGCGTTTTCCGTGGGCAATGCCGACCGCATTTTCGAGCCCTATCGCGCGGCAGAAAACCTTGACCGTGAATCGGCCGCCGCGTTGTTCAAACATCTGCTGGTGTTTTACAACGTGGGTGACCGCAGCTGGGCGATTTCGCAAAACCTCATCATTGGCGGCAAAGATATTGACGGCAGCGACTTAACCAACACAGCCAGCTTTGCCCTGCTGGATGCCTACTATGACATGAACCTGCCGCAGCCGATTCTTTCCGTCAAGCTGCACCAAAACACGCCCGATGAACTATACCAATCCCTCGGCAGATTCTTCTTCACGCCCGGTGTGCTCACGCCGTCGCTGTTCAACGACGACGCAATGTTCCAAGTGCTTGCGCGTGCCGGTGTAGAAGAAGCAGACCTGCCGGATTACTCCATCGCAGGCTGCCAAGAGCCGCTGATTATGGGCCGCGACAATGCCAACACAACCAACAGCTGGCTGAACCTCGCCAAGATTCTCGAGCTGTGTTTGAACAACGGCAAGTCTTTGATTACAAGCAAACAAATCGCTGAGCCTGTAGGGGCGGATGCAAATCCGCCCGAAGCTCTCAGCAACATCCGCAAAACATTCTACGCCGCCGTGGAGAAGTACGCCGCCATCATGGCAAACGCAGCTAACGGTTGCTCACGTGCGCTGTCGCAGCTGCCGGTGCCGTTTCTCAGCGCCGCGATGCATTGTGATGAAATTGACATGCGTGACCCCAACAAACAGGGCACGAAATACAACGGCAGCGGCTGTCTCATTCACGGTTTAGCCGTTGTAGCCGATAGCTTTGTGGCCATTGATCAACTACTCGCTGAACGACCCGAAGATGCCGATAAACTCATCACTGCCCTGCAAAACGATTTCACAGGTTATGAAGACCTGCAAACATTCCTGCTGGCTGCACCCAAGTTTGGCAATCACATTGAAATTGCAGACAAAGAAGCCGCTGATGTGGCCTCACGCGTGGCAGACATCGTGGCTGCGCAGAAGAACTATCTGGGCAATGCCTTCAGGCCGGATTTCAGCACGCCCAGTACACATCTGCTGTATGGCTACTGGGTGGGGGCCACGCCCGATGGCCGCAAAGCGCGCACACAATTGAACTACGGCACCGACCCGCTGCACGGCGATGCGAATCAAGGCATGGGGTTGCGCACGCTGAGTAGTTTTACGCTGCCTTATGAAAAACTCACCGGCGGCTATGCCTCGCATTACGGCATTGATCCTAAGTATTTCGCCGACGCAAAAACCCACGAAGACAAAGGCCTTGCCTTTGCCAAACGCGTGGTTGCGCCGTTGTTCTTCAACGAAGCGAACGCAGAAAAAGTTTCGCCATTTTACTTATACGTGAACGTCACCACGCCCGAAACGCTGCGCAAAGTTTTGGCGAACCCCAAGAAGTATGCACCAAGCGGCGTGTATGTCATGCGCATTCACGGCACCTTTGTCAATTTCCTTGACCTTTCGCCCGCGATACAACAAGATATCATCGCGCGGCTGGATTTAGAGTCAACGCGACTATGATTCTGTTCTTTTTTTGCAAAAAAAGAACCAAAAAAACCTATGCCGCTTCGCGGGGGATTTTTATAGAAATGTGGTGTTGCCAAGGCCTCCCCCCTTGGGGGAGGAAAGCACGTCGTAGGCGTGCAGGTGGGGGTTGCTTGAAAAAAAAGAACCAAAAAACTTTAACCGCTTTGCGGTGGGGGTACATATGAAAGCACTAGGTTTAGACATCGGCACGACCACGATTTGCCTAACCGTGATTGACGCACACAGCGGCGCAACCATCGAAAGCACCACCGTGCCCAATGACACGAACATCGCAGGCGAGCCCTTTGAACGCTTGCAAGATCCCGCGAAAATTCTCGCCAAGGCGCAAGCTTTAGTCGATGCCGCTGCGGGAAAACATAGCAATATCGCAAGCTTGGGCGTGGCCGGGCAAATGCACGGCATATTGTATGTGGATGCACAGGGCAACGCCTGCAGCCCGCTCGCCACTTGGCAGGATCAACGCGGCCTACAAGTGCCTGCGCTTGGCGTGCCTACGGGTTATGGCTGCGCCACGCATTACTACAACTTGCAGCACAATGAAGTGCCTGCCGATGCCGTGGTATTTTGCACCATTCAGGACTACGTTGCCATGAAGCTGGCAGGCGCAAGCACACCCCTAGTTAACGTAACCAATGCCGCCAGCTTCGGCTTGTTTGACATTGCGGCAGGCGAGTTCACTGCGGATTGGCCACTGTTGCCATGCGTGACCGCTCAGGCTGAAAAGCTCGGCGAAACGCCGCAGGGTATTCCCGTGTTTTGCGCCATTGGTGACAACCAAGCCAGCTTGATTGGCTCTGTGCGTGAGCCCGAAAAAAGCATCTTAGTTAACGTGGGCACCGGCAGCCAAATCTCGTTTGCAACGAATGACATCACCGCACAAGGCATGGAAATTCGTCCCATGCCCAGCGGCGGAAATCTGGCGGTGGGTGCTGCGTTGTGCGGCGGGCGAGCCTATGCCACCCTCGAAACATTCTTCCGCCAAGTCTTAGTCATGGCAGGCATTGACGCAAAAGATGAATTATACTCCGCCATGAACGCCTTGGCCATGCAGCCGCTTGAGCAGCCGCTAGCGGTAGACACCCGCTTTGGCGGCACACGTGCGAACCCCGCGCTGCGCGGCGCAATCAGCGGCCTGGGATTGGAGAATTTCATGCCTGCGCATTTCACTTGCGGCGTGCTGCAAGGCATTGTGAATGAATTGCATGATATGTATCGCGCAGAAAACGCCGCAGGGCACAGTGTGTTGGTGGCTTCGGGCAATGCGGTGCGCAAAGGCGAGCCGCTGCGCCGCATGTTTGCGGAAACATTCGGCATGCCGCTACACATACCCGCCCACAACGAAGAAGCCGCCTATGGCGCGGCATTGTTTGGCTTAACGGGCGCAGGTGTTTTTGCGACCCTTGCCGACGCGCAGCAGCGCTTGATTAAGTATGTATAATTTTTATCGCAATTGGAATAGGACACAGCGAAGCGACTTAAAAGTTTTTTGTGCTACTTTTTTTCAAAAAAGTAGCAAGAAAGGATCCAATATGACTGACTTAAAAAAACTCGCCAGCGAACCGATTTTCTTCGAGCCCAATCGTGTGTTTCGCATCTACACCGGCGGCAAGCTGCTGGGCGATTTCCTTGGCAAACCCAGCATTGATGGCAACCTGCCCGAGGAGTGGATTGCCTCCAGCGTGGCCGCGCTGAACAAAGACGCAAAACCTACCGATGGCATTTCGGTCATCAAGGGCACGGGGGTGCTGCTGACTGATTTGCTTGCTGCCGAAAAAGAACTGGTGCTGGGTGCGCGTGACGAACTCGGCATGCTGATTAAGTACTTATGCAGTGCCATTCGCTTGCCTGTGCAAAGCCACCCCGACCGCGCGTTTTCACGGCAATACTTTAACTCTGGCTACGGCAAAACCGAAAGTTGGACGGTCCTTGATATCCGCCCCGGTGCGGGTGTGTACTTTGGCTTTAACCGCCAATTGACGAAAGCGCAGTTCGCCCAAGCTGTGGAGGATAGCCTGCACAACAAAGATGCCATGCCCGAGTTGCTGCAATTTGTGCCAGTGCAAAAAGGCGATGTATTCCTCGTGCCGGCTATGGTGGCGCATGCCATTGGTGCAGGTTGCTTGATTCTGGAAGTGCAAGAACCCACCGACTTCACCATTCAGCCGGAGGCTTGGTGTGCGGATTATCAGCTCAACGATTTCGAGAAATATCTCGGCCTAGAGCCCGATATCGCTCTCGATTGTTTTGACTTTTCGGCGCATGGTGAGCGCGCGCTGCAGCTGGGCAAAAAAACACCGCAACCTGTCATTACCACAGACTGCTGGCGCGTGGAAAGTCTGATTGGCCCTGCAGACACGGATTGTTTTGCGCAAAACCGTCATACAGTGACGAATGGCAGCTCGGGCGAGTTGACTGCGCCGTCGGTTATCGTGGTAACAGAAGGCACTGGCACGCTGCACATGGGCGAGCAAAGCTGGGTCATCGCGCAGGGCGATTACTTCATGCTGCCGCACAGCGTGGCGGGCAAATGCACCGTGCACAGCGATGCGATGATTGAGTTTGCAGAGTGCCTCCCGGGCAAATAATCAACTGCCGAAACTTACATAAAAATCACCCTCCCGTGTTTCTTTCGGGAGGGTTTTGTCATTTCACTTTATCGCTCGCGCGAGAACACTGCACTCACCACGCGCCCCAGCAGCGGCAGCATCACCTCTACGCGGCTCATGCGGCGCAGCGGCTCGGTTACGCTGTCGAGCAGGTTCCACCATGCAGGCGCGAACCGCCCCAGCAGCCCGTTGCTAACGATGACCGTCTGTGGATTTGCGGCAAGTCGCTGCAATTGCTCAATCGTTTGAGTGAATTCTTCAGGGCAAATTTCTGCGCTGGCATAAAAACTCTGCGCTTGCGCAACAGCGTTTCGCAACTGCGTGATGTAGCCTGCGTGGTGCCGTGTGGGATGCTGCAACACGCTTTGTGCTTGGCTTAGCGCGGCCTGCAGTTCTTCGTCGCAGAATAGCCAGAGATAAATCGTTTCGCCTGTGACAGTGATTCGTATGTGTGCCATTTCGCCCGGTGCGGCCCGCAGAGTAAGGATTTGCCAGAAAAATTGCTGCGTTTGTTCAACAATCGCTTGCCCCTGCAGCTCAACAATTTCCCAGTCGTTCGGAAACCCTTGCCAGCGTACTTCTGCCTGTTGCCAACTGCCGCTTTGAAGAGCCGCACGAGTAAAACCAACCGCGCCCACGGCAAGCGCCGCAAGCATCGCGATGGCTAATATTGCGCTAAAGCAGCGTTTCATGGCAAGGCTCCTTCCCAGTTTAGTCACAGTTTAGTATAGTATAGCACAAAATACAGGAAAAGTCAAGTGAAGGATTGGCAGTCTTCTTTAACGCTTACTCTCGTCAGCATGTAGGGGCGGCGGGCACGCCGCCCGGGAGTTTTATGACGAGTGAAAGAATGCGGGTGGCAAAATTGCCACCCCTACTTGCCGGTTAGTATTCCTTCCACACATCAAGCTCGCGCTGCTCGGGTATGACTTCATCGGCCATGCCAAGCTGGTGCAGCAGCTCGCGTGCAGCGTTGTAGCCCATCATCTTTTGGCGATTATTCATCGCAGCAGCTTCAACGATAATGGACAAATTGCGCCCGGGCTTCACAGGCACCACGCACACCGGCACTTTAATGCCCAGAATATCCACGCTTTGTTCGTCTAAACCAAGGCGGTCATACACACGATCTTTATCCCAGGGTTCCATTTGCAGCACCATGTTGATTTTTTCGGTGAGTTTGACAGCTCCCATGCCGAAAATGCGGCGGGCGTTGATGATACCCACACCACGCAGCTCCACAAAATGGCGAATATTGTCGGGCGCAGAGCCCACCAGGGTTTTGTCGCTCACGCGGCGGATTTCCACGGCGTCGTCGGCCACCAAACGGTGCCCGCGCTTGATGAGCTCCACAGCGGTTTCGCTTTTGCCCACGCCGCTGGCACCCAATATCAGCACACCCTGGCCGTATACTTCAACCAGCACGCCGTGGCGGGTCACACGCTCGGCCAGCTCAACGGATAAGTACGAGATCAGCGCGGCCATGGCAGCACTGGTTGTGCTTTGCGTGCTCAGCAGGGGAGTGCCGTGTTCTTGCGCCAGTTGCAGCGCGGGCGGGGGGCATTCGTTGCCGTGGGGAATAATCACCGCCACGGGTTGCAGCGAAAAGAAATCGCGCAGACGTTGCAACTGCATTTCATCGCTCAGCGAGTTTAAATAGTCCATCTCGCTGTAGCCTAAAAACTGCACGCGGCGGGCATCAAAATGCTGCGAAAAACCTGCAAGCACCAGGCTTGGGCGGTCAATATCGCGGCTGGTGACGGAAATTTGCGCTGCGGCAGGCGGCTGGTGAATGTAAGTATAGCCATTGTCTTCCACTAATTTTGCCAAGGGCACGGCATAATCTGCGGCCATTTTCCTCGCTCCTTCTTTATGCTAATTTTATGATAGCAGCCCGGTATAAGCTTGGGGTGTTATCTCGTTTCGTTAAAAATGCGGGTTCTGCGCAGTGCGGCCAGCAGCGGCATGCCCAGTGCATACACCACCACAAATTGCCCCAGTGCAACTTGCGCGGCAAACAGCGGGAAAATTGACCACTCAAGCCCCGCCGCAGTGATGATAATCGTCGGCACAACCAGTGCATTGAAAATCACCGGCGGCAAACCCGAAAGCCATGGCAGCCGCTTGAATTGAATCTTGCGCAATTGCCAGGTGCAAATGGCTGCCAGCAGGCTGGCCAGTGTGCCAAACACCCAGTCCATCCAGCCGTAGGGACTGCCTAAATTGGCGAAAAACGCGCCAATGGTCAACCCGGGAATGGCGGCGGGCGTGAGTGCTGCCAGCATGGTGAGTGCCTCGGCAATGCGAAACTGCACAGGACCATAGGAAATCCAGTGGATTGGCGTGGCACTGAGCGCGAGGGTCACGGCTGCGTAAAGCGCGGCGATCACAGCAGCTTGCGCCAAAAACAAGATGCCTTTTCGTTTTTTGGTCATAGCAATGACCTCCTTTGAAGAATTTATTTACGGCGGGATTCAAATGTCCGCACGGTATGCTGTTGTCGCGTGTAGGGGCGGCAACCTGCCGCCCGTGGAATTTTATGGTGAGATGAAGAGGATCGGGCGGATAATATCCGCCCCTACATGCGGGTTTTCTGCGTGCCGCAACCACGAGCGGCTCCACCGCATGCGGGGGAGCTGGTGCCGCGAACGAAATTTGTCTCTTGATGAAATGTGGCGCGGCGACTGAGGGGGCGCGATGTGCGTCAATCTTGGTCTCGGGCCATATCCCTGTAGGGCGTGCCTTTGGCGCGCCGTTACAAAACCTGAGATTTATAAACACCCCACCAAATCAGCCAGTTTATCCGCCACCAAGCCAGCTTTAATCTCGCTTTGGCTTTCGTATTTCTCACGGCTGGTCGCACCACTCAGCACCAATATGCTTGGGATGCCATGAGTGTAGCCAATGGCCACGTCTGTTTCGGTTCTGTCGCCGATGAACACAAGCTCTTCGGGGCGGCAATTTAAGTAATGCGCAAGGTAGTCTACCGTGTGGCGCGTGGGCTTGCCCAGCACCGTGGGGCGACGGCCTGTGCTGGCCTCGAACATGGCAATCATGCTGCCGGTGTCGGGCATAAAACCCACCTTCAGCGGGCAGTTCACGTCCGGGTGTGTGGCGTAGTAAGGCAGCCCCGCGGCCAGCCAATTGGCTGTTTTGTATATTTTTTCGTAAGTCAGCGTGGTGTCAAAGCCCAGCAAAATCACGTCGGGTTCATCGTCAACGAGATGAACACCCGCAGCCTGCAAATCAGCCTGCAAACGCTCGTTGCCCAGGCAGTAAACGCGTGCATTTTTATGTTCGCGCATGAGAAATTCCGCAGCCACATGGCTAGAAAGCACAATTTTTTCCTCTGGTGTGGGAAAGCCCATCTTGGCAAGCTTTGCGCTGCATAATGCCGCTGAATTCGACGAGTTGTTGGTGAAAAACAGGTGCCCAATCCCACGCTCGGTCAGCGTGTTAATAAACCGGTCACCGCCGGGGATCATCGTGTCTTCCAGGTAAAACGTGCCGTCCATGTCTAAGATTACATGGCGGGCATTGGCAAAAACGTCGTGCATAATTAACCTTTCAGCGTGTATTCTTGCTTGCGCGGCATGCTAACCATGCGCAACGCAAGCCGGGTGAGCGCGCGGGAAATCGCCCGCCGATGCGGGAAAAACACAGCGGCCAGTGCCACCTGCAAAAACAAACGACTTTGCTTGCCGGTGTGCAGCAAATCACGGGCAATGGCTTCGCTGGCAAAACGCAGCAACTGGCTCACAAAGCGACCGTCTTGTATACGCTGCAGCACATCGCGCAGCAGTGGCTCGCGCCGCCAATCGCCATAACCAAACATGATCACTAGCGAGGTTTCAAAGAAATCCTGCAATGTGCCGTGCGGCGAAATACGCAATTTCATCGCCCGCCGCAGCAATTTGCACGCAAGCTTAACCGCGTGATGCGGGCGTTTAACATAGCGGGCATCCAGCTGTGCCAGCACCGGCCGCAGCCAAGTGGGTGTTTGCGTGCCGCGTTGCGCAAGCCATGCCTGCGTGCCGCCGCATTGTGCAATGTTGCCGAGCAATTCGGGTAGCTTGCGCCGCAAATTCGCCGCAAAAAATCCCATCAGTCCGCCGCGCTTGCCCGCGAAGGTGAAGCGAAAACTATCACGCAGCGGCAGGCTAGGGTCAGCGGCGTGGGCGGTGATGTGCGCTGTGCCATCATGCAGCGCAACGCGATTAAACTGGCAGGGAAAGCTGTTGAGCGCAGGCGCACAAATGTCATATAGCACATGCTCGCCATGCGTGATCTTCGCAGCATGGCCACGATGTTGATGTCCGCAAAAGCAAAATCGCATGCCCGCGCCAGCGAGTGTTGCACGCACCTGTTCGCAATCATCCAGCAGATAGCCCGCCAGAGTATGCCCCATGTGCAGCGCCAGATTGTGGTGCATCAGCCCCAGCACAACCCGCCCGTTTTCCCGCGCGTGCAGGCATTCATCCAGTGCCCATTGCAGCTGCTCGGGTGTGATTTCGCCGTGCACACGTGCACCAGGTTTGGTGCTGTCTAAGGCGAGCAGCGTGTGTTGCTCGTCCAGTTCAATGGCATAGCTCAGGCCGAAACACCGCGCATGCGCAGGCAGCAGCGGCTGATAAATGCGCAGAAAATCTTCGGCACTTGTTTCACGCGCGCGCTGTTTTTGCCCAGTCATATATTCAGCTGCGTGACGGTTGTTGATGTCATGATTGCCGGGCACAACCAGCACTTGCGTGCCAGTGCTGCGCGAGAACTCCAGCAGCACATCGCGCAATGCAACATGTGCGTCATGTTCGCCTTCACGGGTTAAATCGCCCGCAATCAGCAGATATTCTGTCGGCTCATCCTTCAACTGTGCCAATGCAGCTTGCAGCAATCTTTCGCTATGGCGCGCAGGCTTGCCCAGGCGATCGTTATCTTCGATGAACGCACGATTAAACCCACCCGCCAACGCAGCAGGGTAATAGTGCAAATCAGCCATGTGAGCAAACGTCAATTTCATGCTTTTAGCTTGCCCAGTTTTGTGTTACTTTTTTTGCAAAAAAAGTAACCAAAAAAACCTAGCCGCTTCGCGGTGTATTATTATAAGCGGCGTAGGATTTACTGTCATAAATAGTTCCCCGCGAAGCGGTCAAAAGTTTTTTGCGCCACTTTTTTTCAAAAAAGTGGCATCGCGCCTCGCATCCCTAACAGCGCGGGCAGGCACCGAAGCAAACACCAACGCGGCGCATGGCGGCGTTGTGTTCGGCGTAGGTGCGGCTGTAGTGGTTGTCGTGGTCTTGTCCGAAGAAAAAGAACAAGTAATCGGTGCTTGCCGGGTTGAGCACAGCGTAGACGGCGCGCTCGCCGGGGTTGCAAATGGGCCCGATGGGCAGGCGCGGGTCGGGACGCGCGGGGTTGTGAATATAGGTGTCATACAGCGGCAGCCAATGGCTGGCATCGCCGGGAATCCACGGTGACGGCCCCAGCACATCGCGGGCATAGTAGCGCGTGGGGTTCGCTTGCATCATCATGTTGATGTGCATGCGATTGTAGAACACCGATGCCACCATGTGCATGTGCTCGGTAGACCTTGCCTCGCGCTCAACAATGGAGGCTATAATCAGCACTTCATAGTCGCTGAAGCCGGTGTTGTTGGTGGCCATCATGGGCAGCACGCGGCTGGCGTAGTTGTTCAGGATGGTGCGCAGCACTTCGTTGGGTTCGCTGTCCAGGAAAAACTCATAGGTATCGGGGAACAGGAAGCCCTCCAGAAAAAACGCCGACCGACGGTCAAACGGGGTAGCGAATGACTGCACCTCAAAGCTTTGCGCGGCATGGAAAAAAGCATCGGCACTTACCACGCCGCTTTCTTCAAGGCGATGCGCAATTTGCACAAAGTTAAAGCCCTCGGGAATGGTTACCCGCACGGACTCGCGGGTAGGATTATGCTCAATGGGTGGGCGGTCAAAGGGATCAACCGGCCCGGGGATAGGCGCAAACATGCCGCAGCCAGCTAGGATGATCAATGCCAGTGCCAGCGCGATTGGTCGTAAATAACGTTTCATTTTCACTCTCCTCTTTCACACACCTATATATTGTATCACATTTGTCCGAAAAAATCAAGCCCATGACGTGTGTTCTTTTTTGAAAAAAGAACCACCCCTGCGGGGCGCAAGTCGCTTCGCTGTGTCCTAGAGCGTGTCTTCATATATACGAAGTGCTTAAAATCAGCATGTAGGGGCGGATGTGAATCCGCCCGAAACCTTAATGGTGCTTACTCCAGCGTGCAGGTGGGGGTTGCTAAAAAACGACTGCAACAGCTCTGGAAACTGTCGCAGTCATTTGTGGATATTCAGTTGTTTCATGAGCCGTCCTTCTTTTAGTTATAAAAGTTGTTGCGACGGTTGCCGCGAATCAGGGCATCAAGTTTGATGGCACGGCCAATTTGGCGCAGGCTCATGGGCTCGTTGCTCAGTTGATTAATCAGCTTAAGCTCTTCTTCAAACATCAGACGATCCATTTCGATTTGTGCTTTGTTCATGGTGTATCTCCTTCTATTGTTGTTTTTGTGGGCTGGTTTACCCTACAATCATAGTATACACCAAAACAATGCGTTTGTCAAGTCAACTTGCACAAACAAATCGGAAAATTTTGTGCAATGTGCCAGCTTTTGCGCTTGCTTTACCAAAACTTTCACACAGGAAAGCGCCGCGTGATGCACAGTTGTTGGTCAACTTGCACAAACGCGACGCTAAAAATTCGTCGATATGCCGAAATTGCATGTTGAATTCTTGCCTAGTGGCACTGGCAACCTGGGGTGTTGCAACGGCCATGGCAGTGGCAAACGCCGTGTTCGCCGCCGGGGTGGCCTGGCCAATCGCAGCCAAGTTCATAGCAGGGATTGCCCGTGCGGTCGTGTTCGTGGCCATGTCCATGGTCCTGTTGTTGCTGCTGTTGTTCGTGTCCATGATCTTGGCCGTGTCCTTGGTCGTGTTGCTGCTCATGTTCCTGCGCAGGTTCGGGATCGCTGTTGCAGCCGGTGAAAACAGCCGCCATTGTCAGCGTCATGGCCAGTGCGAGGATCAAAACAAGAACTTTCTTCATGAGGGGACTCCTTTTTCGTTGTAATATTTGGTAGACTGTTTTAGATTTTTGTATTGATATCCCAACCCCTCTACTTTATGAACGCTAAGGCGTCCAAAAGTCACGCCTTGCGCGTGCCAGCTCCCCTACAGGGGAGCCCTTGGCAACAGCCGAAAGCTTTGAGTTTCGCCAGGGTCTCCCCCGGTGGGGGAGATGTCGCGTAGCGACAGAGGGGTTTCGTAAAAAACATATCAACACAATTGTCTTAAACGAGCCTTTTGGTAATTCGAGTTAATTATATCACGCTCAAGCGTGCTTGTCAATAAATTTTTCCTCAAAACCTGCACGCTTGTCAGGCTAGTCCGTATAATGAACTAGTATCTCATTTTTTAGCAGAGGAGGAGTACGCGTGCCCCGGGACAATAATGTTCATGATTTTCGCGCAGGCATGGAGCAAATGCGCCGCAAATCGCGCGCAGGCAGCGATGCATTGCGCCGGAACTTCCGAACAGGAAGAACCGACGAAACAACCCAGCCCAAATCCCACGCACAGCCGTGCAGGTCCTGCCCGCATGTGCAACCGTGCAGGCCGTGCCCGTGCCCATGTGATCATCGTGATGGTGAAAACTTCACCGAGGAATTTCACGAAAGGCAAGTGGACTACGTTCGCACCAAAAGAGAGGACGTTTGAATGAGGTATGATTTTTGCGATGAACTGCGCGCAGGCCTGAAAAACCTGCGTGATGAGCTTCATCTTGAATGCGACGTGGTGAATGTGCGCCACAGCGGCAACCAGGAAAGTTTTGCACAAGACTTTCAGGAAAGCCAAACCGACCATGAACTATCAACAACAAGGAGATTGCACAATGAGCAAGCGATTTGATGACTTCGATTCTTTCCGCGAGCGGGACGCAGATTACCACGAGCGTTACCGCCGCAACGACGCGAATGCTGCCGAACGGTTTCATCATGATGACCAGGATAGCCGCGAAAACCTGAGCAAAGACAGGTTTGACGAGTTGTTTCACGAAAATGACGAAAATTTCCGTGAAAACCATGAACGTGAAAAATTTAAGGAAGATTTTTATGAAAAGGAAGTTGACTACCACAAGGATTTTGAAAAAGACAAATTCAACGAAGCATTTTGCAACAAGGACGTAGATTTTAAAGAAAATTATACGTGTGACAAAGCGCATGAAAACTGTCACTGTGCCAAAGACGACTATGATGAAGGCCGTTGCAACAAAGATATCGTGTTTGTGGAAGATGCCCACCGCCATGCCGAAAGCATGCGTGACCACTGTGGTTGCGGTGGTTGTGGCTGCAACAAATGCGGCGACTATGTTGGCATTGTTACCCTTGGCAATGACTTTGGCCGTGACTATGGCCATGGTCATGAGCATGACTCTTGTGGTTGTGGCAGCTGCGGTTGCAAGCCGCCCAAGCCACCCAAACCGGTGTATAAACCTTGCAACTGCGGCACTTGCAGTGCATGCAGTGGTCACCATCACCACCATCACAGCCATGGCCACGGCTGCGGCGGTTGCGGCAAACAAAGCTGCAGCTCGTGCCATCCGCATCCGCACAAGCCGGGCAAATCTATGGAAGACTGGGAAAAAGAACGCAAAGCAGAAGAAGTGCGCCGCCGCGGCGAGCAATTGCGTGATCAATTTAAACGCAAAGGCTATGGATATCGCGACGATTTTGGCGGCAAAGGCAACGGATTCAGCTATAACAAAGGCGGCAGCGGCTTTAAAGGTAACTTTGCCGAAGAAGGCCGTTTTGAAAAATTTGACCGCGACGATTTTGGGAGAAAGGAGCGTTTTTAAATTATGCGCGACTATGATGATTTCAGCCGCCGTGGAGCCGATTACCATGAAGACTATCGCCACCGCGACGTAGATTCCCGCCAACGCTACCATGATGACCACGAGGATTATCATGAAGATTTGGCGCGCGACAGGCACGACGAGTGCTTTAGCGAAAATGACGTGGACTTTCGTGAAAAATATGACATGGAAAAACTCAAAGAAGATTTCCGTGAGCGTGAAGTAGCGTATCACAAAGACCACACCAAAAAATCATTCGACAACGCTTTTAGCAACCACGACATCAACTTCAAAGAAAATGATGCACGTGATCGCTATAATGAAGATTTTCACCGGGCCGACACCGCCTATCGTGAAGATTACCGCCGCGATGATGATCAATATAAAAAAGATTATCACCGTGATGCAAGGCGCGGCTGCGGCTGCGGGCATTCCCACTGCCACGGCAACTGTGGTTGCCGCTGTGGAAACTGCTATTATTGCTGTGGAAAAAAGTATTAGAGGACTATGCAGAAACCATGGTCATCACCGTCACCTTCAAAAGCAGCATGCGGCGTGAAATGCAGCTGTTTCGTGAAATGATGCGGATGTTTGACGAATAAATGTAGAGTGTAGAGTGTAGAATGTAGAGATACAAGCTGCACTCTGCACTTGTTTGCGTCTCGAAAGCAACATAAAGGAGATTTGTATGAACATCAAGCATCTATTCATCAGCGCGGGAATTGGCTTGGGCATGCTGGGATTGCTGCTGTTGGCAGCGGCGGGCATCGCCCTGCGATTAGATTTAGCTAGTGCTCATTTGCGCTATCTTGCATTTGCGGCAGCGGCAGTGGCTGCATTGGTGGCGGGCTATGTGCACGTGCGGTCGCGCCGCACACAGGGATTGCTATTCGGCAGCCTTGCTGCAGCAGTCATGTACCCTATCGTGCTGCTGATAGCCGTGGCCGTGGCACGCAGCGCACCGGGCGCGGCGGCACTCATCTTGTTGCCGGTGATGCTGCTACCAGGCGGCACAGGCGGCATCGCAGCAGCCAACCGCACGGTATCCACGCGCAGCGGCGGCAAGAAAAAACGGCGGCGCAAGTAGCGATGCGGCGCGAGGTGTGTTACTTTTTTTGCAAAAAAAGTAACCAAAAAAACCTAGCCGCTTCGCGGGGGGATTTTTATGGGCTGTGTAGGTGTTGCCAAGGCCTCCCCCCTTGGGGAGGAAAGCGCGTCGCAGACGTGCAGGTGGGGGTTGTGTGCAAAAAACCTATGTCGCTTCGCGGTGGATGATTTTTATGGAGCTTTGTTCGGCCTTTGGCCGCATTTCGTGTAGGGGCGAACTGTGTTCGCCCGCAGCTTTTGATGAAACTCACGGGCGAGCGCCCTCGCTCGCCTCTACGTCCCGCCATAAATTACGCTGTTGTTATCCGTCTAAGCTTCGCGCACGAGACTTGACTTTTTGCAATGTATAGTGTATAGTGTAGAGTGTAGGTTTCTTTCTGCACTTTACATTCTACTCTACACTTCGGAGGTTTTTATGTGGCTGGTTTATGCGCTGCTGGCAGCAGTGTTTGCCGCATTGGTGGCAATTTTAGCGCGGCTGGGGCTCGAGGGTGTGAACTCCCACGTGGCGGTGGCTATTCGCACGGTTGTCGTGTTGGTGATGGCCTGGGCGATGGTATTCATCACCGGGCACCACGGCGATGTGTTCAACATGACGCGCCGCAACTGGATATTTCTGATTGCTTCGGGCGTTGCCACGGGGCTTTCGTGGTTGTTCTTTTTTCGTGCGCTGCAACTGGGTGATGTCTCCCGCGTGGTACCGATTGACAAACTCAGCGTGGTGTTGACGATTATCTTGGCCTTCGTGATTTTTCGCGAGGAAGTGAACTGGAGAACGATCTTAGGCGGCGTGCTGGTGACGGCGGGCACGGTGTTGTTGGCGATATGAGTAATGATTTTAGGAGGAGAACCCACATGACCACAACCCATGTAGACTTTAATTCGTTTAAAGTGGACAAGCATGCCCTTGCGCAACAAACAGAAAACGGCCTGTTGCTGTCTGCCGAAAAAAATCTGCGCAGCTCTTTTCTGCCCACTAAGCCATTAACCTCTTGCGTGACGATGCCCAAAACATTTCGCCTGCCGTTGTGCATTCACATGACTGTGCACATGCCGCAGCCCGCCTTGCATTTGCTGCTGGGCGAGGGTCATCTTTCATTTGGTACACAATCGGACAATCGAAGTATTAGCGATATTGTTGAGCCTGATAGAAAGCCCAAGCACTTTAATAATCACACGGACTTGGCAAAAGACAACGAGATTACGGTGCTTTACGGCTTGAAGTTTATGCAAATTATTGTCAACGGCGAAACGCGCTATTTTTCTAAGAGAGAAAAATATATGCGTTCGGACATTTTTGCCGACATGAACAAGGCGGGTTTTGAGTTGAAAATCGGTACAGATAAATTTGCTGAGCTTATGATCAAAAATATGACAGTCGAAGAATATGATGTTGAGCCGGATGCCGTTCCAATTAACAATGAAATTGACGAGACAAGGCTGTATTTTATTCGCAAGGGGGTTAAGGCTGGCTTTGAGGAATGTATTTCTCTGCTAGCACCCGCACTTCAAGCAGAAATAATAAAAGCTGACCAATTTCTTTTAAGTGAAAAAGAACTTAAAATAAAGCGAAAAATCGAGGGTGACCAATTAGGCTGCAAAATAACATACATATCTTCTGTTCATGGGTTTTCATATTCGCTACGAATCAATGAACATCTCATGAGCCATTCTTACTGGTGGTACATGGTTTCAAATTATAAATATGAAGGAAAATTTATGGGGCGCAAAAATGACTTGACAAACTCCGTTCTCAAAAGAGTTTATGAATTGTCGCCAGAAATTGCCGAGCGTCTTGTAAGCTATTATGGTAAATGTACCGGGTGCAGTCAATCTTGCGCCGTAAAAACGGTATATGAGCTGAATGGCAAAAAGTTTGTATCATGTCATGGGTCAATGCATATGAACATGAACTTACAAACATTCTCGGATTTTCGGTTTATGCTGGATGTGCAAAAAGACATGCTATAAAATGAGGAGATTTTATGCCGCTTTGGCAAGATTTACGCAACCCCAAAACCGCGCTATTGTGCGAGGGCGGCGGCCAACTGGGTGTGTATGGCGTGGGGGTGCTGCAATGTTTTCGTGACCACAACATCACGTTTCCATATTATATCGGGGTGTCGGCGGCGGCGGCGAACTTGGCGTCGCATTTGGCTGGGCATCGCAACCGCACACTGCGGTTTTATGCGCAATATGCCGCTCGACCCGAGTATATGGGCTGGACAAGCTTTGTGCGCACCGGCAATTTCGTCAATCTTGAGTACATCTACAAAACCATTTCGGGGCCTCATGGCGAAGACCCCATTAATTTTGATGTGCTGTGCAAACTGCAAGATGAACTGCGCATTGTGGTCACAAACGCCGCCACCGGACAAGCTGAGTATTTCGGCAACGAAATTTTTGCCGCCCGCGATTGCCGTGCATTGATGGCCTCGGCTTGCCTGCCGGTTTATTGCAAACCCATTGAGATTGACGGGCAGTTATATTTCGACGGCGGTTGTGCGGATTCATTGCCTGTGCAACAGGCACTGCGTGACGGCTGTGAGCGCGTGGTGGCGATTCTCAACCGCCCGGCGGGGTTTGTGAAAGCACCCGAAATGCTGCAAACCACCTATTCCGTCACTATGCGGCGTTACCCTGCCATTGCTCAGGCTTTGCAGCAACGGCACGTGAACTACATGCAATCTCTGCGCTTGCTGGAAGAACTGGAGCGTGAAGGCCGCGCAGTGTTGATTCGTCCGGCTGCTGCATTGCCGTTGCACACCTTCACCACCAAGCCACGTGAACTGCTCGAGCAGGTTTGCGCCATGGGTTATGCCGATGGCTTGGCGAAACTGGCTGTGGCTAAGGTGCATTGATGTTTGTGCAACGGCACTGCAAAGCAACGCCCTACCAAATTTGCGCCGATGGCGCTTTGCCCACTAGAGAGGGAGACTTCAAAGGCTCTGCGCTGAGTTCTGTTTCGCAATCGCTCCGCGGCCTCTTGTGCTTGCACCCCGCGTCGCTCCGCGAGCCTCCCTCAGCCACGCCCGAGGCGTGCCAGCTCCCTCTACAAGAGGGAGCTAAGGCTTAGACGGCAAACGACAGCGAACTTTCGGCTATAAGCCTCAGCTCCTCTCCTCTGGAGGGAGCTCCCCGCGCCGCGCGGGGTGAGGGAGGCTCGCAAGGCCCCACCGCAGGTGGCTTAGTGGAAACAACCAAAGAGTCGCTCGTTTTGCGTGCCTTGAAAAGAACACAGCGAAGCGACGGAGCCCCACCGCAGGTGGCTAAACTTACGCTTGACAAGACTGCCCGTAATCTGCTATAATATGACTATATCAATGGATAAGGAGAGTCGCCATGCAATGGTTTGAAGTTGCTGAATGGATTTTCACCGGAATTGCCGGGTTGCTTGTGGGCTGGCTCTGGCTGTTTTTTTGGTGATAACCCCCTCACAGTCACGGGCAAGCCGCGCCAGCTCCCCCAAGGGGGCGCCTATAAGGAGCTATTTTAAATACGGCGGCAGGGCTAAACGATTGGCTCTGCCGCTTTGGAAATAAGGAGAAAACATGAACATCACACAAAAAATTATCGCCGCGCATTTGTTGGAAGGTAACATGGTGCCCGGCGAAACCATCGCGCTGAAAATCGATCAAACTCTCACGCAAGATGCCACTGGCACCATGGCGTATTTGGAGTTCGAAGCCATGGGCGTGCCGCGCGTGAAAACCGAGCTCAGCGTGGCCTACATTGACCACAACACCCTGCAAAGCGGCTTTGAAAACGCCGACGACCACAAGTTCATTCGCAGCTGCGCGAGAAAGCGCGGACTGCTGTTTTCGCGCCCGGGCAACGGCATTTGTCATCAGGTGCACTTGGAACGTTTCGCTAAACCCGGCAAAACGCTGATTGGCAGCGATAGCCACACCCCAACGGCAGGGGGCTTGGGCATGCTGGCCATGGGTGCCGGCGGCATGGACGTTGCCGTGGCCATGGGCGGCGGTGCCTATCACATTCCCATGCCCAAAGTGACTTTGGTGCGTTTGACTGGCCAGTTGCAGCCGTGGGTGAGCGCGAAAGATGTGATTCTTGAAGTGTTGCGCAAGCTGAGCGTGAAGGGCGGCATTGGCCGCGTGATGGAATATGGCGGACCGGGCGTGGCTAGCCTCAGTGTGCCCGAACGCGCCACCATCACCAACATGGGCGCGGAGCTTGGTGCCACGGGTTCGGTGTTCCCCAGCGATGTTGTGACCCGTGCGTTTCTCAAAGCGCAAGAGCGCGAAGGGGATTGGACTGAACTTTCGGCTGACGCAGACGCAACATACGATGATATCATTGATATTGATTTAACTGCGCTTGAACCCCTTGCGGCCTGCCCGCACATGCCCGATAACGTCAAACCCGTGCGTGAACTTGCGGGCATGAAAGTGGATCAAGTGTGCATTGGTTCATGCACGAATGCAAGCTTGCTAGACCTAATGAAAACCGCAGCGATTCTCAAGGGCAAGACCGTGCACCCGCGCGTGAGCCTGAATATTTCGCCCGGCAGCAAGCAAGTGCTCACCATGATTGCGCAAAACGGCGCACTGACGGATATCATCGCGGCAGGCGCACGTGTGCTTGAGGCTGCTTGCGGCCCTTGCATCGGCATGGGACAAGCGCCAAGCAGCGGTGGGGTTTCGTTGCGCACATTCAACCGCAACTTTGAGGGGCGCAGCGGCACCGCAGACGCACAGGTGTATCTCGTGAGCCCCGAAGTGGCGGCAGCGGCTGCCATCACTGGTGAGTTTACTGACCCAAGAACATTGGGCGAATTTCCTGCCATCACCATGCCGGAGTCTTTTCTGATAGACGACAACATGATTGAACAACCCGTGCCCGAAAGCGAAATGCACAGCGTGGAAATTGAGTATGGGCCGAACATCAAGCCGTTCCCCAGCAGCGAGCCGCTGCCCGACACAATCACGGCAAAAGCAGTGCTGAAAGTGGGCGACAACATCACCACAGACCACATCATGCCCGCCGGTGCGAAAATTCTGCCCTACCGTTCGAATATACCATATCTGGCGCAATTTTGCTTTGCACAGTGTGACCCCAACTTTGCAGCAAATTGCAAAGCGGCGGGCAGCGGCATGGTCATTGGCGGCGAGAATTACGGGCAGGGTTCCAGCCGTGAGCACGCTGCACTTGTGCCGTTATATCTAGGCATCAAGGCCGTGATTACCAAAAGCTTTGCGCGCATGCACTTGGCCAACTTGGTTAACTCGGGCATTGTGCCGCTGACCTTCGCCAACCCCATGGACTACGAGAAAATTTGCCAAGGCGATCAACTGCAACTGGGTGATATTCGCACGGCCATGCAGCAGGGGACTGCCGTTGCGCTGCAAAACCTCAGTAGCGGCGACATTTATGCGCTCAATTACAATTTATCGCCGCGCCAGCGTGAGATTTTGCTGGCAGGTGGGTTGTTGGATTATACGAGAGATTTTAGTGCTTAATGCTAAATGCTTAGTGCGGAGCACAAAGAGGAATCCATATGAAACAATTAAGTTTCCGCAACGGAAAATTCACCATCCTGCAAATGACTGATTTGCAGGATACCCCCGGCGTGAAGCGCGAAACGCTGCGCCTGATGGAAGCGGCGCTCGACCAACTGAAACCTGACTTAGTGGTGCTCACCGGTGATCAAATTCAGGGTTATTCGCGCAAGCTGCGCGGTGCCGACAAAGAAGAACAAGCCCGGGGACTCATCGCCGAGCTGTGCGCGCCCATGCAACAGCGCGGCGTGCCCTTCACCTTCACCTTTGGCAACCACGACATTGAGCACGTTTGCGCACAAGCACAGCTGGGTTATTATCAGGAGCACAGCTGCTGCCTGGCCTATGACACCCCCGATGTGGAGGGCTGCGCGAATCATCACTTGGTGGTGAACGATAGCCAGGGCAAACCTGCGTTGAATTTATATATGCTGGACTCGCACGGCAGCACAAGCTTGGTGGGTTATCAGCCATTGCATGAGAATCAAGTGGCGTGGTACAAACGCCTGCGGGACAATTCTCCCGGCGTGCCGGCACTGGCGTTCATGCATATTCCCATTGCTGCTATTTATGGGCTGACAAAAACCAGTAAACGGCGCGGCATGCATGGACATCCCGGCTTTGCGCAGTTCAAGAAAAAGAAAACATATTATACGCTAGATGAAAGCAAAGCCGTTGGCCGTTACTGCGAACGACCGTGCATTTCAAGCGGGGATGCAGGCTTATTCGCCGCAGCACAAGAACAAGGTGATATGCTGGGCATGTTTTTTGGGCACGACCACAAAAACAGCTTCCACGGCAAGGTGGATGGCATCGACCTGGGCTATTGCCCCGGCACGGGCTTTTCGGCCTATGGCGACGGCGTGTATCGCGGCGTGCGACTATTTGAGTTTGACGAAAACGATGTGCGCAATTATCGCACACAGGTGTTGTACTACAAAGATTTATGCGGCCGCAAACACGTGGATTTCAAGCAATGGCTGCGCGATCTTGAACCATCCAGTGTGAGCGAAGGCGTGCGTCAAGGGTTGATTGTGCTGGCCGGGCTGGGCATTGCTGCTGCGGCGATTACTGGGTTGATGGTTTGGTTGCGGTGAGAGGTGAAGATGCGAAGAAGCGATGCTACTTTTTTGAAAAAAAGTAGCGCAAAAAACTTTAGCCGCTTCGCGGGGGATGTTATGAAAATGTGCAGGTGTTGCCAAGGCCTCCCCTCCGGGGTCCCCGCAAATGCTTGCATTTGTGGGGTGGGTCATTGGGGGAGGAAAGCCGTCGCTAGGCGGCAGGTGGGGGTTATCTGAAAAAAGAACAAGAAAAGGAGCATGCCAATGAAACTCACCGCGCGAGAAACAGCAGGTTATAGCATGGGCGCACTGGGCGGGGGCTTTGCCTTTAACATGGTGCGGTCTTACTTCGTTGTGTTTTGCATGACGGTGTTGGGCGTTTCGGCGGGCTTTTTAATGGTCATGTTCGTGGTGCTGCGCCTGTGGGATGCCATCAGCGACCCGATTGTGGGGTTGCTGAGTGAGAATATCCGCACACCGTGGGGTAAACACAAGCCTTGGGTGATTATCGGTGCGCTGTTTAATGCGGTGGTGATTACTTTCATGTTTTCGCCGGTGATGACGCGCATGCAGGGCGTTGGTTTGCTGGTGGGTATCACGGTGCTATATATGCTATATGGTCTCACATACACCGTCATCGACGTGCCCTATTATGCCTATGCGGCGGCGTTTGTGGACGAACGCGAGCGGGACATTATCTCCACTTGGCCGAGGCTGGTGGGCGGCATTGCCATGATTGGCGTGCCGGTGCTTACCCGCACGATGGTGACTACGCTGGGCGGGCAAAGCGAGGCGCAGGGCTATTTTTACTGGGTGCTGCTGCTGATGGGCATGTATGTGTTGTTTGCGGGCATTGCTGCCAAAAGCATGAAAGTGCGCGAAATTGGCCGCCGCGAACAGGCGTTTTCCTTCAAAGAGGCCCTGCAAACGTTGCGCCAAAACGACCAGCTGCTGATTATTGAAGTGGTGTTTATTTTGGCAATGACGGCCATTAACGTGACGCAAATGGTTGCGCTGTTTTACTTCGCGCATGTGTGGAATGCGCCGGAAGTGTTCGATTTATTTATGCTGGTGGCGGGCGCGGGCATGGCACTTGCCATGATTAGCTATCCCTTCATCGCCCGCAAAATCAGCCGCCGCAAGATATTCATCGCAGGTTGCGTGGTGCCGCTGGTGGGTTATGTGCTCATGGCCGGGCTTTCGCTCGCTGGCAACCCCATGTTCATGCTGCCAGTGGTGCTGTTTACGGTGGGTGGTTTTGGCTTTTTCGGCATTCTCACCAGCATTTTCATGGTGGATGCTGTGGAGTATGGCGAGTGGAAACTCGGCTATCGCAGCGAAAACCTCATCTTCTCGCTGCTCACGCTCATTGGTAAATTTAGCGGCGCCATTGCTACGCTGATTTTCTTGGGCGGGCTGCACCTTGCGGGCTATGTGGAATCAACCGACGGGATGTTTGCCGATGCTGAAATGATCGCGCAGATTGCACAGCCGGCAAGTGTAAACACCGCCCTCAACGTGCTGATGTTCGTGGTGCCGCCGATGATATTGGGGCTGGCGTTGCTGCTATATCTGCGCAAGTATAAATTACATGGTGAATTTTTGGCAAACGTCACGCGGGAGCTTGAGGAGAAGCGGGCGGTTAATGCGTAATTGAGGTTGGTTTAGCGAACGTGCGAGAGGTAAGGCGCGTCGCTCCGCGAGCCTTCCTCACCCCTCGCGACTCGGGGAGCTCCTTCCGGGGGAAGGAGCTAAGGATTTCCTTTCATACTTCTCTATAAAATCCACCGCGGAGCGGGTAAAAGTTTTTTGCGCTACTTTTTTTCAAAAAAGTAGCATGAAAGGTTTTGCATGAAGATTGTTCGTATCATTATCACGATAGCGGGTGCGCTGCTGTTGCTCAACGTGTTTTTTGTGCCGCGCGTGACCATTGGCTGGTATGTTCAGCTGGGACTGAGCCTGGCCATTTTGGCCTATGCAGCATTGTTCACGAAAATCCCCAAATGGGCGCACATCACGGCACTTGTGCTGGCGATGCTGCCCGCGCTATTCACTGGATTTTTGGCCATCTATGGCAACACAAGCAACGTGACGCACACGGAAGATGCCGTGATTGTGTTGGGCGCAGGCATTCGCGGCGAAAACCCCAGCCGCCTGCTGGCCTATCGCTTGAACACCGCCATTGCGTACCATCAGCGCAATCCCGAAGCCTATATTGTCGTCACTGGGGGTTATGGCGAAGGGCAGCAGTTTAGCGAAGCACATGTGATGCAACGTTGGCTAGTGTTGCATGGCGTGCCCGTCGAGCGCATCGTGCAAGAAAACCGCTCGATTTCGACTGAAGAAAATCTGCTGTTTGCGCATGAGATTTTGCAGGCGCAATTCGAGCGTGATGACTTCACCGTGGTGGTGGTGACCAGCGATTTTCATCTATATCGTGGCATGATGCTGGCGCGGCAAACCGGCTTTGACGCAACGCGGTTGGGTGCGCTCGTGCCGTGGTACACTTGGCCGATGAATTATCTGCGCGAGCTGCTGGCGGTGGTGAATGCTTGGGTGGGGAATCCGCTGACACGGCACACCATTGCGATGTGAAAAATTGAAAAAACACTTGCGCAATTGCAAATTGTATGTTATAATATTTTCTTTGACGATGCGAAGTGGGGGAAGGTTTTTGGTGTTTTGCAAGCACCACCCCGGCACTGCGGTGCCACCCCTCCAAGGAGGGGAATTGGGGCTTTCCTCTTATGCTTTCATTAAGATTTCATCGCGAAGCGAGTGCTCCCCGCAGGGGCGGCTAAAGTTTTTTGTGCTACTTTTTTTCAAAAAAGTAGCGAAAAGGAGACACAAATGACAAAGCACATTTTTATCACAGGCGGCGTGGTTTCGGGCTTGGGCAAGGGGATTACAGCGGCATCGCTTGGGCGGTTGCTGAAGCAGCGTGGGCTGCGTGTGGCTGCACAAAAACTGGATCCCTACCTGAACATTGACCCCGGCAGCATGAACCCGCTGCAACATGGGGAGGTGTTTGTGACCGACGACGGCACCGAAACCGACCTCGATCTTGGGCACTATGAGCGCTTTATTGATGAAAGTCTCACACGGCTGAGCAGTCTCACCAGCGGCAAGGTGTATCGCAACGTGCTGCAGCGTGAGCGCGACGGTGACTATCAGGGCGGCACGGTGCAGGTGATCCCTCATGTGACCAATGAAATTAAAGATTTCATCAACGCAGCTGCCGAACACAGCGGTGCAGATGTGCTCATCACCGAAATTGGCGGTACCATCGGCGACATTGAGTGCCAACCCTACATCGAGGCGATTCGCCAAATTAGCCTGGAAAAAGGTTCGCAGGCTTGCTTGTTTGTGCATGTGACGCTCGTGCCGTTTTTGCGCTGCAGCGGAGAACATAAATCAAAACCCACCCAGCACAGCGTGAAAGAGCTGCGTGCCATGGGCATTTCGCCCAATATCATCGTTGCACGAGTGGAGCAGCCGCTGCCGCCGGGACTGGCAGATAAAATCTCGCTGTTTTGCAACGTGAAGCCCGATTGCGTGATTGAGAATCTTGATCTGCCTTCGCTATATCAAGCGCCATTGATGCTACATGAAAACGGCATGGATGCCGTGGTGTGCCGCGAGCTTGGCTGGAAAACGCCCGAGCCTGATCTCACTGAGTGGCGCACGATGGTGGACAATATTTTTGCACGTGAGCGTGAAATTGAAATCGCCATTGTGGGTGATTATGTGCTTCTGCATGATGCCTATCTTTCGGTGATTGAAAGCCTGAACCACGCTGGTTTTTCGTGCGGCACCAAAGTGAAAATTCGCTGGGTAAACAGCGCTGCGGACAACATGGCACAGGCCTTAAAGGGCGTGCAAGGCATCGTGCTGCCAGGCGAAAATGGCTCGTGCGGCGACGCAGCTGCCTGTGCATTTTCCCGGGAAAACAATATCCCGTTGTTGGGCATTGGAGTTGGCGAAACCTGCAATCACCCGCAGCAACGCGGTGCGTTTCCCTGCAAAATTGTGCCGGGCACCAAGCTGCATGCGCTATATGGCTGCGAGGAAATCAGCGAGCGTTTTCGCGGCATGTGCGCTTGGCAGCAAAACGATATGATTGCCTGTGTGACCTCGCCGAAAGACGGCGCGGTGCAAGCGATGGAACTGCCCGGGCATCCGTTTTATGTTTCGGTGCAATATCACCCGCAATTTAAGAGCCGCCCCAACAAGCCGCACCCGTTGTTCCTTGGGCTTGTGCAGGCTGCGTTGGATAATTCGTAATTCGCAATGCGTAATTAGATTACATTTTTTCAGGAGAACAACATGATCAACATGAAAACACTGCAAGACCTGACGATGCTGGCGCTTTCGCCGGAGGAATCAACGCAGTTGCAAGGCGAGCTGGAGCAGAAAATCGCAGGCATGGCCGAGTTCGCCGCCCTGGATTTTCCCGCCGATGCACCACTGTGCGTGACGCCGCTTACGCATACGAATATGATGCGCGATGACGTGGTGCACACGCATACGCCGCGTGAAGTGCTGCTGCAAAACGCGCCCGCGCACAACGGTGAGTATTACGCTGCACCGGCCATTCAAGAGTAGGAGGGGAAATATGACAGCTTTACAAATTGCCGCTGCCATCGCCGCAAAAGAAGTGAGCGTGGCGGACATCACGACGCAATATATCGAAAAAGCTAGGGCGAGTGCGAACTTTGTGGCCATCAACGAGCAAGCCATGGAGCAAGCCGCGCAAGTGCAGGCGAAGCTTGACGCAGGCGAAACACTTTCGCCGTTGGCGGGTGTGCCTGTGGCCTTGCAGGACAATATATTTGTGCAGGGCATGCCCTGTGCTTGCGGCTCGGCCATCATGGCAGATTATATGCCGATGTTTGATGCTGAAGTTGTGCAAAAATTGCAAGCTGCTGGGTTGATTGTGATTGGTAAATTGGCGATGAATGAGTTTGCAGATAGCCCGCAGGCAGCCGCAGCTGTGGCCGCTGATGAAATCCCGTTTGCGCTTGTGACGGATAATCGCAAGGCTGCTGCGCAACACGGCGTATGGCACATCAAGCCGACTTACGGTGCGGTGTCGCGCTTAGGCTTGGTGGCTAATGTGAGCTCAATGGACGCCATTGGCCCTGTGGCACGCAGTGCTGAAGATTGCGCCGCATTGCTGCAAATCATCGCGGATGCGCAGTGGATTGATTTGCCGAGCGGCTTGACTGAATTGCCCGCTTTCCCGCATGCATTAACGGCGTGCGAGATTATCTCTTGCGCTGAAGCTGGTGCGAACCTGCAAAAATTCGATGGCATTAGCTTGGGTAAACGCAGCGCGGATGCGCAAAATTTAACTGAAACCTATAAGTTCTCACGCGCGCAAGGCTTTGGCATGGCAACCAAACGCCGGGCACTGTTTGGTTCGCTGATGCTGGCAGGCGATAATTACGAGCTGTATTATAAGAAGGCTTTGCAGGTGCGTGCACAGATGAAAGCGGCCCTTGAGGGCGTTTCGATGGCAGAATTGCCGGTGGATGATGTGCACAACTGCTTGGCGAGCTTAGCCGGGCTGCCTGCAATTGTGAAGCCGGATGGCAAGCAAATCATGGGCGCGGCGTTCACGGATATTGCACTTGCGAAAGGGGGAGCAGCATGAGTTGGGAAATTGTGATGGGGCTTGAGGTGCATGCTGAGCTGAGCACCAAAAGCAAAATTTTCTGCGGGTGTTCCACCGAATTTGGTGCACCGCCAAACACGCATGTTTGCCCCGGTTGTGCGGGCGAGCCCGGCACGCTGCCTGTGCTGAATCGCGCGGTGGTGGAGTATGCCATGCGGCTTGGCCTGACCTTAGGTTGCGATATCACGCGTGTGAACACCTTCGACCGAAAAAACTATTTCTACCCCGACCTGTCCAAGGCCTGGCAAACCACGCAATTATATGCCCCGGTGTGCCGCAACGGTGGGATAGGGGACGTTCGCCTGCATCAAATCCACATGGAGGAAGATGCCGGCAAGTTGGTGCATGCACCGGATGGCAGCGCGGCCTACATGGACTATAATCGTGGCGGCACGCCCTTGCTTGAAATCGTGACCAAGCCTGATTTCCGCACGACGGAGCAGGTGCTTGGGTTCCTTGAAACATTGCGTGAAACCCTGCTGTATCTTGACATTTGTGACTGCAAGATGCAAGAGGGCTCGCTGCGCTGCGACGTGAATCTGTCCGTGCGCCCGGTGGGGCAAGCGGAGTTTGGCACGCGCACCGAAATGAAGAACCTCAACTCCTTCAAGGCTATTGCGCGGGCGATTGAATACGAAAGCAAACGGCACATAGATGTGATTGAACGCGGCGGCAGCATCACCCAAGAAACCCGCCGCTGGGATGACAACAAGGGCAAGAGCATGCCCATGCGCAACAAAGAAAACGCGCAGGATTATCGTTATTTTCCGTGCCCGGATATCCCGCCGGTGGTGATTGACGATGCATGGCTGGAAAGCGTGCGCGCAACCTTGCCCGAACTTGCGGCGCAAAAACGCGAACGCTATACCGGTGAATACGGCATTGCGCCCAAGGATGCTGCCACCATCACCGTGCACAAGACGATTTCTGCGTTGTTTGAGCAGCTGGTGGAATTGACCGGGCAACCCAAAGAAGCGGCGAATCTCATCACCGGCGAATTGATGCGGCATTTGAACAACACCGGCACGCTGCCCGAAGATTTGCAAGTGGATGCAGGCAAACTTGCACAATTGATTGAACTTGTCCTACAGGGCAAAATCAATCGCGCGGCGTATAAGCAAACCATGCATGCCGTGTTTGGCGAAGATGTACAGCCCATGGAATACATCGAAGCGCATGGCCTGTTGATGCAAGATAACAGCGACGCCCTAGCCGCAGCCATCGCCGCCGCAATTGCCGCCAATCCCAAAGCCATCGCAGATTACCGCGCGGGCAATGAGAAGACGTTTGGGTTCATCATGGGCCAAGTGATGAAAGAGCTGAAAGGGCAGGGGAATCCCGCGTTGGTGAAACCTGCATTGGAGGCCGCTCTTGCTGACTGTTGAGCGTATTATCGATGACCTTGCCGTGTGCGAGCATGACGACGGCAGCCATGTGCACTTGGCCCTGGTAGATTTGCCTGCGGGCCTGCGTGAAGGCAGTGTGCTGGTTCGAGTTAACGGTGCTTGGCAGCTGGATTTAGCCGCTGAACAAGCCCGCCGCGCCAAGTTAAAGGCGCAGGCAGATGAATTGTTTGGTTAGCCCCCTCAGACACGCCTTACGGCGTGCCAGCTCCCCCTGAAGGGGAGCCCTTGGCAACACCTGAAAGTCTGATTTTCGCCAGGGTCGCCCCCCTTTGGGGGAGATGTCGCGGAGCGACAGAGGGGGAAGGCAGGTAAAATTGCACAAAAAGCTGTTTTGCAAGACGGGAACTCTCTGCTTGCAAAGCGGCTTGCTTTGTGTTATAATATAAAGAATATTATGCATAAGGAGAAATTCCATGAAAGCAATTAAAAAGGTGCTGGTGGCCAACCGCGGCGAAATTGCCATTCGCGTGTTTCGCGCATGTGCGGAGCTTGGCATTAGCACGGTGGCGATTTATTCGAAAGAAGACACCTTCAACTCCTTCCGCACCAAAGCGGACGAGGCTTATCTTGTTGGTGAAAACCAAACCCCGCTTGGCGCCTATTTGGACATTGAAGCGATTGTGAAGCTGGCCAAAGCGAAGAACGTAGATGCCATCCACCCCGGCTATGGCTTTTTGAGCGAAAACGCAAACTTTGCCAAAGCCTGTGAGGAAAACGGCATCATCTTCATTGGCCCACCCAGCGATGTGCTGGCGAACATGGGCGACAAATTGGCGGCGAAAGAAATTTCCAAGGCTTGCAACGTACCCACCATTCCTGGCGGCGAAGCCCCATTGACGGACGTTGATGAAGCGATTGCGCTGGCCGAGCAATATAAATACCCCGTGATTTTGAAAGCAGCTGCCGGCGGCGGCGGCAAAGGCATGCGCCGCTGCAACGATGCACAAGAGCTGAAAGTTGCGTTCCCGCTGGTGCAAAGTGAAGCGCTCAAATCTTTCGGCAACGGCGACATCTTCATGGAAAAATTCCTGGTGCAGCCCAAGCACATCGAAATTCAAATTTTGGCCGACAAACATGGCAACGTCTATCACCTGTTTGAGCGCGATTGCTCGCTGCAACGCCGCTATCAAAAAGTGGTGGAGATTGCACCCGCCGTTTCGCTGCCCCAAGCCATCAAAGAAAAACTGTATGAAGATGCAGTGAAAATCGCCAAGCAAGTCAATTACGTTAACGCCGGCACGGTTGAGTTTTTGGTGGACAAAGACGGCAATCACTACTTCATTGAGATGAACCCCCGCATTCAGGTGGAGCACACCATCAGCGAAGTCATCACCGGCATTGACTTAGTGCAAGCGCAAATTCAGGTGGCCGAGGGGCATGCGCTCAACGGAGATGTGATTGATATTCCCTCGCAGGAATCCATTCAAGTGCGCGGCGTAGCCATTCAGAACCGCGTGACAACGGAAGACCCGCAAAACAACTTTAGCCCTGATATCGGCAAGATTACGGTGTATCGCTCGGGCGGCGGCCACGGTGTGCGCCTAGATGCAGGCAACACCTACACCGGCGCAGAGATTTCGCCGTATTATGACAGCCTGCTGGTGAAGGTTATCACCTTTGACCGCACCTATGAGGGCGCAACCCGCAAGGCCTTGCGTGCGTTGAAAGAAATGCGTATTCGTGGGGTGAAAACCAACATTCGCTTCCTCGAAAACATCCTCAACCATCCGCAATATCTGGCGAATGATTGCCATGCCACGTTCATTGACGAAACGCCCGAACTGTTTGCCTTCCCCGCGCCGCAAGACCGCGCGAACAAGGTGCTGAAGTATATCAGCAACACGGTGGTGAATGGCGGCAAGCCCGCGCCTGCTGAGTTCACCGCACCGCCGGTGCCTGCCGTAAGCGGCGCACCAAAAGCTGGCTTGAAGCAATTGCTGGATAGCCAAGGCGCAGATGCCGTGAAACAGCACATCCTTGGCGCAAAAGAGCTGCTGATTTCTGATACCACGCTGCGCGATGCTCACCAAAGCTTGCTGGCCACGCGCGTGCGCACCAAAGATATGACTGCCATCGCAGACGCCATGGCGCATGCTATGCCCAACGCCTTTGCGTTTGAAATGTGGGGCGGCGCAACGTTCGATGTGGCCTATCGCTTTTTGCATGAGTCACCGTGGGAGCGCTTGAAGCTGCTGCGTGAGAAAATCCCCAATGTGCTGCTGATGATGCTGCTGCGCGGTGCGAACGCCGTGGGCTACACCAGCTATCCCGATAATCTGATTGCGCAGTTCATTCAAGAGGCTGCAACTGCAGGCGTGGATGTGTTCCGCGTGTTTGACTCGCTGAACTGGCTGCCCAACATGGAGCTGAGCATTGATGAAGTGCGCAAAGCAGGCAAGCTCTGCGAGGGCTACATCTGCTACACTGGTGATATTTCTGACCTGTCGCGCACAAAATATGACCTGAAATATTACGTGAACATGGCCAAAGAGCTGGAAAAACGTGGCGTGCACATTCTGGGCATCAAAGATATGTCTGGGCTGCTTAAGCCTTATGCTGCGCAAGAACTGGTGCGTGCACTGAAACAAGAAGTAGGGCTGCCCATTCACCTGCACACGCATGATACGTCTGGTAATGGCGTTGCCGCGATTCTCAAGGCCGCCGAAGCAGGCGTGGATATCGTAGACACCGCGATTGCAAGCTTGTCGTCGCTCACCAGCCAGCCGTCGCTTAACGCAGTTGTTACGGCGTTGGAAGGCACTGAGCGCGACACCGGCATGAAAGATGCCGACCTGTTGCCTATTTCGCGCTACTGGGAGCACGTGCGCGGCTACTATTCCAACTTCGAAGAAGGCCTGGATTTCCCCGCCACGGATATCTACAAGTACGAAATCCCCGGCGGGCAGTATACCAACCTGCGCGCACAAGTGGATAGCATTGGCTTGGGTGACCGCTTTGAAGAAGTGAAAGAAAAATACAAGCAGGCCAATGACCTCGTGGGTGACATCGTGAAGGTTACCCCCAGCTCTAAAATGGTGGGTGACCTAGCGATTATCATGGTGCAAAATGATTTAACACCCGAAAATATCGTGGAAAAAGGTAAGCACATTGCCTTCCCCGATTCGGTGGAAAGCTACTTCAGCGGCATGATGGGTCAGCCGCAGGGTGGATTCCCCAAAGACCTGCAAGAGGTGGTGCTCAAGGGCAAAACGGCCATTACCGGCCGCCCGGGCGAAAGCCTGCCGCCGGTGGACTTCGATGCCATCAAAGCTGAGATGAAACCTTTCTGCGCAGAGCCGAACATGCAAGATATCGTGTCATATTGCTTATATCCGAAGGTGCTGAAAGATTACTATGCGCACCAAAAAGAATACAGCGAACTCAGTGCCCTAGAGAGCCCGGTGTTCTTTGCGGGCATGGCACCCGGCCAAACCACGCAAGTGGAAATTGAAGACGGCAAAACGCTGATGATCAAATTCGTCAGCATGAGCAAGCCAGACATTGACGGCCTGCGTCAGCTGGTGTTTGAGCTCAACGGCGACCGCCGCGAAATCGCTGTGCAAGACAGTGCGCAAGCCACCACCACCAATGTTGTGATGGCAAACTTGGAAGATCCGCTTGATATTGGTGCCAGCATTCCCGGCATGGTGAGCAAAGTGATGGTGAAACAAGGCGACAACGTGAAGCAAAACGACGTGCTCGCCGTGATTGAAGCCATGAAGATGGAAACCACCGTGATGGCCAAAACCGACGGCGTGATTGAAAAAGTATTCGTGAGCGAAAAACAACCCGTCAAAGGCGGCGAGTTGATTATTCGGATGAAGTAGTGCGAAGCTTTTGCGCTCGCCGCGCTGGCATTACTTTTTTTGCAAAAAAAGTAATCAAAAAAACCTAGATTAGCCGAATAAAATGAAACCCAACTCTCTGTGAACAGGAAGTTGGGTTTTGTTTTTTTGTCTTGGCTTCGAAGATATTCTCATGTAGGAGCGGCTATTAGCCGCCCGTGAATTTTCCACTCTCATGAAGAAGAACGGGCGGCAGATTGCCGCCCCTACACGCGTGCGCCATAAAAATCCACCGCAAAGCGGTTAAAGTTCTTTTTTTCAGATAACCCCCACCTGCCGTCTAGCGACGGCTTTCCTCCCCCAATGATCCACCCCACAAATGCAAGCATTTGCGGGGACCCCGGAGGGGGAGGCCTTGGCAACACCTGCATATTTTCATAACAGTCAACGCGAAGCGGCTAAAGTTCTTTTTGGTTCTTTTTCTTTCAAGAAAAAGAACACGCATCCCTGCACTAACTCTCCACCCAAGCCAAGCTGCGCTGCACAGCTTTTTGCCAGCCTGCGTAAAGCTCGTTGCGCTGTTGGCGCGGCAGTTGCGGCACAAACACGCGGTCGACTTGGCGGTTTTGCTCAATTTCGTCTTTGCTGTTCCACACGCCTGCGGTTAGCCCTGCGATGTAGGCTGCGCCGAGTGCGGTGGTCTCGGTCACACGCGGGCGGTTGACGTTTGCCTGGCTGAAGTCTGCCTGCAATTGCATCATGATGTCGCTGACCGATGCGCCGCCGTCTACACGCAGCTCGGTGAACTTAATGCCCGCATCGGCCTCCATGGCGGCAAGCAGATCACACAATTGCCACGGAATGCACTCGATGACCGCCCTTGCAATATGCGCGCGATTCACGCCGCGGGTTAACCCCACCATCGTGCCGCGGGCATACATATCCCAATAGGGCGCGCCCAAACCCGTGAAGGCAGGCACGAGATATACGCCATTGGCACTGTCTACGCTTTCGGCTAGCTCGCCGCAACGCTCGGCGGAATCCACCAGCTTGAGCTCATCGCGTAGCCATTGGATGACCGAACCGGCATTGAACGCACTGCCTTCAATGGCGTATGTGATTTCATCACCCAGCGACCAAGCAACACCAGTAAGAAGATTATGTTGACTTTGCACGCGTTTGGTGCCGGTGTTCATCAGCAAAAAGCAGCCGGTGCCGTATGTGTTTTTGGCCATGCCGGGTGAAAAACAAGCCTGCCCGAACAACGCCGCAGGTTGGTCGCCAATGGCACCGGTGATGGGCACGCCCGCCAATTCCGTCAGCCCAATGAGCCCCTGCGCGAGCTCGCCGTGCATGGCACCGCTGGGCACGACCTTGGGCAAAATATGCATGGGCACGCCAAGCAGGGCGCACAATTCTTCGTCCCAGCACAGTTTATCCACATCAAAGAGCATTGTTCGGCTGGCGTTTGAGTAATCCGTCACGTGGCTTTGGCCACCGGTAAAATTCCAAATCAGCCAGGTTTCCACGGTGCCGAATAGCAGTCTGCTTTGCTCAGCCAGTTCACGTGCGGCAGGCACGTTGTCGAGTATCCATTTTATTTTTGTGCCGCTGAAATAGGCATCTACCACTAAGCCAGTGCGTTGTTTTATCAGCGGCTCGTGGCCGTCGCGCTTGAGTTGCTCGCACATGTCGGCGGTGCGTCGGCACTGCCACACAATGGCGTTGTAGACCGGTCGGCCGGTTTGTTTGTCCCACAAAATGGTGGTTTCGCGCTGGTTGGTGATGCCCATGCAGGCGATGTCGCGCAGGTTTACCCGGCCTTTGATTTCGCCCAGCACAAGCTCCAGGGCGTTCATTTGGCTGTAGAGAATCTCCATGGGGTTGTGCTCTACCCAGCCGGCCTGCGGGTAAAGCTGTTCGTATTCCTTTTGTGCGCGGGCAACCACATTGCCTTGGCGGTCAAACAAAATGGCACGCGAGCTTGTGGTGCCTTGGTCCAGCGCGAGGACGTATTGGTTTGGCATATGTTTTCTCAATTTCTCTGTGGTTTATTATATTATTGGGCTTGTTTTAGACTTTTGTGTTGTCGAACCCCTCAGTCACGCATAGCCGCCAAACTTGAAGATAACCGCAACCTGTAGGGGCGGCAATTTTGCCGCCCGGGCCATAAAAAACATGGCACTATTAAGATTTCGGGCGGCTTGCAAGCCGCCCCTACATGTTGGTCATAGGCTTACGAGAATATAAAGCGCACTAAGCTAAAGATACCCCATCCTGCTAAGGCTATGATGCCGAATAAAATGGCATAGAAAATAACGCCGAAAAGGAGCATAATCATTTGATCTTGAAAAGAGTGTAATGGTGCCATAAAAGAACCTTCTTTACTTTAAATTTTGCTTCTGTCAATTCCATAATAGCACATGAAATGTCGAAAGTCAATGCACAATCTGCACAAAATCCCTCGCCGCAACCCGTAGTTGCGCAATTTCAAGCCAAAATCGCTGGTTGCAACCGTGAAAATTTGTTATACTTATTGAACAGATTATGGTTGGCAAAATTTTTTTGAAAAAAAGCTTGACAGTGACCTTTGCGTCATGGTATATACTATCTACAGGAGGGCGGCGAGCCGCCGCAGACAATTCGCGCGTATGATGAGATTTAACAGAAAGCAGGTATCCCGCGAATGAATTATGAGTCTAAAGCTATCCCCGATGGCTACATGCGTGTGGGCGAACTGGCCCGACAAGCAGGCGTGACCGTGCGCACGTTGCAATACTACGACAAAGAAGGGCTGCTGAGCCCCAGCGCGGCCAGCGAAGGCGGCTTTCGGTTATATAACGACCGCGATGCCGTGCAGCTGATGCAAATTCTCGCGCTGAAGCAAATGGGATTTTCGCTGGGCGAGATAAAACAGCGACTTAATCGGCTTGACACACCTGCAGATGTGTTGCAAGCTCTGGAAGAACAAAGCATGCAAATCGCCGGGCAAATTGAACAGCTGACAGAAGCACGCAATGCCCTGGAGAAGCTCAAAGCTGAAGTAGCGCAGATCGATATCGTGGACTTTAAGAAGTACGCTGCGATTTTAGCGAACTTGCAGATGAAAAATGAGTACTATTGGATGGTGAAACACTTCGATGATGATATGCTCAGAAAATTCAGCGGGCATTTAAACATGGAACAAGCACAACAGGTGATTGTGCAAATCAACCACACACTGGATGAGGCCTACAAGCTGCACAAAAGAAAAGTGCCGCACAACAGTAAAAAAGCGCAGCAATTCGCCCGTGACTATTGGGCCATCATCTTGCAAGTGACCGGTGGTGACATGGAATTGATCGCAAAACTTGGCGAGATGTTCACCAATAGTGCTTTTGATACTAGAGACACAAAATTCCAACTCGCACAAGACTATATCGCAGCAACATTAGAGATTTATTTAGAAGGAGAACAATATGGCAACCATTAGCATGAAAAACGTGCACAAAGCATTTGGCGACAATCAAGTGCTCAACGGCGTAACCTTTCACGTGAATCCCGGCGAAATCTTTGGCATGCTTGGCCCCAGCGGTTCGGGCAAAACCACCATCATCAACATCCTCACCCGGCAGCTGAGCGCAGATAGCGGCGAGGCCTCCACCGCGGCCGAAAGCCACGAAATCGGCTTGATGTTGGAGCACGACGGCCTGTTCAACCGCCTGAGCTGTTTGGATAATCTGATTGTGTTTGAGACAATCTATGGCATTCCACGCGCACGAACCCTGGAAGCGCTGGAGAAAGTCGGTCTTAGCGACGCACACAAAACCGAGGTGAACAAGCTCAGCAAGGGCATGCGGCAACGCTTGGTGCTGGCACGCGCCGTGCTGCACCATCCCAAAGTTTTGTTTCTAGACGAACCCACCAGCGCACTTGATCCGCTCACCGCGCGGGGAATTTATCAGCTCATCCGTCAGCTGCGTGACGACGGCAGCACGATTTTCCTCACCACGCACAACATGGAAGAAGCTACGCACCTGTGCGATCGCGTGGTGATGCTGCACGGCGGGCAAATTATCGAAGAAGGTGCGCCGCAAGACATTTGCAACAAATACGATGCACACAAAACCTTGCCTGACTTGGAAAGTGTGTTTGTGCAACTCACAGGAGGTGGATTAGAATGAGAAACTTTAAAGCGATTTTCCGTAAACAATTACTCGACTCCCTCAAGAACATGGAGATCATGCTGAACTTTGCCCTATACCCATTCATGGGGTTTTTGATGAGCACATTCGCCTCGCCGAACTTTGACGGTGTGCCCGAAGAAATTCAGCAAATGCTGGCTGCAGGCATGCCCAACATGATGATGATGATGGCCACCATGTTTGCGGGCATGGGCTTGATTCCCGTGGTGGCGAGTATTATCTCGGAAGACATTGAAAAGAAAAGTCTGCGCTTTCTCACCATGGCCGGCGTGAAACCCATGTCATATTTGCTGGGTGTGGGCGCAGTGTCGTTCTTCCTTGCTATTTTCACTACGTTTGCCTTTGGTTTTATCGGCGACTTTGGCGGCACGCGTGAATTACTGGTTTTTGTGGCGGCGATGCTTTCGGGCGTGATTGCGTCGATCTTTTTGGGGGCAACGCTGGGCATTCTCAGCAGAAGCCAGCAAGCGTCCACAGGGCTAACGATGCCTGCGGCTGTGGTGCTGGGCTTTGGACCGATGCTCGCGCAGTTCAACGGCACCATCTCGCGCTTGATGACACCGTTCTACACACAACAGCTCAACGCCATCGCAGATTACTTCAGCGGCGGCCCGGCGGCGGCACCGTTGTGGCAAAGTTTCGCGATTATCTGGGCAAATGTGATTGTGCTGGGCATTGTGTTTGCAGTGGTGTATCGCAAAAAAGGTTTGGCCCAGCGTGGCTAGTGAATAGAAAATAAGCAAACCGGTGGCTTTGGGCTGCCGGTTTTTTATTGGTTAAATACCACCCTCACTCCTCGCGGCTCGGAGAGTTCCCTCCTCGGGAGGGAGCTGACCGCCTCGGGCGGGCTGAGGGTGGTGTTTTCACGCTGTTTCATTATATTTAAAATTTTTCGCACAAAATTCTTGCTTTTTTACATGCGCGTATGGTATAATATTACTATGATGAAGATTATAGCGTTAACACACGAAAATGCTCGTCCAGCGGCCAAGCTAGCCGCGCAAGTGTTTCCCTATGCCGCGCCCTATGTTCGCTTGTCTTATTGGGCGGTGCGCAGCCGAAACAACCCGCTGGTGAAGCTATCATTTCGCATTGGCCGCATCAACGCGCTGCTTGACCATTGGGTTGCGGTGAACGAACATAACGAAGTAATCGGCACCGTTGGGCTATATACTTATCGCAAAGATGCGCACGAGGCCGCATGGCTCACGTGGTATTGCGTGGCACCGCAAGCGCGCGGGCAAGGGCTGGGTAAAGAGTTGATTGCACACGCCGCGCAGCATGCACGTGAACTAGGCAAAACCTATCTGCGACTATATACCTCCACGCACCCAAACGAAGCCGCTGCACAAATGGTGTATGAAAAAGCGGGACTTGCGCAAACACACCAAAAGCGAGTTCCCGGCACCACATTGATTTATCGAGAAAAGAAACTATGAATTTCGCAATCGTGTTTGCAAGTAATATCCACTTGTAGGGGCGGATGTAAATCCGCCCGGACTTTAAAATATTATCGATATCTTACGAAAGCATGGACCAACATCATGAACCCACGCATGGAACTACCGCTGTACTTATTCCACCAGGGCACCAACGCCCGCGCATATCGTTTTTTCGGCGCGCATCGGTCGTATGACCTTTCCGCGGCGGTGTTTCGCGCATGGGCACCTGCTGCCCGCGCAGTGAGCGTGGTGGGGGATTTCAACGACTGGAACCCCAGCGCCAACCCCTGCACTCGCGTGAATGACCAAGGCGTGTGGGAAGCCGAAATCGCCGAACTGCAACCCTTCACGGCCTACAAGTTTTGCATCACCGGGCAAGACGGAAAACGTCGCTTGAAAAACGATCCTTTTGCCTTCCACTGCGAGGCCGACACCGGCAATTCATCAAAATATTACCCGCTGTCGCACTGCTATCAATGGAACGATGCCGAATGGCTTGCCGCACGCGCGCAGCAAAATCCGCAGCAGCAACCCATGAGCATCTATGAAGTGCATCTGGGCAGTTGGCGCAGATTTGCCGACGGCGCACCCTTCAGTTATCGCAAACTGGCGGACGAGCTCATTCCCTATGTGAAGCAACTGGGCTTCACGCACATTGAAGTGATGCCGCTGACCGAGCACCCCTTTGGCGGCTCGTGGGGCTATCAAACCACAGGTTATTTCGCCGCAACATCGCGCTATGGCGAACCGCGCGACCTGATGTTTTTCATCGACCAGTGCCATCAGGCGGGGCTGGGCGTGATTTTAGACTGGGTGCCGGCGCACTTTGCGCGTGATGCCCACGGGCTTGCGCAATTCGATGGCGAAGCCTGCTTTGAATATGCCGACGACCGCATTGGCCACCACAAGTCGTGGGACACTGCCGTCTTTGACTACAGCAAGCCGGAAGTGCGCTCGTTTTTGCTCAGTTCGGCCATGTTTTGGCTGGAGCAATACCACGTGGATGGGCTGCGTGTGGATGCTGTGGCGAGCATGCTCTATCGCAATTATGACCGCGAAGACGGCCAATGGCTGGCGAACGAACACGGCGGAGCCGAAAATCTTGAAGTGGTGTCGCTGTTGCAGCAGATTAACTCAACGGTGCTGGAGCGCTTTCCGGGGGCGATCATGGCCGCCGAAGAAAGCACCGCTTGGCCACAGGTGACTCGCCCGCCGGATGTGGGCGGCTTGGGCTTTAACTTCAAGTGGAACATGGGCTGGATGAACGACAACCTGCGCTATTTCGCGCTGGATCCTGTGCATCGCAAGAATAATCACAACCTGGTGACATTTTCGTTCCACTATGCCTTCAGCGAGAATTTTATATTGCCTATTTCGCATGACGAGGTGGTGCATGGCAAGCATTCGCTGCTATCGAAAATGCCGGGCGACTACAACGATAAATTCACTGCGCTGCGAGCATTTTTGGGTTTCATGTTCGCGCACCCGGGCAAAAAACTGCTGTTTATGGGGCAGGAAATCGGGCAGTTTATTGAGTGGAACTATCAACAAGAGCTTGACTGGCTGCTGCTGGAATATGCCTCGCACAAGCAGTTGCAAACTTTTGTGGGGCAGCTCAATGCGTTTTATCGTCAACAGCCCGCCCTTTGGCAAGCCGATGACGACCATCGCGGTTTTGCGTGGATTTGCGGCGACGACTGCGACAATAGCGTCATTGCATTTCGTCGTATTGATCGCCAAGGCAATGAATTGGTGTGTGTATGTAATTTTACGCCCGTTGCCCGAGAAAACTACAGCATTGGCGTGCCTGAGGCAGGGCAGTGGCGCGTGCTGTTTCACACCGACGACGAGTGCTTCGGCGGCAGCGGTGCATACATGGGGACAAGCGTGCATACACAAGATAATGCCATGCATGGCTTGCCGTGTGCGCTGAGCCTTAACTTGGCGGGGAATTCGTTTGTGTTTTTGGGGAGAAATATGTAAAAGGAGATTAATTATGTCAGAATTTCACTTCAAGTTCCGCGAAAAATACTTTAGTTGAATAAACATGAACGTAATAACCAGCATGTAGGGGTGGCGTGCACGCCACCCGGGCAAAAATACTGGTTTAAGATGTTATCCCGGGTGGCTTGCAAGCCACCCCTACATGCTGATCTGAGATAGTGATAAAATGAAACTCCGGGCGACGTAATCGCGCCCCTACAACCCGATCCCGGACCCCTCAGTCACGCCTTGCGGCGTGCCAGCTCCCCTACAGGGGAGCCCTTGGCAACACCTGAAAGTCTGAGTTTCGTCAGGATCTCCCTGCAGCGACTTTTGGACGCTTTAGCATTCATCAAGTAGAGGGGTTTTTGCAAAAAACATATCAATACAGTGACTTAAAGAGCCAAATAAAAACAAGGAGGGTACTATGCAACATCAACACTGCGTGGCCATGCTGTTGGCCGGGGGACAAGGCAGCCGATTGGGGGTGCTGACACACAAAATCGCAAAGCCCGCCGTGCCGTATGGCGGCAAGTATCGTATCATCGACTTCCCGCTTTCCAACTGCGTGAATAGCGGCATCGACACCGTGGGCGTGCTCACGCAATACCAGCCCCTTGCGCTCAATGACTACATTGGCAAAGGTTCGCCGTGGGATCTCAACCGCATGCACGGCGGTGTGCATGTGCTGTCGCCCTATCAACAAATGCAGGGCACGCAATGGTATAAAGGCACAGCCAATGCCATCTATCAGAACATACACTTCATCGACCGCTACAGCCCAGAATACGTGCTGGTGCTTTCGGGCGACCACATCTACAAAATGGACTACGCAAAAATGCTTGCCCACCACAAAGAAAAGCAGGCAGATTGCACCATCGCCATGCTGGAAGTGGAGTGGGAAGAAGCCAGCCGCTTTGGATTGATGCTGGTGGGTGAGGATGGCTTCATCACCGAGTTTGAAGAAAAACCCGAAAACCCGCGTAGCAACAAAGCCAGCATGGGCGTGTATGTCTTCACGTGGGCGAAGCTGCGGCAATATCTCATTGATGACGAAGCCAAGGCAGGCAGCAGCAACGACTTTGGCAAAGATGTCATTCCCGCCATGCATGCCGCGGGCGAACGCATGGCCGCCTATGCCTTCGATGGCTATTGGAAGGACGTGGGCACCATCGAAAGCTTGTGGGAAGCCAACATGGACCTGCTTAACCCCAAAGCAGGCTTGGATATGAGCGACCCCAGCTGGGTGATTTATTCGCGCAACACCAATGCGCCGCCTGCGTTGTTTGGCCCAGAAGCAAAGACGCAAAACTGCTTGATTGCCAACGGCTGCAAAATTGAAGGTGAAGTGGATGCCAGCGTATTATTCCCCTGGGCGCAGGTGGAGCAAGGCGCAATTGTACGCGATAGTATACTCATGCCGGGCGTGAAAGTGAAAGCCGGTGCAGTGGTGCAGTATGCCATCATTGCTGAAAATGCTGTGGTTGGTGAAGATGCCGTGGTTGGTGTGCGGCCCGAGCACTGCAGCAACAAGGATATTTGGGGTGTTGCGGTGGTTGGTGAAAATGTGCAGATTGAACCGGGCAGGGTAGTGAAGCCCAAAGAAATGGTGGCCACCTGCGGTGGGGCTTAGTCGCTTCGCTGTGTTCTATTATAGCCTCATAAAACAATCTCACCGCGAAGCGACTAGGTTTTTTTGGTTCTTTTTTTGCAAAAAAAGAACAAGAAAGGACTTCACATGAAAGTTTTATTTGTCACCAGCGAATCTCGCCCCTTTGTGGCCAGCGGCGGCTTGGCGGACGTTGCGGGTTCGCTGCCGCAAGCCTTGCGCAAGCGTGTGGTTGGTGCGCGGGTGATTTTGCCCATGCATGATGCCATTGCCCCCGAGCTGCGCGAGAATATGAAGTTCATCACAAACATTGTGGTGCCAGTGGCGTGGCGGCGGCAATATTGTGGGCTGTTTGAGGCCAAGCACAACGGTGTGGTATACTATTTTCTCGATAACCAATATTATTTTAAGCGCGGCGCAAAGCTGTATGGACATTATGACGACGGCGAGCGCTTTGCGTTTTTTGCGCGTGCTGTGTTGGAAATTCTGCCGCATTTGCCTGATTTTGTGCCGGATATTTTGCACTGCAACGATTGGCATTGCGCGCTGGTGCCGGTGTATCACACCACGCACTATGGTAAGCTGCCGTTTTATCAGCACATGCGCACGCTGTTTACCATTCACAATATCGAATATCAAGGCAAGTATGACATGGCCATTTTGGGCGATGTGTTCGGCCTTTGCCCGCAGCATGCTAGCCTGGTGGAGCACAACGGCGGCATCAACCTGATGAAGGGCGGCATTGAATGTGCCCACGCGGTGAACACCGTGAGCGAAAGTTACGCACGTGAGATTCTCACGCCGGAATATGGTCACGGGCTGGAGGACATTTTGGCGCAGCGGCAGTTTAAGCTCACGGGCATCCTCAACGGCATTGATGTGCAGGGGCAAAACCCCGCAGATGACCCGCACATCACAGCTAACTTCACCGCAGATGATCTGACGGGCAAGGCGGCATGCAAAGCTGCGCTGCAAGCTGAGTTCGGACTTGATGCCGAGCCACGCGTGCCGCTCATTGGCATTGTGAGTCGGTTGGCGGCGCACAAAGGCATGGCTTACATCCAAGGCTGCATGGAGCAATTGTTGCAAGAAAGTGATGCACAACTGGTTGTGCTGGGCACTGGTGAATATGAATACGAAAATTATTTTCGCTATTTGGCGGAGAAATTCAGCACGCGTGTGGGTTTTTGCTGTGACTTTAAGCCTGCGCTATCGCGGCAGATTTATGCCGGCAGTGACCTGTTTCTGATGCCCAGCCAAAGCGAACCCTGTGGGCTTTCGCAGATGATTGCCCTGCGCTACGGTGCGATTCCCGTGGTGCGCGAAACCGGCGGCCTGCGCGATAGCATCACCGACAGCGGTAACGGCAACGGCAACGGTTTTACGTTTGCAGATTGCTCGGCGGAGGCGTTGTTGATTACGCTGCGCCGCGCCCTGCAGGGTTATGCAGATGAAAAGGGCTGGCAGGTGCTGGTGCGCCGCGCCATGGCCTGTGACTTTAGCTGGGGCAAAAGCGCGGGGGCGTATATTAAGTTGTATAAAAGTTTGTTGTAGAATGGAAAGAACCGAGAATGATCCCATCACTTAACGAAATTTGGGAACTGCACATCAAAAGCAAAGGTGCGGATTTTGTGTGTTTTGTCGATGCATCGGCGTTGCCTGCTGATGCTGTAGAGGGATATTCTTGTGTTATCTTTTTTGGCAAAGCTCTATCGAAAGAATATCTCAATGCACGCAGAGCCAACGAGCCACCAAAGACAAAAGAGGTTCACAATACAGAGGGGAAAATGGGTGCTTTGGCCGCAAAAGTAGCTGACTTGCTGGAGGCCGAAGGGTACAATAGCATTGCCAAGTTGAAATTTGGACGCTTGCCCCATAAAACTGTTGCACTGCATGCCGGGTTGGGGTTCATAGGCAAAAACAACCTATTGGTCACGGAACAATACGGCTGCGCTGTGCTGTTTGGCAAAGTGTTAACCACAGCCCCATTTGAAACGATGAGCGAAGCTCCAATTGAACCGCAATGCGGCGATTGCAACGTTTGTGTTGATGTGTGCCCAACAAAATGTTTGCGTGGAACTACATGGGATGTTACAGCCACGCGAGAGGATATGATGGTTAGAAAACGCTGCGACATATGCTTAAAGTGTGTGCTTTGGTGCCCGTATACGGAAAAATATGCAAAGGATGAACCATGATCCAAATCACCACCCCGCGCCTGATTATCCGTGACTGGCAGCCGGCCGACCTCGCACATTGGCACCGCTTGTTCAGCGACACACAGAACATGCACTTTGTTGAGCATATGCAATGCCACACCATTGAAGAAAGTCAAACGCGCCTACAAAGTGCCATTGATGCGATACACGACAACCCGCGCGTGAAATATTTCTTCGTGGTGGAGCTTGCACAAACGGGGCAATTCATTGGCTCCATTGGTTTTATGACCGAGATGAAAGCCGGTGAGCTTTGGGGGAATTTCGGCTGGTTCTTGTTGCCTGAATATCAAGGACATGGCTTCATGGCGCAAGCGTTTCGCGCACTGATTCCCCATGCGTTTGGGCGTTGGGGCGTGGCTGTAATCGACGCAGGCTGCAATATTGCGAATAAAGCTTCCGAACGCATTATGCAGCAAAACGGCATGAAACTTGTGCGGCAACACAACGACCGCTTGGACTATCAACTGAAGAAAGAAGATTGGCTCAGCCTATGAAATCCACGCCGTTGCAAAACTCAACCTGCGTTTGCGTGCACAACAAACAACAAGCCATTGCCTAGGTGAAAATTCTCTGTTATAATAAAATCACAAAAAAATGACAGGAGAAATTTCACATGAAACAGTTTGGGCAAACCATCAAAACATTGCGTCGGCAAAAAGACATGACACAGGAACAATTGGCCGAATATCTTGATATATCCCCGCAGGCGATTTCACGTTGGGAAATCAACTCAACCCTGCCAGATATTACGCTGATTCCCAAGCTTGCGCATATCTTTGACGTAACGACAGATGTGCTGTTCGGCGTTGACATTGCAACGAAAAACAAGCGGATAGATGAATTGTTAGGAATCGCGCAAGCGCAGTTTCGCAACGGCGACCAAGTCGCAGCTGCCGACATGCTCCGCACGGCGCTGCAAGAATACCCCAACAGCTATCCAATCATGAGCGACCTAATGACCTATACTCGGTCAGAGGAAGAAAAGACAGCGTTGGGCGAAAAAATTCTTGCGGGCTGCACAGATGATGCTTGCAGGCAGTTCACGCGAGAAAGGCTGTGCCAACCCAAAGGCACAAAACGATTTGAGTTGCTGCGCCAAAAGCTGTTTGACAACATCACCGACATGATGACAGGCTTGGCATATAATTGTGCTGTGCTTGACGATGGCGGCCGTCCCTACACCGCTGAAGAAATGATTGTGAACAACCAAAAGATGATTGATCTGATTCACCTACTGTTTGACGATGGCAACATCGGGTTTTATAGGCGTCCGCTTGCGCAGTTATACATTCAAGTGGCGTCGTTTTGTGCTCGGCTGGGGGAGTACGACCGCGCAATCGAAAACTTGAAACTTGCCGCTAAGCATGCCATGTTAAGCGACCAAGAATATAACAACACCCCTGAGCCCGACAAGGTATATACCTCGCTGCCGTTTAAGGGCATGAAGCTCGGTGGGTATTATATCACGCAATTAAACTGCGCGACACACAATTATCTTGCCGAAATGGCGCACGCTGATTTTGATGCGATTCGCCAAACGGCAACGTTTGTCGCGCTGGAAGAAAATGTGCGTGCATTTGCGAACAAAAAATAATCGAGGAGTTACATGCTAATCATCACTCTACTGCGTCACGGCATTGCTGTTGGCGAAACCGAAGGCCGCTACATCGGTCACACTGACGCTGCGCTGACTGACGAAGGCGCGGCGCAGCTTGCGCAAATGGCCGGGGAGTACGACTACCCGCATGCCGATGCCCTGTTTGTGTCGCCGCTGAAACGCTGCGTGCAAACGGCCGAGATTCTCTATCCCGCCGCAAAACCCATCGCGATTGAGGGCTTCAAGGAGTATTTCTTCGGCGAGTTTGAGGATAAATCACCCGTCGAGCTTGAGCATCATCCGTTGTTTGCGCGGTGGCTGGCAGGCGAGCCTGATCTCGTGCCGCCCTTTGCTGAGTCGCTCGAAGATTTCCAGTCACGGCTCGCTGATACGTTCATCAAAGTGGTGGATGGGCTGCTCAAGGCCAACGTGAAGCACTCGGTGATCATCACGCATGGCGGCGTGGTGATGGCCTTGCTGGCGATGTTCGGGCTGCCCGAAGCGCCCATGCATGAGTGGCTCACGCCCAGCGGTTGCGGGTTTACCTTGCGGGTTGAGCCAAGCGTGTGGATGCGCGGACGCAAGGTTGAGGTTTGCGCCATGGCACCCGCAGAGCCGCCTGCAGACGAGCTGCCCGAAGAGCGGCGGCTGTGGAAAGAGCTTGAGGAATCGGAGTATATGTGATGAAACAAAATTCGTTAATTTCGCAGTTTTTGTCCACATTACCAAAAGAGCGAAGAGATATTTTCGGTGACTTAATGGAGCATCTCACTAAACTTGGATATTTACCGCAAAAGCAAGCAGTTAAAACAACATTCACGCTGTCGTTCAAACACAGTCGGCAAGTCATCGCAAAAGTTCGCGCTTGTAATGGCGGTGAGTTTCGCGTCAAGTTTTTTGCGTGTGAAAATCTGCCTCAAAAATACCATGATGCGTTGCGTCGTGATATGGAAGCGGCGAATGAAAAATATCGGAACTATATGAATCCTGACCGTCCCGCTCATTTGAAAAACAAATGCGACGGATGCGGTACAGCCTGCACGGGTGGTAATATGGGCTATTACTGGAAGTATGATGATGACCGCGAAATTTTCCGCTGTGGCGCATATCCGATTTTAATTTCCGATATAACAGTTGATGACTTGCCGGAAGCAAAGCGACTGCTCACTGAACAAGATAAATATTTCAAAACGCAACTGTATCTAACAGGAGAAATCAACGTTTAATGCAAACTAATTGTCAATTGTCAATTGTCAACTGTCAACTGATGCTCGCTCCCATGGCCGGCGTGGCCGACCGCGCCATGCGCCAGCTGTGCATGGAATACGGCGCACAGAGCTGTTGCAGCGAAATGGTCAGCGCCATGGGCATTTTCTGCGGCGACCGAAAAAGTGGCCAGCTGATGGAAATTACCCCGCAAGAACAACCCTGCGGGATTCAATTATTCGGCAAAGAACCGCACACCTTCCCCAAGGCCGTTGAAGCTGCACTGCTGCACAATCCCGCGTTCATCGATATCAACATGGGCTGCCCAGCAACGAAAGTCGCGGGCGGCGGCAGCGGTGCTGCATTAATGAAGCAACCCGACCTTGCGCGAGAGATCATCGCTACAGTGATTAAGATGGTTGATGGAGCCGTGCCAGTTAGCGTAAAAATGCGCACGGGCTGGGATGAGCATAGCCTCAATTGCGTGGAATTGGCGAAAATCGCTGAGGATGCCGGTGTTGCATGGCTCACCGTACATGGCCGCACCCGTCGCCAAATGTACGCCCCGCCGGTGGACAGGCATAGCATTCGTGCGGTGAAACAGGCGGTGGGTATACCCGTGATTGCCAATGGTGATGTGGCTTGCGGGCCATCTGCGCAGGCGATGTTGGACGAAACCGGCTGCGATGCTGTGATGGTGGGGCGTGCGGCCATGGGTGCGCCCTGGGTGTTTGCACACATTGCGGCCTATCTGCACGATGGTACGATTTTACCTGAACCAACCGCCGAGCAGCGCATGGAAATCATGTTGCGGCATGTGCGCCTGCTGTGCGACCACAAGGGTGAGCGCCATGGCATGCGAGAGGCACGCAAGCACGCTGCGTGGTACCTCAAGGGTGTGCGTGGCGGCGCGAAGTTGCGCGCACAGGCGGTGACGATAACGCGTTATGAAGAGTTGGAGGAAATCGCGTGTTCTTTTTTTGAAAAAAAAGAACCAAAAAAACTTTAGTCGCTTCGCGGTGGATTTTTATAGACATGTGTAGGTGTTGCCAAGGCCTCCCCCGCCCGGGGTCCCCAGAAATGCTTGCATTTTTGGGGTGGGTCATTGGGGGAGGAAAGCACGTCGTAGGCGTGCAGGTGGGGGTTACAATCGCACCAAAAAACTTTAGCCGCTTCGCGAGAGGTTATGTAGGGGCGGATGTGAATCCGCCCGGGATATATCTCTCAGCCAACAATCCACTTGAATCAAATACGCCAGCATTTGCGGCCCCGCCATCAGTTGCCCGAACCACGGTTCAGTCGTTGACGGCGGGTTTTTGCATGCCTGCAGCACGGCTTGCTTGTTCAGCAGGGGAGCAAGCGGCGAGCCGCTGTCATGCATCATCTCCAGCAAGCGTGTTTGCAGCAGATTGGTGTAGCCTGGATGATAGGTTTTGGGGAACGGGCTTTTTTTGCGTTGCAGCAGTTCAATGGGCAGCAGGTCAGCAAACGCATCGCGCAGCAGGCCCTTCACTACGCCATTGTGATATTTCATTGCCCATGGCACATTCCACAGATATTCCATCACGCGCTTATCAGCAAACGGCGAACGCGCGGTTAGGCCTGCTGCCACGCCCATGTGATGCATGCGACTCAGCAATGTTTGCATGAACCATCGCTGCGTCAACCAAGTGACTTCACGTTGGCGTGCGTCAGCAGGGGATTCACCTGCCAAGCGTGGCACCTGCGCCAAGCTTTCTTCATAGCATGCCTGCGCGTATTCATCCAGTTTCAGCTCATGCACAAGTTCGGGGTTGAGCAACGCAGTGCGTGCAGCCATGTTGCGCGACCATGGGAAGGTGCCCGCATGCAGCAATTCTTCGCGCAAAAACCAGGGGTATCCGCTAAATACTTCATCCGCACATTCGCCGGTGAGAGCAACTGCGCTGCGCTTGGCAACTTCGCCGCTAAAATACAACAGCGACGCATCAATGTCCGCCATGCCGGGCAACCCACGTGCATGCATGGCCGCAGGCAGCAATTCGAATAAATCCTGCTGCTCACAGGTGAGATATTCATGCTCAAGCGGATACAACGCCAGCATGCGTTCCACAAATGGCCGATCGCGCTCAGGCTGAAAGGCGTTGGCGGCAAAGTGCTCGTCGTTGCCTGCAAAATCAAATGAAAACGTGCGCAGGCTGCCCAGTTTATTGGCCGCTACGGCTGTAACGATGCTGCTGTCTATGCCGCCGGAAAGCAGGCTGCAAACATCGCCGTGCAGTTGTTCTTCAATGGCTTGGGTGAGCAACTCGCGTACCATGTTCACCGTTGTTGGGTAGTCATCTTCGTGTGGGCGGCTTTCGGGTTGCCACCAAACATGCTTTTGCAGGCCTGAGGGCGTGAAGGTTATCACCTGTCCGGGCAGCAGTTCGCGCACGCCTGCGAACACGCCGCTGCCGGGCGATCTCGCGGGGCCTAGGCCAAAGATTTCGCGCAGGCTGTTATCATCAATTTCAAGTTGAGTGGGCAGGTCGCGTAGCGTGGTAGAAAATACAAGCTTGCCGTTTTGCAAGTGATAAAACAGCGGCTTGGCACCGGCGTGATCACGGATGAGATGCAGGTGTTTGCCATCCCACCAAGCGATGGCGAACACGCCGCGCAGCTGCTGCACGAAATCAATGCCATGTTGCGCAAAGCCTTGCTGCATCGCGCTTTCATTCATGTTATAGATTTCACCCAGCAGTGCAAACGCTGTTGCGCCACCGTTGATTTGTAGTGGTTGTTGCTGCGAAAAATCGCAAATGCCCCAAAATGCCATACCCCATCTCCTTTAAACGAGAATTTTCACGTTACTAGTATAGTCGAATGGCGGCAAAACAATTCACATTTTTTGCTTGCAAGAACGGTAAAGCTGTGTTATAATTGAATCATAACGCATAGAAAAGGGGAATCTTTATGGCTAAAAAGTTCTTTCACTCGCGTATTGGCTCTTTCGTGTTTTTTGCGTTGGCGGTTTGTGCGTTTTTCTTTTTGCGCAGCGCCACCTTCGCCCATGGCTGGATGGCCGAAATCTATGGCGCATCGTTTGTATCCATTATGTTGTGGATAATCCCTGCCATTGCCGCCGTGCTGTTGATCTACATGCTGCTGCCGGAACGCTTGCGTGATAATAAGGCCTTGCGCATTGTGCACGTTGTGTTTTGTGTGCTGGGCGGGGTGGTGTTTGGCTACACCGCGCAAATTTTGTTCAGCATCAGCTGGCCGGTGATGGGCTTTACTTATGTGCGCGGTTGGGATAATCTCGCGCCAAGCATGGTTTACCTGCTGGCGATACTGGTGCTGCCCTTTGCGTGGCTGGTGGTGCCTGTGCTCAAACGCCGCAGCCGCACGGCAATTGCCGTATTGGCCAGTGTTATTCTGGTTGTCATGCTTGTTGCGCCATATATCGCAGACCACGCACAAACCCTCGGCATGGAGACCCTGCCGCTTGTGCTGGACATCGGCGATGATAAGTACAGTGTGGTATTTGTGACCACTCGCCGTGCCGCCGCGCATGTGCAAATTGATGTGGATGACGGCGAAACAACCTACTTTGCCAGCGCAGAAGACGGCCGTCTGCGCACCGGCACCGTGCACAGCGTAATCATCCCGCGTGAGCAGCTGAACAACCATACTTATCGCATCATTCTGCGTGAGGTTTTGCTGTCGGTTGATTCTGGCGTAGAATATGGCGAAGTATATACCAGCCGCGACTTCAACTTCCGTGGTGAGTTCATCGACAACCCCAATATTTTGCTGGGTGCCGACCTGCATAATCAAGGGGACAACATGATTTTAGCTGCCGAAAATTTTGATGCCGAGCCGGATCTCTTCATTATGCTGGGCGATATGTCGGCGATGCTGAACACCCCGCAACGCCTTAATCGTTATATCATTGGTTTTGGCGGTGATGTAACAGGCGGTGAAATCCCTGCTATTTTTGTGCGCGGCAACCACGAGATGTATGGTGAGTATACGCACCTGATTCGCCCCGGCTTGGGTATGCCCAGCTTCTACTTTCAAACACGGCGAGGCAATATTCTCTTCACCGTGGTTGACAGCGTGGACTGGCATGGTGAAGCACCGGACTTCAGACCGCACGTGCGTGATTCGGCCAACGGCTGGACCAACGACTTGTTCCGCCAAGAGCAAATTGATTGGCTAGCATCGCTTGAACCGGGCGACGAAACGCTGCATTTTTTGCTGGTGCACCGTCCAAACTTTGGTCACGACGACTTGTTTGCGCAGATGGTTCGCCTTGGCACGCACATGCAGCTCAGTGGCGAAACCCATCGTCTTGCGCTTGAACTGCCCGGCGCAGAAGGCAACCGCTTTGAGGTGCCGTTCCCGCTGCTGGTTGCCGGTGGCCCTTCGCAGGGTTATGGCGGACCGATGATTTGCAGTATGCTGCATGTGCGCGGCATGAATGCACACGTGATTGCCTACTGCAACGATAACGTTCGCCACATGGATGAAACAATTGAATTGAGCCTTGCGCAACCACCTATTGAAGAAAATTTATATCAATATGATGTAGAGGAATAGATTGCGCAATATAACAAACCCCCACTTTCTGCATTGCAGCGAGTGGGGGCTTTTCGTCGCTTCGCTGTGTCCTATCCAAGTTTCATAAATAGTCCACCGCGAAGCGGCTAAAGTTTTTTGGTTCTTTTTTTTCAAAAAAGAACAGAGAAAGCTACTTGCCAGCCACAACGTCTTTGAGTGCTTTGCCTGCTTTGAACACGGGCACGGTGGTGGCGGGGGAGATTAGCTCTGCGCCGGTTTGGGGATTGCGCACTTTTTTCTCGGCGCGTTCGCGCACTTCAAACGAGCCAAAGCCCACAAATTGCACTTTTTCACCTTTCACCAATGCGTCGGTGATTGCGCCAATCACGGCGGCCACGGCTTTTTCGGCGGCTTTCTTTTCAATGCCTTCGCGCTCGGCCACCATGGCGATAAATTCATTCTTGTTCATGCTGGAGTTCTCCTTTTTGTTTAAAAAATTTTTAGTAAGTTTATGGTCTGTGTGCGATTTATGTTAAGTCAACGGCGAACCGCTGAGCTTATTTTAGCCGGTCGTACTGTGTGCCAAAGGCGCGTGGGCGGCACGGTATTCGCTTTGCAGATTTTCATGTTCTGCTTGTGCAAACAGAGAAATGAATGAGTCGCTTGCTTGCGTCAGAGCTTGTTCGGCATTTTGTAATGTTGCTTCGGCAGCAAGCATGTCCGCTTTTGGTGCGGCGAGCGAAGGGGAATCCACGCCGGCCTTTTCGGCACGCCGCAGAATTTTTTCGGCACGCATTTGCGGCGGCAGCTCGCGGGGGATGCTCGCCATGGCCTGCGCCACGCTCAGTTGCCCCTTCTTGCTGCGTTTCACGACATCCCAATTGCTGAGTGCGTCGTCGGCGTTGGCGGCTGTTAAGTCGCCGAACACATGCGGGTGGCGCTCAATGAGCTTGCGACAAATGCCTTCGGTCACATCATCCCAGGTGAATGCCCCACGCTCGGCAGCAATCTGCACGTGCAATGCAACCTGCAGCAGCACATCACCTAGTTCTTCGCACAGCAGTGCATCGTCGCGCTTGTTGATGCCTTCGATGGCTTCGTAGGTTTCTTCCACAAAGTTGTGGCGGATGCTCTCGTGCGTCTGTGCGGCATCCCAAGGGCAGCCGTCGGGCCCGCGTAGGATTGCCACAATGTGTTGCAAGTCGCCGGTGGTGTAGCTGCTTTTGCGCAGCAAATCTTCATGCTTCATAAACACCTCTACTATTTTACCCTATCAGGCCGAATTTTGCAAGCCTTTTTGCAACTTTTTTTCCGCCGGGCAGCATTTCCATGTCTTCTCGGGTCAATGCTTTGGTGAAAATCATCGAAATTGCATAAATTAACGCGCCTGCGCCCGTCGCTAGCCCCACTTGCAACAACAGACTGATGCGTGGATCGGGCCCAATCTGTGGCAACCAACGTGCCGCTGCGCTGTTCACTACCCATGCGGCCGCCGCGCAAAGTGCCCCGCAGAACAGCGGTTTCACCATCAACTGGTTAACGCGCAGCTTGGTTTTGGTGATGCGCAGCAGGTAAGTGAGATTGATCGCTACCAGCACCGCAAAGAACAGCACCGTGGCAATGGCAGCGCCCATGATGTTGATGTGCGGCTGGCTCACAAGCACGTAGTTCATCACAATTTTCACCACCATGCCCACAATCAGCGACTTCACCGGCACGTCTGTGCGACCAATGCCCTGCAAAATCGCCACAATCGGCGTGCTGATGGCCATCAGCGCGGTGAACGCACCAAACACCATGATAATAGGTGCTGCGTGCTGCGCCAAGCCGGGGATGCCGCCGTAAAACAGTGCCATGATAGGGTAAGCCAACACGGCCATGCCAAAACCCGCTGGCAGCGCGATAATCATGGCCATGCGCAGCACCGTGTTGATGGTGCGATGAATGGTGGCGCTGTCTTTTTGCTCCCAGGCGGCGGCAATCACTGGCAGGGACGAAATGCCCAGTGCAGCCACCACAGTGGGAATCAACGTGCGAAAGGTCATGGCAATGCTATATACGCCCCAGATGTAGGTGCTTTGGTCGCCGGGCAAAATGCCGCGCGCTTCAAACACCGCGCCATAGATTGCGTGGATGGCTTCGGGGTGCACTTCAAGCGCCGTGCCCAGCAATCGCTGCACGTTTATCGCGTCAATAAAATTTGTTAGGTTGAGTATCGACGCGCTGATGACCATGGGTACGCTCATCATCAACATTTCACGCGCGAGCTTTTTTCCGGGTTGCGCGGGCGGCGCAAGCAGCAATTGTTCCTGCGTGATGCCGTCGCCGCGAAATTTGTGCCGCAGCCAGAGATAAACAAAGCCCAGCACCGAACCAATGGTAATGCCCAGTATCGCTGCCGCTGCCGCCCAAGAATACATGAGGCTGTAAGCTTCATCGATGCTTGTGGCGGCTTGCCCGAACACCGTGCCATAGTTAACGAACTCATGGCGGCCGTAGTTCATCACCATCACGGCCAGTAGCAAGCCAATGGCCAGCTTGCACACCGCTTCAATCACCTGCGAGGTAGCGGTGGGCACCATGTTGCGCAGACCTTCGTAATAACCACGATAAGCACTCATGGCACAAACAAACAAGACAGTAGGGGCAATGGCGAAAATCGCGGGCAAGCTCAACAGTCTCCCCGTGGTAAACAGCAGTGCATAAGGGTAGGCCAGGGCGGCAATCACCAGCGAGCCGGTGATACCCATGGCCAAAAACAGCCGCTTGGCCACGCGGTGGATGGCACGCACGTCGCGATATAGCCCTGCACTCACACGCTGTGCCACCATGCGGCTAACCGCAATGGGCAGTCCGGTGATGGCAATGGCGAAAATCGGCAGATAAATTTCGTGCGCTGAGGCAAAGTAGCCCATGCCAACTTCCTCAATGATGTTAGCCAAGGGGACTTTATAGAACATGCCGATGAGCTTCACCAGTGCCACAGAAATCGTGAGCACCACGGCGCCGCCGAGCATGGTTTGTTGTTCGTTTGCGCCAAGTTTGCGCTTCAAATGGGTGTTCCCCCTTGCCAAATTAGGTCGATTTTGTCGCAATCCTCCCTCACCCCGCGCGGCGCGGGGAGCTCCCTCCAAAGGAGAGGAGCTGGGGCTTGCAGCCGAAAGTTTTGCTATTGTTTACCGTCTAAGCCTTAGCTCCTTCCTCAGGAAGGAGCTGGCCGCGTCGCGCGGTCTGAGGAAGGCTCGCGGAGCGACAACACAATTTGCATTCCATATTATATCATCAATCACCCGCCGCGTCAAGCCTAATTCCCCAAAAATTCACGCAGCAGTGAATCCGCAGGCACTTGAATCTCAGGCAGATGTGTGAAACGCGCAAGCCCAGCTGCCAAAGCGCGGCTTTCTTCGCAGATAAGATCCGCAAGCATTGGCAGCACCCGCGCAGCAAACACACAAGGTTCATACACATGCACAGAGTTCACTAGCACATCGGCATAACGCTTGCAAGGCGCGAGATATTGCCGCTCGCCTGCCAGCACAGCAGGCCACATGGCAAGGGTTTCCGCTGCGGTGGAGTTGCGAAACTGACTGTCGCGCAATATCCGCCGCGCAAGGCGCAGTTGCGTTTTGCTCAGCACAACACCGCTGTCGTCTACGATGCGGGTGCTCACATTTACGTAGATTTTAGTGCAGGCGGGGCAAGCCTGCGTGATTTCCGGGTTCAGCGCATGCAGACCCTCTACCACCAGCATGTCGTCATCACCCAGGCACAGTTCATCCCAGCGGCTGCGCTTGCCCAGCCGGAAGCTATAATGCGGCACGGCAGCGCGGCCATGCTCCATCAGCGTGGTGAGGGTATCGCGCAGCAAAGAAAGATCTAGCGCATGCACGCTTTCGATGTCTGCTGTGTCATCGGGCAGACGGGGCAGGTTTTCTCGTTCTAGATAAAAATCATCCAGAGAAAGACGATAGGCCATGGCGCTGTGGTGTTGCAGGGTCTCGGCGAGTTTTTGCGCGGTGGTGGTTTTGCCGCTGGCACTGGGGCCGGCGAGCATCACCAGCTTGTGGCCAGGGCTGCTACGGGCGCGGTTGGCAATGCCCGTGATGATGTCGTTGTAGCGGGTTTCGGCGGCGGCGACTAGCTCAGCGGGATTTTGCTGCGCCATGGTGTTGATATAGCTGATGTTGTTGCGGATGGTGAACATAAAGAAAATTCCCCCTCATACTAACTTATAGTATATGAAGGGGGAGGGGTTATATGAATGGGGGATTTACCAGCAGAACCAGCCGAGAATAGTTTGCTGCCAAGCTGGACGAACCTGTCGCCTGTTTGGGCCAGTGACGGTTGTTCTGTTGATGTGTCTGACGTCTACTTGTCGCATACATAATGTGCCGTAAATGGCTACATTTGCTTGGTTGAGGATAATTCGCTCGGTAACTATAAGCGAGCCTTCAATTACTACGATTGACAATCGGCTAGCGGAAAAACTTCGTGCAGTTAGCGATGCCCCTTCGGGAATGGTAAGCGTTTGGTTATGTGATACCATAAAGAGATTAACAACAACGTCGCCAACAATTGTATAAGTTCTTCCGGCAAACCATGGTTGCTCGTTTGCGGGGGTCCATCTCTCTTCTAGAATATATCCGCTAAGTTGGTCAATGAAATTCGCATTAGCCGTTGCGTGGATGTATAAATTACGCAATAAATGCGTGTTTTCTAAATTCACGATGGCATAATCTTCGATAGTAATGTAACCTGCGATTTCATAAGCATGCACAGTGGCATTTCCGCTAACGAATGTGCCTCCTACCCAACGGCTTTCTGAACGTTCCCTATAAATGTTCCCTGTCAGCATGGCTTCATCAAGAATTTGAATGCTGCCCCCAACATACAGATTGCCCGAAACGATAGCATTGCCGCCAATCCTTATTGTGCCAAAAGGGTGGTATATGTCGCCAACAAGTCTACCGCCTTGTGTGTTTACTCGATATGCAGATACAGCAATTCCGTTTGTTCGCACGCAAGCGTTGCTAAGAAAAGTGATATCTCTTGCTTGAATTAGTGCGCCATCAGCAACGTTGCCATGCAAGCGTGCATCCCAATGGATTCTGAAGTCATTGAGCCAAGGCAGCGCGTCATCTGAAAAAGCACGTGTAGCACCTATTACTTGGCCAGTGACGTGTGCTAATACTTGCGAACCATCATTCTCAACTGTTACGGTCAATCTGCCAGTGCCGCCGTGATTGGCGTTGTAATTAGCGATTAGCTCGATGAATGCATCCCGCATTTCATTGGTTTGCTCTTCTGTTGGTGGAAACCAGTCAGACAACGCCCCTGCAGGCAGCACAAATAGGCCTGCCAACAACGCCACCGCCAAACATATTGCCAATATTTTCTTCATGGTAATCACTCCGTTTATATGTAATACTCATTTGTCGCTCGCCGGGAGGGAATTCCTCACCATATAATGAAAAAAGACACCGCCCTCGCGATGCCTTTTTGCGCCGTTACCGGTGCCGATAGAATCGGTGCGTGCCGTGGTCAAACAGGTGGTGCAGACTGCGTTGGTGCCAGCTGCCCTGTGCGCCGCGAATCATGCGGAAAAACGTTGCCCCGCGTGAGGTGTCTTCGCCGTTGAGCGCACGCTGCACATTCGCGCGAATGCGATCGTTTGGCGTGGCGCGAGCGAATTGACCGTTGGTCACCGGGGTAAACTGTCCGCGCGCAAAGATGACGCTTTCCACGCAATTGGGGAAGCGATGGTCGGCGATGCGGTTGAAGATAACATTCACCACCAGAATTTGTCCACGGTCGTCTTCGCCGCGAGCCTCGGCCCACACAATGCGCTCGAGCATGTCGCGCTCGCGTGCAGTCACGCGGTGCCTGGTGCCGCCGGCATCGCCGTCGCCCTCGCCAAATTCAAAGAATGGAACGAAACCTTCTGCAACGCCAATGCTGTTGCGCAGCAGGGGAATGCGTGCGGCCCAGTGGCCAGCGGGCAACGCGACAGCGTTGATGGCGAAGGCCATTGCCATCGCACTTGCCAGTGCAGCTTGAATGATGCGTTTGATGCGTTTGTTTGCTTTGGTGCTCATAAAACCTCCTTTCAACAATGCAAGTTGGCATTATAGCACAGTTTTGGCGGATTGTCAAGCCCTTAATCGCGTTTTGGTGAATTTAGCCCATTAAACTGGGGAATCAAACTTGCTATTGTCACAAACATAACAAAAACACCCGACAGAACAAATCTGCCGGGTTGTGTTATTGTGGTTAACTCATCCAGATCCAGCCGAAGAGTAGGTAACGCAGAATAAAGTCCAGCAATGCGGGCAAGCCATCCCACCATGGTGCATCGGCGGCGCGGCTGTAGCGCGAAACAAAGTTAAGTGGATTTTGCGGCACGCCATTGACAATGACTTCAAAATGCAGGTGCGGCCCGGTGGCATTGCCTGTGCGGCCCACGCGACCAATGGCTGCACCAGCTTGCACACGCTGCCCGCGTGCCACACGAATGGAGCCAGATTGCAGGTGTGCGTAGCGTGTGCGGATGCCATTGCCGTGGTCGATGATCACCTGATGCCCCCAGCTGCCGCTGCTTCCGGCGAATTCAACGGTGCCAGCGCGGGCGGCAACCACGGTGGCACCATTCACGCTAACGCCCGGCACGCCAGTGATGTCGATGCCCTGGTGCATGCGTCTGCCGCGCCAGCCAAAGGGTGAGGACACGTGGTAGTGGCCCGGCACAGGCCAAACGAAATCCCGTGTGTTTGCGCTTGCGCCAATGGCAAACACGCCTGTCATCATCAGTAACGTTAATAAAAGCGCGAGTGTGCGTTTCATGCATATTCTCCTTTAAACGACAAAATTCGCTTTCTACAGGCATAGTATACCACAAACCGTGTTGGTTGTCAAGCGTCACCCACTGCACGCCCGGCAGCGTTTACAATTTTCTGAAATATTTTGCAAAAAAGTGTTGACAATAGTGTTCGGATGTGGTATGATGTTCTAGTGCCCTGCGGTAAGCAGCCGCACACTGCACCTTGAAAATTAAACAACGATTCGTTGGTCGCGATGTTTTGGTTTGTGCGCGAGGCAGAGATTTAGGTCTTTGTGTTGAGTGTGAACGGGAGCAGCGAAGCGACTAACAACCCTTAAGA
>Ga0123355_10000058_pt1 | contig 116421 bp, 106 predicted proteins | sample TergutEmb28metaG_3_FD_89872 | JGI IMG/M metagenome (GOLD analysis project Ga0123355, IMG submission 89872) | Embiratermes neotenicus P1 segment gut microbial communities from Petit-Saut dam, French Guiana - Emb289 P1 | ecosystem: Host-associated > Arthropoda: Insects > Digestive system > Gut ...
AGCGTCAATTCTATTTTCACACAAATCACCTGCCTATCTGCCCTCTATTATACCACTTTTTCAAATTAGGGAAAAGGGACGATTTTTGCGTAAAAAACCGATTTTGAGACATACGGCACTTGCCCTCAAAACGCGCTATTCTGTGTTCACAACTGAATACAGAACAAGCCACTACACCAAGTGAGTTCTTTGGGAACAGACCCCGGCGGGGACTGCAAGGGATAGCTGGTTGAAAACGTGTCGTTGAAAAAAATCCCCGAAACAAACAGGGGGTCGCCAAGCAAGGTCGCATCACAGGAAATGGCTTGAAAAACAAACACCAGAAAGCAGAGGTGAAAAATATTTTTTGATGATACCCTTTCAAAAGCCTTTTCCCACGGCTATATAGTAGGAGGCAAAAATTTTGAGAACCAGAAAGGAAGATTGTATGACACAAAGCACCAAATCACTCGCCGTCATAGACGGCAAAAGTCTCTTAGCCCTAGAGGTCGATCCGCCAAAGTTTATCATCTCAGGGTTGATGCCGGTGGGGCTGCACATCCTATCCGGCAGTGCCAAGATCGGCAAGTCGTGGCTCTCGCTCTGGCTATGCCAACAGGTATCAAACGGATTGCCTGTGTGGGAGTTCGAGACGCTCAAGTGTGGCACACTCTATCTCGCATTGGAGGACACGGTTGACCGCCTGCACTTCCGGCTCTCCCACATCACAGACAGCGGATCGGAGCAGAGCTTCTTCGCAACGGAGTCGGAGAATTTGGGCGGCTCGCTCATTCCGCAACTTGAAAAATTCATGCAAGACCATCCAGAGACAGGGCTGATTGTAATTGACACCTTGCAGCGGGTGCGTGGGAGCGAATCAGACAAGAGTATGTATGCCAATGACTATAATGAAATTGGCAGAATCAAGACCTTTGCAGATCAACACAAAATTGCCGTCCTACTTGTCCACCATGTCCGCAAAGCACCGGACAGCGATCCATTCAATATGGTATCGGGTTCGATGGGCATCATCGGAGCGGTGGATAGTATGTATGTGTTGGAAAAAGAACGCCGTGCGGAAAACAAGGCGACCCTGCACATCACAGGGCGAGACATTGAGGACAAGCAGGTGCTCTTGGAGTTTGACCGAGAGCGCACGGTTTGGAACTTTGTCTCCTATCTTTCCGGCGAGAGCCAAGAGGACGCGGTGCTGAACGCAGTTGTCGCATATTTGTCGGAACACAAAACCTTTGATGGCACGGCAAGCGAACTGTTGGAGTGCTTGAGCGCAAAGGGGCTTACTCTGAATAACACCCCCAACACCCTCACGCGAAGATTGAAAGAACACACTTTGACTTTGGAGAAGCGGCACAACATTCTGCTCAGTTTCACCCGCAAGAAAGATGCTCGGCTCATCTCTCTCGTGCTGGAGGGTGACGGTGACGATGGAAATACGCAGGGGGATTCTCTCGAAATATCGTCACCCACTCCGAGCGATGACGATGTTTCCACCGATGGGACGCATACAGAAGTATCGTCACCGTCACCCGATGCGGCTTAGAGGGGGTAGTGGATGGCAAAAGTTGATCGCTCCGTTGTCCGTAACGCCGCCTACCGCAAGGGTGAGTTTAGTATTCGAGAACGCCACAATGAGCGTCAGAATGAGAGCTATTTTAACGGCGACATTATGCTTGACCGCGCCCATCTCAATGTCCACTTCAAAAAATGTGACACCACCTATGAGCAAGAATTTAATCGCATGGTGGAAGATGGGACAATCAGCTTGCGAGGACTAAAGCCGGATGCAAAGGTCTTTGACGAGTTGGTATTTGATGTGAATACCGCCTACTTTGATCGCAATGGTGGCTACGAATACGCCAAGTCCTTTTTTGAAGAAGCCTACCGCCTAGCGGTGGAAGAAGTCGGCGGGGAGGAATATATTCTCTCCGCCGTCATGCACGCCGATGAGCGAAACAAGGCTGAATCGGAACGGTTGGGGCGAGATGTGTTTCACTACCATCTTCATGTGGTCTATGTGCCTGTGGTGGATAAAGAGGTCAAGTGGACAAAACGGTGTAAAGACCCTGCCTTGGTCGGCACAGTCAAAGAGGTTATCAAACAAGTCAGTCACTCCAAGAAGTGGCCTCGCTTCAAGGGTGAAAATGGCAAGTGGATTAACAGCTACTCCCTGCTACAAGATCGGTTCTATGAGCACATGAGGGCGGCGGGATACACCGATTTCGAGCGTGGAGAGCGTGGCAGTACCGCCGAGCATTTGAGTGTCTTGGAGTTTAAGACGAAAAAGGAAGCGGAGCGTGTTGCCATCCTCGGTCAGCAAGTTGAGAAAAAACAGCACCAGCTTGACCACTTGGAGAAGAAAACGGCTGTGGTAAAACAGGAAGTCCTCACCTTTTCCGACATTGATCGCATGGGTGAAAAGCGCACCATGCTCGGCGATGTTGCGGTGTCGCAGTCCGACTGGAAAGTTGTGTCCAGCCTTGCCAAAAAGGGCGTGAAAGCCAACCGCATCATTGCGGAGCTGAAAGAGAAGATTGCCAGTCTGCTCCGCAAGATTACAGGGCTGGAAAAGCGCTTAGAGCAGTATCAGGGGAAAAGCCTTACCGATACCATGCGATATTATCAGGCTTTGCAACGCGCGCCCCGCCGGATCAAAGAGGTCATCGCCGATGTTATGCGGAAGCCGCCCGAAAAACAGGAGAAGATGCCCACGAGACAACGGAATCAGGAGTTAGAGAGGTGAAAGTTTGCTTGATAACAATATTGTAGAGAGGGCGAGAAACGCTGATGTTCTTGCCTTTTTTCATTCTCATTGTGGCTATACGTTTGCCTTACGGCACGGAACGTACCGTAGCCATCAGCATCCGAGTCTTGCCGTGAAAGCTGACCGCCTTTCGTGGTACTGGCACAGCAAGGGCATCGGCGGTTATGGGGTATTAGATTATCTGATGAAAATTGAAAATGTGCCCTTTCGTGCGGCGGTGGAGGTGGTTTTGGGCACAACACCGACCACACCCCCGCCGTTACGCCCGACCCCGCCCAAAAGGCTTGTGTTGCCGCCCAAAGCCGGACTCCCCCTGCGTCTATATGACTACCTTTGCTGTAAGCGTGGCATTGACAGTCAAGTCGTAAACCCGCTGATTCAGCAAGGAAAGCTATACGAAGACAAGCGGCGCAATGTGATTTTTGTGGGCTTCGATGAACATGGTACACCTCGCTTTGCCAGTGTCCGAGGGACAGGTGCTACCAAGTTCCACATGGACTGCGCGGGGAGCGATAAGCGGTACGGTTTCGATATGACCTTTTCTGAATCCGCTCCGCTCTATGTGTTTGAAAGCCCCATCGATGCCATGAGCCACGCAAGCATGACGGAGGACTGGAAATCCCAAAGCCGACTGTCTCTGGCAGGGACTTCAGATGTGGCACTTGCCAAATATCTTGAAATTCATCCGCACGTCAAAAAATTGATACTCTGCCTAGACAATGACCCCGCTGGGCGTAATGCTGCCGATCAGTTGGCACAGCAATACGCAAGGCGGGGGTTTTCTGTGGAAGTCCACTCGCCCAAGGGCAAGGACTTCAACGATGATTTGATCTCTCAAAATATTGCAAAGGTGCATTCTGCGCCGGAAAGGACTCTATGATAAAAAGAAAAACCATTCTACCAGAAAACAATCTCTCTGCAATTATCTCACCCAACCATGTGCGTACCGTATACAACACCCGAAAGGTGCTTGTCACGGTCAATAGCATTTTTGATAAAGCCGTTCCCTACAACGATGTGCTTCTCAACATCATTTTGCGTCAGCGCAAATCGGGGAGCGGCCTTGAATTTCAAGGGGAATCGAGGTATAATACAGCACAACAAAATGTTGCTGGTGCGTCTTTGTGCGATCTTAGGAGGACATCATGAGGTCACAACAAAACGTACACCATGTCGGGCTATATTGCCGCCTGTCACGAGATGACGGCAACGATGGGCCGAGCATGAGCATCGAGAACCAAAAACAGTTGCTACTGGACTATGTAGCGGAAAGGGGATGGAAGGTTTACGATGTCTATGTTGACGATGGTCTGACAGGTACAAATTTTGAAAGACCAGATTTCAAGCGTATGAAACAAGACATCGAAGATGGCAAGATCGATTGTGTCATCACAAAGGATTTAAGCCGACTTGGGAGAAATTTCGTTCAGACCGGGTATTATACGGATGAATATTTTGTCGAGCGGGGTGTGCGGTATATTGCAATCAATGATGGCATTGACACCGCAAACGATGACAACGACATGGCTGGCTTCTATCATGTGATGAACGAGTTTTATCCGAAACAGGTATCGAAGAAAGTGAAGCAAGTCAAGAGAGCGACTGCGAAACAAGGGAAATTCATCGGAACCTACGCTCCGTATGGGTACAGGAAATCACCGGAGGATAAGCATAAACTGATCATCGATGAAGAAGCTGCCCCAATCGTTCGCCGTATCTTCGAGGAGTTCGCCGCTGGTGAAAACGCGCGATGTATCGCAGACCGCCTAACCAGAGAGCGAATTGATTCGCCGAGATTTCACTATTACAAAGTATCTGGAAAGCTACCGCCGCCAAATATAAAAAATGCGTGGCTGTCTACAACTTTGTATCAGATACTGCGGAGTGAAGCCTATATCGGAAACATGGCGCAGGGAAAGCGGGTGAACGTATCGTTCAAGACAAAGCAACGGCGAGTGATACCCAAGGAAGATTGGATTGTCGTTCCCGATACACACGATCCTCTGATTGAGCAGGATGTTTGGGAGGCGGTTCAAAAACGCTCGAACGCCGGAAGTTTATCCACCAAACGCCTTAGTCGAACAGGGAAGCCCAGTTTGTTTTCTAGTATTCTGAAATGTGCTCGTTGTGGTGCAAACCTCGCTTATTCGGAGCACCAGATGAAAAACGGTGGAACAACGGGACGCTATCGCTGTCAAAGCTATCAGTCAAAAGGGAAAACGGTTTGCACCGCCCATACCATCCATGACGCTATGCTCGCTCAAGTTGTTCTAAACGACATCAAGCGTTACGCCTGTCTGACGGAAGATGAGCGCATTCACAACGCAAGCGTTCTGATGGATATAAAGGGCGGCGAGGAGCAAGAATCTAGCAAAAAACTCCAGCGCAGATTGCAGGAAATTGATCATCGGCTCGGTGTAATCGCTACAACATTCAAGAAGCTGTATGAAGATCGTGTCTCCGGTATGATCTCGGATGAAATGTTCAGCGATATGATGAGTGGCTATACTTCTGAAAAAGCCGCTCTGCAAGAGGAACGCGAGAAAGTCTCCGGTGAACTGGAAGCATATAGAGACATTGAGCAGGACATCTCCACATGGCTTGAGCTGGTAGCCCAGCACGAAGAAATTTCTTCGCTGGATCGTAGCACCGTCTTAGAACTGATCGAATCCGTAGAAGTACAAGAGACATTTGACGCAGACAAGAAGCGCCACTTGGAAATCTGGATTAACTACCGATTTATCGGCAGAATCCCACAAAAAACCGAAAGGAACGCCCTGCACGGCGTTCCTCTCGGTCTGATTGCTAGTTAGGCAATCACATTTTCAGATCGGTTTTGCAATTTGGTTGCGGGGAAGGGATTTGAACCCTTGACCTTTGGGTTATGAGCCCAACGAGCTACCGAACTGCTCCACCCCGCGATGATTCGTCAATCATTATACTGAACAATTGACGAACCTCATTTTAACACAGCTTGTGGCGGCAGTCAAGAGTTTTCTTTCTACAAAAAGAAAAGCAAGTTGACAATGGGCGGGTAAATAATATACAATTACCTAATCAACACATTGCGGAGGCTGTAAATGAAAAAGTATGGATTAAACGAATTACGAGAAATGTTCCTGTCATTCTTTGAGGAGAAAGGCCACCTTCGGTTGCCGAGCTTTCCGCTTATTCCGCAGAATGACCCGTCGTTGCTGCTGATAAACTCCGGCATGGCGCCGATGAAACGTTGGTTCACCAATGAGGAAACGCCGCCGAAAGTCCGCGTATGTACATGCCAAAGATGCATACGCACAGACGACATTGAAAACGTTGACAGAACGGCAAGGCATATAAGCTATTTTGAAATGCTGGGCAACTTCTCGTTCGGCGATTATTTTAAACGCAAGGCAATCGCCTGGTGCTGGGAATTTCTCACCGAGAGGCTGGAGATGGATCCGAATCTGCTCTATCCGTCCGTATATATTGAGGACGACGAGGCGTTTGATATCTGGTCAAATGAGATCGGTATGCCGCCGGACAGGATCACGCGGCTCGGCAAAGCCGACAACTTTTGGGATCACGGACAGGGGCCGTGCGGGCCATGCTCTGAGGTATATTACGACCGGGGCGAGGAAAAAAGCTGCGGCTCACCGGAATGCGGCCCCGGGTGCGACTGCGACAGATATGTTGAAATCTGGAACAACGTGTTCACCCAATACAACAACGACGGCAATAACCACTACACAGAGCTGTCCCAAAAGAATATAGATACTGGCATGGGCCTGGAGCGGCTGGCCATGGTTTACCAAGGCGTGGAAAATTTGTTTGAAGTCGATACGATTATGAGCATAGTCCATGAAGTGTCGCGGATCAGCGGAGTTGCGTACGGCAAGGCTGTCAAATCCGATGTATCAATCCGCGTGATTACCGACCACATCAGGGCGGTTGTTATGATGATATCTGATGGGGTGCGCCCGTCTAATGAGGGGCGTGGATACGTCCTGCGCAGACTTTTACGCCGTGCCGCCCGTCACGGAAAACTGCTGGGGATTGAGGGATTGTTCCTGCACGAACTCTGCGAGATGGTTATTGCCGAGAACGCCGGCGCGTATCCGGAGCTTTTGGAGAACAGGGATTATATAGCCCGCACAATCCGCGCGGAAGAAGAGAGTTTCGGCAAGACAATAGACTCCGGCTCCGCGATGCTGATGGGCTTGGTCGAGGAGTACAAGGCGCGCAGTGAGACAACGCTATCCGGCAAAGACGCGTTCCGGCTGTATGACACGTACGGATTCCCGCTGGATATGACGGTTGAAATCCTGTCTGAGCAGGGGCTTGGCGTTGACGCGGAATCATTTAACGGACTTATGCAGGCCCAGCGAACCAGGGCGCGAAAAGCGCGCGTGGAACAGAGCGGCAGCGCCTGGGGTGGTGACGAAATCGGCGGAGAGGCGACCGAGTTTACTGGATTCGGCAAGCTGACCGGCACGGCGCAAGTCACGGCAATTGCCGATGGCGTGATTCTGCTAGATAAAACGCCGTTCTACGCCGAACAGGGCGGACAGTCGGCAGATTTTGGGACAATTACAAATGGAAACGCAGAATTCGCGGTGGATAACGTTGAGCTCCGCGCCGGCGGAAAGTATCTGCACCATGGCAAGATAATCCGTGGGTCGTTTGCCGTTGGAGATAGCGTGACGGCGGCGGTCGATCAAGTGCGCAGAGCGGCGATTTCACGTGCGCATTCTGCGACGCACTTGCTGCACGCGGCGCTGAGGGCAGCTCTCGGGGGGCATGTTGAGCAAGCGGGGTCACTTGTCGAGCCGGATAGGCTGCGTTTCGACTTCACGCATTTTTCTGCCTTGACAGGGGCTGAACTTGAGGAGATTGAGCATCGTGTAAACAGCGCGATTCTGGATGGAAACCCGATAACTTCCGCAGAAATGCCGATTGATGAAGCGAAAAAGCAGGGGGCAATGGCACTTTTCGGCGAGAAATACGGCGACACCGTCCGTGTTGTCAAAATAGATGATGTATCAGCGGAACTCTGCGGCGGCACGCATCTGGACAATACGGCAAAAGTCGGCGCGTTTGCGATAACCGCTGAATTCTCGGTAGCTTCCGGTGTGCGCCGAATCGAAGCGACAACCGGGCGTGAGACGCTGAATGACCTTCACAGCGCGAGGGCGCAGCTGACGCAGCTTTCCGGTATGCTGAAAGCCGGATCCGCGGATGAACTCCCGGTGAAAGTTGAACAAAATATAGCGGAACTGCGTGAGCTACGCAATAAGCTGAACGCATTGGCGGCGAAAGAATCCGTCGGCGAGGCGGAGCGGCTGCTGCAAATCGCGAAAGATATTGGCGGGTTGAAAGTCATTACGGCAATTACCGATAATCCGGATAATCTGCGGCAGATGGCAGACTCGCTACGGGATAAAGAACCTAATGTTGTCGCCGTATTGGCCGCCGTCCGTGACGGTAAGATTACAATCACCGCGGCTTGCGGCAAACCGGCGATTGATAAAGGCGTCAAAGCCGGGGATATTATCCGCGAGGTAACAAAGGTATGCGGCGGCTCCGGCGGCGGAAAACCCGACTTCGCAATGGGCGGCGGAAAAGACCCCGACAAGTTGAAATCCGCGTTGGACGCTGTGGGAGATTTGGTTAAGGAGAAACTGTAGGGGCGTCATCCTGACGCCCGCAAAATGCTAGGAGACGCCAATGGAAAATTGTATTTTCTGTAAAATCATCAACGGGGAAATCCCCTCCGATAAAGTCTATGAGGATGAACATGTATACGCGTTCCGCGATATTGAACCACAGGCGCCGGTGCATATACTGATAGTGCCGAAGGATCATGTTGCGTCGGTAGCGGATATATCGGCAGAGAACTCACACCTGGCGGCAAAATGCCTGGAGGCCGTGGGGAAGATTGCACGGATTGAAAACCTCTCTGGAGGGTATCGCGTTATCACAAACACTGGGCGCGATGCGGGGCAGACTGTGTTTCATCTGCACTTTCATCTGCTGGGCGGCGCGGAACTCCCCGCTATGATAGTCAGGGGTGCGGGGTAGATGTTCACGGCGGCCGTGATAACGGTAAGCGACAAAGGCTCAGTCGGTGAGCGTATCGACACAGCCGGTCCGTTGATCTGTGAAATGCTGGAGAAAGCGGGATTCCAAATAACGCACACATCAATAATCCCAGACGAGCGGGAGGTTATTGAGTGTGAACTGATCAAATGCACCGATGAGCTGGATATTGCACTGGTGATGACAACCGGCGGCACCGGATTCTCCCCGCGAGACGTCACACCGGAGGCAACGATTGCCGTATGTGATAAATTAGCCCCCGGAATCCCGGAGGCAATGCGGCTTGAGAGCTTGAAAATCACCCCGCGTGCCGCACTGTCAAGAAGTCAGGCGGGAATACGGGGGAAAACGTTGATTGTCAACTTGCCCGGCAGCCCAAAGGCCGTGCGCGAGAATCTGGAAGCCGTGCTGGACTCGCTGGAACATGGGTTAGAAATGTTGCGCGGCGAAACGGAACACCCCTTGTAGGGGCGCGCATCGCGCGTCCGTGGATATTGCAAAAAATGTGGGGAAGCGGACGAAAGTCGGGAGAACGGACGAAAACGTGGGGGAACGGATGGCCAATGGTCGCCCCTACATAGGAGGAAGCATCGTATGTTAACAAACGCCGAAAACATCGCAAATAACCGCGATACGTATAAATACGCGCATATGGTGGATACCGCACCTCAGGCTTGTGAACCGTTTGACAAAGAGTGGGGCGTGGGGATATCCGGCAACACGCCGGAACCTTCGCCATTTGCGCGGATTAACAAAATTCTGGCTGTTACCGAGAAGACGACCAACGGCTTTGTCTCACCGGATCGTGCGGAGCTTGTAACCGAGGCGTATAAAGCGCACCCGGGTGCGCCGCAAATTCTGAAATGCGCATACGGCATGGCGAACGCCCTTGACAACACACCGATTTTCATCTTCGAGCATGAGCTGATTGTCGGTTCGTTGGGCTGTGAAAAAAAAGGCGCACCGGTGCATCCGGAGTTTGGGTTCAACTGGGTTGTGGACGAAATGCGCGACGGGCTGATGGATTTTTCCAAAAACCGCACCCACGATTATTTTAACTTCACTGAAGACACACAAAATCGACTTGAAAAGTTGCGCGAGTTTTGGGATGGCAACACTGTTGAAGATATGGTGAACTCACTGATTGACGACGATGTGATCAAAGGCTCTCACAACGGGAAGGGCGTGTTTTTCGCCGATGCTTACGTCTTCTCCGGTGCGGGGCATTTGGGACTGGATTACGAGCGGCTGTTTCATCTAGGCTACGGCGGAATACGCGAGATGATTGTTGAGCGGCTGGAATCGCTGACAATCGCGGAGCCAGAGGATCTCAAAAAACGTGCGTTCTATAACGCGGCGCTGATTGTTACCGACGCCACAATCCGTCATATTCAACGTTACGCTGACTTGGCGCTGGATTTAGCCAAAGCGGAAACTGACCAAACTCGGGCGGATGAGCTGCGGCAGATATCCACAAACTGCCGATGGATATCCGACAATCCGCCGCGTACGTTTTGGGAGGCATTGCAGCTTGTCAATTTGGCGAACACAATCATTCACATCGAATGCAACGGCCACTCCGTCTCATACGGGCGGTTTGACCAGTACATGTATCCGTATTTTCAGCGCGATATCGAAACCGGGGCAGCCACTCGTGAGTTCATGCAGGAACTGATTGAGAATTTCTATATCAAGATCTGGGACTTGAACAAACTGCGCAACCATATCATCATCAAAACTTTTGGCAACGGCGGAATCGGCGGCCCGGCACTGACAGTCGGCGGGATTTTGCCGGATGGAAGCGACGGGACGAATGAGCTGACGTTCATGGCGCTGGACGCGCACGCGCATGTCAGGATTCCATGCCCGTGGATGGCTGTGAGACTCCATGCAAACACGCCGCGGGAGTTGAAAATCAAGACGGCGAATCTCATCAGACTTGGTACCGGCGAACCCAAGATTTTTAACGATGATGTCGCGATTCCGAGCATGTTAAGTTCAAACGTCGCAATACATCACGCGCGGGATTATCAGGTGGTCGGCTGCGTGGAGCCGGATCCATCCGGCAAAGCGTATGGCTGGAAAGACTGCGGGCACATGAACATTGCCCGTGTATTGGAGCTGGCAATCAATGATGGGCGGTGCTATAACTGTTCGGCGGATTGCCCGCGGTGGGAAAAGTGCGGCGTGGTTGGGGATCGCCTTGGTCTCGCCACCGGCAGCCTGGCTGATTTTACGTCGTTTGACCAAGTGCTGGAGGCTTACGACAAACAGATGGAATACTGGTGTGACCGTCAAGCAGCCTATCTCAACGCGGTGGATATCGCACACCAAACGTTAAGGCCGTTGCCTTATCTCTCCATTCTGATGGATGGTTGTATCGAAAACGGTACTGATATCACGCATGGCGGGACGCTATATAACTTTACCGGCCCACAAGGCGTTGGAATCGGCACAGCCGGGGATGGGTTGGCCACGATAAAGCAGCTGGTGTTCGACGAGCAGCGTGTATCCGGGCGGGAATTGTTGGATGCCGTGACAAATAACTGGGAGGGGTATGAGCCACTGTACGCCTATGTCAACTCTGACAGAGTGCATCACTATGGCAACGATGACGATTACGCCGATGAACTCACCAAGTTCGCGATGGATACATGGTGCAAACATATCGAGCGCAGATCGAACGCACGGGGCGGGTTCTTCCAGCCGGGGGCGTATTCGGTGACAGTCAATGTGGCGCATGGCGGGAATCAGTGGGCGTCGATCGACGGACGCGTGGCGTATGAGCCGGTGTCGGACTGCATGGGTGCGGTGCACACAAAATGGGGCTCCCACGATGTCAAAGGCCCACTGGCGATTTGCAGGTCGGTCACAAAGCTCGATCACGTTCGCGCCACAAACGGCACATTGCTGAACTGGAAGTTTTCACCCAGCGCGTTAGCCGGGGAAACAGGCCGCGATAGCCTGATTGCCTTGATTGAAGAATACGTTGCGCGAAAAGGAATGCACAGCCAGTTCACTGTGGCGAATCAAGATACGCTATTAGCAGCGCAGCGGAACCCGGATGAATACCGCGACCTGCTTGTCCGCGTCGCCGGATACTCGGCATATTTTGTCGAGTTGAATAAAGCGCTGCAGGATGATATAATAGGGAGAACATCGTTGTCGTTTGATTAGCAAAGAACAAAACACCCGGCTCTGCGGAGCCACCCTCTTTACTAAAGAGGGCAAAGACGAGGGTTTTTGAGGCATCCCCGTCTCCCGTCCCCTGCCCTCTTTAGTAAAGAGGGTGGCTCCGCAGAGCCGGGTGTTTTGTCATAAAACAAACTAAAAATGAAAAAGGAGAAATACATAAATGCTTAACAAATCTGGCTCACAAACAAATCGAAAAGAACTCAAGGTTGGAAAAATGGTTGCGTTGATTGTTCTGGGGGTTGCGGTGCTAATTGTAGCGTTTTCTTCATTCGCAGTTGTTCCGGCAGGCCACACAGGTGTCCGCGTAACCTTGGGTCGTGTTGTCGGCCATGAAAGTGAAGGTCTTATTTTCACGCCGCCCTTCGTTCAAAATGTTGTATTGATGGATAATCGTACGCAGGCGCTTGAGATGCGAACGGAAGCTGTCACGAGAGATTTGCAGTCTGTGAGCATGATGTATACGGTGAACTACTCTTTAAACCAAGACATGGCCGGTAACGTATTTAGAGAGATCGGCCTCGGCTTTGAGAGTATTATTATTCGTCCGACAGTTGAAGAAACTGTAAAAGACGTTACCGCCAGATACACAATCGAGGAACTGATCACGCAAAGAGCCCGCGTAAGCTCCGATATTGCAACAGAACTGCAAGCAAACCTTGGTGCCCGCGGATTTACATTTGAAAGATTTAATATTGTTGATTTCGCTTTTTCGGCGGAATTCAGCAACGCCATTGAGCAAGTGCGTATTGCAGAACAGAATGCGTTGAGAGCGTATCAAGATTTAGAAAGATCGCGGCACGAAGCGGAGGCCGAACGCGTGATGGCACGCGCCCAAGCAGATGTGCTTCGGTATCAGGCGTCGGAGCTGACGGATACAAACTTGATGGCTATGTGGATTGAGCGATGGAACGGGGTGCTTCCAACCGTTATGACCGGGGACGGGAACGGGATGCTTCTTAACTTTGGGCTTGATGATATTCAATCGTCAGTCAATACGCCGAGAGCGCCAGCATCTACTCCGGCGCAAACACCACCGGTGACGCAAACGCCTGTTGACACAACGGATAATGATTAGCGGCCGCTAAGGGCCTCCCCGAAACGAAATAAGCTGCGCATAAACACCGGCCGGATAGGTCAACTTATCCGGCCGGTACTTGCATAATCATTTTCTACATCTAAACATATATCGGAGGTAACATCAATGCCAGACTACACCAAACTAGCGGCCCTCGCCGAAGAGTGCGGATTTACCAACTGTGCGCCGATGGATATTTCGACGCTTGAGTTCATGCAGGAAGTGCGCGACATGTGCAATCCAGGGCAATGCAACAGATACGGCACATCATGGTCATGCCCGCCAGAATGTCCCTCATTGGAGGTTCTGCAAGAGCGTGTGTTGGGTTATTCCGGTGGATTTCTGGTCCAGACCGTCGGTGAGTTGGAGGACAGCTATGACTGGGAGGGTATCATGGACGCCGGGCTGACGCATAAAGCAAATTTCGGCAAGATGTGGGAAGCGCTGGAGAAGCAATATTCACAAGTTTACGCCATGGGCGCGGGGGCATGTATGCTGTGTGAAAGTTGCACATATCCGGACGAACCCTGCCGCCACCCGGACAGAATGTCAGCGTCTATGGAAGCCAGCGGCCTGTTGGTAAACAAGGTTTGTACCGACAATAATCTGGGGTACAATTACGGCCAGGACAAAATTGCGTTTACCGCGTGCTTTCTGCTTAACGAATAAAGCGACATAAAAACAACGGGCGGCCGCACGGCCGCCCATACAGATTATTCATCTAATTTCAGCACCGCCATAAACGCGTCTTGCGGTACTGATACGCTGCCTAAGCTGCGCATACGTTTTTTGCCTTCTTTCTGCTTTTCAAGCAGCTTTTTCTTTCGTGATATATCCCCGCCGTAGCATTTGGCCAGAACATCTTTCCGCATGGCCTTGATTGTCTCACGGGCAATTATTTTGCCGCCAATCGCGGCCTGAACCGGCACTTCAAACAACTGACGCGGGATATGTTCTTTCAGCTTTTCGGTGATCTTCCGTCCCCTGGCGTATGCTTTGTCTTTGTGTACGATGAACGACAGCGCATCCACAATCTCGTTATTCAGCAGAATATCCAGCCGTACAAGCTGTGACACGCGATAGCCTGAGAACTCATAATCAAGCGAGGCATAGCCGCGGCTGCGGGATTTCAGTGCGTCAAAGAAGTCATAGATAACCTCGTTCAGCGGCAGCTCGTATTTTAATTCCACGCGGGCGGCGTCGAGATAAACCATTTCTTTATAATCGCCGCGCCTGTCCTGGCATAAGTCCATAATGTTACCAACATATTCAGGCGGGCAGATTATAGAGGCGTTAATAAACGGCTCTTCTGCCGTTTCAATATTCGCCGGATCCGGATAATTCAACGGATTATCGACAAAGATGACCGACCCGTCAGTCATTGTGACTTTGTAGACAACACTAGGCGCGGTTGTAATCAGGTCAAGATTATACTCACGCTCCAGCCGTTCGCCGATTATTTCCATGTGCAGCAATCCAAGGAATCCGCAGCGGAAGCCGAAGCCCAACGCGGCGGAAGATTCCGGCTCATAACTCAGCGAAGCGTCGTTCAGTTTTAGCTTTTCAAGTGCGTCGCGCAGATCCGGATATTTTGCGCCGTCTGCCGTGTAGAGGCCGGAAAACACCATCGACTGCACTTTTTTGTATCCGGGCAAAGGCTCTTCTGCCGGGTTATCACTATCGGTGACCGTGTCACCGACGTTTGTATCGCCGACGTTCTTGATACTGGCGGTGAAGTATCCAACTTCCCCCGCTCGTAGTTCATCACACGGCTCCAGCCCGACAGGACTCAAATATCCCGCTTCAACGACTTTGTAATTGGCGCCTGTTGCCATCAGTTCGATGTCCATGTCGCGCCGCAAAACTCCGTCTATGATCCGCACGTACACGATTACGCCCCTGTAAGCGTCATACTGACTGTCGAAAATCAAGGCGCGCAAAGGGGAGTCTACCACTCCCTTCGGCGCAGGGATATCGCTGACTATACGCTCCAACACTGCTTCAATCCCGATTCCCTGCTTGGCCGATATCTCCGGCGCGTCCTGCGCGGGAATGCCGATGATGTCTTCAACTTCATTTTTGACCCGCGCGGGGTCTGCCGCTGGGAGGTCGATTTTATTCACAACCGGCAGGATTTCCAAATTATGCTCCAACGCCAAATACGTGTTGGCAATCGTCTGCGCCTCAACGCCTTGGGACGCGTCCACAACCAGAATCGCACCCTCACACGCGGCTAATGACCTTGAAACCTCGTAATTAAAGTCCACATGCCCTGGAGTGTCTATCAAATTCAGCGTATAGTCCTGCCCGTCACGGGCTTTATAGGCAAGCCGAACGGCGCGGGCTTTTATTGTAATGCCGCGCTCTTTTTCCAAATCCATGTTATCTAATATCTGAGACTCCATCTCGCGGGACTCCACCGCGCCGCATTTTTCCAACAGCCTGTCGGCCAGCGTTGATTTGCCGTGGTCAATATGCGCGATGATTGAAAAATTCCGTATTTTGTCTTGCATTAGTCACCCCTAAGCCTTGCTATTAGTTCCGGCACTGAGATATTTTGTTCAAAGACCTCACCCAGTGCGGTGCATATAGATACGGCCGCGTCCAAAACCCGCGATAAATCCTCGGCCCGGCGCGGGTCATGGGTTCGCCCCAGAAGATAGTCCGCCGTCACACCGTAATAATCGCACGCTTTTATGATGAACTCAAGTTTCGGCTCACGCAGGCCTGTTTCGTAGTGAGATAGCAGTGCTTGAGATACGCCGAGCTGTTCCGCAGCCTGGCGCTGGCTCTGCCTGGTTTCCCGCCGTAATCGGCTTAACGCCTCTGCCAAATTTGACTTCATCTTTAGCGGCCTTCTTTCTTTTGAATATTTTTTAAGTATAACTGGAAAAACCAAATTTGTAAATAGGAGCTTTGCCATGAAATTTCCCAACCTGTTCAGCCCGCTTAAAATCGGCGGAGTTACTCTGAAAAACAGGATAATCTCCGCCCCGATGACGTATCCGATACTGACCTCGGACGGTTGCCTGACTCCGGAAGCCGCAGCGTTTTACGAATTACGCGCAAAAGGAGGTGCCGCCGTCGTCACGGTGAGTGAGCTTATTGTTGACAGCAAAACAGGGAAGTACTATCCCGTGCAGGTGATCACAGATGCACCGAACGCCAAAGACAGCCTGGCCATGGCCGCCAGAGCCGTCCGACGCCACGGCGCTGTGGCAAGCATGGAACTCTCTCACGGCGGGCAGTTCGCTATAACGCAAGGCCCAACTTTAGGCCCCATCGATGTGTATCAAGATGGGGCGCTTATAACCCGCGCGATGACGAAGGCCATGGTCGCCGGAATTATAGAGTCCTACGCAAAATCGGCCGCACTGTGCCGGGATGCGGGGTTTGAAATGCTGCTAATCCACGCGGGACACGGGTGGCTGCTGGAGCAATTTTTATCCCCGGCCACAAACAGCAGAACCGACGAATACGGCGGGGACTTGCCGGGTCGAGCAAGACTTGCGCTGGAGGTTATATCTGCTGTCAGAGAAGTAGTCGGGCCAAAATTCCCGCTGGAACTGCGGATCAGCGCCGAGGAATATATTGATGGTGGATATTCGTTTGATGATGTGATTGCGTTCGCAAAGTTGGTTGAGCCGTTGATCGACTTATTGCAGGTGTCCACAGGCGCTCACCACGGCAGTTTTGATAAAACCCATCCGTCAATGTTTGCTCCGCGCGGAGTTAATGTGCATTACGCGGCGGATATCAGGAAGCACGTTGATATCCCCGTCGCCGCAATTGGCGCGTTGAACGAGCCGGATATGCTGGAGGATATAATCGCCTCCGGCCAGGCGGACACCGTTGTCATGGCAAGGGCGCTGTTGGCGGATCCATATCTGCCGCGCAAGGCGATGGAAGGCCGAGACGATGAAATTATCCGGTGCTGCAGGTGCTTCACTTGTATGGCAGAACGCCTGAAAACCGGCTTGCGGGTGTGCGCGCTGAATCCCGTTATCGGTAGTGAGTATGAGCATAATTTTGTGTTTTCACGTCCGTCCGCGGAGCCTCGGCGAGTATTGATAGCAGGCGGAGGTCCGGGCGGAATGCAGTGTGCAGTCACAGCAAAATCCCGCGGGCATGAGGTAATTCTGTGCGAAAAACAAAGCGAGCTGGGTGGTGCGCTGAATGCAATAAAGGGAGTCGGCTTTAAGTCAGACCTTTATAAGTTTGTATCCGTAATGACGCGGCAGATGGAAAAGGCCGGGGTTGATATTCGCCTGAATACGGAAGTCACGCCGGAGCTTGTGCGGGAAATCGCGCCGGACACCTTGATTATTGCCGCCGGGGCTGAGTCTGTTGTCCCCGCGATACCGGGAGTTGAAAACGCTGTTCCGGTGGAAAGCTTGCCGGACTTGCAAATCGGGCAGAACGTGGCTATTATAGGCGGCGGACTCTCCGGATGCGAGACTGCCATTCATCTGGCAAAATCCGGACATGCTGTAACGGTTGTCGAGATGGCGGATCAGCTTTGTGCGGACGCGAATCCGCGCCACAGGCCGCTTCTGCTCGCGGAGCTGGAAAGCTGCTCTGTAACTTGCCTGACAAGCGCTCAGGCAGTGCGGATTGCAGAGGACGGGCTGGTTTGCCGGACTCAGGGCGGGGAGACAGCGCTTCTTGCTGACACGATAATCCTTGCTACCGGGCGCGGCGCAAGTGTTAAAACGGCTGAGGCTCTACGCGGCACGGCTCCGTATGTGGAAATGATAGGCGATTGCGTAAAACCCGCGAATGTGGCGGAGGCAGTTTTCCGGGGGCATTTCGCGGCGATTGATCTATAATTTAAATTCATAATAGCTTGCGCTTTTTGCGAAAAAGTGCTAGAGTAGTGTCCGGGTAATTATGCTAGTAAAGGAAGGTTTTAGATAAATGGCAAAAAAGACAGTGGTGATTGAAGGTTCCGGCAAGCATTGCCACGTAACAAGGGAAACGCTGGACAAGCTGTTCGGTGAGGGGTTTGAGCTTGAGGTTAAAAAAATGATCTCTCAGCCGGGGCAGTTTACAACGCCGCACAGAATCACTGTGGAAGGTCCGCGCGGGTCTTCGCAAATGGTGATAGTCGGTCCGTGCAGGCCGTATGATCAGGTAGAGCTATCAATGACCGACGCACGCTCATTGGGATTTGACTGCCCGATACGCGAAAGCGGAGAAACACAGGGCAGCCCAGGCTGCAAACTGATAGGCCCCGCCGGAGAAGTGATAATCCCGGAGGGAGTGATAGTCGCCAAACGGCACATACATCTCACGCCGGAAGATGCCGAAAAATTCGGCATTTCCGACAAACAAGTCGTACAGGTGCGGGTGGACGGCGAAAGATCGCTGATTTTCGACGAAGTGGTCGCCCGTGTGCGCGACGATTTCGCGACATTTATGCACTTGGATTATGATGAAATGAACGCGGCGAATCTAAGCGCTGAAAGTGCTGTCGGTGAAATACTTGCATAATTAAAAATGACAAAACAAGGGCCGCCCTACCATGCGGCCCTTGTACGGATATCGGATATGTGCAGGTACGCGGCTCATGCGTCCCGCCGTGATTGCTATATCAGGTTCAAGACTATTGTAAGAATAACAAATACACCGGCGAACCATTTGGTGGCGCGGGCTAATCTTGCATCAAAGCTTTTTGACTTGTTTTTCGTCAAAAAAGTATCCGACCCGCCACTCAACGCGCCGGATAATCCGGACGTTTTGCCGGACTGGAATATAATGATAGCCATAAGCGCAACGCATACGACAAGGTGAATAATTACAACAGCAGTTTTCAAGGCGATCTATCCTTTCTAGTGTCACTTTACAAAGCGTGAAAACCATATTAACACATCATCAACTATTTTGCAACAACAAATTTTCAAAAAGCGTTGCAAAAATTTATGTGGGCACAGCCCCGTAGGGGACGGTGTCCTCGACGTCCCGCGGTTGGATTTTTGCCACCCTGCAGGAAAACGAGGGTTTGGACGGGGGCACGCGCGCTACTGTTTCTACCGTCCCTCTGTGCAGGAGCGACTGTCCCAGTCGCCTGCGGGCGGTCGGGGACGACCGCCCCCTATTAGGATTTATCCGGATTGCCCTGAAAAATTTCAATTGTGTATTGAGAAAAGCGCCGGTTTTTGGTATACTGACTAATTATAACCGGAATTTATGAAAGCGGGTGCGCAGTTGGATGAGGTTTTTTGATTGGGAAATCGCGGGGTTTGACAGAGATTCCGCGGTAGAGTTCTGCCGGAACGGCGTTAATCCGCTTGTATCTGTTTTTCTCACTTCAAGGGGTTTTGCCACGGTTGAAGAAATAAAATCACATGTATCGGACACGCCTTCCGCCGTTTATGACCCTATGCTGCTTGCCGACATGGACAAAGCGGTTGAGAGAATTAATTTCGCCATCGAAAATAACCAGCGCATAGCGGTCTATGGCGACTATGATGTGGACGGCGTGACGGCCAGCGCATTATTAGCAGACTATTTCCGTACGAAAGGCGCAGATTTTGAAGTATACATACCGGATAGAATAAACGAGGGCTATGGCCTGAACCGCACGGCAATAGACGTTCTGAAATCCCGAGGGGTGGAGCTCATCGTCACAGTGGACTGTGGCGTTACAGCGATTGAAGAGGCCGAATATGTCAAAGCGTTGGGTATAGGGCTTGTGATAACCGACCATCACCAATGCCGGGACTCCCTGCCAATAGCTGACGCCGTGGTGGATCCGCAAAGATCGGACTGCCAATATCCCAATGATGCGCTGGCCGGAGTGGGTGTTGCATTCAAACTCGTCTGCGCACTGGAAAGTGCCGAGTCCGCAGATGAGATGTTCCGAAAATACGGCGACCTTGTGGCGCTGGGTACGATCGCGGATGTGATGCCGGTGACTGGGGAGAATCGCGAGCTTATACGGCGCGGATTGCGCGTTTTAGAGGCTTCACAGAGGACAGGACTGCGGCAGCTTCTGCGGGATGCTTGCACCGCGCGCGGGCGAATAGGCACAGCGTGCGTTGGATTTGTCCTTGCCCCGCGCCTCAACGCGGCAGGCAGGATGGGCAAGACAAATGTATCGCTGGAGCTATTGCTGACCAAAGACGCCAACGAGGCCGATCTGCTGGTTGATGAACTGACAACGCTGAATACCAAGCGGCGTGCGTTGGAGACTGAGATTTACGAAAACGCACTCTCGATCGTTGGTTCCGAAAAACCGGACTGCCCCATCGTCCTTGCCAGCCGCGACTGGTATCAAGGCGTGACAGGAATTGTAGCGGCGAAAATGGCCGAGCGGTATTTTCTTCCGGCCATTATGATAAGCATTGGGGAAGACGGTATCGGACGCGGCTCTTGCCGCAGTTTCGGCGCTTTTGGCATAATCAGCGCGCTTACGGAGTGTCAGGACCTGCTTATAAGCTACGGCGGACACGAAATGGCGGCCGGGGTGACGATCGCCGAGGGTGATATAGACGAGTTCACGCGGCGTATAAATGAATATTACCGCGATAATATTAAATCCATACCGAAACCGCGATTGAAACTGGATTTTGAGGTTGAAAAGCCGGAGATTCTGACAGTGGTGAACGTGGAAGCGTTAGAGGGGTTAGAGCCATTCGGCAACGGAAATCCGCCGCCGTGTTTGTGTATCAGGGGTGCTGCTGTTTGTGAAATCATGCCGGTCGGCGCCGGGAAACACACGCGGCTTAAAATAGAAAAATCCGGCAAAGTTCTGGACTGCATATACTTCGGTATGCCGCCCGGCGAACTCGGCGTAACCAAGGGCGAAACATGCGACATAGCGTTTGAACCGCAAATCAACGAATTCCGCGGCAAGACCACAGTTCAGCTGCAGTTATTCGATATAAAGAAGTCAACGTAGGAGCTCTTCGGCCGTCCCTACATGGCAGGACAACGTAAATGTAGCCCTGCCGCTTACCCCCAATACAATTTAAGGAAACCAACTTATGAGCGATGTGTTAGAAAAATACCGGCAATTTGAGTCGGCTATAATCCGAACCATTCCTGGGGCGAACACGGATAGGATCCGGTCAGCCTTTGAGTTTGCACGCCTGCATCATGGCACGCAACTGCGCAAAGACGGGACGGAATTTGTAACCCACCCATTAGCCGTCGCGGAAATAGTGTTGGAAATCGGCCTTGATGAAGACTCCCTATGCGCGGCTTTTTTGCACGATTGCATTGAAGATACCGACGCGACGTTTGAAGAGATTGAAAAGCTGTTCGGCCCTGACGTGGCCATTATTGTGGATGGCGTAACCAAGCTGACCCGCGTTACGTACACCAGCAAAGAAGAAGAGCAGATGGAAAATCTGCGAAAAATGCTGATCGCCATGGTCCGGGATATCCGGGTGATTTTGATAAAAATCGCCGACAGGTTACACAACATGCGCACGATAGAATATCAAACCGCCGAAAAGCAGCGCGAAAAGGCGTTAGAGACAATGGAAATCTATGCCCCCATTGCCCACAGACTGGGTATGCAAAAGATAAAGTGGGAGTTGGAGGATCTTTCAATAGACTACTTAGATCCGATAGGCTGCGGAAAGATTAAGCGCGGCCTACGCCGCCAACAGGCAAGGGACGAAAGCTTTTTAAGCCGAGTTAGGGAAATGATCCAAGCCCGGCTTTTAGAAGAAGAGATCAAATGCAAGGTAGAGGGCAGAATAAAACATCTGTACAGCATTTATAGAAAGATGTATGAACAGAACAAAGAACTCGCCGAAGTGTTGGACCTCTATGCATTCCGGGTGATCGTGGATGATATAGAAGACTGTTATTACGTGATGGGTCTGGTACACGAGCTGTTCCACCCGATTCCGGGCAAGATAAAAGACTATATAAGTACGCCGAAACCCAATGATTACAGAAGCTTGCATACATCGGTCATAGGCAGTGAAGGTGTCCCGTTTGAGGTGCAGATTCGCACTGTCGAAATGCACCAGACGGCGGAATACGGCATCGCTGCACACTGGAAGTATAAAGAAGGCAGAGAAGGCAAAGTGGCGGATGAGGAAAAATTCGCCTGGGTTCGTCGCCAGCTGGAGTCGTATCAGGAGAGTGATGCGCAGGACTTCTTCCAGGCACTGAAAATAGATATGTTTGCCGATGAAGTGTTTGTCTACACCCCCGGCGGGGATGTTGTAAGCCTGCCGGCCGGGGCGACGCCTATAGACTTCGCCTACAGCATACATTCAGCAATCGGCAACACGATGACAGGGGCTATCGTAAACAGGCGGATGGTCACATTTTCGCACATACTTCAGAACGGCGATATTGTTGAGATTTTGACATCCAAATCATCTAAAGGCCCGACCCGCGACTGGCTGAACATGATAAAAAGCACAGAGGCGCGGAATAAAATCCGCCAGTTTTTCAAAAAAGAAAAGCGCGAGGAAAATATCCTGCACGGGAAGATGAATTTCGAGGCGGAGTTAAAGCGCCAGAATCTCCAAATGTCAGATGTTCTGCGTGAGGATGTGCTGCCGAAAGCTCTGGCGCGGGTGTCGTTCAGCTCACTTGAAGACATGTTCGCCGCCATCGGATACGGCGGTGTGTCATCGCAAAAAGCCGTGAACAAAATCCGTGAAGAAATACGCAACGCCGATAAACTGAAGAAGAAAGAGCCAGAGCCGGAACCATCGCCCGTGATGGTGCTGAAACCGCCGCGGGAACAGAAAGCAAAACCAGTCAAAGGCGTGATGGTGGAAAGTCTGCCCGGCTGTCTTGTCAAATTCGCCAAGTGCTGTGCGCCAGTGCCAGGCGACCCGATCATCGGATTCGTCACCCGCGGATTCGGCGTATCGGTACACCGGCAGGATTGTGTGAACTATCTCAGGTCAAAAAAAGAGCCGGACCGATGGGTCAATTCCACCTGGGCGGATACGGAATCCGGCACGTATTCCACTGAAATTCAAATCTCCGCCAGCGATAGAAAAAGCCTGGCGATGGATATTATGACAGTGTTGAACGCGCTGGACATAAAAATAGAATCATTTTCCGCCAGAAACTTGGGAGACGGCACGGCTTTCATCTCAGCGACAATCGAAGTAAAAAACAGAGACGAACTGGTTCGCGCAATGGCAAGATTAATGAGCGTGCAGGGAGTCACAGATACCAGAAGAGTAGACGGATAATTGACAGTTAACGAGAGGAATTGATAATGCGGGCTGTTGTTACGCGGGTGTCCGGCGCTTCTGTAGAAATTGACGGGAGTGTTGCCGGGCAAATCGGCAAAGGGTATCTTGTGCTGTTGGGTATACGAAACGGCGACACGGAAAGTGACGCCGTTCGGCTTGCTGGCAAGATTTGTAATCTGCGTGTGTTTAGTGATGATGCTGGCAAGATGAATTTGGACCTTGCCGCTGTGGACGGGTCTATTCTGGTAATCTCGCAATTTACACTGTATGCCGACATGAAAAGCCGCCGTCCGGGATTCACCGAAGCCGCTAGGCCCGAGACGGCGATTCTGTTGTATCAACTGTTTGTCGATGAATGCAGAAACGCCGGATTCACTGTCGAAACCGGCGTGTTCGGTGCAGATATGGCGGTGAGTTCCGTCAACAACGGGCCTGTAACGATTGTAATGGAGAGTTAGGACATCCCCTTTCCCCTTCATGCGTGAAGGGGGCTGTTCGCTGTAGGGGCGCGCATCGCGCGTCCGTGGGATTTCGGTGCAGATGTTGTAGCATAACGGACGGCCAATGGCCGCCCCTACGGGTTAACGTCGGAATCACCATCTGCCAGAAACGTTTCTTCGCACGTTTGCTGGGCTTCTCGGATTACTTTTGCGGCTTGGGCTAACGCCCGTTCAGCGTTGGTCAAGGCGTTGAACGCGATTTTGTACATTTTCTCGTAATTTGGCATGATTGACACTCCTTTCAACTGATAACTACTACTTTATCCTACTTGGAAGTATTTGTCAATACAATTGCGCACAAAATGCTACCATTTTCAGGGGTGATATAGTATGAGGCCACTGAAAGAAAAGGTAAGCATTACGCTTGACGGGGATATTATCGAACTGGTGAAGCAACTTGCGGAGAAGAACGACCGTTCGTTTTCACAGTATATTAATCTGCTGCTTAGGCGGCATATTGAACGATTGCGCGAAACAGGCAAACTCGACTAACAACTCTCCATCGTCCCGCATATAATGCGGCGGGGAGGCTTGAGATTATGAATATTACATTTCGTATGCTTGTTGAAGTCGCGCTGGCTGTTCTGTTGCTTGTGTCGCTTGCCGGGATATTTTTCGCGGTGCGCAGAATGCTGCGTCGGCCCGGATTGGAAACTGATGGGCTATTTACAGTGATTGCCGCGTCTGGTAGTGCGGAAGCGCTTGAGCAAACGGTTATGAGCCTTGTTTGGCTGTGCAAAAATGGTAAGATAAAAACAAGGATTGTCATAGCCGATTGCGGCTTGACCGCGCAGTCGCGGAAGCTTGCGGAGCTTTTGGCGAAAGACGGCGTAATGCTATGCCAGCCGGGTGAAATTACGCGCTTATTGGAGGGAAACGGGTGGAGTACGTAACCGTTGAAGGTGAGATAACGTCTGTCCTGTTCTCAAATCAGGAAAACGGATATACAGTCCTGCGGCTGAACACATCTGACGGTGTGATTACGGCGGCAGGCTCTTTGCCTGGAGTTTCCGCGGGAGAGCGGCTGCTTTTACAAGGTTCATGGTCGGTGCATCCGCAGTATGGGGAGCAGTTTAAGACTGAGTCTTTCAAACTCCGCCAGCCGGAGGGCGTGGATGAGATCTACCGCTATCTCGCCGGCGGAGCTGTTTTGAGCCTGGGGCCGAAGCGCGCGCGGGATATTGTTGACAAATTTGGCGTTATGTCACTGCATGTGATTGAAAATGAGCCGGAAGAGCTTGCCACCGTGAAAGGCATATCGCTGAAAAGTGCGATGAAGATTTCCGAAGATTTCAGGCGTCGGCATGACTTGCGTCGGTTTGTCGATTTCCTCTCACGATACGGTATAAAGCCGCTTGTCGCGACGCGTGTGTATCAGGACTACGGGGATTCCGCGCAAGATGCCGTCAGGGAGAATCCGTATATACTCGTGCCTGAGCCGTATGGGGCGGATTTTTTTCTGACGGATTCGCTGGCATTCGACCTCGGATTTGAAAGCGACTATCCAAACCGCGTGGCGGCGGCGGTGATATTTGAACTTGCGCACAATCTGCAAAACGGGCATACGTTCATTCCGCGTGAAAAGCTGACACAGGCAACAGCCGAGATGATAGGCGTACCCAGAGAGGCGATTGACACGGCGCTGGAGTATCTGCACGAATTGGGCGATATTGTAATCGAACCCGTCGCGGGTGAAGACGGCTGCTATCTGTACCAGATGCGCGAGGCGGAGGATTACGTGGCGCGGCGGATATCAAAAATGGCCATGCCGCAGGATCCCCCGGCGGGGATAGATGAGATAATTACGCAGATCGAGGGAGAATCCGACCTGTGGTATGCCGATATGCAGCGGCAGGCGCTGAGACTTTCCGCCGAAAGCCGTGTGATGGCGCTAACAGGCGGCCCAGGTACGGGGAAGACGACGACGGTGCGCGGGATATTGGCGATGTTTGACGCGTTGGGATTGAAAACAGCCCTCTGCGCTCCTACCGGCCGGGCGGCAAAGAGATTGTCAGAAACTTGCTCGCGCGAGGCGGCGACGATTCACCGCCTGCTTGGGACAAGCATGGATGAATCGGGATTGCTGACGTTCACCCACGATGAATCGAATCCGTTGAAAGCGGACGCTGTGATTGTGGACGAGATGTCAATGGTGGACTTGCCGCTGATGAGGGCATTGCTCGGCGCGTTAGCGCAGGAGTGCAGGTTTATTATGGTCGGCGACTGCGATCAACTCCCGCCTGTCGGCCCGGGCGGCGTGTTCGCGGATGTTTTGCGAAGCGGCGCTGTGCCGAAGACGGAATTGACGGAAATCTTCAGACAGGCTAGTGACAGCGGGATAATCCACTGCGCCCACAGCGTGAATTCAGGCGTTATGCCGGATTTTGCGCAGAAATATCCTGATATGTATTTTCTTAAAAGGTCATCGGACGAAGAGCTGGTGGAAACAATCGCGACGCTGGTGGGGGAGCGATTACCAAAAAACATGGGCCTCGACCCTGCGCAGATTCAAGTACTCACACCCACGCGGCGCGGGAAATCTGGTACCGGCAGCTTGAACGAAAAGCTGCGTGAAGCGGTGAATCCGCGTACCGCGCTGAAGAAAGAAAAACGATTCGGCGAATTTCTGTTCAGAGTCGGCGATAAAGTGATGCAAATCAGGAATAATTATGATATAATGTGGCAAGGCTCCGATGGACTGGGCTGGGGCGTGTATAATGGAGATATAGGAATTATAACCGAGATCGATTTGACTATGGAAACCGTCAAGGTTGACTTTGAAGACAAAGTAGTCATATATTCGTTTGAGCAATTGCCGGAGTTGGAACCGGCGTTTGCCATAACGGTGCATAAATCGCAAGGCAGTGAATACGATGCGGTAGTCCTGGCGTTGACTGGTTCCTCCGGCCGTCTTCTTACACGCGGCGTGTTATACACGGCGATGACCCGTGCGAAATCGCTGCTGATTATCGTGGGTAATCCAGCCGTTATGGAGCGGATGGTGGCAAATGACCGCAGACAGCGGAGGTATTCCGGTTTGAGGGCCAGGCTATCGGATTTTGCGGGGTTATAGATGTTACAATGGCATTAGGGGCGGATTCCATATCTGCCCAACACACCCGATAAGTGCAAAACGTACCGCGGACGACCGCAAGCCGCCCCTACAATATGCCATATCAGTCAAGATTGGAGTTTTATCATGGGTTTATCTGAATTAATCCTGAACTTAATTTTCCCTCCCAGGTGCGTGTTCTGTGAAGAGGTACGGAAGAAGAAAGATACCGGTGCCTTTTGCATTAGCTGTGCCGATGAGCTCCCGTACACATCTGACGGCGGACGGCAGGAGGGCGGGTATTTCGGGTTCTGCGTATCCCCGTTTTACTATGAGGGAGATGTGCGCAAATCAGTCCGCCGGTATAAATTCGACGGAGCGGAAGGATATTGTGAGCCTTACGGTAAGATATTGTCAGACTTCATAGCCTCTCAGCCGGAGGTTGAATTCGATATACTCACATGGGTGCCGATAAGCGAGGAACGGCTTGAAGAACGGGGCTATAATCAGGCGGAGAGCCTGGCCCAGCGCGTTGCGGACAACCTCGGCGCGTCGGCTGCTGACACTCTGCGCAAACCATTCGACACAGCGCCGCAGTCGGAGATTCCGAAACGGCAAGAGCGGCTTGACAACGTAATCGGCGCGTACGAGGTGATTAACCCGTCCACAGTACGCGGCAAGCGAGTTCTTATACTTGACGATGTGATTACAACCGGGGCAACGCTTAATGAATGCGCAAAAACCCTGCTGGAAGCCGGAGCGGAAAGCGTAATCTGCGCAACGCTGGCGCGGACACCGATTGACGGCGAATACTCAATAGCAAGGACTTAAATCAGAAAAATCTGGCGATAATTATGAAATAGAATTTACTCGGGGGAACCTTTAATGCTTTTTGGGCGAGATATAGGAATAGATCTTGGAACAACGTCTGTCTTGGTGGCGACACGGGGCAAGGGCGTTATTTATCGTGAGCCGTCGGTCGTGGCGATGGACAAGAACACGGGGCGGCTTCTAAACGTTGGCATGGCGGCGCAGCGTATGCTGGGCCGGACGCCGGGCAATATCGTGGCGATCCGCCCATTGCGCGACGGCGCGATTTCAGATTATGACATGACTGAGCGCATGTTGAAAGAACTTGTGCGTAAATCCGTTTCGTTTTCACTGTTGAAACCGCGGATTGTTATTTCAGTCCCCTCCGGCATAACGGAAGTTGAAGAGCGCGCGGTGATTGACGCCGGAGTCGCCGCCGGTGCGCGTAAAGTTTACTTAATGGAAGCGCCGTTAGCCGCGGCAATCGGCGCGGGGCTGGATATCACGCGGCCGGACGGACACATGGTTGTCGATCTCGGCGGCGGCACGACTGATATCGCGGTGCTGTCACTCTCCGGCGTTGTGGAATCCACGTCGCTGAAAGCGGGGGGCGAGGCGTTTGACGACGCGCTGATTAAATTTGTCCGCCGTAAGCACAACGTATTGATTGGAGAAACGACAGCTGAAGAGCTGAAAAAAGGAATAGGCTGCGTGTTCCCGCGCTCGGAAGTGATTACGGTCGAAGTCAAGGGCCGGTGCCTGATGACGGGACTGCCTAGGGTGGTCACGGTCAGCTCCACCGATACGCTGGAGGCGTTTGAAGAAGTGACGGAGCGGATTATCGAAACCGTCCACAATGTACTTGAAAGCACTCCGCCGGAGCTTGTTGCAGACGTTTCGCAGAACGGAATCGTCCTAACCGGTGGCACCAGCCTTTTGTGGGGCTTTGATAAACTTATCGAAAGCAGAACAAACATAACCACCCGCACCGCTGACGACGCCGAAATATGCGTCGCCAACGGCTTAGGCAAAGCACTGTACGGCGTGAATGAAATGAGCGAGGGGACGATCAATTTGGCGCGGCGAAGGCAGATGAAAGTGTAGGGGACGCGCCCCTGTGCGTCCCGTGTAACTGTTGATGTACAATTTGTGTTAAACGGAAGAACAAAGCACCCACCGCCTGCGGGCGGCACCCTCTTTACTAAAGAGGGCAAAGACGAGGGCTTTAGTTGGGACTTCCCCGTCTATCGTCCCCTGCCCTCTTTAGTAAAGAGGGTGGCCCCGCAGGGCCGGGTGTTTTGTTTACACGCATATAATTTATATTTTTTTCAGAGGTGAGATAAAGTTATGAGTGAAATTAAACGGCATAACGTCAGCGAACAAAACGCGTGGTCTGAAATTGTCGAAGCAGGGGATTTTGTTTTTTTATCATTCTGTGCTGGGAATGTCGGACAATCTGTAGAAGCGCAAGTGAACGGCGCTCTTGATGATATGGCAGCTCGATTGAGAAAGGTAGGTTTGACACTTGAATCGGTGGTTAAAGTTGACGTTTTGATGAAAGACCCATGGAATCTTCCGACTATGGAAAAGGTTTTTCAAGAACGCTTCAAAGGTGTTTATCCCGCGAGAAAAACAATTTCCACCGAATTTGCTCACGATGGCGGGGAGGGCGGACTACAAGTTCAAATTGATGCTATCGCATACAAAAAATAAGCATTATGCGAAGCTATATATCAATTTAAATCAAGGCGGTAAGAAAATTTGCGATCTATCATCAACTTAATTCTCCGCTTCGGCATTATAGAATTGTTCCTCATCTTTTTCGTATTGATAAATGTGTTCACATTTTTCCTATACGTGGCAGACAAACGAAAAGCCGTAAAAAACAAGTGGCGCGTAAGCGAAAAAGTGCTGATCTTTTTCACTATAGCATTCGGCGGAATCGGGGCGCTGTTAGCTATGCGTATCGCAAGGCATAAAACGAAACACACGAAGTTCAAAGTTGCAGTGGCGATTGGGATGGTTATTGCGTTTATCTCCCTGATACATATTGTGCATGGCCTCACGCTGGGCAGGGAAATCCGCTATGTGGAGCTTGAGTTTCATTCAGAAAACTGGCCGGCCGAACTGGATGGCTATCGTATCGCTTTTATGACGGACATGCACATAATATCGGACGAAGACATGAGAGCGGTGGCGGCGGCGCTGAATGAAAGAAATTTAGATTTACTGCTATTAGGCGGGGACTTTTCCATGGGCTATTCGCACTACCGAGGGACTGTGAGAGAAATAGCGCAAATAATCACAACTGACGGTATTTTCGGTGTGGACGGGAATCATGATGATCACAGAAGGCTTTTCAGCGCAAAGGAACAGTACGGCATCACGCCGCTGGATAACAGCGGAACGCGCATAAGGGATGGTTTTTATCTGGCAGGCGTCCAGGACATGTGGAACAGGAATCCGAACATACAAGAAGCTGTTGCAAACGCGTCTGCAGATGATTTTGTCTTGCTCGTTTCACATAACCCGGACGTTTCAATGGTGCAATCTACAACCAGAATTGATCTAATCCTTTCAGGCCACACCCACGGTGGGCAAATCACATTTTTCGGGTTCCCAATGTATTTGTTGCGCGGCAGTATAACGGATTACGGGACTCGCTTTGCCCGCGGATTCGCCTATTCGGCGGACGGAATCCCTGTATTTGTAAGCCGCGGCATTGGCCTGTATTACACAATACCAAGAATATTTGCAAGGCCCGAGGTTGTGATTTTCACCATGTATAATAAACAGGGGTAAGCCCCGAATAATACAAAGGAGGAATAAATCCTGCGATGGCTAAGAAACAATTTAAATCAGAATCGAAGCGTCTGCTTGAATTGATGGTGAACTCCATCTATACTCACAGGGAGATTTTTTTGCGTGAGCTGATATCAAACGCGTCGGACGCTATTGATAAGCTGTGCTACATCTCCCTGACCGACGATAAAGTCGGTCTCGAGCGAGATGATTTTCAAATCCGCGTGACGACCGATAAGGAAAGCAGAAAGCTCATAATCAGCGACAACGGCGTCGGCATGACGGCGGCGGAGCTGGAGACTAACCTTGGCGTAATCGCGAAGAGCGGCTCATTGAAGTTCAAAGAGGAGATGGATCAGCCATCTGAGGAGATTGATATCATCGGGCAATTCGGCGTTGGATTTTACTCGGCGTTTATGATAGCCGAGCGAGTGACTGTAATCTCCCGCGCGTACGGCAGTGACAGTGCGAATCAATGGACGTCCGAAGGCGCGGATGGTTATACGATAAAACCGGCGGAGAAAGACAGCTTCGGCACCGACATAATAATGGAACTCAAATCCAACACCGAAGACGAAGATTACAGCGAATTTTTAGAAGAATACACGCTGCATAGTCTGGTTAAGAAATACTCCGACTATATCAGATGGCCGATAATCATGGACGTCACGAAAAGCCGCCAGGTGGAAAGCGACGAGCTGGATTCAGACGGCAAAAAGAAAATGGTGTGGGAAGATTATACTGAGGCGGAGGTTATAAACAGCCGCGTACCAATCTGGCAGCGCCCGAAGAACGAGGCACCGGACGAAGAATACGCGAAATTCTACAAAGAAAAGTTTTTTGATTTCAATGACCCCGCCGCCATCATCCGCGTATCTGCGGAGGGTACGGTGAGCTTCAAGGCCATGCTGTTCATCCCGTCGGAAGCGCCGTTTGACTATTTTACACGTGAATATAAGCCGGGGCTGCAACTATACTCCTCCGGTATATTGATTATGGAACACTGCGCCGATTTATTGCCGGAGCATTTCCGTTTTGTCAGGGGCGTTGTCGATTCGCAGGATCTGTCCTTGAACATCTCCCGCGAAATGCTGCAGCATGACAGGCAGTTGAAGATCATCGCAAACAACGTTGAGAAAAAAGTCCGGTCGGAATTGACCAAACTGATGGAAAACTCTGCCGAGAAGTATGACGGCTTTTACAAAAGCTTCGGCATACAGTTGAAATACGGCATCGTAAGCGGCCCACAAGGCGAGGGATTATCGGATCTGCTATTGTTTTACTCGTCGAAGGAAGCCAAGCTAATCTCACTTGCCGAATATGTAAAGCACATGCCGGAGGAGCAAAAGTTCATCTATTACGCCTGCGGAGAAAGCGCTGCATTATTGTCGAAACTGCCGCAAAGTGAGGAATTGCGCGAAAAAGGTTACGACATACTGTTTCTCACCGACGATATCGATGAATTCGTTGTTCGCGCCGTTGGAAAGTTTGAGGAAAAGGAATTCCGTTCAGTCATCGACGGCGACCTCGGATTGCAAAGTGAAGACGAAGAAAAAGAGGCCGCCCAGCAGGAGACGGATAATAAAGACATTCTGGAGTTTGTGAAAGAGTCGCTCGGTGATAAAATCACCGCCGCACGATTGTCCCGTAAGCTGAAAAGCTATCCTGTCTGCCTTGCGACCCAAGGCGACATAACCTTGGAGATGGAGCGGTATTTCAAATCAATCCAAGCCCGTGACGGAGGCATGGCGGACCAGATGAAGGCCCAGCGCGTTCTGGAGTTCAATGCCGGGCACAAGTCTTTTGCCGCGCTGAAAAAAGCGTATGAGACCGACAAGGAAAAAGCATCCAAATACGCACAACTGCTGTACGGACAAGCTCTATTGATGGCCGGTGTTCCACTGGAAGACCCGGCGGAGTTTGCGGAGCTTGTGAATGAGTTTGCGTTTTCGTAGAGAGGTAAATAATAATGAGCACTGTCAGAGTTGGCGCTTGCCAAACGCCTGAAATTATTGGCGATTCGGCTGCCGCGCTTGATATTATGTTGCGGTTTGCAAAGGAAGCTGAAGGCAAAGATGTCGATTTGCTGCTGTTTCCCGAATGTTTTTTGACAGGTTATATTTTAAGTGAAGCATACATGGTGGATTATGCATATGATTTTGAATCCGAGCAATTCGCCGCGATACTCAAACGGCTGGAGCATGTTAAGTCGGTGCTCGTTTTCGGTGCAGGTGAAAAGAAAGCAGGGAAGTTCTACAATTCCGCTGTTGTGGTGAATAGGGGAGAAATTGTCGGGGTCTATCGCAAAACACATCTTGTAGATCCCAACGAATTGTTTTTCACACCGGGCGAAGATTATCCGATATTTGAAATCAATGGGCTTAAATACGGCATAAATATTTGCTACGACGCGCAGTTTGCTGACGCGGCAAAAGCTGTGGCTGACCAATGCGCTCAATTGCTATTATTACCGGCACAGAACATGATACGGCGCGAAAACGCCGAAAAATGGAAGCACAAACACAACGAAATTCGTGCGGAGCGGGTTAAAGAAAATGGTTTTTGGTATATATCTTCTGATGTAACAGGGATTCGACCGCCCGACCAGAACGGCGTAGAGCGTATTGCCTATGGCCCCACATCGGCAATGAACCCAAATGCCGAAGTTGTCGCACAAGTGCCGCTGATGACTGTTGGCTTAATCACGGTGGATATTCCTGTAGCATAAAAGATGTCTGTAAAATACGTGATGCGACATAACACACCCTGTAGGGGCGCGCAATGCGCGTCCGCTGCCCCAGACCACGGACGGCCAATGGTCGCCCCTACGAGATGCCCGATACACAAAACAAACCAGAGCGCCTGTCGGATGATTATACCGACAGGCGCTCTGGATACGCCGTGGAACACCTTAGCTCCAAAAACTGCCCAGGTTATCTACAATCTCACCGGCAGCTCTTAGGAACCTGCCGGTCATTTTTTTGCATTGTTTACTTTTCGGCATAACGGCAACGCCGATGGCCGCGCCTGCGACCAGGCCGATGGCCATGCCTTTGATGAATTTTCCTGTACCTGACATCATGAACACCTCCCAAAATGCTGTAGGTAGTATTCGCTTGCTAAAGTTTATTTATTCCTGTATAATGATTTGAATCAATGCAGTCTCATGTGGGGGGCGCTGTGCGCGTCCACAGACGGCCATTCTCACACAACTGCGAATATGACACGACACGGGGTGATTTATCATGCTGCTGATCAAAGGCAGAGAAACTGATATTTTGATAAAAGACGGGAAAATCGCGGAGATTGCGAGAAAAATCCCGGTTTATGAAGGCGTTGAAGTACTCAATGCCGAAAGATTGTATGTTTCGCCCGGACTTGTCGATATGCATGTGCATTTTCGTGAGCCGGGCTTTGAATATAAAGAGAATATATCGACAGGGTCAATGGCCGCTGCGGCGGGGGGTGTGACAACGTGTTTGTGTATGCCGAACACCTCCCCGGTGATCGACAGTGCGGAGGGGTTGGCGTATATCGCCGCCAAAGCGAAAGCCTCACCGATACACGTGCTGCAGTGCGCCGCTGTGACTGTCGGGCAAAAGGGAAGGGAACTCACGGATTTTGCCGCCCTAAAATCAACAGGAGCTACGGCCTTGTCAGATGACGGAGTGCCGATTCAACACGCAGAACTGCTGCGCCGCGCCATGATTGCTGCACGCGAGTTGGATATGCTAATCATCAGTCACTGCGAAGACGATGATTTGGCGCAGAATCATGCCGTCAATGAGGGTCGAGTATCTGCAAAGCTCGGATTGCCGGGCAGGCCGAAAATCGCCGAAGAACTGCAAGTCGCGCGGGATGCGATGCTGGCCCGCGACACAGGTGCACGGGTGCATATTGCCCACGTCAGCTCAGCGGGGTCGGTGGACATAATCCGCAAAGCGAAAGCCGCCGGCGTGAATATCACAGCCGAGACTTGCCCGCAGTATTTTGCCCTCACCGAGGATGAAATATTGGAAAAGGGTACGCTTGCCCGTGTGAATCCGCCGTTGAGGACTCGCGAGGACGTGGACGCGATTATCCGAGGCCTCATCGACGGGACGATAGACGCCATCGTCACAGATCACGCACCACACTCGACGGAAGAGAAGTCACAGCCGCTGGAGTCTGCGCCAAGCGGCATGATTGGGCTGGAGACATCGCTTGGCCTGTCACTGACGTATTTATACCACACAGGGATTCTTTCGTTGGAGCGAGTCATTGAACTGATGTCAATAAATCCAGCGCGGATTTTAGGCATCTCAGGCGGAACGCTGGAAGTCGGCGCACCGGCTGACATCGTCATATTTGACCCGGATGAAGCGTGGACGGTGGATCCTGCGAAATTCAAATCAAAAGCCCGCAACACCCTGTTCGGCGGGATGAAGCTGCAAGGCCGTGTGAAATACACGATTGCGGGTGGAGATATAGTATACAGGGATTGAGGGACATCCCCTTCCCCCTTCGTTCGCGAAGGGGGCTTGAGACGGGGGACAAAAGAGGGTTGATATGCGAACTTATCACTCGTCCATCGTCCAAAGCCCCCTTCACGCATGAAGGGGGAAGGGGGATGTCCCCCAATAGAGTTTTTTTAGTACATAGAGAGGACGGTTAACATGGAAAACTACACAGAGATAAACGCAAAAGCAATCGACCGATGGGTTGAAGGCGGCTGGGAATGGGGTGTTCCCGTATCCGCTGAAGAATGCGCGAAAGCCCGGCGTGGAGAGTGGAATGTTCTGCTGACTCCGACAAGATTCGTGCCGAAAGATTGGTTCCTGCCGATGAGCGGACTAAAGCTCCTGGGATTAGCCAGCGGTGGCGCGCAGCAAATGCCGCTGTTCTCAATACTCGGCGCGGAATGCACAGTGATGGACTTATCCGACAGGCAGCTTGAAAGTGAGCGGGTTGTATCCCGGCGCGAGGACTATTCAATAAACATCGTCAAAGCCGATATGACGAAGCATTTCCCGTTTGAGGACGGAGCGTTTGATTTGATTTTTCACCCAGTATCTAACTGCTATATAGAAGACGTATACCACGTCTGGCGTGAGTGTTTCCGCGTACTGAGCCCAGGCGGAACGTTGCTTGCCGGGATGGATAACGGATTTAATTTCTTAGTTGACAGCTATGAAAGGCCGCTTGTGATTACGAATAAGCTGCCATTTAATCCGCTGAAAAACCCGGAGCTGATGAAAAAACTCACGGATGAGGATAACAGCATACAATTCAGCCACACGTTTGATGAACAGATCGGCGGTCAGATAAAAGCCGGTTTTGTTATCACCGGCGCGTATGAGGATTTTGATAATGACCCGGGTGCAATTGAGGATGGTATCCCGTCTTATTGGGCAACAAAAGCGATTAAAGGAGGAGTAACTAATGTCATTTGACAGATTACAACAGAAAATCGACGAAATGAAAAACCCGACGGTTGTCGGGCTGGACCCGGCGTTGGAGCATGTCCCGCCGGAGATTCTGGACAAGCACATCGCCGAACACGGGGAGACATTGCAAGCCGCCGCGCAGGCCGTCTTGGAATTTAACGAGGGGATTATAGACGCAGTTCACGACGTTGTCCCCGCAGTGAAACCTCAGTCAGCTTTTTATGAGGCGCTGGGGCCGGATGGGGTTGCCGCCCTTAAAATGACCTGCGATTATGCGAAAACGCGCGGCATGTACGTCATACTGGACGGCAAACGCAATGATATAGGCTCCACCGCCTCCGCCTACAGCACAGCGTATTTCGGTAAGGTCAAAGTCGGCGGACGAGAAATAAGCGCGTTCGATGTTGACGCTTTAACGATAAACGCCTATCTGGGGTCTGATGGTGTTCTGCCGTTCCTCAAGACCGCGGTGGAATGCGACAAGGCGATGTTCGCCCTTGTCAAAACCTCTAATCCGTCAGCCGGAGAATTGCAGGACAGATTCATCGGCGATGACAGGATGTACACGGTTGTCGGTGACTTGCTGGAGAAAATTTCCCGCGAGACAATCGGCAGATATGGATTCTCTCGCGTTGGTGCCGTTGTCGGGGCGACATATCCGGAAGAATTGGAATTTTTGCGTGGCAGACTGAAACACACATTCTTCCTCGTACCGGGATACGGTGCGCAAGGCGGTGCGGCAGCTGATGTGGCACACGCTTTTGATAAAGACGGCAGGGGCGCGATTGTCAACTCGTCACGCGGAATAATCGCCGCGTGGAAAAAAACAGGGGCGGGCTACAAAGAATCCGCCCGGGCTGAGGCTTTGCGTATGAGGGATGAATTGCGCAGGGTTGTGTACGCGTAGGGACGGCGTCCTCGACGTCCCGCAATGTGCAACACGGGGAAGCCGTTGTAGGGACGGTCGCCCCCGACCGTCCGCGGACGACCGAGGCGGTCGTCCCTACGGGGTGTTGCTGTACATTACGATCGCCCTACACCGGCAGGAAATACGCTATCAGCAAATCCACAACCGCGCCGTAGGATTGCAGACCCAGTTCCTGGTCATTTGCCCGCAGGAAGCGGTCATAGGTCGTGTCCACCGCGTCACGGAGTGTTTCCGTCACGGCTGTCAGCACGGTATCGACCAATCCGATTCCTGTATCCACCGTTCTTTGCAATTGCCAGAACTCTCTGTTATCGCGCCAGTCTCTTTGAAGCTCCGGGCTGAAGGTGTCCCACATTTCAACCCAAAGTTCGGAGTGAATATTGTTTAACGCGCGCATTAGATGGATCAGGCCAAAAAAGTAACCGGAGTATTCGTATATCAAAATCCCGGATTGGGCAGAGGCCATTATCGCGACAAAATTCGCCTCATCCTCGGAAAACACCCCCAGCTGATGCGCGTGTTCGTGCGCGATTGTGGCCGGCATGGTGCTCATTGGCAATTGGGTGTTGACGTTCGCCTCACCTGTGAGGGCGAAGTAGATTCCGGCATACCCGGTGCGGCTCATTAGCCAAGAGAAAATCATTGGCTTCGGCCTGAAAATTCTGCCGCCCAGTTCCGGGAACTCGTTGGAGATTCCGTGAAAGACATCAAGCGATTGGGCGAACACCTCACGCCTGTTTGCGTAAAGTCTCCCGTCTTCGTTGCGGTCAACCTCTTGGGACAGCTCATTCGCCCTGGCGACAAACATTTCAGTGACGGCTATAAGCTCTTCAACCGCGGCTTCGCGGGAGATAATTCCGTTGCGCTCAGCAAATCCTTGGGCGAAATAGCCGGTGTTCCACAGCCAGCAGAACAATCCCCAGATGTAAAGCACCACGACAGCCAAGTGAAGAACACGTCTCGACAAAGTTTTTAACCGTGCCCCGTGCTTTCTTATTGTGAGCTTGATTGTTCTGACAATAAACCAAATACCACCAATCACGGCGGCGGCTATCAGTATCTCCATCACCGAGAATGGGAAGATGGAGGTTATAAGCCCTAAAAATCCACGGATAGGCGCAGCCACGCGTAAAGATGCCCAATCCATCACGCGGGTGTTGGTTCGCAACACATAGAACAAAATCGTCAAAACCGCAGGGAACGTACAAATCGCTATGTAAACTGGCCGGGGCAATGGCCTCAGTTTCAGCTTTCTTTTTATTTTTTCGGCGACAGCCATGATTACCACACCCTTTGCATACACTATACAGGATTCGACTAGCGCCCGCAAGGGCGAAATTGTGGAAGGAGCGACTACATGCAATATAGCTTATACCTGTTCGATTTCGACTACACCTTAGCCAACGCGGAGACCGCGATTGTCAAGTGCTACAGAACCGTGATACTGCGTTACGGCCACCCTGATGTGCCGGATGACCTGATAAAACGTGGCATAGGCCGGGGGATTAACGAAATCTTCAAAACCCTCACCGGAGTTGAGGATGAGGCGGTGCTGAACCAATACTCCGACGAATACATGCGCGAAGCCGATATCTACATGGCGAACGAGACTTTTCTGTATCCGTCGGTAATTCCGGTTATAACGGAGCTGAAACGCCGGGGCAAAAAGCTTGGGATAATCTCTAACAAGCTCCGCCGCCGGATTATGGAGACGCTGCACAAAAACGATATCGCGGATTTTTTCGATATAGTGATCGGCAGTGCGGATGTGGCGAACCTGAAACCCGCGCCGGACGGTATCCTGAAAGCGATAGCGGAACTCGGCGTGGGTATAGATGACGCCGTGTACATTGGCGATAGTCCGACAGACGCACAGACAGCCCAGAACGCGGGCGTCGCGTTCGCCGCCGTGACAACCGGCGCAACGACGGCGGATGAGCTGCGGGCGTTCCCACATGTGGCGGTTATTGCGGATTTGGCGGAGTTGTTGTAGGGACATCCCCCTTCCCCCTTCATGCGTGAAGGGGGCTTTGGACGAAGGACGGGGAACCACCCCGCCCCGGCGTCGCACCCCTCCACGAGAGGGGAACTTTGGTGTAGCTTCTCCTAATTCCCCTCCGTCGGAGGGGTGGCGGCGTAAGCCGCCGGGGTGGTTCTCCCTTTGCACCCCAAAAATTTCACCAAAGCCCTTGAAATTCACATAATTTTATGATACCATACCATTGCGAAAGGCCATAACAAAGGGCCGCAGCGACCGTGAGGTGTACCACCACCATCACGGCGAATGTAGGGAAACACATCAAAGTCCAACGCCTACAAACACGGAAAAATCCGCCGCCGCAGCGCAATCAGTATACCCCAATCACCGGGTATTTTCAAGCTGATTTTACCGCGAAGTCTGGCCGGAGTTTTACGTGTGCAACGCTGATGAAAAATATTCAAGGCGCGTAGGCAAGGCAATAATGCCCCTGCGCGCCTTTTTGCGTGGCCTTCCGAAGATTGCCGGGGGCGGGAAACTGCCCCCGAAATAAAAATTTTTGGGAGGATATAAGCATGTTTAGAAGAAAAACCGCCAGAGTAATATTAATTTTGTTGATCGGGATTTTAGCGTTTACTGTACTTACGGGTTGCGGCGGAGACCGCGCATTAATTGGTACTTGGGAGAGTGAGGGCGGCGGTGGACTGAGGATTAGGGTCGAATTTTTCTCAGACGGAACACTGGTTGATTATGAGTTTCTCAACTTCATCGACGATTGGAATAGAGCGGGATCAGGCACCTGGCATACGGATGGCAACAGACTTAGGACAACTAGGTCATGGTTGCCTGGTACTAGTTATTTCAGAATATCAGGGAACACACTAACAATCGAATTGGGTGGTGGTCATACCGAAGTATGGACCAGAGTACGATGAAAGTAAATCGGCAAAAAGCGCCTGTCGGCATGACAGGCGCTTTCTAACGTCCCCGTCCAAAGCCCCCTTCGCGCATGAAGGGGGAAGGGGGATGCCCTTGAACAAGCTCCCCGACTGTGCTATACTAAATCCGCAAACGGTCGGGGAGGTTCAATATGTTAGGGATTGTTCTGGGACTCGCTGTATTGATGGTTCTGGCGTTCAAGGGCTGGTCTATTCTTTGGGCGGCGCCTATTGCCGCGATGATTGTCGCCCTTTTTAACGGTGTTGAGCTGTTAGGCGCGTATACAATTACATATATGACGGGCCTTGTCGGATTTGTCAGCAGCTGGTTCCCTATGTTTATGCTTGGGGCGATATTCGGCAAACTGATGGAGGTCACCGGAATGGCAAAATCCGTTGCCGTTAAGTTGTCCGGATTGATTGGAAAAGAACGTGCGCTTTTGGCAATCGTCGTCTCCTGCGCTGTTTTGACTTACGGCGGGATTAGCCTGTTTGTCGTTGTGTTCGCGATATATCCCATTGCGATAAACCTGTTCTGTGAAGCTAATCTCAGCCGAAAAATTATGCCCGCCGCGATTGCGCTTGGGTCTTTTACGTTTACAATGACGGCTTTGCCCGGTTCGCCGCAGATTCAGAACCTGATACCAATGCCGCATTTCAACACACAGGCAACGGCCGCGCCTGTCATAGGGATTGTCGCAGCCACTGTTATGGCAGTTCTGGGATACCTATATCTGTTGTACAGACAAAAGCAGTTGAGGGTGGCCGGCGAAGTGTTTATCGAGCCGGAGGGGACTCAGACGTCTTTAGACAACGAAAAGCTCCCTAACGCACTGCTGTCTGTTCTTCCGCTGGCTGTTGTGATTGTCACTTTCAATATATTTAACTTCCACATTATAGTGGCGCTGGTGGCCGCGAACCTTTTGATTTTGGCAATCAACTACAGAAAATTCAGGCAGTTTGTAAAAGCTATTAACGCCGGGGCGTCAGATTCGCTGATTGCTATAATGAACACCAGCGCGGCTGTCGGATTCGGCGCTGTTGTGCAAAGCGTGCCTGCTTTTGATGATCTGGCGGCGACTCTGTCCGGCATTCCCGGCTCTCCGCTGATTTCCGTATCTGTCACAGTCAACGTATTAGCCGCCGCGACAGGCTCCGCCTCTGGCGGATTGGCCATCGCGCTCACCGCGCTGGGGGAGCAATATTATCAACTGGCGATGCAAACGGGGATTTCCACGGAGGTGTTTCACCGCATTGTCGCGATCGCTTCCGGGGGATTAGATCTATTGCCGCATAACGGTGCGGTTATCACGGTGCTTGTGGTTACAGGGATGACGCACAAAGAAAGCTACAAGGATATATTCATAGCCGCAATCATCGTCCCGCTGATTGCCCTTGTCGCAGCTATTGTTTTGGCGTCTTTCGGGGTATATTGAGGGGCTGTAGGGGATGTCAACTATATATTTTGTATCGTTTTCAGTCAGCTATTCACTGCGTAACAAAACTGTAACAAAAAGAATCGCCTTATTTCATTGACAAATATATGTACTTGCGTCTATAATTAACGTGAAAATGCGTGTGTTATCAAAACGCACGATAAATTAAGGAGGAAATATGAAGAAGACAACAAAAAAACTCCTATGTCTGGCACTTGCCCTTGTTATGGTAATCGGCATTGTTCCATTTGCAGCTGCAAACACTGCAGTACGGGACTTTACTGATTTCACTGACGAAGCAAATGTGCCTGCTGAACATAGGGAAGCTGCTGATCTGTTGTCAGCGTTAGGCATTATTGCCGGCGTTGCCAACAATGACGGCACTTATCGCCTTTCACTGGATCGTCCGATCATCCGTTCTGAGGCTGCGGCATTTGTCGCACGCATGATGCTCAGACCGGAAGTTGCGGACAACCAGCCGACAGCGGCGATCTTCTCCGACGTACCGGTAGGCCACTGGGCGAACAGCTACATAGCGTATCTGTATCACCAGGGCGTAGTTGCCGGCGTAGGCGATGACAGATTCTCACCCGACAGAGTTGTAACCGGATTCGAGATGGCACGTATGCTGCTGTCGGCGATTGGTTACGGGCAAAACGGTGAGTTTGTTGGCGATGGCTGGGTATTTAACGTCAATACCCTCGCAAGAAGAGAGAACCTCGGTGTACCCAATCCGCTCCAGATAGATGGCGTCTCCGTCCGCCACCCCGCAATCCTCTCTGGCGTTGGCGACATCAACTTCAACAATCCCGCTACGCGGCTGCAGGTGTTGCAGTATATGTTCAACACGCTGATTGGCCCGTCGATGGTTAACTGGAACGTAACTCTCCAGACCTATGTACCGTGGATCGGTGTTGGTCAAGAGGAAGGCCGAGTCGGCACACTCGGCTGGAACGTATTCGGGCTTAGAGGATGGCCGTTTACAAACGACGGTGTCGCCTACAGAGTGCGCCAGTGGACACGTGCAGGCGTAGCCGCACCGCTGACCGCGGAATATCGCATAGACGTAACTGTCAACAGATTTACAGACGGCACTGCTGTCCTTCCCGCCGCCGCCCTCGTTGCAGACGGGTTCTGGGTTAACGGTAGGCAGTACATTGCTGGAGTCCCGACGACAGCAACTGTCGCTCGTACAGAGTTTATTACCAATGTTCCGAGTGCAAGGGCAGACACCCCGCTAACAAGGGCTGTAAGAGTGAATCATTTGACGGATGGTCGAGTTGCATTCGAAGATGGCGCATTTATCATGAATCCCGACGGTAGTGTTGGTGGCGTTTGGAGTCCTCCCGCTGGCGTCAATAACTACCTCGCCGAACAAAACAGGATGGACGTTCTGCGCATGATCGCGGCACGCCGCGGTGTTATCGTTGAATACACTGCCTGGACAGAGGTTGATAACATCAGCCGTGTAGTCATCATTGCAGAGCAAGGCGCACGCATTCAGGCCGCACCCTCAGCCGTAGGCGGCAGAGTGACTATCAGCGGCCTTAGCAACACAGTCCCCGGTGGGGTTCCGAGACCTTTTAGCGCGGCATCGGTCGACGGTATATCGGAGTTCGCCGCTAACAATATCAGCTTCCCCGAAGGTTTGGTCGCTGGTGACCATGTGCTGTACTTCACAGACGCACGCGGCCTGACCCGCGTCAGACTCGCCGAATCAGTTGAAGGCGCCCGTCGCGGTGTTTCCGGCGTGGGTGCTGACAGAAGAGTTTCCTTCGGCGTTGAAGGCGACATGAACTACTTCAACGGAAGTCAAATAGGAATAGAGACGAGTATAATTCCTCAGATGCGCTATGCGGAGTTTGTTAATACTCCCGGAACATTTGGCCTTGAAACAGTGGCATGGCTTGACGCTGACGGAAGCATCTTCGCTTTCTCAGAAGTCAGAGTCGCACCGCCGGCTTACTTCTTTGTAACTGGTATTCACAGACAAGGCGTTGCGGGTACGGAAGTTTCTGTAACAGGTATAACAAGTGCCAGTGGTCTTCCGATTCAGTCATCGATGATCCTGGGTCTTACAGATGACCAGCTCGCTGCCGTGCAAATAAACGATGTATTCAGGCTGGTTAGCGATGATTCGGCATCCAGGCGCACTGTCACTTTAGCAACTATTCCGGCTGGTGACGTGATTCCGCTTCACGGCCCCGGAAGATTTGATCTGCGTGCTGCCACAACTCCTCTGACGCAAGAGTTTGTCAGAGGTAATCAGTGGATTGTGAGAAATGATCCTTCGGCCAGTCCGCTGCAAACCGTAAATGCCCCGGGCGGTGCGGAGACTGCTTTCGTCCAGCTGAACCGCGCCGGAGCTTTGATAGGCATCACGAATGCTCCTCATTTCACCGCGTATGCCCCGGGCATGCAGGCATGGGCTGTCGTACACTCGCAAGTGGCTACAACGGCGCGGGAAACTGCGGTTGTCTTCATCATAGGCGGTGATATGGATGTACCGCTTACGCGCGTACCGACAATGTTCATCGGTCTCACCACACCGCGCGCTGTAGGTGACGGACACGGTCCGTGGAACCTCGGCAACGGTAATTTCTCTGTGGCAATTGTAGACCCGGCGAATTCACCGTCGTATATGAACAGAGTAACAATGAGCCAGGCAAACTTTAACATACTTATGAGCGCTGCAAACTTCGGCCCCGGTGAAGTGCTGGCAGGTAAACTCATGTATGCAAATATTACAGATGGCGTGGCAACAGGACTGGCGATGCCGACTGCGAATACCGTACAATTCGGCTTTGGAACAAATGCTGTTGGTGCTTCACTTCCCGGCACTGCTGCGGGCCCAGAAAGCATCCTGCTGAGAAATGGCTGGTGGACGGGTGTCCCAACGGCTACAGTCCCGGCTGGCTTGCCCACCGTGACACCATACTCCTTCGTGGCGAACGCCCCGATATTCCGTATCGCAGCCGATGGCTCTGCAGTGCAGCGTATGCCGGCTCGGACTGTCGACACGCTTGCTACGGCGCTGTGGTATGCACGCTTGTCCGCCGCAAACAGTTCGATGATAACAAACTTCTTCTATATATCGACTCTGGAAGTACCTGTACCGCAGTTTGCCGGACTTGCTGCCACAGCAGCGCCGGTAACACTGGATGAAGGTACTGCCCTGGCTGATGCAAACGCAGCTGTTTTGGCTGCCTTGGCAACTCCTGTGGTAGCGCCGGCAACACCGGCAGTTACGGTCAACTATAGATGGGTAAATAGTCAAAGATTGTGGACGGGCAGAGAAACAACAGGTGTGCAAACTATCACCGTAGACAACCTGACTGTTGGATGGCCGACAACGCCGGCGCCAGGCGCAATGGTAAGCGGACAACTCCAGGTTCCGGCTACCCAGCCTTGGGTGGTACCAGTTACAATAACCGCAGCTGGACTGACTGCAACATTTAATGTCAACGTAACTGTAACTCCGGCGCCTACTCCATTGCTGACTGCGAACGCCGCTGCTGTACTGACAGGCTCAAGCGTTACTCTGCCTGCCACTACGGACGTTGAAGCTTTCCTTGCAGATCTCTTTGATCACTCGGTCTTGGGTGCTCCCATGACTTGGGCTCAAGTTCTGACTCTGGGTCCGGTGCAGATGACCGCAGTGAGAACGGCCGGTGTTGGTCAAGGCGCTGTTGGTACAACGTCTACTGGTGCCGGTGCTGTAGTAAATGCTATGCAGCAAGCTATGATCGCGCTGGATGGCGGATCCGTCGGCGGCACATCGACATTTGATGTAACGCTGACAGACCCTGCTGATGGTTCAACTGTTACAAGGACGATTATACTCTTTGATGCGACAGCTTGGGCTATGGTAGCTAACGCTGCCACTGTGCCTGCTACTGATTTTACAGACGTAACGACTGCGCTTGCAGCTATTCCCGGTGTCGCTGCAATGCCTAACTACGCTGTTATCAACGCGGCGCTTGCTCAGCTCCCGGTCGCGTTGGCAGCTGTGGATATGACTGATGCTGCGACTATTGCTAATGTAAATGATTTGTTAGCTGCGATGGGTGCGCTTGTTAACGGGCCTACTGATCTCACTGCGCTGACTCCGGCACAGCTTGCATTTGCAGATGCAGTAACAGCGCTGGTTGCTCCGACACCTGGCTTCACTGCTGCACAGTTCCAGGCGTTTACAACAGCTCTCGATGCGGTTTCCTCTGCTGATCCTACTGTTGTTACTTTGCAGGCGAACATCGCCACCTTGGCAGCAGCATTAGCTCTGTAAGCTACAGAGTTGTAACGCAAAGACTCAGACTCTAGCAATCTAAGAAGCGCCCCTGCCCATTATGGGCGGGGGCGCTTTGTCGTGAGGATGTCGCTAATGAGTGTTGACTCATCCACCGGCGTTGTGATATAATTCGGGCAAGCGGAGGTGACGTGATGGAACAGGAAATACTGCAACAGATATTAACGAAGATCGATGATATGGATAAAAAGCTGGACAAGGTTGACAAAAGGCTAGACAAGGTTGACGAAAAGCTGGATAAGGTTGACGAAAGGCTAGAAAATCTCGAAACGGATATGACCGAAGTAAAATCTGACATACGTATGCTTAACCAATCTCTTGCAGTTGTTGAGTATAATGTTAAAAACATCGAAACGGTGCTTGAAGGCATGTCAATGAATATCGAAAAAGTCAACGATCACGAGCGTAGAATCGACAAGCTGGAAGACACGAGTTTGGAGCATGAATTCAGAATCAGGATACTTACGGAGAAAAATTAAAGGCGATTGAATCCGAGCGCATATTCTGCGGCATCGCGACCCGCGCATTCGGATTCGTGCGTCACGCTGTCAACGATTGGATGCACCTGCCGCGCGTTGCCGGTTATAAAGAGCCAATCCGGTTCTGAATCGAACTGTGCGACCAATTCACGTTCCGGAATCAGGCCGACTGAGGTAATCAGGGCATCACAGGCGATGAACTCGCTGCCAACGGAGCCGGTGACCGTCACCCCGATGAGGCGGGACGATCCATGAAGGCGCGTCACTGTGGATTGTGTCACAAGCGGAATCCCGAATTTTTCAAGACAATTTATTCTGTTGCGTTTCAGTCCGCCGCATTGGGCGGATTTTTCAATGACGGCGATAACTTCTTTGCCCCGCAGTTTAAGTTCCCGTGCCACGATCATCCCGACGTCGCCGGAGCCTAGTATAGCAAATCGCTCGCCGAGATTATACCCGCCGAGATTCAGCATTTTTTGTGCGGCTCCGGCGGAAAACACGCCGGACGGCCTGGTCCCGGCGACAGGCAGGGAACCGATAGCGCGTTCCCTGCACCCGGAGGCCAATATGACGGATTTTGCCTGTATCAGGTGAAAGCCGGTTTTTACGCCTGTGATGGCGAGCGTTTTTTCCCGATTGATTTCCAGCACCGTTGTATCGGTCAGCACTTCCACGGCTGATTGCTCGATTTTCCGTACAAACCGCGCGGCATATTCTTGTCCCGTCAGCTCTTTGCCGAAGTATGTCATGCCGAAGCCTTTGTGGGTGCATTGGTTCAAGATCCCTCCGAGAGTTGCCTCGCGTTCAATAAGCAATACCGACGCGCCGGATTCAACAGCGCCGAGCGCGGCCGCCATCCCAGCAGGCCCGCCGCCGATTACCGCGATGTCATAGCAATATATAAGAACCGCCCCCGTCCTTTATTATATCTTTCGGAGTGCATTCAAGCTCACGGGCAAGGATTTCAATCACGCGCTGACCGCAGAATGAGCCCTGGCATCTGCCAGAGCCCGACCCTGTGCGGCGTTTTACGCCATCCACTGTTACGGCGCCGCGGCGTACAGCATCGATTATCTCCCCCTCCGATATGCCCCGGCATCTGCAAACAATCTGGGCATAGGCGGGGTCTTTTGTTTCCCGCGCGCGATCGTTAAAAGAGAGGTCCGAAAATCTGATTTGTCCTATACGGCGCGGGTTGAAGTCCGGATTTTCCGGAACGCCGAGTTTCTGCGCCATCTTATCCGCGACATACCGCCCAAGCTCGTCAGAGCAGGTGAGTCCCGGCGTTTTGATTCCGATAAGGCTGATAAATGCGCCGTCCTCAAGAATACAGAAATCGTTGACGCTGCGGTCGTCGGCGATATATCGCGGATTCGGACGCACCGCGCCGAATCCGCGTATTACCTGATCCATCGGCAGTGACGGCATTACTTCAGCAGCAAGTGATTTCAACTGCGCAAACCCCTCCTGTGATGTGGCCCCGTATTCGCCGTCATCCGGGCGCTCAGTCGGGCCGATGAGAATATTGCCGTCAACCGTGGGGACAAGTGTCAGTCCTTTGCCTTTTTCCTCCGGCTCATGGAATATAACATGGCTTATGTGAGACCTCGCGGTTGTGTCAAGCACAAGATAATCCCCAGCGCTTGGGGATATGCGCACTTTAGGTTCCGACACCATTTTATGCAGCTTGTAAGACTCCATCCCAGCGCAGTTGATAATACTGCGGGTTAAAAATTGCTTTCCACCGGAGGTTAATCTGTATCCTTTGTCGATGCGGGAAATCTGCGTTACCTCGGTATTCAAGTGAATCTCCGTGCCGTTGTCTGTCGCATTTTCAGCTGCGGCGAAGCAGAGTTCCCAAGGCATGACCGTGCCTGCATGCGGCGCAAAGAGACCGGAATGCACGTTTGGGGGAATATTCGGCTCAAGCGCCAGAATCTCGCGGCTTGAAAGAATCTTGATCCCCTGCACGCCGTTCTGTATCCCATTACGGAATTTTTTGCGCAAAATATTCGCCCCACTCTCGCCGAAAGCGACCATCAGGGATCCGCACGGGGAATACCGTACATCCAAATCCATGCATAATTGGGCGAAATTTTGAGAACCCCTTACGCACATAGTTGTCTTCAATGTACCTGGTTTTGTGTCGCACCCGGAGTAAACAATAGCTGTATTGGCGCGGCTTATACCGGTGCACAGGTCTTCACGCGCCTCCAGCAATGCTGTTTTCAGCTTATACCGCGTAAGATTCCGCGCGGCGAACGCGCCCAACAGCCCGCCGCCGATGACAATCACGTCGTATTTTTCCATGGCTAAAAAATCACGGTTCCGGGATTTTCAACGGTATATCCGCCCAGATCGTCAAGCTTTTGGCGGAACGCCGATGACTTCAAAACCTCCAGAAAAGCTTGCACAGAAGGGGAATCCCACGCGTAATCGGGTATAAGCAAGTCATACCGCTCATTGCAAACTGGGACGAAGTCGAGGTCATAGAGTTTTGATACGGAGTAAATCCCAAGCCCCGCATCGGCCGAATCAGCGGCGATCAAAGCCGCGACCGCCGTGTGGGTGTACTCCTCGCGCTCATATCCGTATATGCTAGACGTATCAATGCCTTCGTTTTTGCATAGGTAATCCAACAGCACCCTGGTGCCGGAGCCTTTTTGTCTGTTGACATATCGCAACCCCTCTTGTTTCAATCCGGATATATCGGTGATATTTTTCGGGTTGCCTTTTTGCAGAATCAGCCCCTGTGTGCGTTTGACGCATTCGACCAGCCGGACGCCGCCGTTTGGGAAATATCGTTTTATAAACGGTATGTTATACTCCCCGGTTTTTTCGTCAAGAAGATGCGTTGCCGCGATATGCGCCTCGCCCCGGCGGACGGCCATGATTCCGCCCATGCTGCCGACGTGAGACGATCCAAGCGAGATTTGCCCGTCAGTCGCGCGTTGCAGAAGTTCAGTAAGCTCGTCCAGCAGAGGGTCGTGACTGCCGATTGCGACAATTGAGCGGCTAAGCGCTTCCTTTGATCGTAAAAGGCGGATGCGCACAGTTTCTCCGCTTTCAAATCCCTCTACCCCTTGCGGGATGTTTACTATGCCATCGGCCTTCATAAACGACGTCACAACACCGCTTCCGCGGGATAGCGGGGTGGCGATTAATTTGCTGTTGACAAGTCCCATGCGCACGCGCACGAATTCCTGATATTTCAGTGTGGAGACGATTGATTTGGACAGCGTGGCATCTGTATATTCAGCGGGGTCTTGGGACATGCGGCACAGATATTCAACTATTGGACGCAGAAGCTCTTCGATTACAATGATGCCGGACACAGGATACCCCGGTACGCCGAGGATTGGTTTATCTCCGCAGAGTCCCAGAATCGCGGGTTTTCCTGGTTTGATTGCAATGCCGTGATACAAAACCTCTCCATTTGCCGCGATAGCTTCGGCCGCGTAATCCTTGCTTCCGGCGGAAGATCCTGCGTTGACGAGGACTATGTCGCATTCTTTAAGTGCGCTTGCAATCGCCGTGCGGAGTGAGTCGAGGTTATCTTCCACAATCGGATATGTCACAGCCTCCGCGCCCCAGTCGCGCAGCATGGCGGAGAAAATGGTGGAGTTGAACTCCAAGATATCACCTGCCTCCGGGTCTTTTGTCGGCGGAACCAGCTCATCCCCGGTTGGGATAATCCCCGCAATGGGACGCTTTATGACTTCCACCTGATGCAATCCGCCAGCAATCATCGCGCCGAGAGACGCCGGTGTCAGCCGTGACCGTGACGGCAGAAGCATTTCCCCAGCGCAGATATCCTCGCCGATCTGCCGTATATGCTGCCATGGGGAGGCCGAGTCGTACAGCTTGATTGTGCTGTCGTCGCATTCAATAACGTCCTCAATCATCACAACAGCGTCGCAATTATCGGGCAGCTTATCGCCGGTGTTCACGCGTGTGTACTGCTCCGCTGTCAGTGAAACAGGTGTCGTCTCACCCGCGCCGAATGTCAGGTGAGCCATCAGGGCAATTCCGTCCATTGCGCAGGCGTTATAATGCGGCGAATTGATCCGCGCATAAACAGGCTCCGCCGTGATTCGTCCCGCCGCCTGAGTGACGGAAATCGTTTCCGTCTTGGGAGCCATGCCGTTTTGAATCAGGCGGTCGATGTATTCAGTTTTCGCTTTGTCGAGCGGTAGGTTCGTCAGGTATTGAAAGGACATTGTGGTTCTCCTTTTTGCATGAGTTAAGGTTATGTAGAAATGCTTATTAGGTACGATTCATATATTCTTTAATAGCCTTAATTCTATCCGTTCTGTTTCGCGCCACTTCGATTTGATAGCGATGTTGTAAAGATTCTAAATATAAATCATAGCCACGCCATGCAGTTTTTACATATTCGGCGTGTTTATAACCGTAATTACGCCAATACGGATTTTCACATTCGAGTTGACGAGTTTCTATATTCCATATTTCATCTGCCGCTATTTCAACCAAAACCCCAGACAAAAACATTCGCCCAAAGCACCGTAGCGGCTGTTGCGCAAACATTCCCTGAATATTTACGAACGGCGCAATAATAGTATCAGCGAAACTGGAATAGCATATATCCTTTGCTTTGTGGAAATCTTTTGTGTGTACAACAATATCTATATCAAATGGTTTTATATCCACACCACGCACCGTATCGCAGACGCTCCCGACTATATACCATTCGATTCCGTTTGTTGCGAATTTTTGCGCTACCAAATCCAAAGGTTTTTCCCAATTAAAACCTACCAACGGTGATTCAAACATCGTTTGCCCCAAACGAACAAAATTATCCCTTATAAGTTCCTTTTCGCTTTGACTTGAAAACGCACGCTGTTGATATGACATAATAAATTTATCGTCGATTTTTTCCCACGCCATTTTTTTTATAGTATCTTCAAGCTGTGCGTTTTCCACACCCTCAACGCAAAATATAAACTCTGAATCTGTTTCGTAACAATAACATTTCATAATGACACCGCCTAATATAAAATTTTTGAATAACTATAGTTATCCAAAATACATAACCACAATCTCCGCGCCTTTGGGAATGCCCTCGCTGTCTCGCGGGATACAGATATACCCATCCGCTCCCGCGAGACTTGCGATCAGGCCGGATTTGCCTCTGATCGGGTGCGCGGTATTACCATCCAGAATCACGGCGATATACTCCGCCCGGCCGTGATTTGATGATATCGCTTCACTAATCTGCGCCGTTGTTGTGCGCAGATTCAGCTTTGCGCCAGTAAGACGGGCGATCAGTGGGCGGACGAAAAGCTCGGTCACGAAATAGGCGGCGACCGGGTGACCGGGTAATCCCCAGATCGGTTTGCTGCCGATATCGCCAAGGATTGTCGGCTTGCCCGGTTTCATCGCGATTCCGTGGAACAGCAGTTCCCCTGCGGATTCAATTACTCTGGCGGTCAAGTCTCGCGTTCCGGCGGAGGAGCCGCCCGATATCAGCGTAATGTCGCATTCCGAAGCCGAGCGCAATACGGCACCCCGCAGCGCCGATTCCTCATCGCGGATGATGCCGTAGCTTTTCACCTCGGCACCGTATTTCCGTGCCTGTGCCGCAAGAAGCGGCGTGTTGACATCCCGCACTTGTCCACGATTCGGCGTTTCGGCGGGATCAATAAGCTCGTCGCCTGTCGAGATTACCCCGATAATCGGACGAGGCCGCACGCTGACTTCGACAACGCCCAGCGCGGAGAGTATCCCAATGTCATGCGGCAGCAGAGTTGTCCCTTTTGTGAGAATCCTGGTGCCGGGTGTGACGTCATCGCCTTTGAAGATAATGTTATTGCCCGGCGAAACGGGGCTGGTTACGCCGATAAGCCCATCGCCGTAATTCTCCGTATGCTCCAGCATGACAACAGCGTCGGCTCCGTCCGGAAGATCCCCGCCGGTGGAGACTGCGACGCAGGAATTGGGTGTGAGCGTGAGTTCAGCCGAAGTACCCATCAATACCTCCCCAGTGAGCGTCAGCACCGCCGGAATCGCGTCGGACGAGCCGAATGTATCGGCGGCAATGACAGCATATCCGTCAACCGTCGAACGGTCGAACCCTGGCACGTATTCACCGGCCACAATATCCCCATGAAGCGTGCGCGAGTGCGCGGAGTTAATGTCCACGATTTCAGCAGGGGAGTCAAGCGGGGCGAAGCGGTCATATATAATTTGCAGAGCTTCATCAGGCGTTTTTACGGTTAGCATGGCATTCTCCTAACGGTATGGATGTGGACGGCGTTAGATATATAATCGTCACAAACAGCGTATATACACAGGTTCCGTGTCACCTGAAAGTGTTACCGTCTGCGAAAATTTCTCAAACCCGAATTTTTCATAAAACCCTTGTTGATTACTGATTAAATATACGGATTCAAAGTTAAGGGAACGTGCGAAATCACAAGCGGTATCAAGTAATTTTTTACTCAAATGCTGTCCACGGAATTTAGGATCAACATAAACAGCGGTTATAAATGGTGTGAGCAAGTCAAGGTCTGTTGCCCAACCGTCCTTTTCCTCAAGAATACAAAACCCCGCATATTGCGCACCAATGGTCATGGCAAAAATGGTATCCAAAGCATTGAAATCGTTGTGTTTTAACCTGTTTGCAACTATTTTGCCGACACCCCAGTCCCACGTTTCTGCCCATTGTATTATACCGGAGCATTCAACTGTTTTATTACCAACAGGCAAAGCTGATATTTTCAATTTGTTTTCTATAATTCACTACCCCCTAAAAATATCGCCACAGATGAAGATACAGACAACACCAAGGGCATCGCACCCTATGCAGGGGTCGATGCCCTCATAGGCTCACTACCGGATTAATAAATCTTCTCCAGAAACGTAAGCTCACCCGGCTTTGCGCTCATGTCGTGCAACTTTGGAATCAGCTCTAAAAAATGCGGGGCTTGCATGTGTTTGTCGAGCGACGCTTGATCTTCCCATGTCTCAATCATAATGAATTGCAGCGGATCGTCTTTAACCCTACACAGCTCGTACAGAATGCATCCGGAATCAAGAGCGTTTGTCTTTTCCACCAGTTCTTTGGTTATTGCGAGGAAATCGTCCACGCACTCGGCCTTGATAAAATTCTTTGCTGTTAATTTAACCATTATTATTGCCTCCTGATGTAAAATCATTCCCCTCCTTGGAGGGGTGGCGCGTTAGCGCCGGGGTGGTTCGTCCCCCTGTAGGGGCGGCCATTGGCCGTCCGTGATTGTTGGCCACGGACGCGCAATGCGCGCCCCTACGAGGTTTTGTTTTCAATAGAATGCTTGGGGGTGTTGACACAACACCCTGTAGGGGAGATTATCAATCGCCCGTGGTGCCGTCCGCCCCTACGGGCGATTAGTACGTATCGTAACTTACAATTTCACTCAACTCTTTACGCGGGCGCAGCTCCGGGGATTCAGCGGGATAGCCCAGCGGTGTGAAGCCGATTACCGTGACATCTTTCGGGATATCCAGCGCTTCTTTCACCTTGTCGGAATTGAAATGACCGAGCCAGCATGTGCCGAGTCCAAGCTCATGCGCTTCCAGAATCATATACGACATGGCAATTGAAAGATTCACCGTTTCGGTCGGCTGGCCGCAATCCATGAAGCGATTCGCGGTGGCGCAGGCGACTATGGCGCACGGCGCTTGTTTTACCCAGGGTTGCTCATAAGACGCTTCAAAAAGCAAGTCTTTCTTCTGCTCATCGCGCACGACGATAAAGTGCCAGTTTTGGTCGTTCCTGGCCGATGGGGAAAGCCGCGCCGCCTCCAGAACCAGATTCAGCTTGTCTTCTTCCACAGGTTTCGGCAGATACTGCCTGATACTTTTTCTGGTTTTTATCGCGCTCATTACGTCCATAAGTTGCCTCCTTAATGTTGTTTAGGCCTGTTTTGCAAGCCTTGCATTGTGCCGCTTGTCAGATGCTATCAGTATATACAGTACCAGCGCAAGGGCAAATAGTATCGCGCCGAGCCAGTATATGTATCGCAGTCCGCGAAAATCCGCCAGTGCACCCAAAAGCGGTCCGCCGGCGGCAAAGCCAATGTCGATTGCCGTGAAAAACGCACCGGAAGCTGAGCCGCGACGTTGCGGAGATGTGCGTTGGAATACCATCGATTGAAATGTAGGGATAACAGCACCCTGTACGAATCCGAACGGAAAACCTATCAGTATGAATGTCAACAAAGAATTAGCAAACGGAATTATTGCAATAAACGCAATCATGGCAATAAGTCCGGGAATGATCACGATATCAGAACCGTGCTTGTCAACAACTTTGCCGAAAGTTAATCGGGAAATGACCATACCGATAGCGCTGGCGGTGAAGTACCATCCCGGATTTTCGATGCCTACGCCTTCTATTGCAAACCGTGCAAGAAAGAGCATTACACCGACAAGGCCCAAGTACATTAGTATAAGAACGGCTATCGGCGGGAAAAGTGCATATTCAAAACCCAGAAAGGTTTTTGGTAGTGGTTGCGTGTCCTCAGATGGTGCTGCTGGCTCATCAGAGCCAACAGATTTCGGCGGAGTTTCGTCGATGTCCGCCGCTTGATTTGCAAGTGCGGACTTCTTACGTTTGCGTTCATAAGTTATGCAACAGTTGGCGATAAAACTTATTGCACATAATGCGCCGGAGATGAAAAACAGTAGTCTATAACTTTCCATAGTGCCAGGAGCGATAACGGCAAGCCCTATGGCAGGGGCAGCTGCCTGTGCTATCGTGCCGGAGAGACCGAATATGCCGATACCCTCCGCCATACGGGATTTTGGCAAAACATCAGCCGCCACGGCACCTGCGCAAGTGGAGTGCATACCGAAACCAATGCCTTGCAGGCCGCGGATAATAAGCAGATACGGTATAAACCCTACCAGGCCGAATAATATACAGCAAACAACACATATGGCTGAGCCGATAATCAACTGACCGACACGTCCGAATTTATCGGACAATATGCCAGACGCAGGGCGCACAAGAAGCGCCGTAAATGAATACACCGTTGTCAGCAGTCCGAACTGGATTGCTGTGCCGCCGATCGCCTCAACATAAACCGCTAGCACAGCCGCGAAAAAAAAGTTCATAAAAGCCGTGCCGGAACCCGCAATCATCACAAGTATGTAGTCTTTTGAGACCAACTTGTCTTTTTTAACCGTTTCTACCATAATCTATCATCCAATTTCGGTTAATCTCCTTTTTCGTCAATTTTTTGTAATCTTTTTGTCCGCCGGTGAATAGATTGAAGCATACAAGCTTCAAAGGAGAAATGCAATGGATTTAAGCTTTACATCCGTCGCCGCGATTACGGTTATCTGCTATCTTGTGGCTGAGATTGTGAAAGACACGCGGCTGAATAGTAAATGGATACCCGCGATATGCGGGCTTGCGGGGGCTGTTCTCGGAATTGCCGGAATGCACTTGATGCCAGACTTCCCGGCAAGCGATTACTTAAACGCCGCCGCCGTGGGCATCGTCAGTGGATTCGCCGCGACAGGGGTACATCAGACGATAAAGCAGATCGGTGATAAGTAGGGGACAGCCTCCCAGACGTTCCGCGTAAGACAAAAAGCCCGTAGGGGGAAGCGCCCCCGCGCATCCCGTTTTTGCGTTTTGCAATCGAACCCTGTAGGGGCGACCGTCCCGGTCGCCCGCGGGCGGTCAGGGGACGACCGCCCCTACGGGGGGCTGTTATAAACATTAGGGGACACAAGAACAGCGTCCCCTATAAAATACAAATCTATTGCCGTGACATTACAAAGTCTTTAACGTCATCCCAAGAGTTGTACACGCCTTTTTCATGCATTTCTTTAAGCTGCTCGTCAGTGTAGCCGATCTCTTTTAATATTTCCTCCGAATGTTCCGCCAGCATCGGGCCGCGGGCGTAGGGGCGTTTATCCGCACCCTCGATACACACAGGCGGGCGAACCATTGTGCGCTTGCCGGAGGGGTAATCAACCTCTTCAAACACCCCAGCGGCCCAGGCTTGCTTGTCTTCAAGCACTTCTTCCCACACTTGGCAGACGGAGAATGGAATATCGCCCTCGGTCAGGATTTTTGACCATTCCTCAGCCGTTTTCTGCGCGAATGCGTCGCTGACGATTTGGACGAACTCACCGTGTAGTTTATTCTTGGTGATACTGGCCATCGTATAGCGCTCGTTACCGACCAGGTCTTCGCGGCCGATTAATGGCATGAATTTTGGATAAAACACGTCAAACGGCGGCATGGAAATTTGGATATACCGTCCATCCTTGCTCTGATACGTGTTGTTAAACGGATTTTCCGCCGTTTTGCGGCTGATTGGATAGACCTGTCCCAATCCTTTATACTGCGCAGCCTGGATGGCGATTCCCTGAACAAATACTGCGCTATGCAGCAGATTAACCGCGACTTTATCGCCCTTGCCCGTTCTCTGCGCGTTGAACAGCGCCGTCATAACACCTGCGGCCATGAACATGCCGGCGGTATGGTCGCCGATTCCCGGGATGAGGTTGACTGGCTCCGAATCTTTCTGATACGACGTACCCAAGAGTCCGCTGCGTGCCCAGAAAGCAGTGAAGTCATAGCCGGGCAGATCCATATCTGGACCCTCTTCGCCGTAGCCGGTGAACGAGGCGTATACAAGCTTCGGGAATCTGTCTTTTAAATCTTCATAATTAAGTCCGAGTCTGCCCAATGCCTGCGGGCGCCAATTGGTGAGGAAAATGTCTGTATCCTCAAGCAATTTAAATAGTATCTCACGGCCCTCAGGGTCTTTCAGGTTTACGACAAGGCTACGCTTATGCGCGTTTTCGAGATCGAACGTCGTGTTTTCATACGGATCGCCCAGACGGCCTTCGGACGCGCCGTTAAAGCGGACGAGGTCACCGGATTTTGGCTCAATCTTTATGACTTCCGCGCCGAACTCGGCAAAATACCGTGCGCAGGCCGGCACCGCGATAAACGTGCTCATTTCTATTACTTTTATTCCCTCAAGTGGCTTTTTCGCGCTCATTCTATGTTCCTCCTAATTTTAATTACCCCCGCCTTGACGGAGAGCAAAACATTTGCGCGGGGCGAATTTATCTTCGCACACCCGCACGAGTATATTCATTGGAAATATTCTATTGTATATTGGCGGAGTTGTCAACTTTTCTGCACCTTTTCTTTGAAAATAACTATCCCCCGGCCGTTCATAGGCTGGGGGATAGGGGATATTTACTAAGTCTTATAACTGCGCGCAGGCAACCGGCCGTATCAGGGCGGGAAATACATGAAATTGCGAGCGTGGAACTAACTCTACGCAGCCCAAACGAACCGGACCAGCAAATATACAAGCAACATGGCAAATCCGACTGCCAGAATGGCGGGCAGCAAACCAAGGTATGCGCCCATGATCATCTTGAAAACCTCAACGCCCGTGAGCTTGATACTCTCTTTCTCAAGTGCTGGCTCCAAGTGTTCATTTTCAAGCGAGGTGTCGGGTTGTTCATTGTTTAAATTTTTATTTTCTTCATTCATCGATCCAATTTATGATGACAAGCGACAAAATGCCCCTCGTCAATTTCCTCCAACAGCGGCGGGACCTGTTTGCATATGTCGGTGACATATTGGCATCTCGTATGGAATTTGCATCCCGGCGGCGGATTGACGGGACTTGGGATGTCGCCTTCAAGAATTTTCATCTCTTTTTTCGCGCCGGCGGCATCTGTGGTCGGAATAACATCTAAGAGTGCCGCAGTATACGGGTGCGCAGGGTGTGCGAAAAGCTTCGCCGCAGGGCTAAGTTCTACAAAACTGCCCAAGTACATGACGCCGACCTGGTCGCTGATATACTTGATAACCGACAAATCATGCGAGATGAACAAATACGACAGGTTTGATTTTTCGCGCAAGTCCTGCAACAGGTTGATAATCTGCGATTGTATTGACACGTCCAGTGCACTGACAGCTTCGTCGCACACGACAAAATGCGGCTTGACAGCCAACGCACGCGCTATGCCGATGCGCTGACGCTGCCCGCCGGAGAATTGGTTGGGATAGCGGTGCAGCATATAGGGCGCGAGACCGCACTCTTCCATGACTTGTATGACCTGCTCTTGCTGGCGCCGCCCACTGCGTTTGAAAAACTTATGTGTGCGCATCCCCTCACTGATGATCTGTCCGACAGTCATGCGCGGGTTAAGCGAACTGTACGGGTCCTGGAATATTATTTGCATATTATTGCGCATTAGCCGCATTTCACTATATTTCAGGAGCGCCAAGTCAATACCGTCACTGCGGTGTGCCTCGTGCTCGGCAAAAGCGGGGTCGTTTTCGCATTTTTTGCGCAAATCTTCAATAACGGTGTATTTGCTCTGCAGTAGTTCTCCGATACGGGCCTCCTTTTGCTCAAGAGCCGTTTTTGCTCGGAGCAATTTCTCACGGCGGGCGTCACTGCTTCTTGCAAAGTAAATACCGCGTTTGGGATTAAGGCTCAGAGTGAGGATAAGCCTGCCTTTTGGGAGGGTTTTTCGCATTTCGGCAAGTTCATAATCAATCTCGGCGATATCCAGCTCAGCTGCTTCAATACGGTGACGTGCGCGAACCCGTGCCTTGGCTACCGAATATAACTCACAGTATGCCGATTGAACGGCTTTTAAATCGGCGCTGATAAGCAGACCGCCCATCAAATTGACAACGGGCAAATAAGCCGCCTCATACTGCTGCTTGGCGCGGTTGTGAGCATCAATTTTTGCAAAATCATCGGGGTCATTTGCCCATTCATCGGCTTTTTTTTCATAAAGCGCAGCCAGCGAGGTAATTTTGGCGCGGCGTTTTGGCAGTGATTTGGCAAGTTGCTTTATATAGTACGGCGCAATATCGTCCAGAGTTTTACCGAAATACAAGATACTGCCTTGCGTCTGTTTATACAGTTGCAACAGCACACGCCCGAATGTCGATTTGCCGCAGCCGGATTCACCGACTATGCCCAAAGTCTCACCATCGTAAATATTTAAATCAATTCCGTCATTGGCCTTGACGAACATGTTGCGTTTGCCGCGGACGGGGAAGTATTGTTTCAGCCCGCGAATCTTAAACAGGATTTTTCTGTCGTTTTCCATGTGTGATGCCAAACCTTTCATGTTCTAGAGTACAGCGGAGTATTTTTTGCGGGGTGGGTTACCCCTGTTTTCTGCCGCTTTTATCCGCGTAGAAACAGCGGACCTTATGACCGGGAGCTACTTCCATGAGAGCGGGGTGCTCCTGTTCGCACTTTTCGGTGCGGTGCTTGCATCTGGGCGCGAAATTACAGCCGACTGGCAAATCAAGCGGATGCGGCACCGCGCCGGGAATTGCCTCCAATCGCACGCCTGCGGGAGTATCCAGCCGCGGGATGGAGTGCATCAGTCCATCGGTATACGGGTGACTGTATCTGTCCCCCTGGAAAATCATTGCGCTTTCCGCCATTTCAACCACCTCGCCGCAGTACATGACGACCACGTCATCCGCCATTTGGTTGACAACGCCCAAGTCATGCGTGATGAACAAAATGCTTGTACCCTTTTCGGCTTTAAGCTCGTTCATCAGTTTCAGCATTTGCGCCTGAATGGTGACATCCAGCGCGGTGGTCGGCTCATCGGCGATGAGAATATCGGGCTTGCACGCCAATGCCATAGCTATCATCACGCGCTGGCGCATACCACCTGAGAGCTGGAACGGATATTGCTTCGCCACGCGTTCCGGATTCGGTATTTTTACGTCACTTAGAATCCTAACGACCTCACGATTCGCCTGCCTCTTGCTCATATTCTGATGAATCATAAACGGCTCACGCAATTGACGCTCTACCGTAAAGACAGGATTCAGGCTGGTCATCGGCTCCTGAAATATAACACTGATTGCGTTGCCGCGGATTTTACGCATTTGCCGGTGGTTTAATTTCGATATGTCCTCGCCGCGTAAATATATCTCACCATCGGCGATATAGCCGTTGGAGTCGAGCAATTTGAGTATACTCATCGCGCTGACTGATTTTCCCGAGCCGGACTCGCCGACTACGCCGAGCGTTTTGCCTGACTCAATAGAATACGACACGCCGTTGACGGCTTTGACAAGCCCGCGCCTGGTTTGAAAATATGTGTGGAGGTCGCGCAGTTCAATCAGGGTGGAAGTGTTTCCTTGCGCGGCACTGTTGATGATTTTCTCGCTCATATTAACCCCTCCCGTTCAATCTGGGATCCAGCGCGTCGCGCAGTCCGTCGCCCATGGTGCTGATGCTAATTGTTGACAAGCCCAAGAATATCGCGGGGAACAACCAGCGCCACCAGTGGTTTACAATCGTAACAGAGTCGCGGGCGGAGTTTAGCATATTGCCCCAGGTTGGTGTCGGCGGAAGAACGCCGAACCCAAGGAACGAGAGCGTTGACTCAATCAGCAATGAATTTGCAAGACTCAGCGTAATCAGAACTAACACAACGCTCAGTACGTTGGGCATCAAGTGTTTGAAGATAATACTGCTGTTACGCACGCCCATGGCGCGGGCGGCAACAACAAACTCCTGCTCACGCATGGACAGAATTTGCGCACGAGTCTGGCGTGCAAAGCCCGGCCATAAGAGGAACCCCAGCAATATCATAATCATAGAAATACGCCCTGTCTCAGTTATTTCAGGGAAACGTGCCGGAATAATGACCGACATAACCATGACAAGCGGCAGGAACGGAATAGACTCCATAACCTCTGCTATACGCATGATAATCATATCCGGCCACTTTCCGAAATATCCGGCGATACCGCCCAAAGTCACACCCAAAAACGTTGCCACGATAACCGCAATAAAGCCGATGGAAAAGGTAGTCCGCCCGCCGTGTATAACGCGGCGGAACAAATCACGGCCATTCTCATCGGAACCCATCAGATAGCCGCGATGCCCCCAGGTTGTTACCTCGCCGTCCGCGTCAACGGCGGCGTTTTTGAAATAGCCTACAAAAATCTCAATATTGCCCGATGTGCCGTCAGGCGAGTTGGCCTGGCCCAAATGGTTATATCCCCAGCTGTAGACTGAACCGTCATCAAGCAACGCGGAGAAATGCCAGCGGCCGCCCTCAATCTGCACAACACGACCCTGTATCGGATGATCCGGCGCAAGTATAGAATATGCGTCGCGGCGTATAGGGTTCGGCGCGATTGTCCACGTTACAACCGTGCCGTCATAAAGCAGTGCGGCATATACACCGTCAGTCATCGCGACATCAACGGCGCGGCCCTGAACGTGACCAGGTACTTCCCCGGGAATGTTTTCGCCGTCCTCACCCGTAGCGGCAACTTGTCCGCCGCCGCGCACCGGTGCGTATACACGCCCGTCATATGTCAGCACAATCGCGGAGACGGTACCCATGTCAAAAGCTGTGACTTGCCCCGCAAAGTTTCGGTTTGGATAACGGTGCGGACTCCAGAAATTCGTGTCATTACCCCAAAGAATCAGGTCACCCTGGTCGCACAATGCCATGCTTACCCATGACCCAGCGCGGATGTCAATAATATTGCGGCCGTTCAAACGCTCCGGCACGTCCAGCGTCTCTAAGTGTGTGCCGATGCCCCATGCAGTCACACGGCCCGATTCTTCGACTGCGACGATATGATCCAGTCCGGCGGACACCATGCGCAGGGGACCCATGCCATTAAACACTATGTTAGTATCCGGCGGCAGTGTGCGGCTGCGGCGCCAACCGTGTCCGTGCCGCAAACCATCATGCAAGTCGCCCCACATGTGCAATCCGCCGTTACGGTCAACGCCCACGCCGAAGCGAGATCCGAAAGAAATATCCCGCGCGTTATTGCGCAGATTACCGGGCAGACTTAACATATTCAGCCCCGGGCGGACATTCATCTGTGTTGAGTCAAGATGTGTGTGATCTGTTGGCGTCAAAGCTGCAAAAACAAACACGAAAATAACAATTGTTATGAAAATGACCAAGCCGATAATACTCAGCTTCCGGCGCAAGAAATTCTTTAAAGCTGTGCGTCCCGGGCTTTGGACCAACTCTTCCTGGAAGATGTCTGTCTTTTTTTTCTTTCTCTTGAAAAATTTCATCATTACACCTTCCTAATCCAAGCGTACACGCGGGTCTATCAGTACATAAACGAAATCAACAACAAGGTAGCCGACCAGCGCTATTAAAATAAAAATCGTCTGGATGGCAAGCGCCAGGTCGTAGTCCAGCGACTGCAGGGCATTAATAAGCAAACGCCCCATGCCTCCAAGCGAGAAAATCGTCTCAATAACAATCGAGCCGGTTAATAGCCCGATAAGCCAGCCGACCAAGCTGGTCACAAACGGAATCAACGAATTGCGGAACGCGTGTCTGTAAATGACCGAACCCTCACGCAATCCTTTCGCGCGTGCCGTGCGCACATAATCCTGACTCAGCGCGTCAATCATTGAGACGCGTACTATACGCGTTAACGGCGCCAGTTGCGCAAAAGACAGCACGCCGACCGGCAGGGCTAAAAACGGCAGCCTGTCTAAGAAAATTTCCCAGGCCGACGCGTCCGGATTATGGATAAGGAAAAGAGGATCGCCAAACCCGCTGACAGGTGTCAAGCCTAACCAGACGGCGAATATCATAACCCCCAAAATCGCAAGGATAAATATCGGCAGTGAAAACCCCAACAATGTTGTGGTTTGAATCGAGTTATCATAAATGCCGCCCTTTTTCACGGCCGAGGTAATGCCCAATGGCACAGAAACAAGGAAGACGATCACCATGATAATCAGATTCATTTGCAAGGTCACGCGCACCGGGGCGCGCAGCACCTCATTAACCGGACGGCTGAATTGAAGCGACATCCCGAAGTCGCCTTGCAGCATGTTACCCATCCATCGCAAATACTGAATATGTACGGGTCTGTCCAAACCGAGTCTAGCGCGAATATCATTATAGATAATTTCAAACGCTTCCGGCGGCAGACGCTGTTCTTCCGGATCCATGAAGCGCAGCACCGGGTCGCCCGGAATAAATTGATAAATAGCGAAAAGCAAGACGCTGATAATAAGAAACACAACCACCATATAGAACAATCGTTTCGCCAGATAAAGTAAGAGCATCCTCGTATCCTCCGATATTTTCAGTCAACAAATAACAACTGCCTCCAAACCGGTCTTGGCTGACACTTGTTATCTGTTAACTGAGGCATGGTATGGGGCGGATTGATTTATCCGCCCCATACAATAATTTTCAGTGATTAGTCCGATTACCGGTCATATCCATCCAGGTACGCCCAAACGATTGCGCGCTCCCAAGTGAACAGGCTGGTAGGTTCGTAGTTCATCAGACCTTCACGATAGAAGTCATGGAAGATGTCACTGTTCAACGGCAGAACCGGGAGGATGTAGTTAAAGCGGGCAATGAAGCCTTTCCATGCCTCCAGATACTCTTCACGGTTGGACGCGTTTCTGCGGCCGAGTGCGTAGCTGTACAGCTCTGCGTCGGTTGTACGTGTCCAGTTCCATTGGCCGAACAGATGCTCATGCGGGCCGTAGCTGAACCAAACGGCGTCAATCGGAGGAATGCCAAGGCCGCCATTGATCATGCTATAACGATTGTCGGGGTTAAGACCCAGGAGTGCCGGACTGAAGTCAGCTGTTGTGACCCACTCTTGGTCGAAGTAGATACCAACGCTGTTGGCAGGCTCTGTCATCAGCGAACTGAGGATTGAGCCGATGTCATTTGCGTCGGGGCTTGCCCAGCGCAGAACGAGAGGCATAAGTTCACCGTCAACCATTTTTGCGCGCGGACCGTCACCGGCTTGCCAAGGCTCGCCGTCGGTGTTATAGATCCAGCCGCCGGCTTCCAGTTCAGCAGTTGCGTTGGCGAGATTCAGTGTGTAGTTAAAGGTCATCAGACCCGGAACAGCGTCACGATTTTCCTGATACATCCACTGCGCCACGCCGACAAGCGTGTCGAGAGTGGTTGCGTGGCCTGCGGCCCAGATGTTGTTGAATTCAACACGGTCAAGCGTCCATGCGATAGCGCGGCGAACTTCTACGAATTGCGTCGGTCCAACGTCCTGATGGAAGAACAGGCCGCCCGAACCGTTACGCGGCATTGCAAAGTAGCCGAATCCGCCGCCGGCAACCAGGTCAAGACCCGGGTTAATTGCGGCCGCGCCGCTGATACCTTGCAACAGATCGATTCCGCCTTGCTGCAGTTCCGGAATTTGCACAGCGTGGTCAACACGGCGCAGAATCAACGTTTCAATCGACGGAAGTGTGCCGTCATATGTGCCGTGGAAATAGGGGTTGACTTGCAGAACTATGGTGTAAGCTTCCATGTCAACAGGAGCCGCCAGCATGTATGCGCCCGCCGTCGGGCCCAATGTGTAACGGAAACCGCCGTCCACACCGTCATCAATGGTTGTGCGGAGAAGCTCATACGTCAAACCGCCATCGGAAACGTATACGCCCCGGCCATTGTCATTGACTGACCGGCCCGGTGCGAAGGCGTGCAATGGTAACGGATCGACACCAATATATGTAAGCTCGTAAAAGTACGGGAAGTTGGGGTTATCGTTTGTGTATGCGTCAATGGTGATAGAGAATGTGAGTTCGTCAATCAGGCGTACACCTGTCAGAACATCATCTTCCAGCGTCCTATACGCATCGAAACCGTTAACTTCACTGGAGTTTGCCCAGAATGTGTTACCTAAGTTCGGCAGCGGATTGTCTTCATCAGTACCGGCAAAGCTCATTGCCGGCGCGCCCCAGAAGAGGTACGTAAAAGCGTAGTCAACCGCCGTGAGGGGGTGTCCATCACTCCAGCGAAGACCGTCTTGCAGTGTGATTGTCCATGTGCGTGAACCATCAGCATTGACGACAGGACCGTCAACATTGGCGGCTACCGCCGGGTTGATGATGAATTCAGCGCCGCGTGAGAACACAACGGGAGAGGCGTTTTCGCGTGTCAGGGTGCGCATTTGGGCGTTACCGACAGCGTTAGTCCAGCCGTTCAGCGCATCTGCATTGATGAGATTAACGCCAACTGTCCAGACAGTTCCGGGTTGAGTTCCGCCTCGCAGTCCTGTCACTGCCGGTGTATCCACGGGGTCATCGCCGTTCTGCGTGTCGCCCGGAGTGGTGGCTGCGGTTGGGTCTGTTTGCTGTGTGTCGTTGGGGGTAGGTGTGTCGTTCGCACATGCCGCCAAAATAGGCAGAAGCATCATAAATGCGAGCAGGATTACTAGTTTCTTTTTCAGTTTCATTTTAAATCTCCTTTATTAAAATTTTATGCTAATTTCTTGGGACGTTCCCATGAAAAGAACATTTAGGGGATAGGACGCGTATACTCCGGATTTTTGCCTTCTTCCGACAGGTCAACTTTGGCGAAACCTAAATTTCGCCAAAAACGCTCATTATCTGCGTTGGAGCAATTGAGCCTGAAATATTTTGCGCCGTTGGCGCTGACATGATTGCAAAGCAACTCAAAAAGCAGCTTGCCCAAGCCCTGATTCCGGTGTGCGGCGTCAATATTGTATTCCAATATAAAGCACTTGCCGTCCTCGGACGTGTAAATAACATAGCTCACGAAGCCGATAACCTCACCGTCTCGACAGAAAAATGCCGGGACAAGTGGGTCGGTTTCGCGTTCAAACAGTGTCTTGACGGCATCGAGATATTCGCCGTCAAGAAAATATGTATAATCATCCGGAATTGCGGGCGAAAAAGCCGCCGGGTCATCAAGTATCGCCTTCAAATGAGGTTTGCAAAGTGACCAAAACCGCTCAAACTCCTCGGATGTCTTTGCTGTTAAAATGGCGTATTCGTGAGGCAAATACACGCTCCTCTCGAAATATTACAAATAAATTACAGTTATTTTACGTCATCAGAGATGGTTTGTCAAGTGTCAAGTCATGTCAAGTCAGATGTTGTCAGGAAAGATAAAAATATTGATAAAAAGCTAACAAATCTGCATATTAATACATAACAATATACAGAAAAACAAACGGCATATTGCATGTCCCGGTGATGGCGTGCGGGATGCGCGAAAAAACCGCCGCACAATCATCCTTGAATTGGCATATAATACAACGAAAAATCAAATCAATGAATGGAGGACAACAAATTATGGGCATTGGCACGCTTCGTGTACGTGTGACTACAAATAGCGGAATAGCACCGGTCCCTAATGCAAGTGTAGTAATTGATGATATATTAGGATATCTGGCACATTCACTCACCACCAACCAAGACGGGATGACCTCAACGGTTGAGTTGTTTGCGCCGGTGAAAAACTTCTATACTGACGTTTTAGTATCCGGCCCTGCCTACAGTTTATATCAAATTACCGTTTCGCACCCCGAATATAAAACGCAAATTGTGAGAGGAGTTCAAGTATTTGACGGCGTGGAGAGTATCTTGCCTGTTGACCTAATGCAACTGGGGTTAAATGTTGGGTTGACCCAGCTGGACATTGTGGATATTCCACCAACAGCGGTTTCCCCGGGGCGTACGTAAGGAGCGGTGAAAATGGGCATAGGGTTTCTGACTGTACAAACGAGATCGGGCGAAGACAATTTGCCGGTACGCGCCCGCGTGGAGATAAGGAACAGGGATGGGGATCTGCTTTACATAACTGAGACTAATGAGAACGGGAACACCGAAAAATTTCGCCTCACCGCGCCCGATAGTGAATTGACCTTGGAGCCGGGATATAATCGACCGGCATATTCAGTTGTTGACGTCCATGTTTTCGCCGATGGATATAAGCCGGTACATATCCGCGATGTGGAAATCGTCGATAAAATCACCGCCGTACTCCCGGTCAAAATGTTGCCGCTGGAAGACAACGACTCCGGCCCAGACATTGAATACAACATACCTCCCCCCTCGCTGCTTGAACCCACACCGCGAATTCAGCCGGGTCCAGCGCCGGGACACTTCCCCGGCACACTATTGCGCGTCGGCTCACACGGGGAGGATGTACGGCATGTTCAAAGACGGCTCAACGATATCCGCACCGACCACCCAAGCATACCACATCTGGCGGAGGATGGGATTTTCGTATTCATAACACAAAGCGCGGTGATTGTGTTCCAACGAATCTCCGGTATTAAACCGGATGGGATAGTCGGCCCATTGACTTGGGGCGCCCTCTTTAAATAGAGTGCGCCCCGGGATTTTATTCATATGAAAGGCGACGTTTAGTCCAGCAAATCAAATAGCCGCAAAATCGTGACTATGCTTTGCTCCCTTGTGTAGGAACCTCTCGGCGAGAACCTATTATCACCGACGCCGCCCATAATACCTGTTGCTTGCATTTGTCCTACCGCGATTACTGCCCATGAGGACATTTGCGCGTTGTCCACGAAGGTTGAGGCTGATGGCGGCAATGGCTGGCCGATAACATCAGCAAGCCGCGCAAGCATAACCGCCGCCTGTTCTCTTGTTAATCCGCTGTTTGGTGCAAAGTTGCCGTCGCCCACGCCCGATACAACGCCTAAGTAACCCATCTTTTGCACGTTTATGTCTGTGGTATCATTAAATTGCATACGGCCTGTGATTTCCGTACCTGTTACTGTTTCATAAAGGGCTACCGCAAGGGCGGTAAATTCCGAGCGGGTTATATTGTTGGTGAAATGGTTTTGCAGGGATTGAGGCACAAGGCCGACGGCTACAGCGTTATTTATGCCATCATGCGCCCAATTGCTAGCAGTGGAGAGATTGGGTGCTGTGGTTGGCGGTTGCTCCTGGCTGGGTCCTTGGTTGGGCTGCCGTGGGCCTGTTGGCGTCGGAAAACTTGGGCGCTGATTTGTAGTATGGTTTGAAAACGCGCCGCCGCCTCCGGTTATTGTTCCAGCATTCCATTCGAAACCACCCGCATAATGGGATCTAAAAGCCACCCCGGCTGTATCACCGTGAATGCTTCCGCCATTCATAATAAAAACAGAATCAGGAAGCAATTGAACGCCGTAACCATTCACTCCGGAACCTGTCGCCCTGATACTTCCGCTATTCATGGTAAAATGGCCTCCTGCAGAAACAATGACCGCGTCTGCGCCGACAATCGTGCCGCCGTTCATCACGGTGGTGCCGTTTATCCAATGCCGTCTTACGTTCCCGTTATTTATGGTAACTGTGCTGCCGAAAGCCGAATTAAGATAACCCATTACGGCACCATTTTCAAGTACAACTTCGGCTATATGTTGAGGTACATTCGCCGCCCCGGGCACATACCGGCCAACGACTATACTTCCATATATTCTAGGACCGTCGATTACAAGGCGCACTCCATCGTACAAACTCAAAAAAACATGTGCAATAGACCCTCCGTCCGTTCTTCCGTGTATGGTGTGGTAAATCATGTGGTTGCCAAGGAGGGTCAGGTCTCTCCTAAAAGTGCGCGCCGCCTGCGGGGATATGCCAATGTCCGCCGTAAGCGTGATGACAGATACGGCGGGGTTGTCTAAAGCGGCTGTTAATTGTTGTGCGTTAGACACTGTTACGCTGGTGGTGTTGGCATGGGCTGTGTTACCTGCTGGCGCTGATGATATAACAAAAACACAAGCAAGCAACACGCAGATTATAGCCATATACGCGGTTTTGATGGATTTCTTCGCTGTTTTTTGAATGCTCATTTATTCACCCCTAAGTTATAGTAATTAAAACTTGTATAAAATTTCGGCTCATTATGCCATTTTTCGCGGGGCTTGTCAATAAATAATTTTGCCTGCTATATTAATGCCGCTTGCAAAAACTGTCCCGTATAGCTGCGCTCACACAATACCGCTTGTTCCGGCGGCCCCTCAAACAGCAATTCACCTCCGGCGTCGCCTCCCTCGGGGCCGAGGTCGATTATATGGTCGGCTGTTTTGATTACGTCGAGGTTATGTTCAATCACCACAACGGTGTTCCCTGCGTCTACTAAACGATTCAACACATCTATCAGCTTCGCAACATCGGCTTTGTGCAGGCCGGTCGTTGGTTCGTCCAACACATAGAATGTGCTTCCTGTGGATTTTTTGGAAAGCTCGGTCGCAAGCTTCACCCTCTGCGCCTCCCCGCCGGACAGCGTGGTGGATGGCTGACCCAGCTTTATGTAGTCGAGTCCTACATCAATCAATGTCACCAGCTTTTGGCGGATTTTTGGAATGTTTTCAAAGAACTCCAGCGCCTCAAACGCCGTCATTTCAAGTACTTCGTATATGTTTTTGCCTTTATATTTGACCTCTAGCGTCTCGCGGTTATACCGCTTGCCTTTGCAGACTTCACACGGGACGAATATGTCCGGCAGAAAGTGCATTTCGATTTTGATAAGCCCATCGCCTGAACACGCTTCACACCTGCCACCCCTGACATTGAACGAGAATCTGCCCGCTGTGTATCCCCGTGCTTTCGCGTCCGGCGTGGAGGCGAACAGGTCACGGATATCGCCGAACACACCGGTATAAGTCGCCGGATTCGATCGCGGCGTACGGCCTATCGGGGACTGGTTTATGTCTATGATCTTGTCCAAATACTCCATACCGTCAATCCCCTCGTGCTTGCCGGGGCGTGTTTTCGCGTTGTTCAACTTTGCCGCCAGTGATTTATACACAACCTCATTAATAAGCGACGACTTTCCGCTGCCTGACACGCCTGTTACGCATGTCATCACACGCAACGGGATTTTTACCGTCAGGTTTTTTAGATTATTTTCTTCCGCGCCGCGGACAGTGAGGGACGTACCATCCCCCGCACGGCGTTCGCTTGGTACCGGAATCTGCATCTTCCCGCTCAAGTACTGGCCTGTCAGTGATTCGTCGCACTTTAATATATCATCCACGGAACCGGCGAAAACGATCTCGCCGCCATGGACCCCGGCGCCAGGACCAACATCTACTATAAAATCCGCTTCCATCATAGTCTCTTCATCATGCTCAACCACCAGAAGCGTATTGCCAAGGTCGCGCAAATGCTTTAACATGTTCAGCAGCTTAATGTTATCCCGCTGATGCAGACCAATTGACGGCTCATCCAGGATGTACAGTACCCCCATCAGTGATGAGCCTATCTGTGTTGCCAAACGAATCCGCTGACTCTCCCCACCGGATAAAGTCCCGGCCTTGCGGGAGAGTGTCAAATATTCCAGCCCCACGCTGACAAGGAAGCCGAGCCGCTCACGTATTTCCTTCAAAATACGCTGGGCGATCATCTCGTCTTTTTCCGATAGCTGTAATGTATCGATAAATTCCAGCGCACGGACTATCGAGAGTCCCGCATAATCGGCGATGCTGATGTCGCCGACGGTGACGGCAAGCGCTTCTTTCCGCAGGCGCAATCCTTCGCACGCGGGGCATGGGTGCTCTGCCATATACTGTTCCAGCTCCCAACGCATTGACGTGCTTTGCGTGTCGAGGTAACGCCGCTCTATATTATTGACAATCCCCTCAAACGGCTGAGTCAATGTGCCGTGTCCGCGCTCTTTGTCATATTTCAGCGACAGCTTTTCCCCGCCTGTGCCGTATAGAATCACGTGCAAAACCTCATCCGACAAATCGCGGATAGGCGTTGACAGCTTGAAGTTATATTTTTTTGCCAGCGCCTCAAAATACATCTTGGCGATACCGTCATTTTTTATATTGCCCCAGCCGGAGGCAGAGATTCCGCCCTCAAGGATCGACATTGACGGATTGGGCATAATGAGACGCGGGTCAACCCGCAATTGCGTCCCAAGTCCGGTACACTCCGGACATGCGCCGTACGGATTGTTGAACGAGAACAGCCTCGGCGCCAGCTCTTCAATCGACACGCCGCAGTCTTCACACGCGTAATTCTGCGAAAACAGCAGTTCCCGCCCCTCGTCAGGCAGGTCGATTATAAGCAGTCCGCCCGACAGAGCCAATGCTGTCTCGATAGAATCGGTCAGCCTGCGCCCAAGGTCTTCTTTAATCACAAGCCTGTCAACAATTATCTCAATATTATGCTTCTTGTTTTTGTCAGGCTTGATCTCTTCCGAGAGATCGTACACGCTGCCGTCCACCCGCACGCGGACGTATCCGGATTTGCGGGCGTCGGTTAGCACGTTCTGATGCTCGCCTTTACGCGCACGTATCACCGGGGCCATTACTTGAATCCGCGTGGATACAGGCAGTGCCATTACACTGTCAACAATTTGGTCAACCGATTGCTGTTTTATCTCCACGCCGCATTCCGGGCAATGCGGCACGCCGATTCTTGCCCATAGCAGGCGCAGATAATCGTAAACCTCTGTCACCGTACCGACGGTGGATCTTGGGTTGCGGCTGGTCGTCTTCTGGTCGATGGAGATGGCAGGGGACAGCCCCTCTATATAATCCACGTCCGGCTTTTCCATCTGCCCCAGGAACTGCCGTGCATACGCGGATAAAGACTCTACATACCTCCGCTGCCCTTCGGCATAAATTGTATCAAACGCCAGCGAGCTCTTCCCACTGCCGGATATCCCTGTCAAAACTACAAACTTGTCGCGTGGGATTTCAATGTCCACGTTCTTCAGATTATTCTCTCTCGCACCTTTGATGAATATATTGTTTCGCATATGTCTTATCTCTTAACTCTTTTCTCTTAAATCTGGGCCGGAGGGTTTGCCTAGGGCCTCAAGTCCCCGTAGGCCATAACCGGGAATCTGCGCGCTTCGGCGAAATAGTAGTCGAATATGTCGCGGGCGATACCCATGATAGCCGCTCCCGAACCGCCGCGTTCGACGACGATGGCTATTGCAATCTCAGGATTATTCGCCGGGGCGTAAGCGACGAACAGGCCGGTGTTGACGTCTTCGTAAGTGCGCTGAACCGTACCGGTTTTTGATGCTACCTGTATACGATAATCCGCAAACATGCTCCGGGCTGTTCCCCAGTTGGAGGCGCCGACCATACCAGCTTGCAGATAACTTATATAGTCGGTTTCCTCTATCACGTGCTGAACATAAGGCGTGTGGGCATATATCACTTGTGAGAGATCATTGCTTCTGACTCTGCTGAGCAATGTCAGCGCGTTGCGTACACCGTCATTGGCAATTGTTGCTGTATACGTTGCAAGCTGTACCGGCGTGAACATGTTATATCCCTGCCCGAACGCCGTAACAGCTGTATCGGCAAGCCACCAGCCATGCTGATTTGGATCTGTGTACCATTCGCGCTTGAAAGCGGGGTCTCCGACTCTGCCGGTGCTCTCGCCTATCTGTATCCCCGTGGGAACACCGAGGCCAAACTCACGGGAAGCCTCCCCCATCGCGTACCCAGCCTCAAAGGCATGACCGGGAATTCTTGCCATCGTCTCAAAGAAAAAATAGTTACAGGAGTGGGCAAGAGACTCCACAACGTTCAGCGAGCCGTGGCCTACGCCGGCAACGGGGAGAATCCAGCACCGGGCGGTGAATATTATCTCATCTGTTCCCGGGGCGGCTATCCTGTACAGTCCGGTACAGCTGATCTGCGACCATCTTGTGGCTGTCCCCTCCCGCAGCGCGGTGAAGGCCGTTACCATTTTAAAGGTGGAGCCGGGGCTGTATATCCCCATAGTGGCACGGTTGAACATCGGCCTATTGGGGTCTTGCGACAAAGCCGCAAAATTCTCAGTTCTTGTGGCAAGGTCGAACGTGGGATAAGAAGCAGAGGCAAGCACCTCTCCAGTCCGGACGTCAGTGACAACGACCGCGCCGCCGGGGATTCTGTCAAGCTCTGACCGATACGGGTCGTTGTTAAGCCTGTATATATGATCCCTAAGCGCGTGTTCAGCCAATTGCTGCTGACCGATATCTATCGAGAGGAAGACATGATTGCCCGGAACCGGTTCTCTTTCCACAAAAACGTCTGTAACCGTGCCGTATATATTTGTTATAACGGTTTTTTGGCCCGCAATCCCGCGTAAATATTCTTCAAATGCAAGTTCCGCACCGGCTCTGCCGACAATCGCGTCCATTGGGTATCCCAGCTCTGTAACAAACCTTTCAAACATAGCTTCGGTTATACTGCCGACGTAGCCCAACAAGTGCGCGGCGTATGGCGTGTGATATTTCCTGACGAATGTGTTCTCAATGTTAACGCCGTGTTTATTGCGCTCGGCAAGACTTGCCACTAAATCATGCGGAACGTCATATGCGAAAGTGTAGGGCGGAATGTCTCCGATAATACGCCGAATCTCCAGCTCATACCGCACGCCCATAATCAGCCGCGCGTCGTTTATGCCGATGGTGTAGTCGATCTGATAGTGCCTGCGCATCCAATCCAAAAGCTCTGACGCCGTGATGTCGGGATTCAGGCTTCTCCAATGGAACTCAATATACCTGTCCAGTCTGCGGCGCTGGGTGGCCGTCATATCTGTCAGAAACTCAAACGGGGGCCCCGGTGTGACGGGGAATGTGTCGGTATAAGATAATCCCGCGTCCAGCGTGTCGTAAATCAGGTCAAGTATAATCTCGTTGCGCCTAGCGGGTGAGTTCGGCGAATTAGGGCCGGCAAGCTGAGTCCAGTCCAGCGTGATATTAAGCGCCGGCCTTCCCGAAACAAGCAGGACGCCGTTGCGGTCATATATATTCCCACGCGCGGCGACAGTCGTAACGTTGCGGCTTGTAAAGCTCACAGGCGGCAACCCATCCCCCGCCGCTTGTGCGTCGACGATTTGCAGCCTATACAGTGTGAGTACGAATAAGGCCATCATAACGGCCAAAACGGTAAAAAGCAGGCCAACCCTGAACGGTTTATAAAGTTTTTGCATTTTGCAAGCTCCTTTGTCGGGACATTCGCTTTCGTGCGGGACGGACGTTGGCCATCCGCGGTATTAATCATGGCTTCGGGGGACTGGGTATGCGGCGGACGCGCAATGCGTGCCCCTACGCGACGGTGTCATGCACAGTCGCAGTCCTCCACATTCACCGGATCTTCCCCGGCGGGAGGATTCGCCCCGCACGGCGGCCCAGTGCGCGGACGGCGGGGAAGAGCGGGAAAACGAACAGCATCGAATAGATTGTCTGCCGCACGGCAACCATAACAAGCGCCTGTGTCGGTATTCCAACAAAGAACACCAGCGGGAACATCTGCGCCACAACGCATATCGCGAGCACAACGACGCTTGTGATATAGAAAGACAGGAATCCGCGCGTCATAACGGTATCAGCAAGCGTACCGACCAGTAATCCTGTAAACGCCAGCAAAACGGTGAACACGCCGACCGGGGCGTTGAACGAGATATCGCACATGATCCCAGCAAATATCCCGGCTATGCCGCCGATATCGCGCCCTTCAAACACCGCAACACCTGTGGCGGCGACCGGCAGTATCAACGGAACAAGCCCGAACAGCTGAAGATGAATAAGAATCATGTCTTGCAGTGCATAAACAACAAAAAACAGCAGTGCATGGAGGATTATAGAGACAAAAATCCTGCGCCTGAATATACGTTTCTTCATAATAAATCGTCAAACTCGGTAATTACAAATACCTGGTGAATCGTATCAAGCGGCCGTGGCTGCCGTACAGTGGCGTATCTGCCAAGCCCTGTCGCGTGAGTGTATACGGCAACGACCTCCCCCATCAAAAGCCCGCCGGGGAAGGCCCCGCCGCCGGAAGTGATTACATACGCCCCCGGCAGAATTGGCATTCCTTCGGGAATGTTATCCAACATAAAATACCCGGAACCCATAAGCGAAAAGTCCCCGCGTGCGGTGATAGGCTGCTCCCCGTCGCCGACTAAAACACTGGCGGAGAAAGAGGTATCCAGCACAGTGGTCACAGTGGCGGTGGTCGCAGTGACAGCCGTCACCCTGCCGACCAGCACGCCGTATGCCGTCATCACCCCGTCGCCTGCCTTAATCGGGTTCATCCAGTAGTTGTCATAACCCCTGTTAATAACAAACGAGGAGTAGAAGTTCGAGCCGCCCCATCTGGTTATAGCGGCCAGTTCGTGCGATTGGTCGCGGCGTGCGGGAAAGTCAAAATACAAGCGCCACATTTCGTTTTCGGCGCGCAGATCCTCGGCTTCCCAATAGGCCTGCTGTAAGTCGGTCAATTCACGATACAGCCGCTCATTTGTTTCGATGAGTTGTTCATACCTGTAGATACTGCCGTATATCTGCTCAAACATCCGCGCCACTCGTGTTGATATGAGGTTCAGCGGGCGCACCAAAGCGTTGGCGGCGTTAGTGACCGGTCCCTGACTATCGAAAACGTTCAGCGACACAAGCGTGGTAAGCGCGATTAAAACAGCCACAGCCGCGATAATTATCGACTTTTTAGTAATAAGCGCTCTCATATGGATTTCACCCTTTGCATTGATTGTTGTTTTGTTCACGGAGTATGGACTTGGATGCGTCGGGGCGCTGGGGACAGCGTCCCGTTGTCGGGTTCCTACAATACTATCCCGAAACTCTTAAGCATGTCCGACAGCCTGACTAATGGCAGACCCATTACGTTGAAGAAGTCGCCGTCGATCCTCTCTACAAACAGTGCCCCGCGGCCTTGTGCGCCGTATGCGCCGGCTTTGTCCATCGGTTCGCCTGTTTTGACGTACCGCAGAATTTCCTCATGCGACAGTTCGCGGAAATACACGTCCGTCGCCTCCGCGCCGAAAGAGCGGATTGTCCCCGACAGCACACACACGCCTGTATATACCGTGTGCCGTTTTCCGGAGAGTCTTTTAAGCATGCCTACCGCATTCGCCTCATTCACCGGTTTTTCTATCGGCTTGCCGTCAAGATACACAACCGTGTCGGCGGCGATGATAATCGCGTCCTGCGCGTCCGGCTTCGCGGATTTCGGCGTGCGGAACGGCAATGTCGCATCTTGATTTTCAGGTTCCGGAAACGATAACAAAGTATTCTCCATTATACCACAGTTTGATACCAAACGCGAGACATTAATTGCTTTTTTTACGGCAAGTTTACAAACCGCCTGCGCCGGCGTTAAGTCGATAGCTATCACTTCGTCCGATGTGTCAGGTATAACCGTGAACTCCAGCCCCAGCATTTCAAGAAGCTCCCGCCTACGGGGGGAGTTTGAGGCCAGTATGATCGTATGGTTTTGCAAGTTTATCAATCTGTCACTCCACCCCTCTGTAATATAGACCTCTTGTATAGCCCGAAGGTTCGTAGTCACCCATTCCCATATAACGTTTTGTCACCGACACGCATTCGACCGCGTTTTCAGTGGTGAACATAAGCCGATGCCCCCACAGGCCGATTCCGTTGAATGCGCCCAATCTGTCGGCCATGAACAGCTTCTTTGAGTTAAGAATAACGTTCCGGCAGCCGAATTCCGGTGCAATGGGGAAAATTGCGCCGATTCTGTCATGCAATCCGCCGAAATTATCGCAAGAACACACCCCGGAGCTGTTTTTGACAATGCAAGCCTCGGTAATCATCAGCGGCAGCCGCCCGTATACTATGACCTCGGTATCAAGCGGCTTTGATAAGTCCCGGATTTGTGCGAGCCTAAGCTCAAACGACAACGTCGCGGATTTGAGCCCGATGTTGGACAATGCCTCCAACGTCTGGGAATTAAATACGTTCAGGCCGTAGTCCCCCCTGACGGAGAATCCGTGACCGCGTGCGAACTGAATATGGCCGATATTGCCGCAAAGCGCCTCGTTGACGCCCCGCTCACGCGCTTTGGCCAAAGCTGTGGAGATGGTCTTGCGCTCGTTATCACGGATAACACGCGGAAGTATGACAGCCAGCGTCAGGTTCTTGTTTTTCAGGAACCAATTCAGCTCCGGCGGGTTTTCTAAAAATTCGATCACCGGGACATACACAACACGCGGGGCGAGGTCGGCCAGATCTTCCGACAGCTGCTTTGCGCTCATAACCGATACAGTCAGACACGGCGGCCCGGCGCGGCCGGGTGTGCGCTCTTTTGGCACAAACTCACCCTCCACGCGGGAGGGAGGTTTTTTTCGCAAGGATAATATTTCCGCCAGCAGAGTCCGGCGCATTTCGTTAAACGCAGATATCGGCAGGGCTAACCCCGGTTCAACCTTGCCTTTCACCCCAGCGCAATAGAACGGTGTACCGCCTGTCTTGTGCATCTGAGTTTTCAATGAGGCCAGTGTCAGTTCCTTATGGAATGCAATTTCCGGTATAGGCCCTTCTGTCACCGCGCCGTTTTTCCTGTCATCCATCGCGGCGATTTTGACAGGCTTGTCCTCCTCTATTGTCCCGACGAAACGGACAGGCACGCGCTGATACTCGCCGTTTAAATAATTCTTCCGTGCCGTTGCGAATATCACGTCGTCCTCACGGGTTGATTCCTTATGCATACCGTGAATCTCTGGCCCTAGTTCGCCAGTGTAAAACCCGTCAGTGAATCCGTCGCGGGAGAAGGCCTTTTCAAGGGTCTGCAACTCTTCCTCGGTCGGCGGATTGCCGGTGCGGGCGGCTTTGGAGTAAATCCCGGTGACAATCGCCGAATACTCCGGCCGTTTCATCCGGCCTTCGATTTTAACGGAGGTCACGCCCATAGCGTCAAGCTCCCGCATATATTCTACAAGGCTGTTGTCTTTCAGGCTCAATAAATGTGCCGGAGACCGCCCTCCGGCGGAATATTCCAATCTGCACGGCTGGGCGCACAGGCCGCGGTTCCCGCTGCGGCGGCCAATCACGGCGCTCATATAACACGAGCCGGAGTAGCACACGCACAGCGCGCCGTGGACGAAAACTTCCGTCTCAATCGGCGCGCGCTTGGCAATATAGGCTATGTCTTTACGCGAGAGCTCACGCGCTAAGACAACACGGGAAAATCCCATTGCCGCCAGCATTTTCACACCCTCCAGGTTATGTACGCCCATCTGCGTGCTACCGTGTAACGGAACTTCCGGCACGGCTTTGTGCAGCGCCATCATAACGCCGATATCACCGGTGATTATCGCGTCAATTCCCATTCTGCAAGCCTCTTTCGCCAGTTGGGTTACCTCATAAAGCTCATTATCAGAGGCGAGGGTATTCAGCGTAAGATAAGTCTTAACGCCGCGGATACGGCAGTATTCCAGCGCACGGATAAATTCGTCTCTATTAAAATTTTTAGCGTTGCGCCGTGCGTTGAATCCGCCGAATCCAAGGTAAACGGAATCCGCCCCGTTCTGCACAGCAGCCATAACGCTCTCTGGCCCCCCTGCGGGGGATAGTATTTCTAACATGGTGTTAACTCCATTATTATTGCTTGAATTATGAATTGATTAACTCGATAACTATTTCAAAAACCCGTTCTGTACAAACTTTGTCTCCCTGGCCATAATAAAGGCTCCGGGGTCCTTGTCGTAGATTATTTTCTGCACTTTTTTGAACATGTCGCTTTTTATTTCTATAAGAAGCAGGTACTTTTCCGCAGAGAATTCAGAGCTGTTAACGTCAAGGACAGAAACAGCGAATCCCCCGTCGCGGATGGCTTTGATAATCTCCTCGTTTTTAGAGCTGGTGACGACCTGAAGACTAAGTATCGAATTGATAAATTTGTTGGCAATATTCCCGCCGATAAATGTGCCTGTAGCAAATCCGGCGGCAAAAGCCAGGGTGACGGCAATTCCTCCTTCAGAACTGTTTATGGCAGTTCTGGCGACCAAGAACCATATGGAAACCTCCACAAATCCAATAAGCGCCGCGACTTTCAGCCGCCCGCGAACGGTCATAATAGTCCTGATAGTTCCGAGGGAGACGTCAATTATACGCGAGAAAAATATTTGTAAACAAAGAAGTAGTAAAGGCACTTCAAACACTCCAGTTGTCGATTGCGGACAAGGCAAAAGACGTTTAATAAAATCGGTGAAATAACATTATATCATAAAATTAGGCGTTTTTCTATAATTTTGGCACAAAAAAAGAAAATTTAACCACGGGCGGACATACCCCGTTCAAACTGCACTCTTCCCTTGACATACACAGCCTGTTGGTGGTAACATAGTTATCAAACTATCAACTGCAAAAAGGTGGTGGGGGAATGCAAAAAGACATAGACGCCGATTCGGCCTGCGCGCTGCTGCTTGAGTGTCAGACGGAATTCACTTGCGAAACGGTGGATATACAAAGCGCCTTGTATCGTGTCGCGACAAAAGATGTGGCGGCAAAAATTCCTGTTCCGCCTTTTTCGCGGAGTCCTTTTGATGGATATGTCTTCCGCGGGGAGGATACGCAGAGTGCGACGCGGGAGAATCCGGCGGTGCTGAAGATTGTCGAAGAAATCCCGGCGGGCGTTATGCCAACTACTGAAATATCGCCCGGAACCGCCGCAAAAATCCTCACCGGTGCGCCGATTCCGCCGGAGGCGGATGCGACGATTAAATATGAACTGACCGAGTTCACGGATTCCGAGGTACGGATTTTTGACCCTGTTTCGCCCGGCAGGGATATAGTCAAGTTAGGCGCGGACGTCATGCCGGGGGAGATAATCTGCCCAAAGGGTGAGGTTATCACAGCCACGCAAATCTCTTCGTTCGCAAATCAGGGCTTTTTGAGCGTGGAGGTTTACAGGAAACCACAGATAACCGTCATAAGCACTGGCACGGAATTGCGCGAGGCAGGGGATGCGTTGCCCCCCGCCGCGATATATAACAGCAACGTTTACACGCTTATGGCGTATTTGCAGGAAGTCGGGGCTAATCCTATAAACGGCGGCATCGTGCCGGATGATGAGGAAGCAATTGCCCGAAAACTGCGGCAGGCGCTCAACGAATCCGACATGGTGATAACGACTGGTGGTGCGTCAGTCGGGGATTATGACTATGCAATCAGGTCGGCTGAACTCTTGGGGGCGGAAATCCTGTTCTGGAAAGTGCTGATGAAACCGGGCGGGGCGATCATGGCGGCCAGAGTTGACGGGAAAGTGTTGCTCAGCCTTTCGGGGAATCCGGCGGCGGCGGTGATTGGTCTGTTGCGAATAGCGATGCCGTATATCAAAAAACTCTGCGGACGGCGGGAAGTCTGCTTCCCGGAGGTAAACGTTAAACTCCGCAAACCGTTTACTAAGTCCAGCGGCGAAAAGACGCGGATTTTACGCGGTAGGCTGGAGATTATAGATTCCATCGCGTTTTTCAACGAAAATTATGGCCAGGAAAGTGAGAAGATCACAACCTTTTTAGGGTGTGATCTGTTAGCCGAAATTCCGCTGGGGTCGCCGCCGCTTGAGATCGGGGCGAATATAAAAGCTTATAGGGTGTAAGTATGAAAGACAATTACGGAAGAGATATATACTATCTGCGCTTGTCTGTTACGGAAAAGTGCAACTACAGATGCGTATATTGTATGCCGGAAGATTCCATCCCGACTGATGATATTTCACTGTCGGCGGAGGAGCTTGTCGAAATCGCGCGTGCCGCATCTGTTTGCGGAATCCGGAAAGTGCGCGTGACCGGGGGAGAGCCGTTGCTGCGGCCTGACATAATAGATATCTGCCGCGAAATAGCTGCAATCCCAGGGATTACTGAACTGTGCGTAACGACAAACGGCGTGCTGTTGCCGAAATATGCCGAGCCGCTCAAGCAAGCCGGGGTAAAGCGGTTGAATATGAGCTTAGATTCGCTTGACCCGGAGACGTATAGAAAAATCACCCGCCGCGGCTCATTGGAAGAGGCTTTGCGCGGTGTGAATGCGGCGATTGAAACAGGGTTTGACGCAATCAAGTTAAATGCTGTGCTGTTAGGCGGCGTGAACGACGGCGAGATCCGCGAACTCTTGGAAATGACACGGGCGCACAACGTGAATGTGCGATTTATAGAGGTCATGCCGATAGGGGATCAGGCTGATTTGGGCGAGTTCATTCCCGCCGCTAGAGTGCTGGAAGCCGCGCCGGAGCTCCGCGACATAGGCGCCGACGGCGTGGCGAGGTTATATAAATTGCCGGATGGCCGAGGGACTGTCGGGCTTATCAGTCCCGTAAGCTCACACTTCTGCCCGACTTGCAACAGAATCCGCGTCACATCCGATGGGAAGCTGAAACCGTGCCTGCACTCAGCCGATGAAATCGATCTGCGCGGTTTGCGCGGCGCGGAGCTGGAAAATGCAATTTGCGCCGGGATTCTGCAAAAACCGCAAAAGCACAAACTGGACAGCGGAGAAAAAAGCGCAAGCCAAAAGAACATGAACGAAATCGGGGGGTAACGGAAATAACATGCTGACACATTTCAACGAAGACGGGCGCGCACATATGGTGGACGTCACAGACAAAGACTCCACCCACCGCACGGCCACAGCTGGAGGTATAGTCTATCTCAATGCCGAGACATTCGGCCTTATCGCCGAGGGTCGTGTAAAGAAGGGCGATGTGCTGGCTGTCGCGCAAGTCGCGGGAATCATGGCAGCGAAACGCACGCCGGATCTGATTCCGATGTGCCACCCAATTATCATAACCGGTGTGGACATATCTTTCACACCGGATGAATCGCTAAACACGATTGAGATAACTGCAACCGTCAGATGCAAAGGTGAGACTGGCGTGGAGATGGAAGCGATGACAGCCGTGTCAGCCGCGGCACTGACAATATACGACATGTGCAAAGCCGCACAAAAAGATATCAAGATTGGCGAAATCCGCCTTTTGCATAAAGACGGCGGAAAATCGGGAGAATGGAAGGGAGATTAAAACGATGGCAGAGGTAATCGCAGTTTGCGTAAGCGATATCAAAGGCGTTGTGAAAAAGCCTGTGGATTCTATCGCGGTCAAAATAAATCACGGCGTTGTGGGGGATGCCCATGCCGCAGACTGGACGCGTCAAGTCAGTCTGCTGGCTGACGAAAGCGCTGATAAACTCAAAGACAGGATCGACGGCATTGTACCTGGGGTTTTTGCCGAAAACATACTTACACGCGGCATTGTATTGAAAACGTTGCCGATAGGCACAAAGCTTCGCTGCGGCGGCGCGTTGTTGGAAGTCACGCAGATCGGCAAAGAGTGCCATAACGATGGCTGTGCAATCAAACGCCAGACAGGCGAATGCGTCATGCCGCATGAGGGTATCTTCGCCATTGTACTGGAAGACGGCGAGATAAAACCCGGCGATTCCGTTGAGGTTCTATGAAAAAACTGCGAGTCCAAGACGCCATTGGTGAATCGCTGTGCCATGACATGACCGGGATTTTGCCTGACGGTAAAAAGGGCGTCGTGTTCAAACGCGGGCATGTGATCCGGGAATCGGACATCCCCGCCCTGCTGGATATCGGCAAGAGCCACATATTTGCATGGGATCCGGATGCCGATGAGGTTCACGAGGACGATGCGGCGATGATCTGCGCTGAGGCAGTCTGTGGGAATGGCGTATCATACGACAAAACACCGTCCGAGGGCAAGGTGCTGATGTACTCAGACATACACGGCCTGTTTTGTGTGCAGCGCGATTTGCTGCGTAGGATAAACTCTGTAGGCGACTATACGGTCGCCTGTTTACCGTCCTATACCGACGTTGAACCAGGGCAGAAACTTGGCGGAATCCGCATTGTCCCACTGGTGACGAAACGCGAAAATACAGAGTCAGTGCAACGCATTTGCACTGACGAACCTGTTTTCCGCGTACATCCATACAAACCACTGAAATGCGGCGTAATTATCACCGGCAGTGAAGTGTATTACGGCAGGATTGAAGATAAGTTTGAGCCGATTATGCGCCGGAAAATTGAAAAATACGGCGGAGAAATCATCGGCGTTGTAAAGTGTCCGGACGATTTGGGCGATATCCTGAAAGCTATATCAGCGTTCGGGGCGGGCGGCGCGGACTTAATACTGCTGACCGGCGGCATGTCAGTTGATCCGGATGACTTAACGCCAACGGCTATCCGCGAATCCGGTGCGGCGATAATCACCCAGGGCATACCGATGCAGCCGGGGAATATGCTGACAATCGCCGAAAAAGACGGCATGTACATGATCGGCGTGCCCGGCGCGTCAATGCATTCACCGGTGACAAGTCTTGATGTGTTTCTGCCGCGTATATTCGCGGGGATTGATATCCCGCGTGATTTTGCGGCGTTTGGCGAAGGCGGATTCTGCTCCGGGTGTGAGGTATGTACATATCCGAGGTGTTATTTCGGGAGAGGATTGTAGGGGCGCGCATTGCGCGTCCGTGAAACTCCCCGCATTTTCAAGAGACGGCGGACGGCCAATGGCCGCCCCTACAGAGAGGTGCGACAATGATAGATATAAACGACCTAAAATTCGACGCAAACGGACTAATTCCCGCCATCGTGGTTGACGCGGAGACAGGCGATGTCCTGATGCTGGCATATATGAACCGCGAGAGTTTGCATCTAAGCATTGATGAGGGTACGACCTGTTTCTGGTCGCGCTCCCGCCGCGAGCTTTGGCGTAAGGGCGCGACTTCCGGCAATGTGCAGCATATTATCAATATAAAAACCGACTGCGATAAAGACGCCCTGACAGTGACGGTGAAAAAAGAAGGCCCCGCCTGTCACACAGGCGAGGATTCCTGTTTCCATGAAACAGTGCACGAAACCGCGCCTATGCCGATTGCCATACAAAGCCTGTACAACCTGATTGTGGAGCGCAAGCTGTACAGAAAGCCGGGTTCGTACACGACATATCTGTTCGACAAAGGCGTGGATAAAATGTTGAAAAAAATCGGCGAAGAGGCGACCGAGGTTGTGATTGCCGGGAAATCCGGGGTCAAGGCGGATGCGATCTATGAAATCAGCGACCTTGTATATCACGTGCTGGTACTAATGGCGGAAATGCACATCTCCCCGGCTGATATTCAAAAAGAACTGTCAAACCGCCACAACGCACCGGAGAAAGAGGAATCGTGACAAATTTTCACACCCACACAACATACTGCGACGGTGTTCTTTCAGCGGAAGAGATGGTGCAGGCCGCTATATCGCGGGGGCTGACCGCGCTGGGATTCTCCGGGCATTCCCATGAGCCGAGCGGTTACGGCATGAATCCGCAAGCAACGATTGATTATATGCATGAAGTCACGTTGCTGAAAGAGAAGTACAAAGGCCGGATAGACATCTATCTGGGCATAGAACAGGAATATTACACTGACCGGCCGCCGCCGCCGAAAGGTTTGGATTATGTGATTGGAGCCGCCCATATACTTAAAATAGGCGAGGAGTTCATATCCGTGGATTACGGCGTGGCGGGGCAACTCCGGACAGTGGAGCAATATTTCAACGGCGATTTTTACGCAATGGCAGAGGCATATTTCGAGACTGTCGCAATGCTGGCGGAACGTGATTTTGACATAGTCGCGCACTTTGATCTGGTTACAAAATATAATCTAAACGGCCGGCTCTTCGACGAATCGCACCCGCGATACGTAACAGCAGCAATCACAGCGATGGATGAGCTGCTGAAGCGGCACAGATTGTTCGAGATAAACACCCGCGCGATGTACAGTCAGGGCAAACCGGAGCCGTATCCGTCGGTATTTCTGCTGAAAGAACTCGCAAAACGCGGCGGTGAGGTGATTCTCTCCAGCGACAGCCATGATGCGGAATCGCTGTGCTATAAGTTCCGCGAGATGGAGGCATTGGTTAAATCCTGCGGATTGCGAGTCGTGCAACAGCCGATGTAAGGGCGCATATTATGCGCCCTTACAGGATTTTACGTGTTGCGGTGTACGTTTGTAGGAACGACCGAGGCGGTCGTTGTTGTACACTGAAACTGTCAATTATCCAGTATCAGCCGCACGAGCTCCATAGGCTCTACTATCTTGCCGTCTTTATACACCCGCATGTTCCCGGCTGAGATTTCGTCTATCAGTATTATGCCGTTGTCGCCCCCACTCCGTCCGAATTCCAGCTTGATATCATACAGTTCCAGCCCCTTGGACTCCAGTGCGTCTTTGACCAGGGCGGAAATCTTCTGCGTCAGGTCTTTCAGGCGGTCGTATTCTTCGTAAGACAGGATGCCGAGAGCAGCCAGCGCATCGCGGGTAATCGGCGGGTCGCCCCTGTCGTCGTCTTTCAGCGTGACCTCAACCAAGGCTGGGAGTTCCGCGCCTTCTTTGATGTACGCGCCGTATCTGCGCATAAAGCTGCCTGTGGCGCGATATCGGCAGATAACTTCTTCTCCATTACCAGTGCTGCTAAATTTTTTAGCCGGCAGAACCGTCATTTCCGCTTTTTCTATGTCGGCGCTGATAAAATGCGTCGGAAACCCCGCATCGTTTATCTTGCGGAAGAAATATTCCGTCATCCGCAGACCTGCCCGGCCTAAGCCCACAATTGAAAGCCCAACAGTATTCGCTCCAGGGTCGAACACGCCGTCTGCCCCTGTTGCGTCGTCTTTGAATTTCAGCAGATAATTACCGTCGTCTAACCGATAGACGGTTTTTGTTTTGCCATCATATATCTTTTTCATATTTGCCTCCTGTTAAAATCTGCGATACTGTGATATAATACCACATAGTACCTGGAGGTGTAAAGTTTATGCAATACCGCAGACTGCCGCTTGAGGGGTTGAAGAACGCCCGCGACCTTGGCGGATATCCGAGCCAAAGCGGCGGCGTTACCAGATTCGGACAATTCATACGGTGCGAAGCCCCAAGGGCGTTGACATCCGGGGATATCGAGATAATAAAATCTTGCGGTGTCACCGATTCGATTGACTTCCGCGGAGACAACGAAGTTGCGGCGCACCCGAATTCTTTAGCGTCTGCCGATGGATTTATATATCATCGCTGCCCGACGTTTGATAAGCAACTGGCGTTCGCGGCGGCGAATCATCCCTTAAAAGGCCGCCCGGCGATGGATGCGTTTGTCGATTGGGGCGAAAAATATATTGAACTCGCAAGCAATGCCAAAGCCTGGGTCAAAACCACGCTCGGTATTATGGCAAAAGCTCGCGGTGGCGTGATTTTCAACTGCACCACCGGCAAAGACAGAACCGGCGTGATTTCCGCGTTGCTATTAGGTATCGCTGATGCGGCGGAGGCCGATATAATTGCCGATTACTGCGTGTCGGAGCTTTATCTCACCGAGGTGTATCGTGAGATTTTGGAGGAGTACCTGAAACGCTGGCCGGGCGAGACAGCGAACCTATCCAGCCCGTTTTTCAGAACTGCCCCGGAAAACATGGGGACTCTACTGGAGCATATAAAAACCGCTTATGGTGGAGTGATGGGCTATCTGGAATCCTGCGGGCTGATGGCGGATGAGTTGTCACGGCTGCGAGAGAAGCTGGTTGCCGGATAATATTGCTTTGTGATAGAATGTGTTGCAGGATGCGAGTGTTTTGTTTATAATACAGAAAATTTATATTAATGGAAGCGAAAACAAAGTTAGGAGGATTTTTTATGAATCGTAATTATACTGCGTATATTGAGTGGGATAACGAGAGTTGTACGTATATAGGTAGCGTACCTGGAATAGCAGGGGCGCGCACCTTTGCCGAAACGCTTGACGAATTACAGGTTAATCTTAAGGAAGTAGTATCGTTGTGCCTTGAATGCATGAATGCGGAAGATATAGAAAATATTCCTGTATTCTCGGGTATTTCTCACATTGAGGTTGCTATATGAGTCGGCTGGTTCTGATAAACGCGGCGGATATGGAAAATATTTTATTTAAGTTAGGGTTTGCCAGATTACGTAAAAAAGGCAGTCACGTATTTTATCAGCATCCCGATGGAAGAACCACGACAATACCATTTCACGGAAATAGAGATTTGCCTAGGCCGTTGCTACGCGATATTTTGCGTGAAATAAATATAAACGTTGATGAATATAACGAGTTACGATAACTTCAAAGGAGATCAAAACATGCTAATCAAAACACTGCCCGTCGGGCATCTTGAGACGAATTGCTATATCGTCACCGATGAGGCAAGCCTCAAGTGTGCGATAATTGACCCCGGCGCGGATTCTAACGTTATACTTGACTACATCGAGGCTAATAACTTGATTCCGGAGGCAATTTTCCTCACTCACGGGCATTTTGACCATCACATGGCCTTGCAGCCATGCCTTGAAGAAACCTCCGCCCCCGGATACATTCACACGGGGGACGTGAACTCACCGGGTGAAGCCGACCCGCATAAGATGGATGATGTAGAGGGTTTAGGCCGGTATAAAGACGGTGATGTTATCCGTGTGGGAGGGCTTGAATTCACCGTGATTGAAACGCCGGGGCATTCTTCAGGGTCCGTCACGTTGAAATGCGAGGGTGCGCTGTTCACCGGTGACACGCTGTTCCGCGACAGCTGCGGGCGGACTGACTTGGGCGGCAGTATGGACGTTCTGCTGGAATCACTGCGCCGCCTGGCGGAGTTGCCCGGGGATTACGAAGTGTATCCCGGCCACGCTGAATCCAGTACGCTGGAACGGGAGCGGAATTTCAACTACTACATGCGCCACGCGACAGGGGAGCTTCAACCAAAGTGAATCTGACGCTTGTAGGACATGACTACAGATATGCCGCAGAGCAGATTTTGCTTGCGCTGTTTCCGGAGGATCAGCCGGAGGTGGAGATTCGGTTGAGTTACGGCAAAGTCTATGTCCAAGCGACTGCCGTTGTCTCCGGCGTGCGCGGAACAGCGCGTGTGCGAATTGACCGGCTGACCGATGAGTTGGAACGCGACAGGCATTTGCAGCGAATTGTGAAATTGTCGTTCTATAAGGCCGCTATGCGGATTCTGCCGGAAAAACCGGTTTGGGGCGCGCTGACCGGAATTAGACCCGGCAGAATTGTTGCCAATGCTGTTGCGGCAGGGCGTGACCCCGTGCAGGTTCTGACGCGGGAGTATTTTGTGTCGCAAGACCGCGCGGAACTTGCGGCGGACTCGGCACAGCATCGGCTTGAGCTTGCCAAGACCGTGGAGCCTCGTGACGTCGCCCTGTACATTGGAATACCGTTTTGCCCGACGCGGTGCGCTTATTGCAGCTTTGTATCCAACAGCGTTGAAAAATCATTCAGTCTTGTCGCGCCTTTTGTGGAGGCTCTGTTGCGTGAGATCACAGACATGGCGGAACTCACGCGTGAATTCGGACTTCGGCCAACAACTGTATACATAGGCGGCGGAACACCAACGTCGCTCACGGCTGAACATCTGGGTGAGATTTTGCGCAAAATCCGCGATTGTTTCGACTTCACGCACATCCGCGAATATACTGTGGAAGCTGGTCGCGCGGATACAATCACGCCGGAAAAATTGCACGCGATGCGGGAAAACGGCGTGACAAGAGTCAGCGTGAATCCGCAGTCGATGTCACAGACTGTGCTGAACGCCATCGGCAGGTCTCACACGCCGGAAGATGTGCTAAAAGCTGTCGGCCTTGTCCGTCAATCCGGTGGGTTATCGCTGAACATGGATATAATCGCCGGCCTTCCGGAAGATACGCCGGAGAGTTTCCGCGACACTATAGATGCAGTTTTGGACTTAGCCCCGGAGAATATCACGGTTCACACGCTGGCGATGAAAAAAGGCTCCGCCCTGATGGTTGGCGGTGGGGCTATTCCCGACGGAAAATCCGTCGCTGAAATGTTGACGTACTCAACGTCTCAGCTTCGGGAGAGCGGATATATGCCGTATTATCTTTATAGACAGAAGTTCACATCCGGCGGATTTGAGAATGTTGGCTGGAGTTTGCCTGATCAAGATGGGATATATAACATCTGGATGATGGAGGAGATAGGCACAGTTCTGGCGATGGGAGGCGGCGGCGTCACAAGACTTGTGCCGCCGGGAAAAAATCCGCGGTTTGAGCGGGTTTTTAACGTGAAATATCCATTGGAATATATAGAGCGGCAAGAGAATTTTAAGGCCAAAATTGAGCGCATAAGGGAGTTTTATACATGCCATTTGAAATAGAGCTGATAAACAAAAATGCCAGAGAGAATCCGGCGGAATTCGCGCAGGAGTGCGAGCTTGCCTACAACAAAAGAGTCCAGGACGCGGCAAAACAATTGGCGGAGCGCATGACCGACAGCAGAATAGCGTTTCTGTCCGGCCCATCCAGCGCCGGGAAGACGACCACGGCGAAGAAAATTTGTACAGAGCTGAAGAAGTATTCAATTCACGCCCATACCATGTCGATGGACAACTATTTCCTCACCTTGGATCCCGAAACATCTCCCCGCACGCCGGATGGAGATTACGACCGAGAATCCCCAGGCATCGTGGACGTGGCGCTTTTGAGTGAGCATACGAAGAAACTGGAACGCGGCGAAGAGATTATGAAGCCGTACTTCGATTTCAAAACACAGTCACGCGATATGTCAAAAGCTGTAGCAATAAAACTGAATCCCGGTGAGATTTTGATTTTTGAGGGGATACATGCTCTCAATTCCGCTTTGACCGGGGAGAATCCGAATTCGCTGAAAATCTACATCAGTACCGGGTCCGACGTGACTAAAGATGGGGTGAGTTTCTTCAAACGCCATTGGAAGCGGCTTATGCGCCGCATTGTGCGGGATGAGCAATACAGAGGCACCAACGCGCTTGAAACCCTGACCATGTGGCCGAACGTCCGCAGGGGAGAGGAACTGTATATCTCGCCGTTTAAGCAAAACGCGGATATTACGGTGGATTCATCAATGCCTTATGAGATATCCGTACTCAAACCGCTTGCCTTAAAGGCGTTCGCGACTGTTCCTAAAGGGGTTGACCCTTCCGGCGAATTGGCGGCACTGCTTCCGGCGTTGCGTGAGTTTGAGGAGATTTCGACCGAAGTCGTGCCGCAGGACTCAATTCTACGCGAATTTATAGGCGGTGGAATGTATAAGTATTAGGGGGTGCACACAGGCGCTGTGCCGGATGCAATTAAATATGTAAAAAATATGTTACGAGTGGTGCTTTGATATGATTCCGGTGGTATACTCTTAGGACACGGGGGCGTTTGTTATAAAAAACTTTCTTAGAAACTTTATGATGGGCAGATATGGGCCGGATCAGCTTAACATGGCGCTGATTCTGGTTTCGCTTTTGCTTTATCTGATCAATTTCTTTATCGGAGTCAGGCTACTGATACATATATCATTTATATTGCTGCTTTTGGCGATTTTCAGAATGCTGTCCCGCAACATCCAGCGCCGCCGGAGTGAGAATGATAAGTTTATACGCTACTGGTGGCCGGTGAAGACAAAAATCAAACGCTCTATCGAAAAAATAAAAAGCCGCAAGACACACAAGTTTTTCAACTGCCCTAGTTGCCGCAATACATTGAGAGTTCCGCGAGGCAAAGGCAAACTGCAAATCACCTGCCCAAAATGCGGGGAGCGGTTTATTAAGAAAACATGACGTAAAAACAGGGCTGTCGCATAGAGTGCGACAGCCCTGTTTTTTTAATGGTGTTGCGATGTTGTGTTTATGACTGTAGGGACGACCGCCCCTGCGGGTTCCATTGCACCACTCGTCGTCATACCTACAGTGGATATTTTTTGCGACCTAGGGAAAAATCGGACGTCGCGCCCCCACGGATTATGCTTGTACACCCTCTTGCATTGCACGATACAGCTGGGCGTAACGCCCCTGCTTTTCCAGCAATTCCGCGTGTGTGCCGCGTTCCGACACCCTGCCGCCCTCCACAACTAAGATCAGGTCGGCGCGGGTTATTGTTGACAATCTGTGCGCTATTATGAATGAGGTCCGCCCCTTTAAAATATGAGATATCGCGTTTTGAATCAACAGTTCCGTCTCAGTATCTATGCTGGAAGTCGCTTCATCCAGCACAAATATCGGGGGATTCGCCAGAACGGCGCGTGCGAACGATATCAGCTGTTTCTCCCCGGTGGAAAGCATGTCGCCGCCCTCACCAACGTTGGAGTCGTAACCCTCCGGCATTCTGTCGGCCACGACATCGGCAGAGACAAGCTTTGCGGCGGCGATAATCTCTGCATCTGTCGCCTCCAGCCTGCCGTAACGGATATTCTCCATCAGCGTACCGGAAAACAGGTGCGGCTGCTGCAAAACGTATCCAAGTGACGAATGCAACCATAGCTGTGACCTATCGCGGCTAGGCTTGCCGTCTATCAGCACTTGGCCCCGCGTCGGCTCATAAAACCTACAGGCCAGATTCACTATTGTCGATTTCCCCGCACCGGTTTCCCCGACCAGCGCGACTGTTGTTCCGGGCGGGACTGTCAATGAAAAATCTTCCAGAACATACTCATCCCCGTCCGGGTATTTGAACCAGACATTTTCAAATGTGATTTCGCCTTTTATTGGTTCCCAGTTCTCCCGTTTCGGGTTGAATGTGTCACCATATTTTTCCACGACTTCCGGCGTATCTTTAATCGTCTCCGGCTCGCCTAATAGCGCCGTGACGCGCTCTATGCCGACTTGCGCCAGCATCATGTTGGACATTATGCTGGTCAGGAACACAACAGGCTCTATAACCATCACGGCATATGTGATAAAAGCCGACAATATGCCGAATTGCAGCAGGTTATCGCCCACCAGTATGCCGCCGCGATACAGCAGCACCGCCAAGGCGATTGACCCCAGCGACATCACCAGCGGCGTCATAATGGCATTCAACCGAAGGCCTCGAACGGTCTCAACACTCATTCGCTGAGAGAGCTTGCCGAACTCGGTGACGTTTGTGTCCTCAATCACAAGCGTCTTTGATGTCTTGGAGCCGGTGATCCCCTCATTATACGCACCGGATATCTGGGCCGTAATCTCCTGTATGTTCCTGTTCACACCGATGACCTTGCGCTGAAAATAAAAGGAGATCAATATTGCAATAGGGATCATCGCAACAATAATCAGTGCCAGCATCGGGGATAGTATGAACATGAAAATCACGCAGAAGATTATGTAGCACAGCATCTCGACAAAGTCGGAAAACCCCCACGATACCATTGACGTAATCCTGTCAGTATCAGACATCACACGGCCCATAAGGTATCCGACCGAGTTTTTGTTGAAAAATGAAAGCGGCAATTTTTGCAAATGCTCAAAACAATCTTTGCGGATCATCAGGCCCATGCTGACTTCGATAGACATCAGCTGTTTGATATAAAAGGCAAAGCACAATCCGGAAACTATGATGACGGCGCCGAATATCCAAGCGAATGCGCCGATCCCCTCGGTAGTCTCCCGCATGACGAAGTTGTCGATGGCATACCGCGTGAAAAGCGGATATGACGCCGAAGTCACGGTGTTTATCAACATAAATACAGCCCCGATGATGAACCGGCGTTTTATTTTAGAAAAATAAGGGCCAAGCCGTCTCCACAGCGCAAGGCTGAAGCCCTTTGTTTGGGTTTTTGTATCGTTGCTCAAAGTATCACCTCTTTGTAAAATCATTGTAGAGGCGGCCTGTGGCCGCCCTTGTTGTCTTTTTTCTAAGGTTTCGTGTGGCATAGGCGGGCGGCAGAATGCCGCCCCTGCAAGCTATTGCTGCATTCCACTCTGCAAATCATGCACCCGTTTATACACGCCGTTTTTCTGCAGCAGCTCCGCGTGCGAACCTATTTCCGCCACGCTGCCGTCTTCTAGCACCATTATTTGATCCGCCGTCATCAGCGTTGAAATTCTGTGCGAGATTATTATCACCGTCGCACCCGCTGTATTCTCGCGCAACGCTTCACGGATTTTTGCGTCTGTCTCCATATCTAAGCTTGACATAGAATCATCAAACACCATGATCGGACAGTCCATCATCAACGTCCGGGCGATTGCGATTCTTTGTTTTTGCCCGCCGGACAGCGTGACGCCGCGTTCGCCGACTATCGTGTCATAGCCTTTTGAGAATGACATAATACTGTCATCCACCGCCGCGATTTCGGCTTTTTCGCGCACTTTTTGCAGATTCCGGCCTTTGGTGGCTATGTCGATATTCTCCAAAATCGTCTTCGAGTACAAGAAGGGCTCTTGCAAAACCAGTCCGATATGGCCCCGCAGATATGGCTTGGCGATATTTCTGACATCCACGCCGCCGACGAGGATGTCACCGCAGTCTTCCGGCAGGTCGTACAGCCTGTTCAACAGGTATGTAATCGTGGATTTCCCGGCCCCGGTCGCACCCAAGATGCCGAACACGTTGCTGTGTTTTATCGTGAAGCTGACATCTTTCAAAACAGGCTCCGTCCCGTAGGTGAACGTGACGTTTTTGAATTCTATGTCGCGATTCAACGGCGGGCAGATTGCGCCAGGCTCCGGCTCTTCCGCCGGTGCGTCCAGGATTTCTTTTATCCGTTTTAATGACACGCTTGTCTGCGACATGTCAGAGAGTATCCGCCCCAAAGCGCGGATTGGCCACATAATCGTCAACGTATAGCTTAGGAATACAAGCAGATCACCGATACTGATGGCGCCCTGTGAGGCGAGGACTGACCCGTAAACCAGCACCGCAAGCGATTGCATTGTGGATACAATGTCACCCACACCCCAGAACATGCCAAACGTGGTGCCGAGTTTCAGCCATTTGCTTGTAAATGCCACATTTTTCTCGTTGAACATATCCGTCTCATACCGTTCCCGCCCAAAAGCTCGCACAACACGAACACCTGTAAGGTTCTCCTGAACCCTTACCATGAGCTCGCCCTCTGCCTCATCGCATTTGTGGAACTCTTTGGCGATTCGTATTGAGAAATAGATTGTATAAGTCAATATTATCGGCAGAAACGCCGCTGATACAAGGGCGACTCTCACGTTTATAGAGAACATGATTATAAGCGCGGTGACAATCAAGATCCCGATTCTCAGCACCTCTATCAGTTGCTGCAGCATGAATCTGCGCGTTGTTTCAACGTCAGAAGTACAGCGTTGGATTATGTCGCCGGTCAGATTTTTTGTGTGCCATTCAAATGGCAGATTCTGCGTGTGCTTATACAGCTTGTCGCGCAGATTGCGTATCGTACGCTCGGCGCATTTGGCCATGTTCACGCGCGAAAGATAGTTGAATATTCCGGCGACTATTGAGCATACCGCCACGAATATGGCGCAAATAATCAGCGCGTTTGTTATGATTCCACGTGTAAGAATAAACTCATACAACCGCATAAGCGGCCCCGGCATACTTGCCTCTGTCCCGCCGATTACGTCGTCGATTGTAAAACCTACAATCAACGGAGTCAAGAACCCCATAAGCGATGCCAAAGCGGATGCCAGCACCGATATCAGAAAAAACCGCTTGTTACCGCGGGCGAATTGCAACATCATTTTAGGAATTGTTTCCATATCTTCCTCCTGTTCCCACAGTATTCTACCATAAGCAGGGGAATTGTGCAAGTGCGGGAGCGCCACGGGCGGCCTTTGGCCCTCTGCCGGTCCATGTGTAGGGGTGCGCCCTACGGGGGCAGGACGGGGGTACGGCGGGCGGCAGAATGCCACCCTAAAGAGAACCACCCCGCCGTCTGCAGACGGCACCCCTCCAACGGAGGGGAATTAGGACGCGGGGATATTTCCCCATTCCCCTCCGTTGGAGGGGTGCCGCCGCAGCGGCGGGGTGGTTTCGCCTCCGCCGAAGCATTTGCAAAAAGAGAAGGGAATGCTCCCGAGAACAATTCATTGCTTGCTTTTTTTGCCGAACGGGTGTAAAATGAACCTCTTTTGAATATATTCTTCTATATATCTTGTCTCGTGAAAACGAAAGGGTGTTATATACTTTGCCTGAATCTCGTAAACAGAATTTTCTAAAGGGAGCCGCTATCTTGGCGGCGGCCGCGATGATCTCCAGAATAATCGGAGCTGTGTACAGAATTCCGATTATCAATATCTTAGGGGATGCCGGAACTGGTATTTACACGTCTATACAAAGAGCGTACACACTGGTTCTGACATTATGCACAGCCGGTATACCGGTTGCTTTGTCAAGGATGGTTTCATCCGCCAACGATGCCGGGAAGACAGGGCTCATTAAGCGATATTTTGCGGTCTCCTTACCGGCGTTCGCGATTTTAGGTATTGCCGCAATGGCATTCATGTTCCTGTTTCCAGACACCCTTGCCTGGGTTGCGCAGAATCCGTACGCCGCGCCTGGGATACGCGTTCTGGCACCGGCTGTGTTCTTCATGTGTATAATAGCCGTGTACAGGGGATACGCGCAGGGGTTTGAGAACATGATTCCGACTGCAACGTCGCAGATTGTTGAGGTTGTCTGCAAAACCGTGTTCGGGATAGCGGTTGCCTCATTGCTTCTCAATCGGGGATATCAAACGCAATACGTGTCTGCCGGGGCAAGTGTCGGCACATCTATTGGGCTGGGGATGGCTATACCGCCGATGATCTGGCTCAAGAGAAGGATAGACAAGGGCGCACCGAAGTTTTTAAGGGCGCATTCAAACCTGCCGGACAGATCGGCTGTCCTGCGCAACATTATAGCTGTAAGTATGCCGATTACGCTTGGTGCGTCTTTTATGGTCGTCGCAAATTTTATAGATACGGCGGTCGTCTTGAGTCGATTGCAATCCGGCTTAGGCCTCTCTCCTTATGACGCCAACGCCTATTTAGGGCTGAACACAATGGCGGCGACTGTGTTCAATCTCTCTCCTGCACTGGTTGTTCCCGTTTCGGTCAGCATAATCCCCGCTATCGCCTCTGCCATATCAGGCGGGCGTCATGGGGCTGCTGGGAATATTATGCAGTCTTCCTTAAAGATCGTCAACCTGCTGGCAATGCCCGCGGCGGTCGGAATTATGGCGCTGGCGAGTCCTATCTTAGTTGCATTATACAGCGAACATCGGGATACCACGACATTCATGCTGACAGTTTTGGGCGCGGCGTCGTTCTTCACTTGTCTGCAGCTTATCACCACGGCGATACTGCACGCGACAGGACATGAAAAAGTGACTATGATGACGTTCCCCATCGGCGGGGCAGCGATGATCGGACTGAACTATTTCCTCGTCGGCAACCCTAACATAGGCATACTCGGCGCGCCGTTCGGTCTGCTTTTGTGCTACGTGATTATCTCCGCGCTGAATATTGCGTTTATCCTAAAGCGCGTCAAAGACAGGCCTAAATTCAGCGGGGTGTTTATCAAGCCGCTGTTGTGCTCGTTAGTCATGGGCGTGGCGGCGTATTCGGTTTACGGGCTTGTATCCCGCCTGGGCTATGGCGCCCTTGGGGATGGCAGGCTTGCCGTTATAATCTATCTCGCCACGGCGATGATTGCCGCGATGATAGTCTATTTTGCGCTGATAATTGTCACGCGTACCATCACGCGGGATGATATGCGCCTTTTACCGAAAGGTGAAAAATTGGCAGATTTGCTTAAAATCCGGTAGAAATCGATACCAAAAATGGCCTGTTTATAGGATTTTTGTACATTTTTTGATAAAAAGTGAAAAATCTGCTTGCGGAAAGGAAAAAAGTATGGTAGATTTTGAAAGCAAACCGAACTACGGAGTTGAGGACTTGCGGAAACTGCTTCATCTGCTCTGTTCGCCGGAAGGCTGTCCGTGGGATTCCGCGCAGACGCACCAGAGTATCCGCCGGAATCTGCTGGAAGAAGCGTACGAAGCGGCGGAAGCTATTGATTCCGGGGATATGGCGCACCTTCAGGAAGAACTGGGGGACGTGCTTATGCAAGTCGTGTTCCATTCTGACATGGCGGAGCGTGCCGGGTATTTCAACTTAGACGATGTAGCGGACGAGACGTGTAAGAAACTGGTTCGCCGCCATCCGCACGTATTCGGCGGGCAAAAGGCCAATAACAGCGATGAGTCGCTTGTATTTTGGGATCAGATAAAGCGCGAGGAAAAAAGCCAGAACACAGTGTCCGAAACGCTTGAATCAGTGGCAAAATCCCTCCCCGGCCTTTGGCGGGCGGAGAAGATTCAGAAAAAAGCTGCGGATGCAGGCTTCAACGTTGAAAACGCAAGCGGTGCGCTGAGCTCCTTGCGTGAAGAGTTTTCTGAGTTGGAGGCGGCGATATCCGCCGGGGCAGGCATTAGTGAAGAGATTGGCGACCTTATATTTTCCATAGTAAACGTCGCGAGGTTTTTTGATATCGACCCGGAAACAGCAGTTGCTAAAAGTTGCGACAAGTTCACATCCCGCTTCAAACGGCTTGAAGCTCTGGCTTTCTCGCAGGGAAAGCGGATTGAGGACATGTCGGCGGCAGATACGGACAAGCTGTACAGGCGGGCGAAATCAGAGGGTTGAGCGTTAGTTTAAAACCTGCATTTGCAGGCAAAATATAAATAATTAAGAAACAAAACATAGGAGGAAGCAATTTATGAATAAAGCGGAACTTATAAATGAAATCGCAATGAACTCAGGATTGTCGAAGAAAGACAGTGAAAAGGCTTTGGCCGCAACGATTGATGCTGTGACAAACGCCCTTGCAAAAGGTGAAAAAGTCCAGCTCGTCGGATTTGGGATCTTCGAGGTGAAAGACCGCGCCGCACGCACAGGCCGTAACCCGAAGACTAAAGAGGTAATCCAAATCCCAGCGACAAGAACACCGCAGTTTAAAGCCGGCAAGGCATTTAAAGACGCTGTAGCGAAATAGGGAAACACTGAATTTATAAAGCAGAGACGCGCAATGCACGTCTCTGCTTTCGGCGTTTTGTCGGAGTGACAGACTTTTTAAGCAGGGGGCGCACATGTTAATGTGCGCCCCCTGCTTATTGCAATCTAACGTATCGCCTTTTTCAGTACTGGTAATATCAATATTGCCAGCGCGCCGCCGATCAACGCTGTGACGAATTGCGGGATTGAGAACATCCTGATCATGTTCGCCGCCGCATCCGGGTTGGGCGGGTCTATTATCACAGGTATAGCGTACCGCGCAACGCCCAGATACAGCACAAGGAATTTGACGGCGGCGGCGGTTATCATCGCTATGATCCAAGCGACATATTTATTGTCTTTGTTGATGTTACCGATAAAATACCACAGTATCACGAAAGCTATGTTCCCCGCCGCGATAAACGGGGCAAAGACAAAGTTTGGCGCAATGCCCAGCATAGCTGCCATCATCGGGGATATGGCGGCAACGATCATTCCGGAGCTGAGGCCGACAGTCATAACTGAGACTGCAAGAATCAGGTTGACTGCGGAGCCTGTCACAAACTGACCCAGCGGCCGTGTGGCCCATTGGGCGGCGACTAGCAGCGCGATGAAAATCGCCGTCCGCGCTATCCAGACTATATCATTCCGCGCGGGGCTTGTTGTTTTTTCACTCATAATAATTTCTCCTCTTGCTTTTTTTGTTTCAGTATACTACAATCTCAAAAAGAAATACGTTGCTTTTGCAACATGAGCGAAAGGTGGCACATGGATTACATTGACGCTTTGGAGAAATCACATTTTTTCAGCGGGATAGCCCGCGACAATATTGCGCCGCTGGTAAAATGTCTTCACGCGGAGTTCAAGCGGTATGAGAAGAACGAAACAGTCGTGCCGCTGGGGAGTGTGTTCGACAAAGTCGGGATTATTCTATCGGGGACCGCTAAGTCGTTTAACATCAATGCATCCGGCAAGGAGTATGTCGTTACGTTTCTTGAAAAGGGAAGCTATATCGGCGTTCTGCTGGCTGCGAGTCAGGGACGGAGAAGCCCTGTGACTGTAGTGGCCACGGAAGAGCTATCTGCCCTGTTCTTCGCTGCTTCCAACATATCCGGAATCGGCCCGAATGCCTGTGAAAGCCACGTGAGGCTGCTACGGAATTTCTTAGACGCAACCTCTGAAAAAGCCCTGAATCTGTTGGACAGGATCGACTGTCTGTTGAAACCGACTATACGCGAAAAAGTAATGACGTATCTGACGAAATTCGCCGATGAAAGCGAAAGCCGCTTGCTTCAGATCCCCCACGACAGAGCGGCCCTTGCGGAATACCTGGGCGCAGACCGCAGCGCACTCTCTCGGGAGCTTGGAAAAATGAAACAAGACAGGTTGATTGATTTTTATAAGAATACGTTTAAAATAATGCAGGGCGGCATTGTTGCCGCGCATAGTCAATCTGAACGGACAAAGGCTGACACTACAGATTGATCCGTCTATATCAGCTGCTGCTCATTTATAATCAGCTTGAACTCCAGTCCCAGGCGTTCGGCGGCTTTGCGGCACATGATCATGCGGTTGAGAAAAATCTCAAAATAATCCATCACAGAACCGTATTTTGTGTCTACCGTCAGCTTTAATTTCACCAGCGTGTGGCTTTCATTGATTTTCAGCTCGGATTTTTTGACCGAATAGTTCACCCTGTCGTGGATGTCGAATGTGGAGACTTCGGTGTTCCTAACGCGGGATCTGCGCACATCCGATTTATCTGCCAGAATCACGGCGGCACAGACGTGGCTCACCGGTACGCCGGTGCCTTCATCGTGGTTGCCTATCGCCGTTGTGATGGTCGCTGTTTCCCCAGGAGGGAATCCCAGTTTGTCCAACAGCCTGAATGCCATCATAGCGCCCGAAAGCGAGTGATTCGACCTGTTGACCAGGTTCCCGATATCGTGCAGATACCCCGCCATTTTCGCCAGTTCCACATCGCGTTCCGGGTATTCCAGTGTCTGCAATATGTAGCCGGCGTGCTCTGCTGTTCTTGTCACATGGGCGAAGCTGTGTTCAGTGAACCCCAGCGCCGACAGCGACTCGTCCGCCCTTTTGATATACGTGCTTATCGCGTCGTTTTGTTTTAAATCTTCTAATGTTATCATAGTCTTCTAAAAACCTCCGATATTCTTAAATTGCCCGGGGTCGTGTCAATCCCAAGCGCGGATAATATATTTTGTTCGTCACACGCGCCCTGTCCTTGATTCACGCGCTGCGCGCCCGCGTCACTGCCGCAGGCGATTGTCACGCCGAGGGAATTCGCCTCAACAAGCGCCGATTTATGATCCTCATACACACGCCGCAGAACGCTGTCATGCTCATGCCCTGTGCCTATAAGATTCGCGACGGTTGCGATTGTCGGCACCCAGACAGCGCCTGTCTGCGCCATGATCAGGCAGGCAGCGCGATCCATATAGAATCCATGCTCGATACTGTCAGCGCCCGCGTCCAGTGCGCGTTTGATGTTGTCAGCGCCGTTCGCGTGGACCATTACGGCGAAGCCCTCACCGTGGGCGATCTTTATCATCTCCGGGAACTCTTCACACGTTGGTGGCCCAGTCACGCCGCCATCGGAGTACCGGATAAATCCGGAAGCTGTCAGCTTGATGAAATCCGCGCCCAGCGCCCCCGCCCCCGCCTCACGGACTAGTTGGCGGTATTCCGCGAGATTTTCAAATCCCCTGCCGAACATGTGACCGTAATAGCCGTTCTTGTGTATTATATACGCCGGGGTGCGATAGTCAATACCGTATTCATGTGCGATTTTACGCGCCGTGACTGAGGCCATATGTTTATCCCCACCGTCACGGTAGAATGTAACGCCATGATCCTGACAAGCCTGCAAGTTCCGGCGGATGAACGCTTCATCAACACTCGGTTCATGCCGGGTGATTGAGTGTTGATAGGAATCCGCGTCGAGTATAATATGTCCGTGGCATTCGTAAATCATTCCGGCACTGCCTCCTGTGTTGGCGATGCAATTGCATCGGAAGCTCCCGCTTCGCGCAATGTGCGGCTCATAATGATATACGCGCTCAGACCCAGAATTCCCACGCCGCCGGCAAACATCAGCCAGCTGATATTCACGACATCCGCCAACGGACCCCATATTGCCATTGAAATCGGCGTTATAACACCGCTGATTACCCCGAATGCCGCGAATACCCGGCCCATGAACTCACCTTCCACTTTTGTCTGGAACATAGTCATAATCGGCGTGTCCAGCATTTGGATAAAGAACCCGACTCCGCCCATGCAGATCAGAAACAGCGTGAAGTTGTCGAACAAACCAAGTCCAAATACAGCAAGTCCCGTCAGAACACAGCCCAAAGTCACAGTGTATATTTTGTTTTTGAATCCGCCCCACGCGCCGATTACTAAACCGCCCAATGTCATGCCCGCCATCATGGCGATTTGAACGGCTGCCAATCTCCACGGTTCTTCGCCGAAATTACGTACAGCGTGTAATGGAGCCAATACCAGGGCTGGATTTAACAGCAGTCTGGCAAGCGCCGCGCCAATCATCATTTTTTTGACAAAAGCATTTTTCTTTATGTAGCGGAGGCCCTCTTTCATCTCGTTTGTCGCCGATTTTTGCGCTGCCGCTTTCTTCCGCGCCGGGACTTTTACGAAGAATCCGATCAGGCTTATGCCGATAAGCGTCGTGATAACATCAATATAGAACGCGACTTGAAGCGGCGCGAAAGCTATCAGCGCCCCGCCGGCCATCGGCGATATGAACGCAATCGCCGATGACATTGAGCTGCTGAATCCGTTGACGCGCATAAGATGTTCTTCCGGCACGATTTCAGGTATAAGGCTCATCATCGCGGAGGGTTGCAGTCCTTTGCCGAATCCGCGTAGTGCGATGCAGACTAGCAGCAGCGCGATTCGGGTATATCCCAGTGAGAATATGACGGCCATAACAAGCGTTAAGGCGGCGACGCCAGCGTCGGCGAAGTTGATAATCAGCTTTTTGTTATACCTGTCGGCCCAGACTCCGGCGAGCGGCGAAGCGAACAGCATCGGGATAGCCATCGAGATCGACAACAGCGTTATGGCAACGCCCGACTGCGTTTCCAGCATGATATGCCACTGCACGGCGTAATGAACAATCATTGCCCCGAACAGGGTAACGCCCTGTCCTGTAAAGAGCGCGATTATGTTGCGTTTCCAGTTTTTCATAAGTCTCGATTACCTCCGAATAGTTTTGGGCAACTATAGCCCATCTGGCTTGGCTTGTAAACAGCTTTCCGCCAAGTGGTCATAGTGTGGAGGTAAGCGGTCAATTCTGCGCTGTAAGCTGCACCTGTCTGTCAAGCGCCAATGCGCTTATCAGTAAGCGTTCGCGTTTGCTGTTTAACAGCTTTTGCGTCCAATCCGTAAAGCCTATGTCTCCGACCTCAATACTCTTACCGTTGTCCCGCGCGGTTAATGTGGCTTGCAGTCCTTGATAATATACCGTATTATTCTCCTGTTCATCAATTACGATTTCCATATCGTCAAAGCAATTTTTCACCGCGTCAATCATCCGGGCAAAAAAACCATCTGGGTCTTTGTATCCCGCTCTCCTGTTAAATGACACAGACAGTGTTGATCCGTGTTTTTGCAGCCAGTAGTCGCGGTAAAACTGAAGGTGGAATAAAAGCGCCTCTATTTCAAACGCATAAGAGCTGCGGCTCTTTCCTGCGCTCACCATGGTAAAAAGTCCGAAATGCGGCAAATGTTTTGCGCTTAGTGCGGCCTGATAGCGGATATGCCGGTGAGTTGTACACAAGTGAACCGGGCTCTCGGCGTTTGACAATGTTCCGTCTTTTATTCCCGCCGCTAAGTACAGCGCAAGCATATTTGTCGCGTCTGATAATATCTCAAGTCCGCGGGTTGCGGAAATCACTTTGTTTTGACTGATAGCGCCGAAAGTGGAACAGCAGCCGAAAAGTGAAGCGGGGGACAATATAATACTCTCTACGCCGTTGTCTTCGGCGGCGCACAGCATGTCAGCTTCCAGCCTGCGGTATTCGGCGGCGTTGCAGGCAGCGGGTTTTGTATAATTATTTTGGGCATACAGTTTCAGTATTTCGCTGGGGGAAATGCGTTCGGATTTTAGCGAAAATATTTCAATAAGCAGTGAGTTAAAATCAGAAGGCGGCAATTCATTTGCCAGCTTGCCCGTTAAAGACGGCAAGCCTAATTCTTTCTCAATACGGCGTGATATATTTTTCATCATCAGCTCCTTAACGACGAGGGGATACAAGCCCGGAGAGGTATTGAATTTTGATGTTTTGACGGCATATCCCGAAAGATATTATATCAGACTTTGATAAATTTGCAACAAAAGTGTTGCAAAGCGGGATTTGCTGTGTTATAATCCCTAGGCTATGTGTTAAATGAGGTGGATATAGCTCAGTTGGTTAGAGCATCGGATTGTGGTTCCGAGGGTCGTGGGTTCGAGTCCCATTATCCACCCCAGATTTCAGACAGTTAGAAAACTTGTAGAAACCACCACTGTTCATTGGGATGTCGCCAAGCGGTAAGGCACCAGACTTTGACTCTGGCATTCGCAGGTTCGATCCCTGCCATCCCAGCCACATTTTTCTGTTCCCGCTCCCCCGGCGCAAAGCCCACGCAGTGGATTCGCGGCGGAAGAGGGGCGGCGGTGAAACGGAGCGGATGTCCGCCGTAAGGCGGACGTAGCGAAGTGCAACCGGCAAGTGACGAGACCCGTTAGCTCAGTCGGCAGAGCACCTGCCTTTTAAGCAGGGTGTCCCGCGTTCGAGCCGCGGACGGGTCACCAGACGAAAGCCTTGGAGCTGTAATGCTTCCAGGGCTTTGTTGTTTTCGCATACAAAACACCCTGAAAATCCTGCCTCTTCGCTTGAAAGTCGTCTAAAAGTATTGTATAATAATTCAAAATGCGGAAAAATTTTGGGGAGGCTGTTAAATTGGAGCGCAAAGATAAGGATAATTATTATCTTGACATCGCAGAAACGGTGTTGAAGAGGTCCACCTGCCTGCGCAGAAAATACGGTGCGGTGATCGTTTTGAACGACGAGGTAATAGCAACAGGATACAACGGCGCGCCGCGCGGGCGAAAGAATTGCATGGATCTCGGCAAATGCATGAGAGACGAAATGGAAATCCCCAGCGGGGAGCGGTATGAGCTGTGCCGCAGCGTCCATGCGGAGCAAAATGCGATAATCTCAGCCGCGAGGCGGGATATGATAGGTTCCACCATCTACCTCTCCGGCAGGGACGCGAAAACGAATGAGATTTTGGAAGACACAACATCCTGTCTGATGTGCAGAAGGTTTATAATCAATGCCGGTATAATAAAAACAGTCTGCCGCGAAGGGGAAGAGACGTATGCCCTGACAAATACCCGTGACTGGGTGTTTAATGACGATTCGGTGATTCCGTAAGGTGCGTAGCGTTTGCTGTGAATGGCCTTGTATGGGCACCCAATGCGCTCCTTACGGGTCTGCATTAAAACACAAGAAACCTGCCTTTTGTCCGGCAGGTTTCTTAGTTAAGTTAACCTTATTTTCAGCAATAAGCGGTTTAACCTCTTCAGCGGTTAAACCGCAAACAAAGCAAAAAGACGCTAAATCAATTGTTGAATTGTTCCGGCGGAAATGATAATATATAACCGGGAAAAGTTAGTATTAAGGAGCGGTTTTGTGAAAATCACATGTTTTGAGGATCTGCGCGATGCGACAAAAAAGATGGAGATAACAGTCGCGGTTGTGGAGGCCTGCGACACAACTACGATTAACGCGCTCGCCATCGCCGCGCGGGATGAAATAATATATCCTGTATTAATAGGCCGTGCCGAAAAACTGGAACAAATGGCGATGGAAGCTGGGCTTGCCAAATGCGATATCATTCCGTCGGAAAACGCCGAACAATCATTGCAGTACGCCGTTTGTCTGATAAACACCGGACAGGCACAGGCGGTTATGAAAGGCAACATAGAATCCAAAGATTTTTTGAAAGCGATTGTCAACAAAAAAAATAATCTTTTGACAGATGAGCATAAGCTGCTATCTCTTGCCGGATTGTTTGAGGTGCCTGGATATCATAAAATTTTCGCCGTCAGTGACATGGTTATAAATACATATCCCGATTTAAACGGCAAGAAAATAATAATACAAAACGCTGTTGAAATGCTAAACGCGCTGGGGATAGAAAATCCCAAAGTCGCGGTGCTGGCCGCCGTTGATAAATTAAATCCCAAAATGCCGGAAACAGTAGACGCCGCCGAGTTAAAAAAGATGGACATAAAAAACTGCGTGATAGAAGGGCCGATTTCGTTCGACTTAGCCACAAGCGCCCAAGCCGCGGAGATAAAAGGATATCATAGTCCTGTTGCCGGGGATGCGGATCTTTTAATCGTTCCGAGTATCACTTCCGGCAACATTTTGGTAAAATGTCTGACGGGGTTCGCCGGTGCGAAAACAGCCGGAACGGTTCTGGGCGCGAAAGTGCCGGTTATCCTGACCTCCCGCAGTGCCGAACCTTCCGACAAATACTATTCAATTGCCTTAGCCGCCTGCCTGGGTGCTATGCGTTAAATTGTAAAATAGACAAATGCTACAAGGCTTTTAACACCTAACAGGCCAAAACCCTCGTCCAAAGTCCCTTTCGCGCACGAAGGGGGAAGGGGGATGCCCCCTGTAGGAGCTTACAGTATGCGCCCACATACCAACTGACAATCACCGATAAGTTACCGTGCAAAGGGGATATTATGGATAAAAAAACAAGAACGCTCGCAATCAATCCAGGTTCAACCACCACGAAAATTGCGCTGTATGACAATTGTGACGAACTGTTCGCCGTATCAATAGCGCACAGTCTTGAAGATTTAAAGCCATTCGCGGAGATTCAGGATCAGTTGCAATACCGCACTGATTTGCTGGAAAAAATAATGCTTGAAAAAGGGTATGATCTGGGCGATGTAGACGTATTCGCCGGGCGCGGCGGCGGGGTTGTTCCGCTGGAAGGCGGCGTGTATACAGTCTCAGAACTTTTGGCCGATCACGCGTCCCGCGCGATGTCGGGCGGGGCGCACCCGGCGCAACTGGCGGCACAGATTGCAAAGCAGTTTGCCGACAGATTCGGCAAACTGGCCTTTGTCGTCAACCCCCCGGATGTTGATGAGTTCAGCGACGTTGCCCGCGTCAGCGGAGTTCGCGGTATTTATCGCGAAAGCCATATACACGCGCTTAACCAAAAAGAAGTGGCGATCAGATTCTGCCGTTCACGTGGCGTTAAGTATGAAGATGTGAATCTTATAATCTGCCATTTAGGCGGTGGAATTTCGATTACCGCGCATGAAAAGGGCAAGATGATAGACTCAAATGATATCATCAATGGCTCAGGCCCGATGACCCCGACAAGATCAGGGGATATGCCGTATATGAAGATAATTGATTTCAGCTACAGCGGCGAATATACGAAAAAAGAACTGTCCAACAAACTGAATAAAGCAGGCGGGCTGATAAGCCATTTCGGTACAGAGAACGTGCCAGAGATTTTAGAAAAAATCTCCACCGGTGACAAATACGCTGAACTTATAATAAACGGCATGATATACCAGTGCGCAAAATACGCGGGTGCCATGGCGGTTGCGTTAAAAGGGAAAATAAATGCGATAATAATAACGGGTGCCATCGCGGATAACGCATATTTCACCGACAGAATGAAAGGCTACTTGGCTTGGATTTCCGAAGTAGTTATCATGCCGCACGAGTTTGAACTTGAAGCCTTGGCCGCCGGCGTAATGCGGGTAATAAGCGGTGAGGAAAAGGCGAAAACATATACAGGAATCCCGGTGTGGAATGGGTTTGAGTAGTTGACAGTTTTTTAAAAATACCAAAATTGCGGATTCGGAGTGATGGGGGCGCATAAATGCGCCCTTGCATATTTATTCAATATAAAAGAGGACGTAAACAACATGCAGGATCAATTTACAAGAACGGAGATTTTAATTGGGCAGGAGAATCTTGAGAAACTGAAATCTTGCCGGGTGGCGGTGTTTGGGCTTGGCGGAGTCGGTGGGCACTGCGCCGAGGCGCTTTGCCGTGCCGGAGTTGGCGCTATTGAGTTGATTGATGGTGACACTATTGACATAACTAATATTAACCGCCAGATTATCGCGACCCATAAGACAATAGGCCGCGATAAAGTAACCGTCATGCAAGAACGGCTTCTGGAGATTAATCCCGAAGCCGCTATAGCGCCGCGTAAACTGTTTTATCTGCCGGAATCCGCCGGGGAGATTGATTTATCCGCGTACGATTATGTAATCGACGCCGTGGATACAATGGCGGCGAAGCTGGAGCTTGTCTGTCGCGCTGTATCCCTCGGCGTGCCTGTGATAAGCTCTATGGGTGCGGCGAATAAGCTTGACGCCGCGGCGTTCCAGGTCGCAGATATCTACAAAACCTCTGTCTGCCCGATGGCTAGAGTCATACGGCAAGAGTTGCGGAAACGCGGCGTGAAATCGCTTAAAGTAGTTTATTCTACTGAGCCGCCGCGTCAGCCGTTAGAGCAGCTTCCGCCTCCGGAAGGTTCGTCCCGCCGGTCAATCCCGGCCAGTTGCGCGTTTGTTCCGCCGGTGGCGGGGCTTATCATGGCAGGAGAAGTGGTGCGGGATTTGTTGGGGTTGTAGGGGGCAAATTGCGCGTCCACTGCCTTCCCTACAGGGGATAGGATAGACCACCCCGCCCCTGCGGGGCATTCCTCCGTGGGAGGGGAATTTTGGCGCGATGTTTGTCACATTCCCCTCGTTGGAGGGGCAGCGGCGAAGCCGCCAGGGTGGTTCGTTTCTCGTCCAAAGTCCCCTTCGCGTACGAAGGGGGATGGACCCAATGGCCGTCCATACAGTCTACTGCGCTAATACGCCACGCCCCAGACTACCATGGTGTCCGACGGCTTCCCGCAGACGGGGCAAACATCGCCCACGCGCTCCTGATCGAACGGGATACAGCGAGAGGTTATGCCGATGTCTTCCTTCATCGTGATCTCACACTCAAGCGCGCCGCACCACATTGTCTTGATAAACCCGCCATGTTCGGCGAGGATTGTCCTCACCTCGTCCAGCGTCGCGGCGGCACGAGTGTTGTTTGTCAGGTTTTCTTTAGCGCGATTGTACAGGCTTTTTTGGATATCGTCCAATAATCCGAGGGCTGTAGACTCAAGCTCCGCCAGCGGGGCAAAAACTTTCTCGCCATTATCGCGCCGGGCCATGACGCACTGATCTTTTTCGATATCTTTCGGGCCGATCTCTACGCGCAACGGGACGCCTTTCATCTCATATTCGGCAAACTTCCACCCGGGGCTTTGATCTGATTTGTCGCACTTTACGCGCATCCCGGCGGATTTAAGGCGGGCCACCAGCTCATCCGCTTTTTCAAGCACGCCCGGTTTGTGAGAAGCCACCGGGATTACAATCACCTGCACCGGCGCGATTTTCGGCGGAAGATTCAAGCCGTTATTATCGCCGTGGGTCATAATAAGCCCGCCGATAGTCCGTGTTGACAGGCCCCACGAAGTCTGGTGTGGGTAACTCAATTTATTCTCCCTGTCGGAAAACTGCACGTCAAACGCGCGCGAGAATCCGTCGCCGAAATAATGTGATGTACCGCCTTGCAGCGCTTTTTTGTCGTGCATCATGCATTCAATGGTATAAGTCGCCACCGCCCCGGCGAATTTTTCTTTGTCGGTTTTTCTGCCTTTGACTACAGGCATGGCAAGATAATCCTCGCAGAGTTCGGCATATACTTCCAACATTTGCTGAGTCTCTGCCTCCGCTTCTTCGGCGGTTTCATGTAATGTATGCCCCTCCTGCCACAGGAACTCCCTGCCTCTCAGGAATGGGCGCGTGGATTTTTCCCACCTCAGCACGCTGCACCATTGGTTGTACAGCATCGGCAAGTCCCGCCAGGATTGTAGCACGCGGCCCCAATGCTCACAAAACAGTGTTTCCGACGTTGGGCGGATGCACAGCCGTTCTTCAAGCTCTTCCGACCCGCCGTGAGTCACCCACGCGACTTCCGGTGCGAAGCCTTCGACATGATCTTTTTCCTTTTGCAGCAGACTTTCCGGAATCAGCAGCGGCATTGACACATTCTCGTGCCCCAGCGCTTTAAACCTTGCGTCCATCACGGTCTGTATATTCTCCCAAATCGCATACGCATACGGCCGCAGGACGAAGAATCCCTTCACCCCGGAATAGTCGATAAGCCCGGCTTTGGTCACCACATCGGTGAACCATTGGGCGAAGTCTTCGTTCATGTCGGTTATCTGCTCAACTTTTTTATCCTTTGCCATGGTTTGCTATCCCCTCTCTTTGATTGTCTAGGACATTATTATACACTATGTGTCAAGCCTTACGCGTTCCACGCAGGTCGGCGTAAAATCTGGCAACGGGGCGTCGAGGACAACGTCCCCTACAGGGTCAACGCTCGCAACAACTCAGGTGTACGCGGTGTGCCCTGCTGATGGCAAATACAAATGCACATATAATTAAAAACAATTATTTATTAAAAACCAGTTGCAATTAATTTGAGACTGTGTTATAGTATTATTTACAATAAAATACTTAGTAAAAAGGAGAAGCTATGATATGAAAAAGTTTATATGTACAGTGTGCGGATATGTCCATGAGGGGGACGCACCTCCTGAAAAATGCCCAATCTGCAAGGCTCCGGCATCGAAGTTTATTGAGCAAGGCGACGGCGAAAAGACCTGGGCCGCAGAGCATGTTATCGGCGTGGCGCAAGGCACTCCGGAAGATGTTATGATGGAGCTTCGCGCGAATTTTGAAGCCGAATGCACCGAAGTCGGCATGTATTTGGCAATGGGTCGTGTGGCGCACCGGGAGGGGTATCCCGAAATCGGCTTGTATTGGGAGCGTGCCGCGCTGGAAGAGGCAGAGCACGCCGCTAAATTCGCGGAACTATTAGGCGAGGTTGTGACAGCCAGCACAAAGAAGAATCTTGAAATGCGCATCGAGGCGGAACTGGGCGCGACTCAGGGCAAGTTTGATCTCGCAAAACGTGCAAAAGAGATAGGCCACGATGCGATTCATGACACTGTTCACGAAATGGCCCGCGACGAAGCGCGCCACGGCAAAGCGTTTGAGGGATTGTTAAAGCGGTATTTTTCGTAATTTGAAATTGTTGAACAATAAACACCCGGCAGATCAATTTGATCTGCCGGGTGTTTTCAAGCGGCTCGACTATAAAAGCGTCCCTTTGGTTGACGGGATTTTGCCGGCGTTTGCCTCGTCCATCGCGCAGGCCTCTCTAAGCGCATGCGCGAGGGATTTGAACACCGCCTCTATAATATGATGCGCGTTTTTCCCGGATAGCTTTCGCAAGTGTATTGTTATACCTGCTTTTCGTGTAAATGCCGCGAGGAATTCTTCTAGAAGCTCCGTCTCAAATTCACCCACTGACGGCTGATCTATCGGAACATCCAGCCCTAAAAGCGCCCTACCGGAAACATCCACAGCGCATAAGATCAACGCCTCGTCCATCGGGATTGTAACATCGGCATACCGGCGAATCCCGCGCATGTCGCCCAAGGCTTCTGCAAATGCCGAGCCTAAGCATATCCCGATATCCTCCACAGTGTGGTGATTGTCAATCTCCGTGTCGCCGCGGCATTTGACGGCAAGGTCAAAACCGCCGTGGCGCGTAAACAGTGTCAGCATATGGTCAAGGAATCCTACTCCGGAAGATATCTCACTCTTGCCGGAGCCGTCTATGTTCAGCGTCAGGGTGATATCAGTCTCAGCAGTTTTGCGGGTAAGGTTGCTTTTACGCATTGGTCGGCCTCCTTATTTTGGGACGATTAATTGTCCTTCAATGCTGCCTGAGCCGCAGCCAGACGGGCTATCGGTACGCGGAATGGGGAGCATGACACGTAATTCAGCCCCGCCCTGTGGCAAAACTCTATAGACGACGGGTCGCCGCCGTGTTCGCCGCAGATTCCGAGTTCAATATCCGGCCTTTCACGGCGGCCGAGTTCCACCGCGATTTGCACGAGTTTGCCGACACCGGTTTGATCCAGTCTCGCGAACGGGTCGGATTCTAGTATTTTTTTCGCGTAATACTCATCCAGGAACTTACCGGCATCATCTCGTGAGAAGCCGTAGGTCATCTGTGTCAAGTCGTTGGTACCGAATGAGAAGAACGCAGCGTCTTTGGCTATTTCATCGGCGGTTAGACAGGCGCGGGGGATTTCTATCATTGTGCCGACCATGTATTTCATATTCATGCCGGATTGAGCAATCAATTCATCAGCAATTTGAACCACACAGGCTTTGACGAATTTGAATTCTTTAGCCTCCGCGATAAGCGGGATCATAATCTCCGGAACAATGTTCCATTCCGGGTGGGCTTTTTGCACATTGATGGCAGCTTTTATTACGGCTCTGGTCTGCATACGTGCGATTTCCGGATATGTAATGGCAAGGCGGCAACCACGGTGACCCATCATTGGGTTGACCTCGCGCAGCCTTTCAATTATCGTTTTTATCCGCTCAACCTCTTGAAACTGCGTGCTTGCCAACGCGGCGATTCCGCTTTCATCAGTGGGCAGGAACTCATGCAGTGGCGGGTCTAAGAACCGTATCGTCACCGGCAGTCCTTCCATCGCCGTGTACAGTGCCTCAAAGTCAGATTGCTGCATCGGCTCGAGTTTCGCCAGCGCTGTTTCGCGTTGCTCCACGGTTTCGGCGCAGATCATTTCACGAATAGCCGGGATTCTGTCCGCATCGAAGAACATATGCTCAGTTCGGCAGAGACCGATACCCTCCGCACCGAACTCACGTGCGGCTTTCGCGTCCTTTGGCGTGTCGGCGTTTGTACGGACCTTCAGCTTTCTGAATTTATCGGTCCACTCCATAATCCGGCCGAACTCGCCGCTGATTTGCGCGTCGGTGGTTTTAATGTCCTCACCGTATATCTGACCCGTTGAGCCGTCAAGACTCAGCCAGTCGCCTTTTTTATAGATTTTACCGCCGAGTTCAAACTCCTCTTTTTCTTCGTCGATTATAATATCACCGCAGCCGGCGACGCAACAGGTGCCCATCCCACGGGCGACAACGGCGGCGTGAGAAGTCATCCCTCCGCGTGCCGTCAGCACGCCATGGGCGGATGCCATACCCTCGATATCCTCCGGCGATGTTTCCACACGCACTAAGATCACTTTTTCGCCGTTGGCGGCCCAGAGCTTTGCGTCCTCGGCCGTGAACACGATTCTGCCCGCGCCTGCGCCGGGGGAGGCGGCTAATCCAGTTCCTATAGGTTTGGTGTTTTCCAGTGCCTGAGTATCAAACTGCGGATGCAGTAACGCGTCGAGAGCTTTTGCGTTAATTGTCAAAACAGCTTCCGCTTCGGAGAGAGTGCCGTCATCCACAAAGTCACAGGCTATTTTTAACGCCGCATGCGCTGTACGTTTGCCGGATCTGGTTTGCAGCATAAACAGCTTTTTGTCTTCGATCGTAAACTCCATGTCCTGCATGTCGCGGTAGTGGTCTTCTAATATCATGCAGACCTTTATAAACTCGTCGTACAGCTCAGGCATCACGGTTTTCAAAAAAGATATAGGTTGCGGCGTACGGATCCCGGCGACGACATCTTCGCCCTGTGCGTTCAGCAGGAATTCGCCGAAAAGCGCTTTTTCTCCGGTGGCCGGGTTCCGCGTGAAGGCCACGCCGGTACCGGACGTTTCACCTAGATTGCCGAACACCATCTCCTGCACCGTAACGCCTGTACCCCAGTCGCCCGGGATATCGTGCATACGTCTATAGACTATCGCGCGGGGGTTGTTCCACGACCGAAACACAGCCGTAACCGCTCCGATAAGCTGTGCCTCCGGGTCTTTGGGAAAATCTTCGCCGGTTTTCAGCCTGTATTCAGTCTTGAATTGGTTGGAGAGTTCCAGCAAATCTTCCGCCGAAAGCGCTGTATCTTCCGTCACGCCTTTTTGGGCTTTCATTTTTTCCAAAAGCTCGTCAAAGCTTTTTTTGCCGACTTCCATAACAACGTCTGCGTACATTTGTATAAACCGGCGATAGCAGTCATAGGCCCATCGCGGGTTTCCGCTTTTATCGGCGATTGCCTTGACGACATCGTCGTTTAACCCAAGATTAAGTATCGTATCCATCATGCCCGGCATAGACGTGCGTCCGCCGGATCTCACCGATACAAGCAACGGATTCCGCGAGTCGCCGAACTTTTTGCCGGTGAAATCCTCCAGCGCACTGATATTGCGCAATATCTCGTCCTGGATATCATCGCAGATTATCTCGCCGTCGGCGAAATACTTTACACATGCCTCAGTTGTGACTGTAAATCCTTGCGGAACGGGCAGATTAAGGTTAGTCATCTCTGCCAGATTCGCGCCTTTTCCGCCCAAAAGCGCTTTCATAGTGCCGTCGCCCTCTGTAAATGTGTATACATATTTATTGCTCACGGATAAATCAAGCCTCCCCACAAACTTTTCTTTTAACTAGAGTAAACCCCCGGAATTGTCACTATTGAAAGACATTCGGGAGCTGAGTGAATACGTTAAATAATTATATCATTGATTTGGAAGATTTGCAAGAATTTTCTGTTGGGAGTGCGGAGGACGAAAGGGGAAACCTCCCAAATAAATTTGACGCAAAAAACGTACCTGCACCCCGTGTATTAAATCCTCGCCTCGGGGAAATACTGTAGTTCACGAAGTCAGTATTTCCATTTAACAGGAGGATTCGCTTTATGTCGGGTAAGGTCGAAATATGCGGCGTTAACACGGCAAAGCTCAAGGTACTGAAAAACGAAGAGACGACTGAGCTTTTAAAAAAAAGCAAAGAAGGAGACATGAAAGCCCGCGAAGAGCTGATTGCCGGCAACCTGCGGCTTGTGCTGTCAGTGATACAAAAGTTTGTCAGCAGGGGGGAGAATGTGGACGATTTGTTCCAGGTTGGCTGTATCGGCCTTATGAAGGCCATAGACAACTTTGATATAACCATGAATGTGCGGTTTTCCACGTATGGCGTGCCGATGATAATCGGCGAAATAAGAAGATATTTGCGCGACAACAGTTCAATCAGAGTCTCCCGCAGTATGCGTGATATGGCGTATAAGGCGCTGCAGATGAAAGAGAAGATAATCAACGAAACGCAGAAAGAGCCGACGATGGACGAGCTTGCCGCCGCCCTCGGCGTCCGGCGGGAAGAAGTTGTGTTCGCATTAGACTCAATATCAGACCCTGTCTCGCTGTACGAGCCGTTGTACACAGACGGTGGGGAGAGTATAATGATTGTCGATCAAGTATCAGATACGCGCAACACCGACGAAAATTGGTTGGAGCAAATTGCCTTAACAGACGCGATCGAACGCTTGGGTTCAAGGGAAAAACACATACTTGCGCTCAGATTCTTTTTCGGCAAAACGCAAATGGAAGTGGCAAGCGAGGTAGGAATAAGCCAAGCCCAGGTATCCAGGCTGGAAAAGAATGCGATCAGCCAGATAAAGAAGCAGCTGTAGTTGAAGAGTCAAAAATCCCGTCTGTACAGACGGGATTTTTTGCCGCCTACAGTGTTTCTGTCGCACAGCGTGCAGATTAGGTCTCTTCCCGTGTGAGCTCAATATCCGAAGCGGCCATGCGGAGGTTGGTTTGCGGTATTTGCGGCGTTTCCTTATACAGAAATGTCAAAATATTTTAATTAAAAATGAAAAGAGTTAAAATTATCCCTTGACTTTGACGCGACGTTGCAGTTTATAATTGGTTCAACCTATTTTGCCGGGACTAATTTCAGAGGAGATAAAGCATTATGAAATTGACCACTATAAGCGAGATTTCAAGAGAAATGAACATTTCAACCCGGACCCTGCGCTATTATGAGCAAATCGGGCTGATTGAAAGCGTCAAAAAAGAGGATTATGCCTGGCGCACTTACGACGAAACGACAGTCACTCGTTTACAGCAAATCCTTGTTTTGCGCAAATTGCGGATATCCCTCAAACAAATCAGTTTGATTTTACAAAGTGAAAACACAGCGGAAATCATTGAAACTTTACGGCAGAACCTTGCCGAGGTGGACGATGAAATCACCGCACTGGCTACTATCCGTGAAATCATCAATAGCTTTATCACACGCCTGAACGAGAGTATACATCAGAATATAAAGTTGAATTTGCTGGACGACACGGCCTTATTGGAAGCCGTGGATGCCCTGACCGTGCAGAGAATCCCGCTCAAGGAGGAAAAGACAGCGGAAGATTTACAAGCCGCCAGTGAGAAGCTGAACAGACTCACCGACCGGGATGTGCGGATCGTGTATCTGCCGCCCATGACGATGGCGGCCTATCAGTTTATTGGAGATGGACCGAACGAGCCCGAAGGCCGCTGTCACCAAGTGGTAAATGATTTTGTACGCGAAAGCAACCTGGCCGTAATAAAACCTGATATTCGGCATTTTGGCTTCAACGCGCCAAATCCTGTGGATGAGACCAACTACCACGGCTACGAAATGTGGGTCAGCATTCCGGAGGATTTTCCTGTGCCGGGGCCGCTTGTAAAAAAGCATTTTGAAGGCGGCCTCTACGCCGCTCATATGATTCCCGTAGGCGCTTTTGAGGAATGGGAATGGCTTTCCTCATGGGTTTTCAACAGCGCTAAGTATGAATACAGAGGAGACGGGCGGCAGGATAATATGTTCGATTTTCTTGAGGAACAGCTTAACTACATGAACCGTCTTGATTTGCCTAAAGATGGTGACGATGAGGGGTTGCAGCTTGATTTGCTGATACCGATAAAAATAGAAGAATAATCGGCAACCGGAAACATTCAAAATTTTTTAATGCGCTTGACTTTCTATATATAATACACTACTATAATGATATGAAAATTTTACATATTGTATAGGAGGCAGTTTTATGGCAGTAGTTACAAGTGAAATTCTGAACATTATACCCATCGATTTAGCGTACACCGGATTGAAGAAGGATTCATTAAAAGGCAAGGTCGCGGTTGTCACCGGGGGGGCCAGCAACGTCGGTTTAGGCTACGCGCGGGCTATCGCCTGGGCGGGGGGCAACGTCGTTGTCACGGACATCAACGAGGTAAACGGTATGGAAGCAGAGCGCGTGATCAATGCCGAGAATGAGGCGGACTGCGCCCTGTTCGTCAAGTGTGACATTACTAAAGAGGAGGATGTCAAAAACCTGTCTGCAAAAGCGTTTGCGAAGTTCGGCAAGGTTGATATCCTCATCAACAACGCGATGAACATGCGTCTCAACGGCCCGGTGCTAGGGTCAGAGGTCAGTGATCTTGACGCATCCTATGCCATCTCCGCGCGCGGGACAATGCTTTTGATCAAAGAATTCGTCCCGGGGATGATTGAGCGTAAGTATGGCGTTGTCATCTATAGTGCAACGCAGTTCCATTATGCCCCGCCGATGGTTGGCGGCACGATCTATACCGCGGGCAAGGCGGCAGCGACATCTATCGTCATGTCGCTTGCAAATGAAGTCAAAGACACCGGTGTCAATGTGTTCTGCTTGACCCCAGCCGGAGTCGGGCGGTTCGACCCGTCCAAAATGCCTCCGCGTCCGCCCGGTGCGCCTGAACGCCCAAGATTCGCAATGCCCGGATTTGACGCTATGGTTCCGCCGGAATCCGGCGGCGCGGCGATGGTCTACAGCATTTTGAATGCCGAAACTCTCCATGGTTCAGGCATAATCGTTTTCGACGCGTTGAAAGCAATGAACTATCCGTTCCCGGTTCCGGAAACAGCAAATGTTGATGCCCCGCCGTCGAGGCGTGTGACAGATATGGAGCTGACGATGATCCTGTGCAACATGGGTCCCGGATTTGTCGGGTTTCCCGAATAATAACGTACATAATATAAGAGATTGAAATAAGCGATTGGAAAACATAAGCCAAGGCGTGAACCGCTTTGGCTTATGTTTTGTTATGAAAACAATATTAACGATAAGCAAAGCAAAGAGACCTGCCTAAATATAAGGCGGGCATAATCTAATACAAGAAATATTTAGGCGGGAACGGTAGCAAGCTCAGGTGACCAACCT